>Ga0194132_10012402_pt1 | contig 10644 bp, 8 predicted proteins | sample TA2KigOf80mmetaG_FD_148612 | JGI IMG/M metagenome (GOLD analysis project Ga0194132, IMG submission 148612) | Freshwater microbial communities from Lake Tanganyika, Tanzania - TA2015054 Kigoma Offshore 80m | ecosystem: Environmental > Aquatic > Freshwater > Lake | place: Tanzania: Lake Tanganyika... | reverse complement strand
TCGTGGGCGAATCCGCGGGCCGAGGCCGGCAAGTGCAGGGCGCGGTCCTCGATCCGCAGCGTCGGGCGCAGCAGCGTGTGCGCGACGATCGTGCCCTCGGCGCCGTCGGCGGGACGGCAGCGGCAGGAGAGGCGGAAGCCCGGACGCAGGTCGCGCTCCTCCGCCGTTGGGGCGGTGAGCAGCGCCGCCCCGGCGGTCACCTCGACCAGGCACTCCCGGCAGCGGCCCTGCTGGCGGCACGATGACGGGATGAGGATCCCAGCCGCGGTGCCAGCGGCGAAGAGGGTCTGCCCGGCGGTGAGCGAGAGGGCTCGCCCATTGAGGGTGACGGACGCGGACATGGAAGGCGGACGGAGCGGGCGGCGGGGACGGCGTGGTCGGCGGCGGGTGCGACGGTGAATCAGAGGCCGGGCTTGCTGGCCAAGTCCCTGCCGGAGAACACGGCGTGATCAAAGACGACGGTGACCGGCTGCCGCAGGTGGCGCACGCCTTCGAGCACCGGGGCCTCGGTGAGGAGGAAGCGGGACCGGGCGCCGATGCGCAACCGTCCCTGATCCTCGCGGAGTCCGAGACGACCCGCGGAGGCGCCGGTGGCGGAGCGCAGCGTCTGCAGCGTCGGGAGTCCGGCGGCCTCCATTAATTCCAGCTCGGTGAAGAAGCCGTAGCCGTGGGGAACGCCGTGGGAGCCGGCGTCGCTGCCGGCGAAGACGCGCACGCCCAACTCGGCGGCGTCGCGCAGCCGCGCGGCGTGGTCGTCGAGGATCCGGCGGAGGTTCGCGCGCACGGGCTCGCTCCAGCCCAGCGCCTTGCCCTGCTCCCACTGGAAGTGCACCGGGGCGAAGGTCGGCACCCACGCGATGTCGAGGTCGCGCAACCGCGCGAGCTGATCGCGATCGATGAAGAACCCGTGCTCGATGGTGTCGACGCGCGCGGCGATGCAGTTCTGCACGCCGTCGTGACCGGAGCAGTGAATCATGGTCTCGCGGCCGAGGGCGTGGGCGGCGACGACGGCGCGGGGCAGTTCCTCGACGGGCATCTGTGGCGTGGTCGTGACTGCGCCCTTCTCGAAATCGATGATGCCGGTGGCGAGCAGCTTGATGCGGTGCGCGCCGGCGGCGACGCGGGCGGCGACGCGGGCGGCGACGGCCTGCTTAATCGTGCCCAGAGCCTCAATCGGCTCCCCCATGAACGAGCCGTAGCGCCCCTGGTGGTGCAGCGCGGCGCCCGGGCTGTCGAGGTAGGGCATCTCGCCCCGGGACGTGGAGAGATCGCGCCGTTGCAAGGCGAGACCCACGCCATTGCGGTCGCCGGCGTCGCGCACCGCGAGGATGCCGAGTCGCAGGAGGCGGGGCAGGCGGGTTTGCGCGCGAGCGAGGAGCTCGGTTTCGTGGAGGCCGAGGTACGTGGCGCGCCGTGCCGGGTCGAGCTCGCCGCCCTCAAGGAAGAGGTGGGCGTGCGCTTCGATCAGGCCGGGCAGCGCGGTGTGGTGCGGCAGGTGCAGGTCGGGCTCGGTCCGGTCGGCGCCGACCACGTAGGCCGGCGGCGGGCCACCGACGTGCAGGATCCGCTTGGCGTCGTAGACGAGATGAGCGTCCGTCAGGACCTCGTGGCCGTCGAAGACGGCACCAAGGCGCAGCCAGCAGGGTGCGCCGCGCTTGGGGAGCGGCAGACGGAGCGGGGTGTGGGGGGCGGAGCTGCGCCTCGCGCACGCGGCGAGGCTGCTGGCGAGTGGTGACCACTCGATCCTCGGGGCGATGTTCTCCTCGGGCTTCGGTGACGCCTCGCACTTCTACCGCCTCTTCCGCGGCCGGTTCGGCGTGGCGCCTGGCCGCTGGCGGAAGGTCAGTGCGGGGAATTCCGGAGCGTTCCCCCCACAAAGTGCTTCGGGAAGATGAGCGTCGGTTCCGGAGGCAGGTAGCCCTGAGTGACGAGTTGCTGCATGAGTCGGAGCAACCGGTGGGCGAACGATGCGTCGTGCGTGAGGTAGTGGGAGACGGCGGGGCTCACCTTCTCGAACAGAGGGTCCTGGTCCCGGCAGATCAGGGAAACGTCCTCCGGCACGGACAGGCCCCGCTTCAGCAGGTGGATCAGGCAGCTGAGACTGTGGGCGGGCTTGGCGATGAGGAGGGCGGTGGGAGGCTGCGGATCATCGAACAGCGCGTCGAGTTTGAGGGCGAGGTGCTGCACGGCTCCGTTGTGGCGGATGATGATGGGGGTGGCGCCCTCGTGGTTCGGGCTGGCGAACGCCTCGCGGAACCCCTCCTCGCTGGCGAGATCGCCGGCGACCCCGGAGTCGGGCATGATCAGAGCGATCCGGCGGTGCCCCTTGGCCAGCAGCGTCCCCCCGGCGTGCCGGCAGACGGAGCGGTAGTCGATGTCGAGTGACGGCAGGCGGATGTCGGCGTGGCAGGAGCCAAGCACGAGGCAGGGAACGGCGTGGATGGAGAACCACGCCTGCAGGTCGTGGCTGACGGACGTGAGCAGGCAGCAGAACACGCGGTTGCGCCGCAGGAAATCCTCGAGGCGGCGGCGGGACGAGGCGGCGGCGGTTTGCGGGCAGACCAGCACCTCGGTGGTGAAGCCGTGTTCGGCGAGGTGGGTCCGCATCTCGCTGAGGATTTTGTAGGGGGCGACGGACAGCTGCTCGAACGGCACGGGCGTCACGATGCCGACGAGGCGGCTGGTGCGGTGTGGCGCGCGCCGGGCGTTGGGGAGGAGGCGGTTACGGCGGCCCTGGCGGATTTCGATCACGCCGTTCTTCGCCAGCATTTGCAGCGCCGTGCGGATGGTCGGGCGGCTGACCTGCAGCAGCTCGCAAAGCCGGCGCTCGCTCGGCAGGTAGTCCTCCCACGTGCCCCCGGCGATGGCGCGCTCCAAGGCCTCTGCGGCCTGTGCGGAAAGGGACTGGCGGCGAGGCAGATCGAACGAAGGGGTTTCGCTGTTCATGGAATGTGACCAGTCGTTTTTTCTCGCGATTGCGGTGCCGAGAGCGTTTCAGAAATCCTGTGAATCCGTTTCCCCGCACCCATCGCGTCTGGTCCGCCATTCCCACGCCTCTCCTGCCTGACTGCACCGTCGACGTCGCCGCCGTGGAGCGGACGGTGGAAGCGGCCGTGGCGGACGGATTGCACGGTTTGTTCGTCGCCGGTTCCTGCGGCGAAGGACCTTGGCTGACGAACAGGGAGCGCAAGCGGCTGGTGAAGGCGGCGTCGGCCGCGGCGCGCGGTCGCCTCACGATCGGCGCCCAGGTTTCGGACAACTCGATGCCCCGGGTGCGCGAGAACGCGCAGGACATGGCGGAGGCCGGCGCCAACATCGCGATCATCGCGGCGCCCGCGACGTTCCTCAACGCGACGCCCGACCGCATTGTCGCCCACTTCATCGAGAGCACGGACGCCTCCCCGATCCCGGTCGGCATCTATGACCTGGGCCGGCATCGCCCGATCATGATCCCGGAGAACCGCCTGAAGGAAGTCTACCTTCATCCCAAGGTGGTGCTCGTGAAGGACAGCTCGGCCTCGGCGGACCGCCGCCAGCACGCCCTCGCCGCCCGTCAGGAGAAGCCCGCGCTGCAACTCTTCAACGGCGACGAATTCCGCGTCCTCGAATACCTCGAGGCCGGATACGACAACCTCATGCTCGGCGGCGCCTCGGCGGTCGCCCCGATGCTGCACCGCCTCATCGCCCTCTTCGACGCCGGCCGCCTCGACGAAGCGCGGGCCCTCGACGCCGAACTCCGCCGCGTGCTCTGGGGACTCTACGGCGGCGAGACCATCGCCTGCTGGCTCCACGGCCTCAAGTACTACATGGTCCGCCGCGGGCTCTTCGCCGGCGTCACCAGCTTCCTCGGCTACCCGCTGAGCGACGAGTGCCGCGCCTTCGTCGACCGCTACGTCGCGCAGGGCTCCTAACCCTTCCCGGCACAGGCCGCCCGGGGCCGGTCGGAAATCGATCGCGAGTCGCATCGGGGTGAAGCGGAGGGGTGGGGGCTTACTGGTCTGACAAGCTCACCAGCGGGCGGGCGTTGCGTTTGTCGCGACGGACCCCCAGCCTGTCAAAGCTGGTTTTTGCCCATGACCACCCCTGCCGCCGCCTCCCCGAGCCCCCTGCTGTCCGAACCGCCGGTCCGTGCGGTGGTTACCGGAGGCGCGACGAACATCGGCCGCGCCATCACCGAAGCGTTCCTGGCGCGTGGGGGACGGGTTGCGGTGGGCCAGCTCGACCCGGCGGTGGCGGCGCCCTTGGTCGAACGCTACGGCGACCGGGTGATCCCGCTGCGCGTCGACGTCGGCGACCTCGGCGGGTGTCGCGCCTTCATCGACGCTGCGGCGGAGGCGTTGGGCGGGATCGACGTCCTGGTGAACAACGCCGCGATTGTGGGGCTGCCGGCGGTGTCCACCCTGGAGGCCCTGACGCTGGAGCAGTACCAGCGGGTGATGAACGTGAATTTCGGCGGGGCGCTGTTCTGTGCGCAGGCCGTGGTGCCGCACCTCCGGCGCGCCGGCGGCGGGACCATCGTGAACATTTCCTCGATCAACGCCTTCCGTCCGCAGCGGATGGCGCTGGTCTATGCCGCCACCAAGGCCGCGCTGGGCTCGGTGACGCAGTCCCTCGCGAAGGAACTCGCGGCCGACCGGATCCGCGTGGTGGGCGTGGCCCCCGGCGACATCCGGGTCGACACCTCGGAGAAGCTCCTCCAAGCCGCGAAGAGCGGCGGTCCGGGCTCGGATGTCATCAACCAGACGCCGCTCGGCTTCGGCGCCCCGCCCGACGTGGCTGAACTGGTCGCGTTCGTCTGCTCGCCCCGCGCCAAGTTCGTCACTGGCGTGACGTGGGTCGTCGACGGCGGCCTGCTCGCATGACGCGGCGCGGGTTACACCGGGGCGAGGGTGAAGAGGGCGTCCCCGCGGCGCACGGAGCGCTGGCGGCGGATCAGGATGATGCGGCCGGTGCTTTCGGCGCGGACCACGTGGCCATCCGTTCCGTCCAAGGGCAGGACCCGGCCGAGGGGCGCGCCGCGGCGGACGCGGCGGTCGAGCGCGGCGTGGGGAACGAAAAGCCCGTCGACCGGCGCCGGGTGATGCACCTGCAGGTGCGCCTCGTCGACGTCACGCGTGATGCGGACCTTCTGCGAGCGCAGGCGCGGCGCGGCACCCTTCGTCACGCCCGCCCACCGCAGCAGGTTCCGCACGCCGCGGTCGAGGTTGCGCAGGTCGCCGGCGTCGACGCCGCCGAGTCCCTGGCACTCGACGTAGATGGCGGGAATGTTCCGGGCGAACGCCGCGCTCAGCGTGCGGCCCGGCAGGTAGGGTCCGGCCCAGACCCAGAAGGCGTCGAAGCAGGCCGCCATCGCCCGCTGCGTGCGGGTGATCGCGGCGCGGTGCGTCACGTAGCCCGTCCACGGTTTCAGATGGTACGCCGCACCGGCGCTGTGCAGATCGGCGTAGTGGGTGCACTGGGCCAGGAGCTGCGTGTCGAAGAGGTGGGCGAGCCGCTCGGTCGGCGTGCCGTCCGCCGTGCCCGGAAACACGCGCGCGAGGTTGGCGCCATCCACCGGTGCGCAGCGCTGGCCGGCGAAGAACGCGGCTTCGTTCAGCACGGGGACGAAGACCACGGTGCCGTTGAGGCGGCCCGGGCGCCAGCGATCCGCCCAGAGCCGGAGCAGCGTCGGCCCCTCGTATTCGTCGCCGTGGGTCGCGCCGTTGACGAGCACGACCGGCCCCGGGCCGCCGCGCCAGATGAAGGCGTCGAAGCCGACGCCGCCCTCCGCGCTGAAGCGGCGCCGGTGGAAGCCGACGGGGAGTTCGGAGAGAGCGTGGGACAAGTTCGAAGGATTTTCAGCCATGGCCAAACGTAAGGTGAAGAAACGGAGTCGCACCGCCAAGCCCAGCGCCCGTCCGCGGACGCTGCAATCCCGGGGCATTGGTCAAGTGAGCAGACCGGTGGTCCGCTGGACCCGCGAGGGCGAACGCCGCCTGCTCGTGCTCGAGAACGACCGCGTGAGCGTCTCGGTCTGGCCCGACATGGGGGCGGCGATCGTCGCGATCGTCGACCGCGCCAGCGGCATCGACATCATGTGGCGCAACCCGTACCTGCAGCCCGCGCGGCTCCGGGTGCTCGACCAGCCGATGCGGAGCGGGAGCGACCTCTACGACGTGATGGACGGGTGCTGGTACGTGTCGCTGCCGCAGGGTTTCTTCGCCGGGGATTACTTCGGGGCGCCCATCGGCACGCACGGCGAACTGAGGAGCCTGCCGTGGCCGGTGGAGAAGATCGAGCGCAGCGCCCGCCGGGTCAGCGTCACGTTCGTCGGCCGCTCCATCCGCACCCCGCTGGTGTACCGCCGGGAGCTCATCCTCGAGTCGGGCAGCTCGTGGCTGGTCTGGCGCGAGACTCTGGAGAACCGCTCGGCGATGGACCTGCCGGTCGCGTGGCTGCAGCACCCGACCTTTGGCGGCCCGCTGCTCGACGGGGCGCGGCTGCTCACGCCGGCGCGGACGGTGCGGGTGTTCCAGGCGGACGACCCGCAGGCGCTGCAGCTGCAGGCCGGGTACGTCGGCACGTGGCCGCACGTCCCTGAGCGCGAGGGCGGGGCGATGCGCGACTGCAGCATCGTGCCGCCGGCCGGCACCGGGAAGGATCACTCGGTGCAGCTGACGGATTTCAAGGCGGGCTGGGGCTGCATCTGGAACGAGCGCCGCGGTCTTGGCTTCGCGATGGAATGGGACCTGGAGATGTTCCCGTGGGCGTGGTCATGGAACTGCGCCGGCGGGCATTCCCAGTATCCGCTCTGGGGCGAAGGTCACATCATCACCCTGCAGCCGAGCACCTCGCCGGTCGGGCGCTTTCCCGACCTGCTGCGCGAGCCGGGGGCGCTGCGCACGGTGCCGGCGAAGGGAAGCATCACGACGGAGATGGCGACGGGCTTCGTCACGCGCGGCGAAGGGCCGTGGCGCGGGGCGGCGACGGGAGGTGCCCGATGAGCCTCTGGAAGCACGCGGACAAGTGGGGTGGGCCGCCCGAGGCGGACGCGGTGACGCTGGGCGAGGGCAACACCCCGCTCATCCGCTCGCGCACGATCGGACCGGCGCTCGGCCTGCGCAACCTTTGGTTCAAGTACGAGGGCGGCAACCCGACCGGCTCCTACAAGGACCGCTTTGCGGCGGCGGCGATCACCCACCTGCAGCGGGAGGGGCGCCGGATCTGCCTCGGCACGTCCAGCGGCAACACCGGAGCCGCGCTCGCGGCCTACTGTGCGCGGGCGGGCATGACGTGTTTCCTTGCGATCGTCGAAGGAGCGCCGGAAGGGAAACTGCGGCAGATGCGCGCGTATGGCGCGCACCTCCTGCGCATCCGGGACTTCGGCGTGGCGCCGGCGCTGAGCGCGGTCGTCATGAACGGCCTGCGCGGCCTGGCGGCGGAGCTGCAGGCGGGCTTCGAAATCAGTGCCTTTGTGTTCTCGCCCCGCGGAATGGCGGGTGTCCAGACGATCAGCTACGAAGTCGCGGAGCAGCTCCACGGTGCGCCGTTCGATGTCTTCGTGCCGGCCGGCGCGGGTGGGCTCACGCTCGCGGTGGCGCGCGGCGTGGAGACCTTCGGTGCGGCCGGGCGCGTGCATTGCGTGCAGCCGGAGGGCAACGACACGATCGCCTCCGTCCTGCGCGCGGGCGGCACCCAGGCGGTGGCGGTGACATCCGCCACGGCGATCAGCGGCCTGCAGGTTGGCGGCATCCTTGACGCCAACGAAGTGATCGCCGCCTGCCGCCGGACCGGCGGCCAGGGCCACGTCGTGCCCGACGAGGCAGCCTGGGCGTGGCAGGCCCGCCTTGCGCGCGAGGAAGGCGTGTTCGCCGAACCGGCGGGCGCGGTCGCCCTCGCCGGCGTCGAGCGCGCGGTGACGCGGGGCGAACTCTCGTCCGACGCGAACATCGTCTGCATCGTGACGGGCACCGGTTTCAAGGACGAGCGATCGCTCCTCCGCATGACCGGGGAGGCCGGCACGCCCTTGGTGGACGGCTTCGACGCGTTCGCGGACGCGGTGCGCCGCGCCCTGCCGCGATAGGCCGCCGCTTACTTCAGGGCGCCGAGCGGGATCTTGCGCACCCGCAGGCGCGCGAGACGGTGCTGGTCGGCCGGACCCCCGGCGCAGTACGCGAGCAGCACGCTGTCCTTGAGCTCGTGGATCGCGGTGTAGCAGAAGCCCGCGTCGACCCCATCGTACCCATCGACGAGGGCGGCGGCGGTCCACGGCTCGTTGGCCGCGGTGCCGGTGGCGACGACGAGCGGGGTGCGGTCGCCGCCGTACGGCAGGACGGGCCGCGTCTCGTAGGCCGGGCCCGGATTCCACACAGCGAACAAGCGAGCGGAGGCGAGCCGCTTCATCGAGAGCGGGGAGTTGGGTGACGTGAAGCGCGACGGGGCGGGGACGGTCCACGTCTCCCCGCCGTCGGTGGAGAAGAACTCGTACTGCCGACCCAGATCGGTGCGGGCCCAGGCCCAGAGGTGGTTGGGGGAAAGCTCGATCACCCCGGGCTCCTGGAGACCGCTGCGGGTGTGGGTCACGGGGAGCGTGCTCACGCCGCGCGCCTGCCGCCACGTGCGGCCATCGTCGTCGGAGAGGAAGAACAGCGCGAGGGCGCGCCAGTCGACCGCGTGCTCATTTTCCTCGTCGGTTAGCGCGGGGTGCAGGGCGGCCGGGATGACGAGACGGCCCGACGCGAGCCGGATGATCCGGTCGTTGTTGATCACGTAGTAGGCGGTGGCGGGGGTGCAGCAGACCGGCTCGCCCCAGGAGCGGCCCTCGTCGCGGGAGCGCCGGAGGTACATGCGCATGTCGTGCCAGTTGTTGCGCAGCAGGTAGAAGAGCCCGACGTCGCCATTGCCGAGACGGAGCAGGGTGATGCTCATGACGTTGGACGCCGTCTTCTCGCCGGGCGTCTCGATGAAGCTCTCGTCCGACCACGTCTCGCCGCCATCGCGGGACGTGCGCTGGGCGATGCGGGCCGGGGCCTCGTCGGCGAAGGACGTGCCCACGAAGCGCGAATAGGCGAAGAGCAGGCTCCCGTCGCGGAGGGTGACGAACGATCCCTCGCTGTTGCGGGGGTTGCCGGGGCCGGGGGGAAGATCGAGCACGATCCTCCCGGGGATGACGGCTGGCGGCAGGGGCGACGCGGAGGCGTCGGGGAGGATGACCGCCGCCGCGGCGAGGATGAAGGTCACGCGGAGGAGGGCGGCGCGAAGGCCGGGCAGGGACACGGAGCGGTGCGGCATGGGAGGCGAGATACGGATGAGCGGAGAGGGTGCGTTTATGCGCGGGAAGGCGTGGACGAGTCGAGGCGGGCGAGCCGGGCGGGCAGGCGGGCGAGGTCGCCGGGCATGAGGAAGTAGGCGATGAAGGCGGCGAGGGCGGAGATCCCGACCAGGCCGGCGATGCACGCGAACGCGGTGCTGAGTCCCGCAAATCCGCGGATCCAGGCGGCGACGATGATGGCGACGCTGCCCGCGCTCACATTGCCGAAGAGGAAGATCCCAAAGGCGGCGGAGCGCACGCGCGGCGGCAGCAGGTCGAACATGATCAGGTTTTCGTTCGCCTGCCCCATCGTCCGCAGCAGGGAGGAGACGGCGAGACAAACGCTGATGACGAGGTAGCTTGGCTGCGGGACGAGGAAGACGAGGAAGAACGGCGCGGCGGCGAGGTAGAAGCCCGCCATCACAAGCGGCCGGCGCTGCGGGTTCCTGCGTCCGACGCGGTCGGCGATCACGCCGCCGACGACGATACCGACCATCGCCGTGGCCTGCAGCATGAACGTCCCGGAGAAGCCGGCGCCGGCGAGGCTCATCTGGTAGGTTTCCTGGTAATACAGGGGCAGCCAGTTCCAGAACATCCAGGCGCCCATCGAGGCCGCCATGCCCTGCACGAGGATGCAGTAGTAGGTGCGGGTCCCGAAGAGCAGCCGGATGCTCGCGCCGAGGGAGAACGAGACCTCCTTCGCCGCGCCGGTCGCGTCGTTCGGCGCCGCGTCGCGGACCGCCCACGCCGCGATGCCGGCGAGGACGAGGCCGCCGATCCCGAAGACGATGAACACCTCGCGCCAGCCGGCGCTCTGCGCGATCATGCCCGCGAACGTCGCCCCGAGGATCAGGCCCACGCTCATTCCCGAAATGTTGGAGGAGATCGCCTTGCCGCGGGTCGCGGGACCATGGTGGTCCGCGATCAGCGCCAGCGCCGCCGGAGCGTAGAAGCACTGGGTCGCCCCGAACGCGATGCGAGCCCAGACCATCTGTTCGAAGCTGTGCACGAAGGCCGCGGCGAGCGTCGCGAGGCTCCAGAGCGCGAGGCTGCCGACGACGATGCGGCTGCGGGAGAAGCGGTCGGAGAAGAAACCGCCGACCGCGCAGCCGACGCCGTACGACCAGAGGAACGCGCTCCCGATGAAGCCGAGCTGCAGGTCGGACAGGCCGAGGTCCTGGCGCAGCAGCGGGAAGACGGTGGAGAGCGCGCTGCGGTGACCGTAGGCCGTCGCCGAGGCGGCGAAGAGCACGGTGGCGAGGAGCCACTTGTAGCGGGGGGATTGGAGGTTCACGCGGGAATCGGGTGATGAAATGGGGAGCGGTCGCGGCCTCGCCCCGGCCGGCCGCGCGGCC
>Ga0194132_10012398_pt1 | contig 10649 bp, 8 predicted proteins | sample TA2KigOf80mmetaG_FD_148612 | JGI IMG/M metagenome (GOLD analysis project Ga0194132, IMG submission 148612) | Freshwater microbial communities from Lake Tanganyika, Tanzania - TA2015054 Kigoma Offshore 80m | ecosystem: Environmental > Aquatic > Freshwater > Lake | place: Tanzania: Lake Tanganyika... | reverse complement strand
TGAACATTTACAAATGGGATAGGCCGCTCACGGGATAAGTGCGTGCAGCGGAAGCCTAAAACGGCGAAAAACACCGAATTAAACATCGAAAGCGCCTTCGGCCTGATGAAATCAGCATTCATTTCGCCTAATCGGCATCATCGCTTTCCTCGGGCGCACCTTTTACCTACTTGATCAGCGTATCCTTAAATCCATTACTTACAATATCACTACAGCATGTCGCCCACACGCTGCATTTGCCGCAAGCCGAGCTTGATCAAACAATGGTCTAGCCACTCCGCAGTCAGTTTCTCCTGCACCGAATTTTGCCGCAAGCGCTGATTAAGTGCGGGCCAATCGACATCATCCAGCGGTTGATCTTGATTAAAACACGAGAACACATAACTCGTCTTGCCGGATTGCGGATCGACGTGCGGTTGCAAACACTGCGCGCAGATTTCTTTCATCATGCATTGCATCGGCGAGTTGATCGAACCGATGGCGAAATGGTGCGGCTTTAAAAACGGTTTCAACATTTCATGCCGCGCGCGCGCCACCGCCGCCATCATGCGATCCGAGCCGATGGCGATGATGCGATCGGCTTCCTTGATCGGTATCGGCTGCACGCCCAAGTCGCCAATCGCGTAGGCGTGCATGCACTGCACGATGTTGCCGACAAACGTTTTGTCTTGCTTGCGCGTCGGCGTGAAACCCAGCTCCTCGTCGCAGCACCACACCACCACGTCGGCCGCCGCTTCGATGTCAGCGATTTTGTAGCGGTCGTTCATGTGCTTGTAGCCAGCGAAATACAGCACCTTGCAGCCCGCTTTGCGCATCGCTTGGCCGATGGAGAACAACACCGCGTTGCCTAGGCCGCCGCCCACCAGCGCCACGGTTTCGTTTTGCGGGATGTGGGTGGGCGTGCCAGTCGGCCCCATCAGAATCACCGGCTCACCGGGCTTTAACATCAGGCACAAATCGCTGGAGCCGCCCATTTCCAGCACGATGGTCGAGATCAAACCTTGATCGCGGTCGACCCACGCGCCAGTCAACGCCAAACCTTCCATCGCCAAACGCGAATTCTCCGCTTGCAACGCAGTCGATTCAAAATTCTGCAGCCGGTAAAACTGCCCCGGCTGGAATCGCCGCGCGGCGAGCGGCGCGCGCACCACCACTTCGACGATCAGCGGGGTTAAGCGCTGCACTTCGTGCACCGTTGCGCGCAGTTCTTCGTTGAGATGCGTAAGGAACGCGTCGTTGCTGAGCGCGCTGGCGGGTTTCACCGCTTCGAGCGCACGGCTCACCACCGGATGCCCCTGCTTGGCGCTGCCGATGGCCTTGACCACGTTACCGAAGAACGACGGATGCACGTCGCCGAAGTAGCTCATGCAACGCCCATCAGCGCGCTTGGCCAGTAACACGTTGACTTCATTGGGCTTGGAAATTGATTTCTCGGCGGCAATCGCGTTGCCCGCGGCGTCAAACGCTTGAAAGTAACGGCCATCGAGTTTGAAGTTCGCCGCGTCCTCGCGCGCAAGTACGGTATTGGGCTGCGTGCCAGCGGCGATCAGCACGGTGCGCGCCGGCAGCGTGACTTCGCTGGCCACACCCTCCGCGCTTTTGGAGGAAAGCCGAATTGCGCTTGCGTGGCCATACGCATCGACATCCACGCCCACCGGCGTTAGCCCTTCGGCAAAGCGGATGCCCTCCTCCAGCGCCTTGTGCACCTCCTCGTGATTCAAGGTATACGACGGGCTGTCGATCAAGCGCTTGCGATACGCTATCGTCGCGCCGCCCCAGGATTGCAGCAGCTCGACGATGCGCGCATCGCGCCCTTGTTTCGCGGCTTGCGCCCGCTCCTCGCGCAGCACGCGCGCGTGCGACAAAAACTCGTCGCCGATGATGCGCTCTTCTTCGTTCCACGCCAGCCTTGCTGCCATTTCGCCGTGCTCTCGCGCCATTGCTTCGTAACGGCTCAACAGCTTTTCAACTTGCAGCGGGTAATACGCCAACGCTTCGGTCGCGGTGTCGATCGCGGTCAAGCCGCCGCCGATTACCACCACTGGCAAGCGCAACTGCATGTTGGCGATCGAATCGGTTTTCGCGGCACCCGTGAGTTGCAGCGCCATCAAAAAATCGGAAGCCGTGCGCACGCCGCGCGCCAAACCATTAGGCATATCGAGCACCGTCGGCTTGCCCGCGCCGATGGCGAGCGCGACGTGATCGAAGCCCATCGTGAACGCTTCATCGGCCGTAATCGTGCCGCCAAAACGCACGCCGCCGAAAAGCGCAAACTCGCTGCGGCGCTCCAACAGTAACCGTATGATTTTTAGAAAATTTTTGTCCCAGCGCACAGTAATGCCGTATTCCGCCACGCCGCCGAAGCCAACCATCATGCGTTCATCTAAACCTTCATACAAATCCCGCACGTTGTGGATCGGCTCGAATGCAACGCGCTTGCCGTTGGAATCAACACCGGAATATTTCGCCGGCAGCGGTTCTATTTTTAAACCATCGATGCCGACCACGGTGTGCCCATCGTTCAACAAATAATGCGCCAGCGAAAATCCCGCTGGCCCCATGCCCGCAATCAGTACGCGTTTGTCGCTCGCGGCTAACGGCAGAGGCTTGCGTAAATTGAGCGGATTCCAGCGCGTCAACAAGCTGTAAATCTCAAAGCCCCACGGCAGTTCCAGCACATCCTTTAACGTGCGCGTTTCGGCCTGTGGGATATCGACCGGCTCCTGCTTTTGGTAAATGCACGCCTTCATGCAATCGTTGCAAATGCGATGCCCGGTCGCCGCCGCCATAGGGTTGTCGACGGTGATGATGGCCAGCGCGCCGATGGCATAGCCCTCGGTCTTCGCTTTATGAAACTCGGAAATTTTTTCTTCCAGCGGGCAGCCGGCGAGCGTCACGCCGAACGCGCTTTTTTTAAACGACGCAGCACCACGTCCGCTAGCACCTTTTTCCAGCAAGCCCTTGGAGCACGAATCCTTGCCCTGTTCATGGCACCAGATGCAATAGTGCGCTTGATCAAGCGCACCCGTGAGATCGGCGCCGCTGTCGGTAAGCTTGAAACCGTGGCGCCGGCGCAGCTTCTGCACGGGGAAGGTGTGCAACATGTAACCCGCCGCGCTATCCACCGCACTCGGCACCAAGCGCTGCATATCGAGCTTGTGTGGCGCCTTGAACAACACGCCGCCGCCATGTTTGGCGCGACCCGCTTCGGTTTGCAACGCCCACGCCGCGTATTGCAGCGCGGTGTCCAATTTTTCGGCATTGGCGATACTGGCGGCCTCATCTTTTTGCCACTCGGTGACTTTTTGCGCAAACGCGAGCTCGGAAAATGCGCCACCCAATAGCGCTTCCATTTTGAGCGTGAGTTCGCCACCATTAAATTGCTCGGCTGCCTGGCCCTTGTACTTGTTAGCTGCCTTGCGCTGCACGAACAAGCGCTTGACGCTGTAAAGCGGCGACAGCTCGAGATGCCGCGCGCGCAAGGTCTGGAGCGCCGCTTCAATCCCGAACAGCGCGGCATGGAACTGCTCCAGCTGCGGCACCAATGCCAGCAGCAATGCCGACTCGGCTTTGACGCTGAGCGTCGCGGGGTTGCGGCGCGCATCCTCCAATTGCACGCACAATGCGGGGTCCGATTTTCGCAACTCGCCGACGAATGTTGCGTCCAAGCGCGCCAGCGCGGCCGTATCGTAAAGATCGACAAAGCGGTAGCCGAAGCCAAGCTTGAGCGCAACCGGCGTACGGTTGCTTGTCACGACTGGTAATGTCAAGTTAATCCGCCTCTGATGAAATTCTAATTAAAACCTTGGATTATCGCCGAACGAAGCAACACGCTCAACCGCGCGTGCTCGGCTTAATCAATTATGCCCCAAGACAGCGACTTCACCCAGTTGCCGCAAATACGCAAACGGGAAAATGCCGCGGAAATGGCCATCACTAAACACAATCCGCACAGCGGCGGGCCCGTACTCGGCGAGCGCCGTGACCGTCACGTCGGCTGGAAACTCCCGTGCACTACCGCTACGCCGCGTCTGCTCGCAAAAAGCGCACTTGCAGCCGCGACGCAATTCTCGATAACTCACGACCGATCGCGACGCGTCATCCCATTGCACCTCCAACAACCGCGACGCTTCCCGCAAGCTGATCGACACCGGCATGACTTTAGCGGGTGCTTTCTCATTCATACCACATCGGCCAGCCCTTTCGGCCCGACGCTCATGCCAAAACCCTTCAAACCGCCTTCCTTCAACTCAGCACCCATTGATGCCAGCGATTCCGCGCGAATCAGCGCCTTGAGCTGCTGCACCATGCCGGTAAACTCAGCCGATGCCGTCATATCGGCCGTGCGCGGGCGTGCCAGCGGCACGGGAATTTCCGCCTTGATCCGGCCTGGACGCGCGGTCATGACGTACACCTTGTCCGAAAGAAATATCGCTTCTTCGATGTCGTGGGTAATAAACAAAACCGAGATGCGAAACTGCTGCCACATGTTGGTCAAAATCTCCTGCATCACAACGCACGTTTGCGCATCGAGTGCACCGAACGGTTCGTCCATTAACAACACCTGCGGGCTGGTCGCCAACGCGCGCACGATACCGACCCGCTGCTTCATGCCGCCGGAGAGTTGATCCGGGTAGTGGTTTTCAAACGCCAGCAATCCCGCAAGTCCGAGCAACGTGCGCGCCGCGCTTTCGCGCGGCCCCGCCGGCATATTTTGCATGCGTAGGCCGAACTCGACGTTTTTGCGCACGGTGAGCCACGGGAACAACGAATATTGCTGAAACACCACGCCGCGGTCCGCGCTCGGCCCTTGCACCGGCTTGCCGTCGATCAAAACGTTGCCGCTGGTCGGTTGCACGAATCCGGCCGCGATATTGAGTAACGTTGATTTGCCACAACCCGAGGGCCCGATCAGCGACACGAACTCTCCGGGCTGCACCGCCATCGACACGTTGGCAACGGCTTCGACCGCGGATTCGTATTCGCCGAATATTACGCCCAGATCGCGCACCTCGATCAAGCCTTGGGCACGCTTGACTTCATCCATTTGAACACTCATCGATTCTTACCTCCGCCGTAGCTCGCCCATGGCATCACGAAATGGCCGACGACGCGGATCGCGCCGCTACACAGCAACCCCAGCATACCGATGGTGATCATGCCCAGCGCGATTTCGGCGTAATTCACCAGTGAATAGGCTTCCCAGGTGAAATAGCCCACGCCGAATTGGCCGGAAATCATCTCCGCGGCGATCAGCGACACCCACGCCACGCCCATGCCCACGGCCAGGCCGGTAAAAATATGCGGCAGCACGCCCGGTAAAATCACGTTCCAGAACATGCGTGCTTCATTCGCGCCCAGACAGCGGCCGGCGCGCAACAGTACCGGATCCATGGCGGTAACCCCATGCACGGTATTGAGCAAAATCGGGAAAAACGAACCCAAGAACGTTATGAAAACAATGCTCACCTCAGTGGTGGGCCACAGCATGATCGACATCGGCACCCACGCGATCGCCGGTATCGGGCGCAACACTTCGATCGCCGGCATCAATAGATCGCGAGCCGAGCGATAGCGCCCGATCAACAAGCCCAACGGTAGCGCGATCAAAATCGCTATGCCAAAACCGGTAAAAATGCGCCGTACGCTGATGCCGATGTTGGTCATGTACTTGGCCGAGCCGGCCACCTCCGTAACCTTGGCGAATACCTCGGCCGGCGCTGGGATGTTGGTAAAGCGGATAAAAAGGTCGATGCGGTACCGTGTACCCAAATACCATGCCGCAAACAGCAGCCCCAGCGACATGCACCACAAAAACACGCTCAGCGCATTGTTGCGCAGCCAGCGCGTTAACCGCACCGCAGCCGGTATCGCCGGCCGTGATTCGTTCGCGGCCACCAGCGCGGCAGCCTCGGTTTGCACCACCGGCGGGCCAGGCACAGCCGGTGCAACCAAGTGTTCCGGCTTCGCTGCCGATTGCGCTCGTGGCACGGCTATCGAAGTTTGAGTGGCGGCTTGCATAAAATCACCGGCCCGTGATCCCGGTGCCCGTTCCCAATACTTCGTTGAAGGTCAATAGGCGGCCGCCAATTTTTACAGCGTGCGCCTGCGCGTCCTTGCGCAGCAAAAATGGCACGGCTTCGGCACGTTTGGGATCCTTATCGCTAAACGCATAAAAAGCCTTGTCCGCGAATAACTTGATACCGGAGCCGCGGTCATACAAATACACCGCCGAGATTTTTCTCCGCTCGCCGGTGAATTTGCGCACACCGAGCAGCGTGCAGCCCTGCGAGCTAAACGGAATGATCTCACCGCCGTCGAGCCAGATTTCACCGCCCTCGCGCGGCCTGTTGATTGGCGCATTACACACCGGATCCTTACCGGTGACTTCGTAGTTGGTGAGAGACGCGAGTTGTTTGTCGTAATCCAGGTTCAATTCGCGAAACGCTTGCCGCACGTAGGCATCATTGACCCACGCGGATACGTTGAAATCCTTCAGCCGCCCCAGACCGCGCAACACTTCGGCGGCAACGCCGATGGTTTCCACCCACTTGGGCTTGATCGTCGGGTCGAGCGTATGAATGCCGCCCGGCCCCAGAAAGATGTACGCCACTTCTTTTTCGATCTTGGTCCGCTCTTCGATTTTCTCGGCGGCGAGCTTGGGATTCCGGCGCACCCATTCGTTGGCTTCCATCAATGCCTTGATATAGGCCACTACGATTTCAGGGTACTTTTCACCGAAATCCTTGCGCACCACCACGCCGTGAAACGTGGGCACATTGGTTTCCGCGCCATCAAAAATTTTGCGCGCGTAACCGCGATACGGCAGCAACTCGGCGAACGGAACGAAATTGGCGTGGCCGTCAATGCGTCTTTCCTGCAGGTTGGTGGTGCCGACTTCGGGGCTCTGGCTCGACAAGTTCCAGAAGGTCTCCGGCCAGCCGCGGGTTTTCATCGCTTGCAGCAGCATCCCATGCGCGGCGGAGCCGAACGGCACCGAAACGTTTTTGCCCTTTAGATCCTCAATCGCAAAATAGGGCGAGTCCCGGTGCACCACCAGACCGTTGCCCGCGCCGTGCTGGTTATAGGCAATAACGGCGACAAGCTGGGTTTCATTCTTGGTTTGTTGCCCGGTCGCACCGTTCACCAACAATGGATAGTCGCCCATCATGCCAATGTGCATGCGATTGGCCATCATGCCGTTGGTGATCGGCGGGCCCGAGGTTGCGTTTTGCCAATCGATTTTGTATTTAACGTTTTGATACTTGCCGGTGCGCGGCAGGTGTTTTTCCAGAAGTTTGAGCTCGCGCAGGACGATGCCGCCGGTCACTGTGTTGGTCGTCGTATGTTGGGTGCCGATGCCGATTTCGATGGTCTGCGCGCGCGCCACCCCGACGAATACCAACAGGCCGATCCAGCCCATTACGGCGGCCATCCAGCTAGAACAACATAAGTATTTGATTTTATTACATTTTTTTATAGGAGATCCTCTGATCAACGTTTGGTGAGAAATTTCAGCCTTCGCGCAGGTGCACCAGTTTGTCCTTCACCCCCGACCATTGGCTGGCCTCCGGCAGCGGTTCCTGTCGCGCGGTGATCACCGGCCACAGCTTGACGAACTTCGCGTTCAGTTCGATGAAGTGCTGTTGCGCCTGCGGCACATCGGACGCTTCGTAAATCGCGTTTTCCGGGCACTCATCCACGCACAAGGTGCAATCGATGCAAACTTCAGGATCGATCGCGAGAAAGTTCGGGCCCTCGTGGAAACAATCCACCGGACAAACTTCCACGCAATCGGTGTACTTGCATCCGATGCATCCTTCGGTCACCACATAAGCCATGAATACTGTCCCTCCGAACCGCGTTATTTCTGAATGGCGGTGATGGCAAGCCCCGCCAATTTGCGCACATCGGGATCCGGGTCCTGACGCGCTTTTTCCAGCGCCGGAATCGCCCGTGCGTCGCCGATCTCGCCCAGCGCCACCGCCGCCTCCTTGCGCACATTGCTCACCTCATGGGTGAGCTTGTCGATCACCGCCGGCACCGCCTCTTGCGCTTTCAATCGGCCGAGGCTGCGCACCACGCGCAGTTGCACCTGCCAGTAGCTGTCGCCCAATGCCGCGATCAATTGCTCGGCAGCGCCGCGCGGTTTAACCTTACTGAGCGTGCTGGCCGCTTCCTCGCGCACTTGCCATGAGCCGTCTTTCAACGCGTGCGTCAAGGCCGGCAGCACTTGCTGATCCGTGGCGTAACCCAAGGCGCCCACCGCAACGCGGCGAACTTCGGCTTCGCCGTCATTCATCGCCACGCGCGTCAGTTCGCCCAGCGCTTGAGGATTTTTCAAATAGCCGAGCACGGACACCGCCTCCCGCCGCACGCGTTCATGAGTATCGGCCAAGGCGCCAAGCGCAATCTCAAACGCCGCCGGTTCGCGCAGTTCGCGTAACGCCCGAAAACCGGCGGCACGCACAAAGGCATCGGCATCGATAATCAACGGCAGCAGGTAACGGCTCATCGACGCATCCTTGATCTCCGATAACGACAAGGCCGCGGCTTCGCGCACCTGAATATCGCCATCGCGCAGCGCGCCGGACAGCGCGGCAATCACCGCCTCTGTATCGATGCCTTCCAGCGCTTTGGCCGCCTTCGTGCGCACCGCGGGTGCGGGATCATTCAGCGCGGCAATCGCTAAAGGCGCGAAATCCTCTTCGTCGCCGTAGGGAAGATCCATCACCGCAATGCGGCGCACCTCGGCGTCGGCATCGCGAAGACGGACATGAAGGCCGCCCGAAACCATTGGCATCGTATTTACGCTCATCCCATCATCCTTAGCGCAGCAGGTATGGAATATCCACGTGCACCGCCCCGGTCGGACAATCCTGCTCGCACGGCATGCAATACCAACATTCGTCGAATTTCATGTAGGCCGTGCCCTTGGACAGATCAATGGCCAGCACGTCGAGCGGACACACATCAACGCACACCGTGCAGCCTTTGTGCGCGATGCACTTTTCGGCGTCCACCGATACCGGGACGCTACTGCGTTGCGTGGCAACTGGCATGGCGGTTTTCTCCTAAGCGTTGGCGGTTTGCGAGGATTTCACCAAGCGCAGGCGCTGATACGCGCCCCGCTCGTTTTCGTCGAGCGCGTAGAGATACGGCTCGACCGGTTTTTTGAAACTTTTCATGCCGTCCTCGCCCGATTTGACGAGATGGCAATGGGCGAACCATTCGGCATCGTCTCGCTGCGTAAAATCCACGCGATGGTGGTATAGGCCCCAGCGGCTTTCTTCGCGATACAGTGAAGCCTGCGCCGCCATGCGCGCGCAATCGTGGATCACCTGCACCTCGGCGGCGCGCATCAATTCGTGCGGATCCTGCGCACTGATATGGGCGATATCCTCGCGAATTTCCTCGAAGCGCTCTTGCGCGAGACGCATCTTGCGCGTCGCCTTGGGCGGCTGCAGATAATCGTTGACCATGCGCCGCAGCTTGAATTCCACTTGATGCGGCGGCAGTCCGCTGTCGCGGTTTAGCGGCGAGAGCACGCGCGCCCTTTCTCGCGCAATCTGCCCATCATCCACCGCCGCGCCCGAATAATCAGCACAGTACGCGGCCGCATCGGCACCGGCAAACCAGCCATAGGTAAACGCGCCCAGCATGTAGTTGTGCGGCACATTGGCCATGTCACCCGCCGCATAGAGGCCGGCAACCGTGGTTTGTCCGCGTTCGTTGACATAAACGCCCGAGGCGCTGTGGCCGCTGCAAAAGCCGATCTCCGATATATGCATTTCAATCATGCGATTGCGGTAGTTGGTACCGCGCCCTTCGTGAAACCGCCCGCGGCTTGGCCGCTCATTGGTGTGCAAAATGTGTTCGATGGTGCCGATGGTTTCCTCGGCGAGGTGATCAAGCTTCAAAACCACGGGGCCATTGCCGCTTTGCAGCTCGTTGTAAAACTCCATCATCATCTGGCCGCTCCAGTAGTCGCACTCGATGAAACGATCCCCTTTGGCATTGGCGGTGTAACCGCCAAAGGGTCCGGTCACATACGCGCAAGCCGGGCCGTTGTAATCCTTAATGAGGGGGTTGATCTGGTAACACTCCAGATTGGCCAGTTCCGCGCCGGCGTGAAACGCCATCGCATAACCGTCGCCGGCGTTGGTTGGGTTTTCATAGGTACCAAACAAATAGCCGGATGTCGGCAAGCCCAAGCGCCCGGCGGCGCCGCAGCACAGTATCACCGTCTTGGCACGAATCACCACGAACTGCGCCGTGCGGCAATCAAAGCCCATCACGCCGGCGGCGCGGCCATTCGCGTCGGTCAACACCCGCGTGGTGACGACGCGATTGGTGACCTCGACGCGCGTACGCTTTAACTGCCGATACAGAATTTTTTTCATGTGGTGCCCTTCGGGCATCGGCAACACGTAGGTGCCGATGTGATGCACCTTGCGCACGGCGTAGTCGCCGGTCTCGTCTTTTTCGAATTTCACGCCCCAGCGGTCAAATTCCTGGATGGTCTTAAGGAAGCGCTGAATAAGTCCCCGATTGCTCTGTAAACGCGAATTCCAGTGGTACGTTCTGATTGGGAGGACGTATTCGCGAGCCACGAGGCAAGACATGAAACAAATGACGCTGGCAGCAGT
>Ga0194132_10012397_pt1 | contig 10650 bp, 11 predicted proteins | sample TA2KigOf80mmetaG_FD_148612 | JGI IMG/M metagenome (GOLD analysis project Ga0194132, IMG submission 148612) | Freshwater microbial communities from Lake Tanganyika, Tanzania - TA2015054 Kigoma Offshore 80m | ecosystem: Environmental > Aquatic > Freshwater > Lake | place: Tanzania: Lake... | reverse complement strand
ACATCGTTGAGCGTGACCGGCCGCGTGCACTCCCAGGTGAGACGACCGTTGTAGTGGTCCTGCAGGTTGGCGCCTGCGTCCCTTCGGTCGACCCACACGGAAATCCCGTGCGACCGCAGCAGCGCCGCCGGCCCGATCCCAGACAGCTGCAGGAGTTGCGGCGAATTGAAGGCACCGCCGGCCAGCAGCACCTCGCCGCACGCCATGGCACGTCGGGTCGACCCGCCCCGGACATACTCGACGCCGATCGCCCGGCGGTCCTTCAGGAGCACGCGCGTCGCATGCGCTTGCGTCACGATCCGCAGGTTGGCGCGTCCTTTCGCCGGACGCAGATAGGCGGTCGCCGCGCTGGAACGCCGACCCTTGCGAAGCGTGACCTGGACATAGCCGAAGCCTTCCTGCGTCGCGCCATTGAAATCGCCATTGCGCGGATAGCCGCAGGCTTCCGCGGCGGCGATGAAGGCATCGCAGACCGGATGCGGCTCGGAGGGGTCGCACACCGCCAATGGACCGCCGGCACCGTGCCACTCGTCGGCACCCCGCTGCTGGTCCTCCGATTTGCGGAAATATGGCAGCACGTCGTCCCGGCCCCAGCCGATACAGCCGAGCTGGCGCCAATGGTCGTAATCCTCGTGCTGGCCGCGAATGTAGACGAGGCCGTTGATCGAGCTCGAACCGCCCAGCACCTTGCCACGCGGCTGTGATATGCGCCGGTTGCCGGTCGCCGCGTCGGGTTCGCCGGCATAGAGCCAGTTGATGGCCGGATTGGCGAAATGGCGGCCATAGCCGAGCGGGATGTGTATCCATGGGCTGCTGTCCCGCCCTCCCGCCTCGAGCAGCAGCACGCGATAACGCCCGGACGCCGTCAGACGGTTGGCCAGCACGCAGCCGGCGCTGCCGGCGCCGACGACGATGTAGTCGCAGGCCTCGGATTCCTCGCTCATCCAGTCGTACCCGCCCAACCTCCACCGGCGCGATTATGCGTGGCCATATCGCGTTGCAGCCACAACGAAACCGGATCGCACCTTGAATCCGATTGCCCGATGCCCGCCACGCGCCGAGGATCGTTCCGGCCGAAGGCGTGTCGGCATTTCACGGGGACAGTCGGTCGATGCAAGACAATACAGTACCGCGCAGCATATTCCGGCTCGAACGCGTCGCCGCGCTGACCGACGGCGTCTTCGCCATCGCCATCACGCTCCTCGTGCTCGATGTCAAGGTACCGTTACACATCGAGGGCGACGAAGGCTCGGTCCTGCAGTCGCTGCTCGGCCAGAAGGAAGGATTCACCGCCTGGGTCATCAGCTTCGTCCTGATCGCCCGCCTATGGATGGATATCCACGACGCCTTCGCCACACTCAGATTCTGCGATGGCGTCCAGCTCGTGCTCAACTTTGGTCTGCTTGCGGGCTGTTCGATGATTCGTTCGCAGCAGCACTGGTCGGCGTTCATCCGGGTAAACTGATAGTTACCGTGATCTTCGCCTGCGTCCAGACGACCAATGGCGCGCTGGTGGGTGTCTTCAACCGCCGGGCCCATACGGCCGGACTGCATGGCCGCCCGCAAGGCGACGACCTCGCGGCGCGCTACACCGACGGCAGCTATCACCTCGCGGTCTACCCGGCAGTCGGGCTGTTCTCGATCGCGCTGGCCTACATCGCCAACCTCCTGGTCGGCATCGTCGCCTGGCTCGCCGAGCCGACCATCGCCGCCCTCGTCGCGCTTCGCCGCGACCATATAGCAGGCGCCCGCCGCTGAGGTCCGTTCAACGCTTCTCGAAGTCGATCCGCTCCTCGACCGGTAGGCCGAGCAGGTGGCGGCGCAGGCAGTCGAGGCCGAGTTCGGCTGCGCCGAGGCGCACCCATTCGTGGCCGCCGATCAGCCGCGTTTGTCGCAACGACACGGAATCGGGCCCGACGATACCGATGCAGATGGTGCCGCCGAAGTCGACCCGATCCGTTCCCTCGTCGAGGTCGATCAGCACGCCGAGCGCGTGGCTTGCACGACTGCGCTCGCGCAACGCGCGGGCGACTTCGACAGCGGTATCCGGCGTGATGGCGTTGGCGCCGCCATTGACCGGCAGGCCCACGGCCTCGCGCAATTCCCCCAGCGCGCGGGCGACGACGCCTCGACGGAACAGCCGCTCGGCGTCGGGCATCGAGGCCATGCGCGAGGCGATGCCGCCGCTGGTGAACATCTCCGCCGTCGACAGCGATCCGTCGCGCGCCACCAGCGCGTCGTTGATCACCTTTTCTAGCGTCGCATCGTCCTCGGCGAGGATGAAATTACCAAGGTTCCGGCGTACCTTAGCCTCCAGTGGCGCCAGCTTGCGCGCGACATCGGCATCGTCGGTACCACGCACGATCAGCTTGGTCTCTAGCTCCGGATAATGCGCCTGGAAGCCCAGCTTGACGCCGCCGCCCGGCACCAGGTCCTCGATGCCCTTGAGTATCTCGTCGGCCCGCGACTCGCCGACGCCAAAGGAATGGAAGCGCTTGAGCCGGAAGGCGTTGCGCATGCCGCTCTGGGCCAGCAGGCGCGGGATGATCTGCTCGTCGAGCATCTTGCGCATCTCGCGCGGCACGCCCGGCGTGAAGAAGAAGCGCGCCTTGCCGATGGTGACGGCGAAGCCGCAGGCGGTACCGATGGGGTTGTCGATGAATTCCGCCGTCGCCGGCAGCATGGCCTGCTTGCGGTTGTTCGGCGGCATGGTACGGGCACGCTTGAGGAAGAACTCCTCCATGCGCTTCAGCCACTCCTCGTGCAGCACGAGCTCGCAGCCGGCGGCCTCCGCCGCCACCTCCTGCGACAGATCGTCGACGGTCGGGCCGAGACCGCCATTTACGATCACGGCGTCGGCGCGCTCGGCGGCCTGCCGGAAGGCCAGCAGCAGGGCGTCGCGGTCGTCGCCGACCGTCGTGCCCCAGTGAACGGACAGGCCAAGATCGCTGAGGCGCGTGGCCATGTAACTGTAGTTGGTATTGACCGTCTTGCCGGTGAGAATCTCGTCGCCGGTACAAAGTATCTCGATGAGCATTCCGGGGCCCTTGGCGTTTTCCGCGCCGGATGATGCGCCTTCCCGCTCGCCGGGAAAAGCCGGCCGCCGGCGGTCGCGACTCCCCGCCAGGGCCGCTACAGTGCCGACGGCCCCAGCCCACGCCCGGAACGATGGACGCCTCCGCACCGATTTCGCCGGCCGGTCTCGACGCCACGGTCCTGCCGGTGTTGCGGGAGGTGTTCGGCTATCCGGCCCTGCGACCGGGGCAGCGGGAAGCCATCGGTGCGATTCTTGCCGGTCGCAACGTCCTGGCGGTGATGCCGACGGGGGCCGGCAAGTCGCTGTGCTACCAGCTCCCGGCGCTCGTCCTCGGCGGCCTCACCATCGTCGTCTCGCCGCTCGTCGCCCTGATGCGCGATCAGGTCGCCGCCCTGCGGCTCAACGGGATCGCCGCCGCGACGATAAACTCCGACCACGACCGGGCCGACAATGTGGCGACCTGGCGGGCCGTGCAGGCCGGCGAGGTACGCCTGCTCTATCTGTCGCCCGAGCGGCTGATGACGGAGCGCATGCTGGACGCGCTGGAACGGCGCGACGTCCGCCTGGTCGCCATCGACGAGGCCCACTGCATCTCCCAGTGGGGGCCGTCGTTCCGACCGGAGTATGAGGCTCTCGGCGGCCTCCGACGCCATTTGCCGGGCGTACCGATCATCGGCCTGACGGCAACGGCCGACACGACGACCCGCAGCGACATCGAGGCCAGGATTTTCGGTGGCGACGTCGTTTCCGTCACCACCGGCTTCGACCGCCCCAACCTTTCGCTGGCCGTGACGCTGAAGAACAACTGGAAGCGCCAGCTCGTCGACTTTGTCGATGCCCGCCGCGGCGCCAGCGGCATCGTTTACTGCCTGTCGCGGCGCAAGAGCGAGGAAGCCGCCGCCCTGCTGGCCGACGCCGGCCACACCGCGCTGGCGTTCCACGCCGGCATGGACAGTGCCGCCAAGGTGCAGGCGCAGAACCGCTTCATGACGGAGCCGGGGGTGGTGATGGCGGCTACCATCGCCTTCGGCATGGGTATCGACAAGCCGGACATCCGCTACGTCGTCCACACCGACCTGCCGGCAAGCCCGGAGGCCTATTATCAGGAGATCGGCCGCGCCGGCCGCGACGGCGCCCCGGCCGATACGCTGCTGCTCTATGGCCTCGAGGATGTGCGCCTGCGCTGCGGCTTCATAGAGGCCGAGGACAGCAACGACGATCGCAAGCGGCGCGAGCAGCAACGGCTCAATGTCCTCATCGCCTACTGCGAGGCGCCCGAGTGCCGGCGTCGCCTGCTGCTGCGCCATTTCGGCGAGGATTCACCACCCTGCGGCAATTGCGACGTCTGCCTCGACCCCGTGCCGACGCTCGACGGCACGGCCGATGCCCGCAAGGTCTTGGAGGCCGTCATGGGTACCGGCCAGCGCTTCGGTGCGGCCCATATCGCCGATGTGCTGAGCGGTACCACGACCGGGAAGATCGCCCATCTGGGGCACGATCGCCTCGCCTGCTTCGCTGCCGGCGCGAACCGCGCGAGGCGCGAATGGCAGGGCATCATGCGCCAGATGGTCGCCGCCGGGCTGCTCGATATCGATATCGCGGGCTATGGCGGCCTGCGCCCGACCGATACCGGGGTCGCGCTCCTCCGAGGTGATGGAAGCTTCCGTTACCGCCCGGATCGTGTCCGCCCCGCCCGCAAGGAGCGTCGCAGCCGTATCGCCGCGATCGACGGTGCGCAAGCCATCGACGCGGCGACGAACGATCTGCTGCAGGCGCTGAAGGCATTGCGCGGTCGTCTGGCACGGGAGCGTGGCGTCCCGGCATACGTCATCTTCTCGGACCGTTCCCTGATCGACATGGCGGCCCGGCGCCCGCGTACGCCGGCCGAGTTCGCCAACGTGTTCGGAGTTGGCGCAGCCAAACTGCGCGATTTCGCCGGGGTGTTCCTCGAAGCGATCGCCGGCGAACCTTGATGCTTCGCCGCTGCTGCAACATCGGCAAGGCCGGCATGCTCGCCCTCAACATCAACAAGGACGTGTGGAAGAACCTGCCCAAGGAGGTGCGTGTCGCGATGACGGCCACGGCCCCGGCCTGGAACCGGTTGCAGCTGAAGCGTCTCGTCGATGGTGCCACCGAAATGCTGGCTAAGTGCCCGACGGAGTTCAAGACGGTGGTGCACAGCCTGCCGGCGGCCGACCGGGCGGCATGGGTCAAGAGCTGCCGGCTCTCGCGCTCGACTGGGCGAAGCAGAACGACGCCAAGGGCGTACCGGCGACCACTGTCCTGACGTCTTACATGGACTTCATGCGCGGCAAGAAGCAGCCGGTTCCGAGGAACTGGGACAAGGAGTAGGTTGCGGCAGGTCCGGCTACTCCCATGGCCGGGGTAGTGGCGGCCACGGCGGATGTTCCCGCCGTGGCCGTTCCATTCTTGCCATGATGGGCCGCGCCCGGAGGGCCCGAACGTGACATCCGTCCTGGATCCTGTCCGGCTCGGTGCGTTGCAGTTGCCCAACCGCGCCGTAATGGCGCCGCTGGGTCGCGCGCGCTGCGATGCCGATCGCGCCCCGACGCCGCTGGTCGCCGAGTACTATGTCCAGCGAGCCAGCGCCGGGCTGATCGTCACCGAGGCCACGACCGTATCGGCCATGAGCGCCAGCAGGCCCCAGTCCGCCGGCAACTACAATGCGCTCCAGGCGGCCGCATGGCGACGCATCGCCGCGCGTATCCACGAGGCCGGCGGCCGGGTGTTCCAGCAGCTCTACCATCTCGGACGCAAGGCCGATCCGACGCGCATGCCAAATGGCGCCACGCCTGTCGCGCCGTCGGCCATCGCCTGTATCGGCAAGATCAACGGGGCGAACGGGCCGATCGACTTCGCCGTGCCGCGCGCCCTGGAGACGGACGAGATTCCGGGCGTCGTGGACGAATTTCGGGCCGCGGTCGCCAACGCGCATGCCGCCGGCATGGATGGCGTCGAGATCCACGGCGCGAACGGTTACCTCATCGACGAATTCCTGCGCGACGGCAGCAACGTCCGGACCGACGGATATGGTGGCAGCATCGCCAGCCGTGCCCGCTTTCTGCTCGAGATCGTCGATGCCGCCGCCGCGATATTCGGGGCCGATCGCGTGGGCGTCCGCATCTCACCGCATTTCACGGTCGATGGCATCGGCGATTCCGATCCGGCCGCCCTGTTCGGCTACGTCGCCACCGAACTTGCTGCCCGGCGCATCGCCTACCTGCACGTCATCGAATCCTGCATTCCCGGCCGGCCGAACTGGCCCCCGGCCGCCGTCGGCCCCTTGCTGCCTGCACTGCGCCGCCGCTTCCGCGGCTGTCTCGTCGTCAATGGCGGCTATGACCGTGCGAGCGCCGACGCGGTGATCTCGGCCGGTGCGGCCGACCTCGTGTCCTTTGGCGAACTGTTCATCGCGAATCCAGACCTGGTCGATCGCTTCCGGCGTGGCGGCCCCTACAATGCCCCCGACCGTGCCACCTTCTATGGCGGCGGGGCGGCCGGATACACCGACTACCCGGCCCTCGCGGCGGCAACCGCCCATCCCTGAGTTGCACCGCCTCCCGCTGCACTGATTTCGGCAGTGGACACCCGGTCGGGCCACGCCCATGATTTGCGCAACGGAGAAGCGGCGGCAATGCCGGCGCGAACAAGGGGGAACGTCCGATGGCCGACGCCGCCGTCGCCAGGCAGCCCGCGCGCACGCCCGGCATTCGCCTGCTGCCATTGCTCATGCTGCTGGTGCTGGGTGCGCTTTGGGGCGGCAACCCGACGTTTTCCAAGGCGCTGGCGCAGGCCGACGTTGGCCCGTTCGGGGTCGTCTTCTGGCAGACGGGGATCGCCGGCTGCATCCTGCTGGGCGTGTGCCTGTTGCGGCGGGTGCGCATCCCGCTCGATCGCCGGTCGCTCGCCTATTACGTCTTCATCGGCAGCATCGGCACCGCGTTGTCCTACGCGACGATCGTTTTCGTCATCGGCCACGTCTCGGCGGGCTACGTCTCGGTCCTGATCGTCCTGTCGCCGCTGCTCACCTATCTCTTCGCCATCGTCGTGCGGCTCGAGACCCTCAGCCTTCTGCGCGCGATCGGCATCCTGCTCGGGCTCGCCGGCGCCGCGATCCTGGTGCTGCCGCAGGGCAGCCTGCCGTCACCGGAGGCCCTGCCCTATGCGCTGATCGCCCTCGCCATACCGGCCGGCTACGCCGCCGCCAACGTCTATGCCGAATGGGGGCGCCCCGAGAAGGTGGAGAATGTCGCGCTTGCAACCGGGACGATGTTCGCGGCGGCCGCGGCGATGGCCTTGCTCGGCCTTGCCGACGGCAGCTTCCATCCGGCGTGGGACGCGCCGCTCGACAGCCAGCTGCTGCTGCTCGCCTACGGTGCGTCGACCGCTATGGCGTTCATGCTGTTCTACACGATCGTGTCGCGCGATGGCGCGGTCTACCTCGGGCAGGTCGGCTACCTGGTTACCATCGCCGGCATCGCATGGGGCATGCTGTTCTTTGGCGAGACCCACAGCGACTGGCTGTGGCTCGCCGTGGTGGTCGTGTTCGCCGGCGTGGCCCTGGTGAATTTCGGCAAGCGCCGCGCGGCGACATAGCCGGCGCCAGAGCACCATGACCGGCAAAGTAACCCACCCATGAAGGCAGTTTTCTTCCGCCGTCACGGCGGACCCGAGGTGATGGAGTATGGCGACGTCCCCGACCCGGGCGCCGGTCCCGGCCAGGTGCTGGTCGATGTGCATGCCGCCAGCGTCAATGGCGCCGACTGGAAGGTCCGCGCGGGCAGCTATGCACCAGTAGCGGGCTTTCCCTACATTCCGGGCCGCGACGTCTCGGGCGTCGTCGGCGCGATGGGTCCCGGAGTCACCGACTTCAGCGTCGGCGATGCCGTGTTCGGTATCTGCGATGTCGGCCAGGAAGCGGTCACGCGGAGAAGGTGGCGATCAAGGCGGCGATCGTTGCGCGCAAGCCGGCCGGCCTGTCGCACATCGACGCCGCGGCGATGGCGCTGACCGGACTTACCGCGCTCGTGTCGGTCGAGGACACGCTGAAACTGCGCCGGGGCAAAACCATTCTCGTCCAGGGGGGCGCCGGCGGCGTCGCCGGGTTCGCCATCCAGCTAGCCAGACACATCGGCGCGCGCTTGCCCAGCGCCGCCAACGCAGACGATCTCGACTACGTGCGCGCCCCCGGTGCCGACGAGGCGATCGACTATGCGGCGCAGGATTTCACGCGCGTCGTGTCGAACGTCGATGCGGTGTTCGAGACGGTCGGCGGCGACGTCGCCGAGCGGTCGTTTGCCGTCGTGCGCCCGGGCGGCCGTATCGCCTTCATCGCCTCGGGCGCCAGGGCACCGGCGTCGCCACGGCCGGATGTGACGGCACTTCGACCGGCTGTCGGCCGCGACCGGCAACACCTCGAGCGCATTGTCGCGCTGGTTGAAGCCGGCGCCGTTCGCCGGCCGGAGGTCACGATGTTTCCGCTGGCCGCGGCAGCCGAGGCGCACCGGATCAGCTAGAGCAGGCACCTACGCGGCAAGCTGGTGTTCGCAGTGAGATAGGCGACGTTCGCGAAGAGGGAGGCAGACATGTCCGACGACGCATCGGCGGGAGCGCTCGAAGCAAGACTGCGCGCCGTCGAGGACCGGCTGGCGATCCTCAACCTGATCGCCAGCCATTCGCCGAGTGCCGATACCGGCGCCGACTACTACAATAGCGCCGTCTATACAGAGGACAGCGTGTTCGACCGCGGCAAGGGTCTCGACGGGGCCGTGGGGCTGCGGCGATCGGCGCGTTCACGCGGACGCCGGCGCATCAGAAGGCGATCCATGGCGGCCTCGCCCATCTTGCCGCCCTGCCCCACGTCAAGCTCGACGGCGACCGCGCCTGGGTCACGTCATATATGCAGATTCTCCACCCGGACCGTGAAGCGCCGTTCCGCGAACTGGCCAATCACGGCTCGACGCACGGCTACCGCGTCCATCGCATCGTCGCCAACCGCTGGAGCCTCGTGCGCCCTCCCGATGGCTGGAAAATCAGGAGCCGGTACATGGAGCCGATCGACGGCACCCAGCCGGCACGCAACATCCTCGCCGGTGCGCTCGAGGACTACCGGCCGAAATCGTAGGCGGAGATGCGAAATCGGCTCCTGCGCTGGGTAACAATCGTGGCGGTCGGCGTCGCCGCGCTCGCGGCGTTTGCCTACTGGGACTCGCTGCCGCGGCAGTGGCTGGTCGACGAGCGCCCCGGTATCGCCGGGCGAACGGATGTCGCACTGTCCGTCGACGCGAACGGCGCGGGCACGAGCGGCGCCCGCCTGACGCTAACTTGCCGCGACGGCAGGATCGGCGCGGAAATCAGTCCGGTCTTCGTGCAGTGTATCGGCGGCGATTGCGATGGTCCCGGCCTTGTCATGTCCCTGTCGCAGACCTTCGAGACCTTCATCTATCCCAATCGGGCAAGTCATACCAGCTGGGCCGCCCCGTGGATCGCCGATCGTGGGACGGCGCGCGCGAGGCGTACGTTCGAGGACGGCCCGCCTCCGCCCGGACCGGACGACTCTACGGGCTACCCTGTCGACAGCGAGGCCTTCATAACCCGCCTGCTGGCGGCGAAGACGCTTTCGATCTCGATGGGTACGGGACACATGTCCTTCGATGCGCGTCGCTTCGCCGAGGTGCTGCCACGGTTGCACGCCGGTTGCCCCGCCCGTGCCAAAGCGCCGCCATCGGGCCCGGGCGGCAGTGGCTGAGCCCGCGGGCCGCCTCAGCGGAACGCCACCTGCGCGATCGGCGGCACGTGGGCGCTGACCAGGGACCAGCGCTCACCACCATTGTCGCTCGTCCACAGGTTGCCCGTCGTCGATCCCATCGCGAGGCCATTGCCGGAACGGTCGACGTCGAGCGCGTGGCGGTAGACGAGGTCGTAGCTGTCCGACTCCGGGAGGCCGTTGCCGAGCGCCGCGAAGCTCTTGCCGCCGTCGGTCGTGCGGGTGACAACCAGCCGGCCGCCGACCGGCACGCGACACTCGTCCTTCACCGCCGGCACGAACCACGCCGTCCGCGGGTCGTGCGGATGGGCGGCAACGGCAAACCCGAACACCGAAGGGGCAACGCTCGTGATCTCGCCGAAGGTCTCGCCGCCGTCGGTTGAACGGAAGATGCCATTGTGGTGCTGGCACCAGACGACGTCGGGTGCCGCGGCACAGAAGGCAAGCCGGTGGGGGTCTTACGGCCCGGGGTCGAAGGCCTGCGCCGGCGGCATGTAGGCGTTGCGCAGCCCCCGGCCGACAAGACGCCAGCTGGCACCGCCGTCACCGCTCGTCCAGACGCCGCCACAGGATACGCCGAGCGTGATGCGGGCACTGTCGCGCGGATCGACGCACACCGAATGGATGCCGGGCAGGTCGTAGCCACCGCCGAACCACGATGCGCGCTCCGGTGCAGTCCAGAGGCTTTCGATGAGCGTCCAGGTTTCACCGTGGTCGCCGCTGCGGAAAAGTCCGCCCGGCAACGTCCCTGCCCACAGCACGCCCGGCTCGGCGCCGCCGCCGGCGGCAAGCGTCCAGATCATGTCGACCGCCGGCGCCTTGTCGT
>Ga0194132_10012396_pt1 | contig 10650 bp, 5 predicted proteins | sample TA2KigOf80mmetaG_FD_148612 | JGI IMG/M metagenome (GOLD analysis project Ga0194132, IMG submission 148612) | Freshwater microbial communities from Lake Tanganyika, Tanzania - TA2015054 Kigoma Offshore 80m | ecosystem: Environmental > Aquatic > Freshwater > Lake | place: Tanzania: Lake Tanganyika... | reverse complement strand
GAGGTATTGACAATCGCGCGGAGAAGGTGTAAGGTGAAGATCGAGCCGCACCCGCCCTTGATAAGTGTCAAGCAAGAATCCAGGCTAAAGTGTCAAGGATGTGTCCGGTCGCGCACCCCACACATTGCCCGCCATGTCCCAGCATCCGTACGGACTCCGGCCCAGCGGGTACTGATTCACCGGCGTGGTCCACCACAGTTGCGACTCCTTGGAGTTGCAACGCGAGGCGTCCCACTCGTCCCCCCACGGATACTTGAGATTCCGCTGTCCGTTCCACGACGCCGCCTTGTACCACTGCTCCCGGGTGGGCAGCGCGTAGCCCTTGCCGAGCCACTCGCAGAAGAGCGCGGCTTCGAATTGTGTCACGTAGATCACAGGCTGGTTGTCCTGGTCTGGCTGGTTGTCCTGGTATGAGCACACGTTCCGACGCTTCTGATGCGGCGGGACCATCTGCTCGTACTCGCGGTTGGTCACCGGGAACTCGCCCATCTCGAATTCTTCGTCGACCGGTCTCAGGGGAATCTCGATGCGAGCCTTGGCTGCCTCGCCAAAGAAGCCGGACAACAATGCCCGCGACGCGTCATCGTCCAGAGCCTTGGCGATCTCGACCGCGGATGCGAGGGCAGGCCCGTCACGTTGTTCCCTGTCAAACAGGCCCTTCAGGATCCCGGGCATCCGCTCCTTGCCCCGGCAATGGTCCGCACATTCCACCGCCGTCGCCGGGTCGATGTTCCAGTCAACCTCGTAGTAGTAGCGGGACAGGAACCGCAGCAGCGTCACCATCCACGGTTCGCACGGAGGCCTGGGCGCGGTCTTCATCACCTGCCAGGCGAACAGCACGCGCCCCTTCTCCAGCAGGCCGCACAGCAGGTTCTGCCGCGACGCTTCATCGCGCTGCGCCGCCGCCAGACACAGGGTTTCTTCCCAGCCCGGAGCCGGGTCCGCGCATCGCTTGAGCAGCTCGTCCTCGCCAAGCTTCTCCTTCATCCAGTAGGCGGCCAGGTATTCCTGAAACGAGCGGTGGACAAACGAGAACCGCTTTCCTCCAGCGCCGGCGACCAGAACCGCGTCGCGTACATGGAGCCGGTCGATGATGGCTTCCAGCTTGTTCTGATCCCGGGGACAATTGTCCTTGAGGTATAGGGCAAGCCTGTTGGACAAATCGTCCCGCGAGACCTGCAAGGTGACATCACGCTTTAGAGTGCCGCCCGCCTGCTCCTGGAGCTCGAAGGCAAGCTGGGCGAGAAAACGCCGCTTGTCGTGCTTGGCCATGGGTCCGGTGTCGAGCCCGCGGCCCTTATGCCAGTCGTGCAGGAGCTGGTCGACGCAGGCCGCGTAAAGCTCAGCGCGCCCGTGGGGAAGCTCGCCGCCGCCAAAGTGGATCCGCACAATCATGGCCGCGAGCAGCGCCCGGCGCGCCATGTCCAGGATCTCCCGGCGGCCCCGGACCACGTTCCAGAGGTCGTCGACGCCGACAGCCGAATTCACCTTGCACCAGTCGCGGAAGAAGGATTCGATCTGTTCGTCAGTGAAGAGGCAGAGATCGTAGTGCCGGTAGCGGTTGGCGTCGAACTGCCGGTCCTTATAGTCATGCGGACGGGTGGACACCACCACACGGCTGCGGTCCGACAAGTCGAGGTTGTCCACCGCCTTCATGACCGCCTCACGGCGGGACACGTCGAAGACCTCGTCCAGCCCGTCGAACAGGAGCAGCAGGCCGTGCTGGCGCTCCTGCTGCTTCAGGAATCCGTCGGGGAGCGGCTGGGAGATGGCTTTGCTGACGTGCGCGTCGAGGGCGTCCCAGATCAGGCCCTTGTGATTCGCCAGATCCTGGTCCAACTCGCGGAATTCGTAGAAGACCGGCAGGCGCACGGCCGAGCCGGTGGCCCAGGGGAAGCGGTCCTCTCCACCGAGCATCTTCCATGCGTTGGCCAATGCAAGGCTGGAAAGGAGCGTGGACTTGCCCGTCCCTGGTTCGCCGACGATGACGGCGCGGCGCGGAGAGTCCGGCGCCAGGAGGAGGCTGGCCGGATCGCGCTTCTGTTCGCGTTCCGGCTGCCGCTCGCGGAGGGCCAGATCGGGAAGCTGAAAGACGCGGGCCAACTCGATCTCGGGACCGCCGGGGGTCGTGCCAAAGCCCTTGAACCGGATCTTGCCTTGCTCCTGGACGGTCTTGTTCAGGAAAAGGTGGCGAGCCTCGGTGTTGGGCGGTTGCCGGATCTCGGCGCCGGCGTCGCGTGCCAGGCTCTCGATGTCCTCGATCAATTGCCGGCGCAGCTCCGCGGGCGCCTTCTCGCCAAAGCGCTCGTACGTTTCCCGCAGCAAGTCAGCCAGCGCATTCGTGTCGACGTGCGCGTAGCGGCCATCAGCGGCCTTGTTTAACTCCTCCCGGACTCGCGGGAGCTGGAAGAACAAGTCGTAGACACGCTTGGAGCCCCGGTCAAGGATCCGCTTGCGCCACGCCAACTCGACACGCCAGCGGCGGTACCGCCTGGAGCCCCAGTCGAAGACGCGGGTTGCGAGTACTAACGGGTTAAAATTCATGTCGGCCGGCACGTGTTATCACTACACTAACACGGCAGGCCGCCTGTAAACGTTCCGTGGTGGCTAGAAAATGATCCGTCCGCTGAACTGGATCTGCCGCCCGAACACCCCGCCCCGCTGGGAAACGATCTTGCCGAAATTGGCCGACGTGACGCCCAGATCAGGATCGCCCGCCGGGAACCGGTTGGTGAGGTTGTACGCCTCGGCCCGCAGCTCGAACTTCAACCGCTCGGTGATCGCGTACTCCTTGGCAAGCGTCGTGTCGACATTCCAGAACCGCGGTCCCGTCAAGCCATCCCACTGGAGCGGGTTCGACCGCCGCGTGAACGCGGGAATCTGGCGGATCTTCGCCGTATCAAACCACCGCGCCTGGGTCGGATTGTCGATCTTCGGATTCCCCGAAACCTCGAGCGCGCCCCAACGCAGGAACAGGCCGGTGTTGAAGGTGAACAGCGTGCTGAGCGACCAGCCGCCGGCGATGGCGTCCGCGGCCTTGTTCATGCCGTTCATGTACTTGCGCCCCCGGCCGATGGGCAGCTCGTAGATCGCGGCGCCGGTGAAGCGCTGCTTGGCGTTGGCGGCCGGCTGCCAGGTGACGGTGTTGGTGAAGTTGTCCTGAACATCGAAGAACTGCTCGTTGCGCTCGGCGTTGTAGTTGTAGCCGATCACGAAGTTCCAGCCGTTCGTGAACGGACGCTGGAACTGCATCTGAACCGACTTATAGCGGTTGCCCCAGCCGCCGCGGAGCGTCTCGGTAAGTGCCGTATACTGCGGATACAAGCGGGTCATCTCCTGGACGGCGACCATCGGCGTAGTGCGGAGTTGCCCGGGCATCCTATCGGCCGGGAGCAGATTGAAGAACGGATTCGGGACCGCCGCGGTGCTGGCGACGCCGATCCGGTAACCGATCCGCGGATCCACCTGGTTCACGTCGTAGGCATACGGCGCGGACCGGCCCACGTTCATGAAGAAGGTGATGTCGGCGAGGATCTTGCCCGGCAGTTGGCGCTGGACGCTGAAGTTGAAACGGTCGTTCACTCCAGGGGTGAAGTCCTGCTGATACCAGGTGCCGGAGGTGCCGAGGCCGGTGTAGCGTCCCAGCGTCTTTCCCGTGACCGGTACGAGACCGGCCGGGAAAGGATTCGAGATCCGCTGTTGGGGCACGCCCTGAAGCTCCGGAAGAGTCGTGGTGCGGGCATCGAAGCCCGGGAGCGGCACGGATCCCAGGATGCCCAGTCCGTCGACGAGAGTCGCCGGGACGATGTAACGCGCCCAGCCGATGCGGACCGCGGTGGCGTCGTTCACGCGCCACGCAAGTCCAACGCGCGGCATGAAGAGATTCTTGGGCGCGTTCCAGGAATTGCGGTTGCTCGAATCGGTGAAGATCCAGGCGCCGTTGTAGACCGGCGGAGCCGAGCGTAACGCCGTCGCCGCCGCGGGAAGCTGCGGCGCGCGCGCCTGGAACTCCGGAATCGGATTCGTCAGGTCGAGGAACCGCGAGAGCCGGTCCTGCGTGTCTCGCATCGCGGTGAAGTACTCGTAGCGGAGGCCAAGGTTCAGGGTCAGGCGCTGGGTGATCTTGACGTCATCCTGGAAGAACAGACCCATGAAACCAACGCGCGGCCGCTGGATCGGGATCGACGCGATCGCCGAGCTTCCATCCAATGCGCCGAGCAGCAGCGTCGCCCAGCCGTCGCCGCTCAGGGCGGTGTTCGGATTGGCGAAAGTGTTCGCCGTGAGCCCGGGACCGAAATTGAACGTGAACGACTGCGGACGGGCCGCGTTCACGCGCTCCTTCCGGTATTCGCCGCCTACCTTGAAGTAGTGCCGGCCGTGGTTGCGCGAGATCTTCGACTCGACGTTGTAGGAGTCGGGCTCCTGGAACCAATATCCCGTGCGGCCGAGCGCGGTGTTGGACCCGGAGCGGTTCACGTTGATACCCGGATAGTAGAGGTCCGGCAGGCCCTGCAGGTAGCCGCGGTACCACGGATTGCCGGCCCAGAACTTCTCTAGGTCGGATTCCTTCAACAGCGCCGCGGGAACGCCAAACGAATCAACAATCGAGTTGTAGGCGCCGCGGATGTTCCAAACGGTATTCGCGTTGAGCGTGTAGACCAGGTCGCCCGAGAAGCTGCGGGAATGGCGCTTGGAGCCATCCACTGGCTGGGCAAGGGACCCGTTGGTGTAGTTGTCCTGCGCGGTAAAGGTGCGGAACTGGTTGAAGCGTCCAAAGACCTTGATCCGCTCGCTCACGTTCCAGTCCACGCGTTCGCTGATGTTCCAATAACGGAAGCGGTTGGCGAATCCCTTGCGGAAGTTGTTCACGAGCGCGAAGCCGTCACCCGGTTCGTTCGCCTGCCACACGTCGTCCACGATCTTGCGGCCAGTGGGGTCGATGCGTGCCGGCGGAATGATGTTGCCCGCGAACGGCTGCCGCGTGATCACGCCCGCGTTCACCTGCGTGGTGTAGGGATCGAAGATCGTCCGCAACCCGCCGGTGTTATTGATCGACCGCGAAAAGTCGCCGCGCCGCTCGGCTTCGTTGGGCAGCGTGTTCAGCGCGCTACGCGGCTCGATCGTCCGCCAGCCTTCGTAGGAGAAGAAACTGAACAACTTGTTCCGCTTGATCGGATTGCCGAGCGTGCCGCCCCACACGTGCTGCCGGGTCAGGTTCGACGCCCGGGTCACGCGGTTGGCCAGCGCGTTGAGCTTCGGGTTGCGGCCCAGGTAATAGGTGGTCCCATGCCAGTCGTTGGTGCCAGACTTCATCGCCACCGACAGGATTCCGCCGGCCGAATGTCCAAACTCGGCGTCCACCGCGTTCTGCTGCAGGTTGACTTCGCTGACCGCATCCATCGGAGGCGTGTAGCTCGACTTCTGCGCGGTCATCGACGGCGAGCCGTCCAGAATGATGTCGTTCTTCTGGTTCGTGTTGCCGCCCACGTCGAACTGCGACGCCGCCCAGTGGTGGAACGGGCTCTGCTCAGCTACCGACCGGATGACGGTCGCGGGATTGAGAGACACCAGCAGGAACGGATTGCGGTGGATGATCGGGAGGCTGTTCGCCATCTTGGTGTCGAGCGTCAACGCCATGGTCGAAGTGTTGAACTGCACGGCCACCGGAGGCGCGTCCACCGTGATCGACTGCTGCGTGTCTCCTGGCTCCAGAGTGGCGTTGACGGTGACGTCGCCACGCGCCTGCACCAGGATGTTGCGCTGGGTGAACTTCTTGAACCCCGACAGCTCAACGCTCACCGAATAGTTGCCCGGAATCACGAAGTCGAACAGGTACTGTCCGGTCTGGCCCGTGGTAGCCGTGACCACGACGGTCGTGCCCTCATTGACGAGAGTGACACTCGCGCCGACGATGACGGCTTGGCTGGAGTCGACCACCAGACCTTGAACGCGAGCCCGGCTGTCCTGGCCCGGAAGAATCGATGCAAAGGCGCACAAACAAAGTGCGACAGCTATTTTCCGCATGGTGCCTCCCTGAAGGCGGTATATCCTCTCAATGCTAACACACGCCAAAGCCTACGGAACGGCCCAGTACCGGCTGCGTGCCTGGACCACCAGACCGCCGCGTGCCCGTACCTCGATCCGCCGGAAGCCCTCCATCCGCACCGGATCGTCCGACACGTAGCCGAGGCTGTACTGGCTGCGCAGCTCCTCACCGATCTTTGAGAACGCACCGTCAATATCGAGCCCCTTGCGGACTTCCAGGAACGCGCCTCCGGTCTCGCGCCCCAGCCGCGCCAGCACATTGCGGGCGCCGCCATTGAATCCGGTGAACAGGATCGGGTACACGAGCGCATCCACACGGAGCGCCGCGTCGATGGCGCCCGGAAGGTCCGAGTCACTGCCCACGTCGACACCGTCGGTCAGCACGATCATCGCCTTGCGCCCCGTGGGCTCGCGCAGCACCGTGCCCGCGCGCACGATCGCATCATAGAGCAGCGTGCCGCGTGAGGTGGGACGGTTCAACTCGGCGCGGGTCGGCGTGTCGACCAGCGATAGCGCGTTCTCGATCGCACGCCAGTCCGCCGTCAGTCCCTGGGCGAAGAACACGCCCATGTCGAACTGGAGGATAAACACCTGGTCCGACCGTGGCCGCAGGACCTGGTTGAGGAACCGGAAGGCCGCGCCACGCTGTTGCGCCATCACGCGCTCCTGGCTCATGCTGGTGTCGACCAGCAGGCCGAGCGTGAGCGGGAGATCCGTTTCGCGCGAGAAGTAGCTGATCACCTGCGGGCGGCCGTTTTCGAGCACGGTGAAGTCGTCACGTGAAAGATCGCGGACGAAAGCGCCGTCGCGGCCGCGCACGGAGGCCAGCACGCTCACCACCTTGACCCCCGTGGTAAAGGTGGCCTGGGCAGCCAGGGCCCGGCCGAAATCGCGGCGAGACAAGTGGATCACCGCGGGACTCCGGTTTCGAGCCATCCCAACACTACCGCCCGCCCGTGGCGCGCCACCAGCCGGCTGACTCGCGACCGTGCCGCATCGTAGGCCTGCCGCATCGCGGCTTCATTCGGCGGACGGGCGACGTTCGATTCAACGAGTGCCGTATCAGCCGGCGGCTTCGAAGGATCCTCGAGGTACTGCACCAGCCCCTCCTCGAACCATGCCGGAACCGCGCGCCGCGCCCGCCCCTGAACAGCGAGATGCAACATCTCATGGAGCAGGACCGAATCAAGCGCGCCACGCGACCGGAGCACATCCGCCGGCTGCAACCGGATCTCGCCACGCAACGTGCTGGCCGCCACCCAGCCGGGCTCGCCGGTCGCATCCCGGAACGCAGCCGTTGATCCGAACACCCGCACGCGCGCCGGACCGGACAGCCGGCCTCCCACCCGCCGCTCGGCTTCCCTCAAGGCGCGGGTCAACAAATCGAGCAGGCCGGACTCGTTCGTGGTGGCCCACACTTCGAGTCCCGGGGCGCTGAGCTTGCGCCAGGCGTCCTGCGGCTCACCGGCGCCGTCATAGTAGAACGCCAGAATCTGGTGGTAGTTTTCACCCCGCTGCGCGCGTTCGTTCGCACCAATCTGGCACAAACCGACCCCGTGCCCCTCACCCGATCCCTCGATCCAGATCCGGTTCCCCGAACGCGCGAGGCGGAACAGCGGACTCCGGACGCGATTGCCCGTCGCGCGCTGGAACTCCTCGTACGGCGCGGTGACGCCATCCACCCGGACCTCGCGGGCCCGGCCCGATCCGGTGCGCCCGGTCACGGACACCTCCCGGGCGTCGATTTCCATCCGCCACTTTCCCGTGCCCCGGCGCTGACATGCGGCATCGGGCTTGGACAACAGGTACGCAAGCCGCGGTCCGCCCCAGGCCTCGTGATAGCTTTCGAGGATCCCGCCGCAGTCCTTGTGATAGAAGGTGAGCGCGGGTTTCCCCCCGTACCAGAGGATCTCCCCGGAAGTCGCGCGCGCCGCCGACCGGACCCCGGCAGTCCGGGCGTCGAGCCGGTAGTCCTGGCAGTGAGTCGACTCGCAGAAGTCGAAGCCCTCCTGCTGATGGCGGCCGCGGTGGGCCATCGCCCAGGTCCGGGCGGCTACGGCCATGGCCTTCAGAGCTTCAGGGGCGAATCCCGAGGCCTCACCGGCCAGCACGCCTTCGACATACTCCTCCATGTCCACCGTGCGGATCTTCTGATCCTTGAACATCCGCACGGTGACCGCGGGGAGCGGCGCCGGGCGAGGGCTCAGGTTGGCGAACACCCGGCCAGCGATGGGAGCGGCTGATCCGCCTCCCTGCCCTCGCGCGACGAACACGACGAGCGCTACTTCGGGGTTCCGCGCCGGAGCCCAGCCAGCGAACCAGGCGCGCGTTCCGGTGCGTCCGGGCGTGGCCGTGGTCCCGGTCTTTCCCGCCACCGGCACACCCGCGGCGGCGGCCAGTTGCGCGGTTCCAAATTCGACCGCGCCTTGCAGTCCTTCGGCGATGACCGCATGCTCGGCGCGCGCCAGCCGGACATAGGCTTGCAGGAGCTGCCCCGGGGTAATCTGGACTCCGTGCTCTCCGAGCGCCAGTAACTTGCGCTCCTCGGCGGACCGGGGCGGATTCACCTCGAACCCCTGCTTGCGCAGGTGGGCCACTAACCGGTCCGGGGGAATGCGGTCCGCCAGCCCGGCGAAGTAAGAGTTGCAGGAGTAGGCGAGAGCGGCGCCGGGATCGAGACTCGAAGCCAGCGACGGATGCACGCAGCCGAGCGTGCGGGTGCCGATTTTCAGATCCCGCCGGCAGACCAGGGGGTGGCGTAGCGCGGCCGGATCCGCGGCTTCCACGACGAACGGCTTGATTACGGATCCGGGTGAGTAGCTCTGGTCCGGCGCCCCGGAACGCGCCAGCACCCGGCCGGTGCGTACGTCAGCGGCGATCGCCGTTCCCTGGATGTCCCGCATTGCCGTTTCGAGCACTGCCTGCCAGGAGGCGAGCGCCAGCAAGGGGACCATGCCCCTACGGTAGCGAATCCGGGGGCCGGCTGGCCAGTTCGATCAGGTAGCGGTGGCGTCCGGTGCGGGCGTGGCTGCAGGAGCGGTGTCGAAGATCAGCCAGACCCGTGCAGCGGCCACGAGGCTGCGGAGAGCAGGGCTGGAGTCCAACGCACGAATCGAGTTTAGCTGAGGCGGAATCGGCGTGGATTTCGCAGAGCCTCAAGAAGGAGGACTCCGTGCAGATCAAGTGGGACTTGGCTTCTTGTGAGGCCTGCATCCAGAAAAACCTCAATGACCCCAAGCGCGTGCCGTGTGCGAAGTTGAGAGGCGCGTCGAGGGACCAGATCCTGCTGACGTCGTGGGACCTGGTGGGGGTCCCCTGCCCGTTCACCGCCTCGTGGGAGGAGGTCAGGCGCGCGGCGCAACGATACAACGGGGGGAGCATGCAATCGCGGGCCTCCCAAGAGCTGGCGAAGATCAAGACGAGGCTGAGCAGTTCCTCGAATCCGGTCGACCACGGCTACTTAAAGGGAAGTGATGGAGTCAACAACCCTCACTCGTTTGTACTGGAGTCCCGGAGGTTGACGGTGTGGCTCCGCAGACTGCCGCCGGACAAAGAGCGCGAATTCTCTGACTGGTTCTTCGTTCAAGGGCTGGAGGTTGCGGTCGCGCAGATGACTCTGTTGCAGAAGCTGACCGCGAGTGCCAAGCTGGCGGTTCCGATGCTTCCGGCGCAGGGCAAGAAACTGGTCGAGGAACTCCTGTCCAGCATACCGATTCTGGTGGCGGTACTGGGGGCGCTCGCCTTGTCGCCCCAGAAGTACGTCGCCTTCTTCCGGGCGGTGTTTTACGGCTCCGGAATCGTCACCCAGGCCAAGGATTACCTGAGATCGTTCGGATATTGGCTCGCCGACGCCGGCGGCGCAACTTCGTATCGCCAGCTTAAAACGGGGGCGGAGGCGCTCGCGCACTTCATGGCGATGGCGATCGCGGACCTGGGGCTGGCGGGTCTCGAGCGGTTTATCAGTTTCCTGAAGACCAAGAGCGCGAACGAGATTGATGCCGCGGCCAAGAAGGGCGGCTACGACGGCACCGAACAGGGCGGCAAACCCAAGGCTGCCGCACCCGAAGGTGTGCCCGTGAAGCGGCTTAAGCTACCGGCTCCTGGCGTTAGGAAGGTCGCGGCGCATCAGGTCAAGCTTCTGGAAGGAGAGTACAGTGGATTTCGGGAGATTTCCAAGCTCGATGGCGGAATCGCCATGGTGGTCCGGGAGCCAAGTGTGGGCCGCTGGATGTGGCTGGCGCGGAAACTGAAGGCCAGGTCCAAGCTCAAGGGAGTCGGATCGAAGTCGCTCAAGGGTAAGCTGCCCCGGGCTCTGCAGCCGCTGGGCGGACTCGTGGCCCTTGAGGATATCCCCAAGGACGGACTCAAGTCCACTGGGCGTAAGTGGAATCCGGAGCACTCCGGCCTCCAGCATTTGAAAGGAAAGCCAATCTTCGAGGTGAAGCCGGGTACCGAAATCAAAGGCATCAAGAGCGACACTGTGTGGGAAGAGTTCGCGGTAGTAGAGGTTGCGCGACCGGACACATCCTTGACACTTTAGCCTGGATTCTTGCTTGACACTTATCAAGGGCGGGTGCGGCTCGATCTTCACCTTACACCTTCTCC
>Ga0194132_10012392_pt1 | contig 10655 bp, 4 predicted proteins | sample TA2KigOf80mmetaG_FD_148612 | JGI IMG/M metagenome (GOLD analysis project Ga0194132, IMG submission 148612) | Freshwater microbial communities from Lake Tanganyika, Tanzania - TA2015054 Kigoma Offshore 80m | ecosystem: Environmental > Aquatic > Freshwater > Lake | place: Tanzania: Lake Tanganyika... | reverse complement strand
CGATCGGGCAAGGACCAGAAGTGGCAGCGCCTTTCGGAGACGCTGGATTTGCCGGACATGTTCGATGCGAACAAGAACCGGCGCAAGCTGGTCATCTTCAGCGAGCATCGGGACACGCTGAACTACTTGACCGAGAAGCTGGCGGACCGGCTGGGCAACCAGAGTGCGGTGGTGACCATCCATGGTGGGACGCCGCGCGAGCGTCGCCGGCAAATCCAGGAGGCATTTGAGAACGATCCCGAGGTGCTGGTGTTGGTGGCGACGGATGCGGCGGGCGAAGGCATCAACCTGCACCGCCGGGCGCATTTGATGGTGAACTATGATCTGCCGTGGAATCCGAACCGCATCGAGCAACGGTTTGGGCGCATCCATCGTATCGGTCAGCGCGAAGTCTGCCACCTGTGGAATCTGGTGGCGCACGAGACGCGCGAGGGTGAAGTGTGGCATCGGCTGCTGCTGAAATTGCAGACGCAGCGGGATAGCTTGGGGGCAGCAGTCTTCGACGTGCTGGGTCAGGTGTTCCGCGACCAGCCATTGAAGGACTTGCTGATCCGTGCCATCCGCTACGGCGAACAGCCGGAGGTGAAAGCGAAGCTGGAACAAATTGTGGACCGTGAGCTGGACGTGGACAAATTGCGGTCGCTGATCGAGGACCGTTCGCTGGTGCATGAAAAGCTCGACCCGGACCGCGTGCAACACATCCGCGATGAGATGGAACGGGCAGAGGCCCGGCGATTGCAGCCGCACTACATCGGCTCATTTTTCCTGAGAGCCTTCGAGCAATACGGCGGCAGTGTTCACCGGCGCGAGCCTTTCCGTTACGAAATCCGGCATGTGCCTGCGCCGATTCGACATCGCGACCGGGTGGTGGGGCAACGCGCGCCGGTGTTGAAGGCGTATGAGCGCGTGACCTTCCACAAGGAATACATGCGATTGGACGGGAAGCCGCCGGCAGCGCTGGTAGCGCCGGGCCATCCGCTGCTGGACTCCGTGGTGGACCTGCTGCTGGAGCAGCATCGCGATTTGCTCCGGCAAGGAGCGGTGCTGGTGGACACGAACGACAAGGGGACAGAGCCGCGCGTGTTGTTTTACCTGGAACACAGCATCACGGATGGCCGGCGCGATGCGGGGGGCAATCCGCGCGTGATTTCGCGGCGGCTGCAATTCGTGGAAGTGGGCCGGGATGGCGGGCTGGTGAACGCGGGGTATGCGCCGTATCTGGATTACACGCCGCTGACCAGCGAACAGAAAACGCTGGCGGAATCCGTTCTACATGAAGACTGGCTGGGCGAAGGCTTGGAAAGCCGGGCCAGTTCCCATGCGATCCGGACGATTGTGCCCGACCATTTGCGGGAAGTGAAAGCCCGGCGCGAGGCGCTGATTGACAAGACGCTGCTGCAAGTGAAGGCGCGGTTACTGGCGGAAATCCGGCATTGGGATGAGCGGGCGAACACCTTGCGGGCGCAGGAGGAAGCGGGACGCAACAAAGGCAGTTTGAATTCCAACAATGCCCGGCAGCGGGCGGACGAACTGAGCGGGCGGCTGCAAAAGCGCGAAGACGAGTTGAATCGCGAACGGCAGATCACGGCCCGACCGCCGACGGTGCTGGGCGGAGCGCTGGTGATTCCGGCGGGCTGGTTTGAGCAGGCGGCGGCGGGTGGCGAAACGCCCGCGCTGCGCGAGACCCCGCCACCGACCTTCGGCGTGGCGAACAAGGAAGTGGAACTTCTGGCGATGGAGGCGGTGATGGCGCAAGAGCGGTCATTCGGTTTCGCGCCGCGCGATGTCTCGAAGGAGAATCGCGGTTACGACATCGAATCTCGGTATCCGGCGAACCACGAGAAGAAGGGGCAACTGCGCTTCATCGAGGTCAAGGGCCGGGTGGCCGGAGCGGACACCGTGACGGTGACGAAGAATGAAATCCTGACGGCGCTGAACAAGCCGGAGGATTACATCCTCGCGCTGGTGTTTGTGGGCGCGACCGGCGCGGAGAAGCCGCTCTATCTGATGAAGCCGTTCGACCAAGAGCCGGATTTTGCGACGGCGAGCGTGAATTTCAGGTTGAAGGACCTGCTGGGTCGGGAGGAAAAGCCGAATACAAACAAACCGAAGGAGAGCCATGTATAACGCCACCACACATTATCAGACGAGTTTCCGGGTCAATGACACGGATGGGGACGCAATGATGCGGTTGAAGGCCGCCGTTTATGGCTGGGTGGTGAAGAAGGAATCCGACCGTGTGGTGAAGCAGGACAAGGGCGGTTTCTTCTTCCGCTGCAATTGGGCGAATCTCTATGAGACGCACTCGACGATTTGCACGGACACGTTTCTGTCCAAGGATGGCAATGCGTGGGCGATGCGCTACACAGAGATTGACAAGGAGTGCGGGCGCAAACGCTTTTGGTATTCGGACATCGGACTGAAAAAGGAGGGCGCGGCGGTGATCGTGTCGGTGCGGGTGGCGTTCGCGTGGAACGCGGAGGATTTGAGCCATGAGCATGAAGATCCAAATCCGTCTGTGCCGGTGGTGGTGCGCTATTTCCTGCAAAAGAATCATGTGTTCAGCGGACGATCCGAGTTCCGGCTTTTGGAGAAGCCGATTCCCTTCAACGAGCCGGGCGTGGGCAAGGCGTTGTGCAATTTCATCCAGTCCCCGGAGCGCCGGTATCCGCTGGTGGTGTTCAACGGCGATTCGGCGGAGCAAGTGAGCGAAGCCAAAAAGCTGGCGCGGGAACTCACGGGCAAATGCATGGTTGCCATCATCGCGACCAACATCGAGCTGGCGGAGGAAATCAAATTGTTCCTCCCCGCCGATTACCGGATTCCCTTCGGACAGTTCCGGGTCTTCTTTCCGTTCAGCGGACGGCGTAACTCGCCGGTGCGCCATCGGTGGTATGACATCCATAGCGAGGAATATGCGGAGCAGCGGCAAGGGATCGTGAATGGACTGCTGAGAAATCACAGCCTGTTGGAGGCAGGCGCGGTGGAGACGGTGGAGGAAGTCCGCCGGCTGGTGGCGCGGGATGAACTGATGAAGGTGAAGGTGGAATCACCGGACCAGCAAAAGCAACTGCACGAGTTTCTGGAGGAACATGCCCGCGTCGCCGCCGAACGGGATCAAGCGAAACAGGACGCATCATTTTTTGCCTCTGAATACGACCGTCTGGACGACGAGGTCAATAAGTTGGAATGGCGTTGCAAGGACTACGAGAGCCGGCTGGAGACGTCCGGCGACGGCGCAGCCGTGGATGTGGCGACACTACTCCCCGTGTTGCCGACGAGTCTGGCGCAAGTGGCGGAGGTCGCGGTGAAGTTTTTCCCGAGGTTAGTCATCACTGAGGCCGCAGTAGAGGCGGCGCGTGAATACGACGAGTGCAAGTCCATCGCCGAGGCGTGGGAAATGTTGCGGCATCTGAACGAGGCCATGTATCGCATGAAATTTGATGAGGGGAGCAAAGAAATCGAGAAGACGTTTCAGGACCGGACGGGCTACGAGGTGGCGATGAAGGAAGGGCCGAGCACGAAGAACGACAAGAAGCTGATGGACTTGAGGAAGCTTATGCACGGCGGACGGGAATACGACATCAGCCCGCACCTGAAGCATGGCAACAAAGAGCCGAAACTGGTGCGGATATATTTCGCCTTCGATGAGAAGGGCAAAAAGATTGTGGTGGGCCACATCGGTCGGCACATCCCGAACGCCACGACCAAGACGATGTAACCGCATGAACCCGCCCGACTATTTCAATCGCGTGGCAGCCATTACGGGCGGCCTGTGGGAGCAACTGAAAGACCCGGTGCTGGCCGGGCCGTGGAAGCAGCTCTTCGCGCAAGTGCAGAGTCCGCGCCATGTGCTGTCCGAGTTGCTGCAAAACGCGGATGACGCAGGGGCGAAGTCCGCGAGCGTGCGGGTGGTGAACAACGAGTTCGTGTTCGAGCACGACGGCGAGGATTTCAACGAGGAGCAGTTTCAATCCCTGTGCCGGTTCGGCTACTCGAACAAGCGCAACCTGCACACGATTGGTTTCCGGGGCGTCGGCTTCAAATCCACGTTCAGCCTGGGCGACCGCGTGCGGATTCAGACGCCGACGCTGGATGTCTATTTCGATCGCGAGCGGTTCACGCTGCCGGTGTGGAGCACCAACGCGACCGGGACGGCGCGCACGCGCATCAGCGTGCGGTTTGCCGACAAGCTGCGCGAGCGGCAACTGCGGATGAATTTTGAGGAGTGGATCACCAGCCCGGTGTCGCTGCTGTTCTTCCGGAATTTGCAGGAACTGACGATCGAATCGCACGCCGTCCGCAAGGAAGTCGTGGCGCGCGGACCGATTGCCGGGTCGCAGCGCATCCGGCTGACCGGAGCGAGCACGGAGGAATTGCTATTGGTCCGCTCGGCGGAGGAAGCGTTTCCGGAAGACGTGGTGAATGAAATCCGCCAGGAGCGGAACGCGGATGACCTGCATCTGCCGCCGTGTTCGGTGGAATTGGTTCTGGGGCTGGGCGGCGACCAGCGGTTGTTCGTGGTGCTGCCGGCGGGCACGGATGTGGACCTGCCGTATTCCATCAACGCACCGTTCCTGCAAGATCCGGCCCGCCAGAAAATCAAAGAGCCGGAAGTTTCGCCCTGCAACCGCTGGCTGCTGGAACGCGCCGGACGGCTCGCGGGTGAAGCGATGGCGGCGTGGCTGGGCAAGGACCAACTCACCGCCGCCAACCGGGCGAATGCCTACGACTTGCTGCGTGGACCAGTCACCGATGCGGCCGACCTGACGACCAGCGCCACGAAGCAGGTGATGGACGCCATGCTCGCCGCCGTGGAGGACGAGCCGGTGCTCCTCACGACCGAGGACCGGCTTGCGCCGATTGGAGAATGCACTGCGTTGCCATCCGAATTGCACGAGGTGTGGGATGCGAAGGAGCTAAGAAGTGTCTTCGCGAAGACCGCCAAGCATCTGCTGTCGGCGGCGGTGAAGCCCAGGGCCTGCCGGGCGTTGGAAGCGCATGGCTGGATCGAAACCATTTCAGCGGAGACGGCACTGCAAACATTGGCCGCGCAACCGGTCGTGCCGAAACCCACGACATCGGTGCGGTTGCAACTGCTGTGGAATTGGGTGGAGGAGAACATCGGCTGGGACTGGAATGGGGAACGCCGCCGCACGTTGCGGATTGTTCCAGTCGAGGGTCAGCCGACACTTCAGCCCGGTAATGAAGTCATTCGCGTTTCGGCGCGCGGGCAGCAACTCTCGGAGGCGGACTGGAATTTCATCTCGAATTTCGCGCTGGCGATTGATCAGGAATGGATCACCCACCTGAACAAGCTCAAGACGAAGGATAAAGAAGAAGAAAAGCATCCGGCGCTGACGCTCTTGCAGGTGCTGGGATTGCATGAGCCGAGCCAGGTGGACCGCATCGCGGCGCAGGCGTCGCGGCGGCTGCTGGCGCGCGGCAAAATGCCGGTGGAAGATTGCGTGCGCATCGCGCACATCTTTGCGGCGCTGAACGCGACTGTGCCAGAGGATTTCCGATACGTCACCGAAGACCTGCATCTGCGGCAGACCAAAGACCATCCCATCGTGTTCGACGCCGACGGCGAGGTGGAGGCCATTGTGCCAAAGGTGTGGGCGGCGCAACACCTGTTGCACCCGGACTACGTTCAGGAATTCAAATCATGCACCAAGGAGCGGTGGTATGAGTGGGCTTATTCCAGCAAAAGTAGGTTGTATTCAACCATTCCGTTGACACTCCAGACGAAGGAACTTTATTCGCGCAGGCAGCTTGGTGAATTTCTCCTCACCCGAGGCGGTGAGAACCCGAAGGAGTATCGCTATAGGAACGACCGCTTCGAGCTCGATGACTTTGATTTTCCTCAGGAGATTCTCGCCGATTGGCAAGTCCGTGCGTCAACCAATCCCGGGTTGTGGGCCGCAGTGGTCAGAGCAATGCTTCGAGATCGTCTAGTTTCTTGGAAGAACGCATTCCGTGTCAGCGTGCGGCAAGTGAGCACGCAACGCACAACCAGTGCCTTGAACTGCGGCTCGTTAGTCCCTGCATGGCTGGTCCGGCTGCGGTCCTTGCCATGTCTCACCGACAGGCATGGACATTTCCGGACTCCCGCCGAATTGCTTCTGCGCACAGCAGAAACGGAAACGCTGTTGGACTTAGAGTCATTCGTTGCCGCCGAATTAGACGAAAACGGCGACCAGAAAGCGCTGCTGCGCTGGCTCGGGGTCAGGGATACCTCACTCGGCTGGGAGAAGGTCGTCGAACGATTGCGCGTCCTGACAAAACTTAAGGACACCATGCGGGTGCTGGCGGATGTGCTGCGGTTGTATGAAGCGCTCGACCGCATTGCGCTGCGCTGCTCGGCCGAGGACTTGAACGCATTGGGCGCGGTGTTTGCCGCCGAGGGGTTGGTGTTGAGCAACAAGCTCGAATGGTTTTCATCCGGTGAACTCTCTCTGCACGCCGATCCGGAGGATGACTCGCCGGTGGTGCATTCGGCGGCGCATGGGCTGGCCCTGTGGCTGCGGCTGGGCGTGCCGGAACGTCCCGCGTTGGAGAAGAGCCTGGAATGGCTGAAGACCCTGGAGACGGGCACTCGGCTGGAAGGTGTTTCCTACAGGCGTGCGTGGGTGGCGCTTACGCGCGGCGGGCAGCGGGTGTGGAATGAATTGGGCCACTGGCTGAGTCTCGACCAGACTTGGGAAGCGGTGACGACGCTCAAATATCGCGTCTCCATGCGCAACCTGACGCGCTGGGAAAAACTGACCGCGCCGACAAAGCGCGCGGCGGCGGATTTGCGGATGCTGCATGGCGAAGTGGCCGAGGAAGCGCCGTTCACGGTCACGCGACCGCTGGCGGAAGTCATCACCATGCAGGTGACGAACGTGCAGACCATTTCCGGTCGTGCCCGGCGGATGGAATGGTTGCAACCGCTGGCCGACGGCCTCTGCCGGGTGAAACTCCGCGACGAAGCGGCGACGGCGAAGGTGCGCGAGGTCGCGCGGCGGCTGCTGAACACGACGTGGCAGACGGTGAGCCGGCTGGAAGTCACGCCCTACATTGACGGCACGCCCGCCGGCGAGCCGCTGATGCCGAAGGTGCTGTGGGCGGACACCAAACTCTACCTGGTGGACGCGGCCACCGTGCGGCTCATGCGCGATTTGAAGGAAGAACTGACGCGTCCGTTCGGCGTGGCGGAGGTCATGGAAGCGGTGGCGGACTGCATTGATCGCGACGCGGAATTTGTGCGCGAGTATCTGGCGGCGAATTTCGAACTCGACGCGCAAGCGGAATTGCCGCCGGGCGAAGGGAAATCCGACGAGGAAGAGAAGCCGGATGGCGGCGAGGGCGAAGGCCAAGGCGAAGCCGGCGGTGACGAGGGCGAAACCCAGCCCGAGGAAGATGAGGATGAGACGGGCGAGGCGGATGAAGGCGATGAAGACGACGTGCCGCCCGAAGAAGAGGAAGGCGACGATGAGCCGCCGAAACCGGAGAAGCCGCCCAAGCCGCGCGAGCCGAGTTTCATGGACCGTTATGCGAAGGCGCGGGGCTTCCGCTGGCAAGATGCAGAGCGCTGCTACACGCACGCGAGCGGCGCGTGGATCGCCAAGGGCGATGCCCCGTTCAACTGGCAGGAAGGGGTGGACGGCAGCGACGCAACCAAGCGCCTGTTTGTGGCGGAAGCGTCCCTGGCAACCGGCGTGGAGATTCCCTACGAACTGTGGCGGCTGATGGAAATCAATCCGGACTCCATCGCGCTCGTGTTGTGCGGCGATAATGGCGATCCGAACGAATGGAGTGCCACCGACCTGCAACAACTGAAAGCCGCCGGGCAGATTCATCTGCACCAATCGCGATTCATTTTGAAGGAAACCAACTCAGGAACATGAACAAACCATACGATTTTCAAAATCTCTCCGGGCTTGCGCCCGTGGATTGGATTGACGAGCTGCATTTTATCGCCACCGGCATGACGTGGGACTACGATTTGCGGCGGATGTCGACGGGGGATAATCGCCGTGATTTTGGGCCTGGCGTTTCCGGCAATCAATTCTCAGCGAAGGTGGAGACCTCCTTTACTGAGCTGAAGTTGCAGCCGCCCTATCCAGACAACTCCTACCACATCACTCTGAAGCCTAATCTGCACCTTTTGGATTTGCGCAACGTGCCTGATCCGATCTTCAGCGGGAAATACTATGACGCGAACCGCTCGCATTCATGTGAGATGCTGAGTCAGAATCTGGATTACCTGCATGCTAACGGATACGATGGCGTTGTCCGATACAGCAAGCCTGCCCTCGAAGAAGAGCGATTCGAGATCGTTGTTGCCGTGCCTCCGGACGCAATTGGGAAAATGACCGTCACACAGGTTCAGCTGCTGGGCAACTGCTCTGGCGAACTGAACATCATCAATCCTGACGGCAGCAAAGTCCCGATGTGCAATTTTTATCCGAAATCAGAATGAGTGCGCCCAAGACATTCTACTACTTTGCCTACGGCTCGAATTTGAAGCTGTCGGAGATTCGGCGGTCGTGTCCGAGCGCTGAACGAAAGCACCGCGTCAAGCTGGCCGATCATGCCCTCGTCTTTCCGCGCAAGTCCGAAGGCAGGCAATGCGGTGTGGCAAGTGTTGAAGTTCGTGCAGGCAGTGAGGTCTGGGGCGGAGTTTATGAGATCGCGGAACTTGAAAGGCAGCGACTCGAATCTCGCGAAGGGTTCAAGCCGAATCGTCCTTTGGCCGCGAACTCTTACGTGCCAGCCAATCTGACAGTGTTTGTGGACGGCGATGCGGCCAAGCCGATGGAGGTGTTGACGTTCATCGCGAACCCGCAAACCAACCCACCGTTGCCCAATCCCGAATACAAAAGCCTGATTCTCGCCGGGGCGGGCGAATGGAAGCTCAACGCGAAATACATCGCGCAGCTTGAACAAATTGTGACCACCAAACCATGACCTACAAAAAGAAACTGATCGAAGTGGCGCTGCCGCTGGAGGACATCAATCGCGAGGCGGCGAGGGAGAACTATATTTACAAAGGCAATCCGTCCGGAATCCACAAATGGTGGGCACAACGGCCATTGGCGGCTTGTCGGGCCATGGTGTTTGCATCGCTGGTGGATGATCCGTCCGAGCGCGTGCCGGAATTGCTGGCGGATGCGGGCAAACGCGCGGCGGCGGAGAAGGAACTCAAGGCGCGCAAGAAAGCCTGGGCGGAATTGAAGGCGACCTTCGACAAGGCGAGCGGCGCGGGCATGAAGTCCGTGGCCGATCCTGGGCCACAGCCGAAAATTGAGGATGTCATCGAGGAGCAGGAACGCGAACGTTTGTTCGACATCATCCGGCAATTGGTGAAGTGGGAGAACTCGAATAACGATCGTGTGCTCAATGTCGCCCGCGCCGAGATCATGCGCTCGTGCAACGGAAACCCTCCTCCCGTTTATGATCCGTTCTGTGGCGGCGGCTCGATTCCGCTGGAGGCGCAACGGCTGGGACTGGAAGCGCACGCGAGCGATTTGAATCCCGTGCCGGTGCTGATCACAAAGTCGCTGATTGAAATCCCGCCGAAGTTCGCGGGCAAACCGCCGGTGAATCCGGAGTCGAAGAGGAAGTTGGGTGCTTCCGGCTCGTGGAAGGGCGCGGCGGGGCTGGCGGAGGACATCCGTTACTACGGCCAATGGATGCGCGACGAGGCGGAGAAACGCATCGGCCATCTGTATCCCAAGGTGAAGCTGCCGAAGGAACATGGCGGCGGCGAAGCGACGGTGATTGCATGGCTGTGGGCACGCACCGTGGCGAGTCCCAATCCTGCGGTCAAAGGTGCGCATGTGCCACTGGTCCGTTCATTTTGGCTGTCCACCAAGGCCGGAAAGAAAACGTGGCTTGAACCTGTGATTGGTAAAGATGGCATGTCTTTTCGATTCGAAATTCGGAGTGGCAGAGGTGAGCCACGTGCCGGGACGGTTGGTCGTGGCGCAGACGTATGCTTGCTGACTAACACCCCAATGACGCGCGACTATATCCGAGCAGAAGCTAAAGCTGGTCGTATGGGTGTGCGGCTGCTGGCGATAGTAGCTGATGCGCCAAACGGGCGAACATACGTTGCACCAGATGAAGCGCATGAGAAGTTAGCATTGAACCTCGATCCACCGATTAATGTACCAGAATCTGACATAGTTGGCGATCTGAGATACTTAACGCCTGTTACCTATGGGATGACCAAGCATCGCGATTTGTTTACGACGCGACAACTCACCACACTCTCAACGCTTTCCTCGCTTGTGTCAAAAGCGCGAGAAAAGGCGCTTGAGGATTCGAAAGGTGATGAAGACTGTGCGAATGCCGTTGCGACCTACCTTGCTTTCGCGATTAACAAATATGCCATTTACGGCAATGCACTGGCTACGTGGTATACGAAAGAAGACCGCACTTCGATGCTCTTTGGCCGCCAGGCGCTGCCGATGGTCTGGGACTACTGTGAAGTTAACCCGTTGACTGAAATTGGTGGTTCGATTGTAAAATCATTGTCAATCGTAGCGGACGTGATTGACAACTTGCCGCTAAATGTTCGACCTGGAATGGTGATTTCCCGCAGTGCGACTGATGTGCCTTCAACTCCGAAAGTTGTCTTCAGCACTGATCCGCCATACTACGAC
>Ga0194132_10012391_pt1 | contig 10655 bp, 10 predicted proteins | sample TA2KigOf80mmetaG_FD_148612 | JGI IMG/M metagenome (GOLD analysis project Ga0194132, IMG submission 148612) | Freshwater microbial communities from Lake Tanganyika, Tanzania - TA2015054 Kigoma Offshore 80m | ecosystem: Environmental > Aquatic > Freshwater > Lake | place: Tanzania: Lake... | reverse complement strand
TAAGACATCGGCTTGTCGGAGTTTCGAAACGATCTCTTCAGGCTTGTGCCTCTTCTTCGGCATTGCAGTCCTCCTTCTTGTCAAAAGACATAGTTCAGGGTGGACCACTTTTCAGGGGGAGGACCAGCACCTAAACGTCCGTGAACCATTTCCCGCGCTCGCAAGCCCTCCAAAGAGAAAGGGCGGGCCTTTCGACCCGCCCTTTCGTCTCGAGACGCCGCTTCTACTTCGCGACGATGCGGTTCTCGATCTTCGGCGACACCGTCTTCATCGCCTCGATGTGGTCCATGAGCATGGTCGCCATCAGGCGGGCGGCCTTCTCGTCGATCAGGTTCGGCGCGCCCCGGAAGGAGGCGTAGCCGTCGCCGCCGCGGGCCATGAAGTCGTTGGTGGCGAGCGTGTAGCTGGCGGCCGGGTCGAGCGGCTTGTCGCCGACCTTGACCGAGAGCACGCGCTTGCCCGCCGGCGCCTTCGGGTCGTACTCGAAGGACATGCCGGAGATCTGCGGGAAGCGGCCGGCCGCCTCCTCGACCTGGCTCACCCCGTTCTCCAGCGCCGCCAGCACCTGCGCGCCGGTCAGCTTCAGCATGACCGTCAGGTTGCCGAAGGGCAGCTCCGAGAGGATGTCGCGGCGGGTGATCTTGTGTCCGGCCGGATAGAGCTTGTCGGCGCGGACGCCGCCGCCGTTGGTCAGCGCGATGTCGGCCTTGGTGGCGAGCCGCATGGCGTCGGTCAGCAGGTTGCCGAACACCGCCTCGCGCGTGCGCACCGTGGCGCGGCGCGAGTCGAGCTCGACCGTCGTCGTGCCGATCTCGACGTTCAGCGAGGCGTCGAGCTTGTCGGTGTAGGTCTTGACCAGCGCCGCCATCTCCGGATCCGGCGCCACGCCCGCGGTCGAGAGCAGGCGCATCTCCGGGCGCCACACCACGCGCTGGGCGTTGGCGGCGCCGACGCGCGAGACGTGGAGGTCGAGCACGCCGAGATGCGTCAGGTTGGAGGCCGCCTCCATGGCGAGCTGGCGGCCGTTGTAGTGCAGGAAGCCGATATGGTCGTCGCCCGAGAGGCAGATGTCGATCTCCGGCACCTCGCGCAGCAGGGTGAGCTCGGAGGTGTACTCGATGTGGCAGAGGCCGATGACGATCTCCGCGCCCTGCTTGCGGAGATCCTGCGCCTCGCGGCGCGCCACCGGGATCGGCGGCTGGAAGGTGACGGTGGGACCGGCCGAGGTGGTTTCGGCGGCGCGCTCGGTGACGACGCCGAGGAAGCCCAGCTTGTATCCGGCGACCTCGCGGATGAAGGACGGCTTGACGCCGTCCAGCACCTTGCCGTTCTCGACCACATTGGCGCCCAGCCAGGGATACTTCGACTCCTTGAGGCGGGCCTTGGTGTTCTCCGGGCCGAAGTCGAACTCGTGGTTGCCGAGCACGGCGACGTCGACGCCCATGGCGCCGGTCAGCGCCACCATGTGCGCGCCCTTGTCGAAGCCGCTCATCAGCGAGGGCGAGAACATGTCGCCGCCATAGGTGACGATCGTGTTCGGGTTCTCGGCCTTGATCTTGCGGATCAGCGTCATCGCCGGGGCGACGCCGCCGGAGCCGTCGCGCGGCAGCATCTGGTCGGTGTCGTTGAAGTGGACGATGGTGATGCGCGTCGCCGGCGCCGGTGCCGGCGACTGCGCGCCGCCGGGCAGCGGCGCGACCAGCACCGCGACCAGCGGAAGGCTGAGCAGGAGACGGCGTGACAGATGCATGACGGGGCTCCCTGGAACGCTTGATTGATGGGTCATGTTAGCACCGGGTTATTACAGGGAAAGGGCTACGCCTCGCACCCTCGTCCCGTCAGGTGGAGGAGGTGCCAGGCTTCGCTGATGGAGAATTCGCCTGTTGACGGTGCATTCGCTGTTGGCGAATTACAAGACATGAAGCTGGTCGTTTCCCCGGCGGCCGCAAGGGCTTTGCGGAAAATGCCGAGGAAGGACGCAGACGCTCTGCTGACCAAGCCCGAGACCTTGGCCGCTTCACCCTTCGGTACGTATCCCTGGGCCAAGCGGCCGGTGGGAGCGGATGCCTTCCGGGTTCGCCAAGGCGACCGGTGCGCCGTCTATAGAGTGGATCGCGAGACACAGGAAGTCGTGGTCGACCATATCGACCACCGGCGGGAGGTTTACCGATGAGCCGAGCGGCCAAGCGTCAAAGCGATAGCGTCACGCTGAGTCGGAGCCGATACGAGACGCTGATCAGGCGCGTAGAGGATGCCGAGGATCGCGCGGCGCTTGCCGTGCAACGAGCGCGTGAGGAGACGATCGGCAAATCCGCGGCGCGCGCCGACCATCTTCCGGTCGATCTGGTGCGCCGGATGATCACGGGAGAAAGCCCCGTGAGGATCTGGCGAGAGCATCGGAAGATGACGTCCAAGGCGTTGGCCGCTGCTGCGGGGATCGTCCCGAGCTACCTTTCCGAGATCGAGAGCGGCAAGAAGCCCGGATCGTTCGATGCGATGACAAAGCTCGCCCGGGCGCTCGACATACGCATGGAAGACCTGGCCACGGACTGATCATTCGCCCGGCGCATCCCCCATCGCCATGGGCTTGCCGTAGTAGAAGCCCTGGCCGAGCGTGGCGCCGATCTCCTGGCAGGCCTTGGCCTGGGCCGCGATCTCGATGCCCTCGACGATCACCGGCACGCCGAGGTCGCGGCAGAGCCCGATCATCGCCACCAGGAAGGCCTTGTCGCGGAAGTCGGTCGCGGCGTTGCGGACATAGCGGCCGTCGATCTTGGCGAAGTCGATGGCGAAGGCCGAAAGGTACTGGAAGGACGACGCGCCGGTACCGAGATCGTCGATGCACATCGGATGTCCGCGCACGCGCAGCTTCGCCGCGAGCTCGGTGGCGCGGCCGAGGTCGCCGATGGCGGCGGTCTCGGTGATCTCGAACAGGACGCGGTCGGCCGGCATCTTGTAGCGGTCGAGCGCCCCTTCGAGCGCGCGCACGAACTCGGGCGACTCGATCGAGCGGCCGGAGACGTTGATGGCGACGGCGACCTCGCGTCCGCGCGCCATCCTGGCCAGGTGCGAAAGCGTCTCCTCGACCACCATCAGGTCGAACTCGGGCGCCAGCGCCGCCTGCTCGGCGGCGGCGATGATCAGCGACGCGCTCGATCCGTCGGTCATGCGGCTCAGCGCTTCGTAGTGATGAACCTGCTTGTTCTCGAGCACGACGATCGGCTGGAAGGCGATCTGGATGCGGCGCTCGCGGATGGTGCTGCGGAGCGTCTGCACCGCCTCGGCTGCGTCGGAAAGCAGCGCCGGCAGGCCGCGGCCGAGCGCGGCGACGCCCTCGACGGAGAGCTCGGCATGAGCGAAGCGATGCATGGCGTAGAGAACGGCGCGGCTGGCGTCGGCGCGCGAGAGGCCCGACGTCTCGAGCGAGATGGTCGCGGTCCTAACGTCGACCAGGGGCGCCGAGGGCAGGATCTTCTTGGCCGCCCCGGCGAGCTTCTCGGAAAGCTGCTTCTCGTCGATCGCGTTCGGTCCGACCACGCCGAAGCGCCCGTCGCCGAGGATGCCGGCGACACCGCCGCCGGCCGCCTGCGCCAGGATCTCGTGGATCGTCTGCAGGAGCTGGCGGCGCTGCTCGGGCGCGGCGGTCTCGATCAGCTTCTCGAGGTCGCCGAGGTCGAGGAAGGAGAGCGTGTCGCCCTCCACGCCCTCGGCGACGCGCTCGCTCAGCGCCGAGGCGAAGCCGGCCTTGGTCAGCGCCCCGGTGGCGTTGTCGCGCTCCTGGATCGCCGCGCGCTTGGGCAGCATCTGGGTCAGCGTGACGAAGGTCGAGCTGCTGCTCGCCTCCGGCAGCCGGCAGGCGCCGAGCATGACCTCGCGCCCGCTGGCCAGAGTAACCCGTGCCGGGCTCAGGCGTGCCCCGGGCCCGAGCGCGCGCAGCAGCTGCTCCGCGCCCTTGCGGTCGGGCTGGGCGACGAGCGAGAGGAACGCGATGCCCATCAGGGAATCGGCGCTCCGCCGCGTCAGGCTTTCGATCGCCCCGGAGGCATAGACGACCTTGCCGTCGGCCCCGACCTCGACCACCGCATCCGCCGCGGCGAAGGCGAAGGCGACGAAACGGTCGCGGTCGCGGGTGCGGTTCTCGTCCGGCGCCGCCGTCGTCATCCGGTGACCAGCACGATCTTGCCGATGTGCTCGCTCGATTCCATCAGCGCATGCGCCTTGGATGCCTCGGCGAGCGGGAAGGTCTTGTAGACGACCGACCTGACCTTGCCCGAGGCCAGGAGCGGCCAGACCTTGGCCTTGAGCTCGGCGGCGATGCGGCCCTTCTCGACCGGCGAGCGCGGGCGCAAGGTCGTGCCGGTGATGATCGCGCGCTTCCTCATCATCTTGCCGATGTCGAGCTCGACCTTGTTCCCCTTCAGCGCCGCGATGTGGACGATGCGGCCGTCGGTGTTGAGGATGTCGAGGTTCTTGGCGAAGTAGGGGCCGCCGACCATGTCGAGGATCACGTCGACGCCCTTAGGAGGCGCCGCCTTGACCACCTCGGCGAAATCCTCGGTCCTGTAGTTGATCGCGCGCACCGCGCCCAGCTCGGCGCAGGCCTTGACCTTGTCGTCGGATCCCGCGGTGGCGAAGACGACCGCATCGAAGGCCCTGGCGAGCTGGATCGCCGTGGTGCCGATGCCGCTGGAGCCGCCGTGGATGAGGATCGCTTCGCCGGGCTTCAAGCCGCCGCGCTGGAAGACATTGGTCCAGACGGTGAAGAAGGTCTCCGGCACGCCCGCGGCCTCGGTCCAGCCCAGGCCGTCGGGGATGGGCAGTGTCTGCACCGCCGGTGCCGTCGCGTACTCGGCATAGCCGCCGCCGGCGAGCAGAGCGCAGACCTTGTCGCCGACCTTGTAGTCCCAGCCCATGCTCTCCGGCACCGCCGGGCCCTTGGGCCCGACCGCCACCACCTCGCCCGCGACCTCGAGGCCGGGAAGGTCCGAGGCGCCGGCCGGCGGCGGGTAGTGGCCGGCGCGCTGGATCATGTCCGGCCGGTTGACGCCGGCGGCCCTGACCCGGATCAGCACCTCGCCCGGCCCGGGCCTGGGCACCGGCCGCGTCGCGGCCTTCAGCACCTCCGGCCCCCCGGGAGTCGAGATCTCGATCGCGGTCATGGTGTCGGGCAGGGTCATCGGCTTCTCCAGTCTGGTTCTTTTGGGTTTAGTATCGCTTAACCAGGGGATGAGGGAAGGAGGCCCGCGATGGACATCGACGACCTGGACCCGCGGGTCCCGAAGAAGACCCTGAAGAACCTCGAACCGATGGCGGTGGCGGAGCTCGAGGAATACATCGCAGCGCTGAAGGCGGAGATCGCGAGAGTAGAGGCGCAGATACAGGCGAAGAGGTCTCAGCAGAAGGGCGCGGCGTCGCTGTTCAAGTTCTAGGGTCGTGTTCCCTCTCCCTGCGCAGCAGGGGGAGGGCTAGGGAGGGGGCCTCGGTCGGGATCCATCAATGCCCCGGATTGCCGAAGGCACGAAGACACGCGCCCGCGATCTGCGGCGAAAGATGACGGACGCGGAGCGCGCGCTCTGGAAGCACCTTCGCGCGCATCGCCTGGAGGGATGGCCTTTCCGCCGCCAGCATCCTATCCCGCCCTATGTCGTCGACTTCGCTTCGGTCGAGGCGCGGCTCGTCATCGAAGTCGATGGCGGGCGGCACGCCGCCTCGCAGGCGGATGCCGAACGCGATGCGTTTCTTTCCGCACAAGGATGGCAGGTCCTGAGATTCTGGAACAACGACGTGCTTGCGAACCCGGACGGCGTGCTGACGCAGCTGCTCGAAACGCTGGCGGCACGAAAGTGGCCCCCTCCCTAGCCCTCCCCCTGCTGCGCAGGGAGAGGGGACACGAAGCGCCGCGTTCGGATTCCCTCTCCCTGCGCAGCAGGGGGAGGGTTAGGGAGGGGGCCTCATCTGTCTCGACTCATCGGCGTCGGAAATCGCGTACCCGCGGGCTTGAGCGATTTCCGTGATCGCCGATTCCGCTATTCCAGCGGCTCCAATGCGCCCACGAGAGTCGGCAGATACTCGCTCACCGTCGGATGCACATACATGCCCCGCTCGATCACGCCCACGGTCGCCTTCGCGTACATCAAACTCAGCAGCGTCTGCACCACCTCGTCCGCCTCGATACCCAAAAGCGACGCGCCCAGAATCTGCTTCGACTCCGCATCGACGAGGATCTTCATGAAGCCATCGGTCTCGCTTCGCTCGCGCGCGCGTCCCACATGCTTCATGGGAAGCGTCGCCGCCAGCACCTTCCTGCCCGAGGCACGCGCCTCGGCCTCGTTCATGCCGCAGCGTCCGAGCGGCGGGTCGACGAACAGCCCGTAGGTCGCGATGCGGTCGGTGACCTTCCGGCTCGCGCCGTCGAGCAGGTTCGCCGCCACGATCTCGTAGTCGTTGTAGGCAGTGTGGGTGAAGGCGCCGCGCCCGTTGCATTCGCCGAGAGCCCAGACGCCGGGCACGCTGGTCGCGAGATCGTCGCCGACCTCGATGAATCCCCGCTTGTCGGTCTCGATGCCCGCCGCCTCCAGGCCGAGGTCATGCGTGTTCGGCGCGCGGCCGACGGCGAGCAGCACATGGCTCGCCTCGACCGTCTTGTTCCTCTCCTTGCAGTCGAGCCCGACGGAGACGCCGCCGCGTCGTTTGGCGAAGGAGATGCATTCGGATCCGAGCCGGAAGGCGACGCCTTCGGCGGCAAGGATCTTCCGGATCTCTTCGGAGACGTCGGGGTCCTCGCGCGCGATCAGCCGGTCGCCGCGCTCGACCACCGTGACCTCCGATCCGAAGCGGCGATACATCTGCGCGAATTCGAGGCCGATATAGCTGCCGCCGACGAAGGCGAGATGCGTCGGCAGGAAGTCGACATCCATCATGCCGGCGTTGGTGAGGAAGGGGACGTCCCCGACGCCCGGCATGTCCGGCACATGCGCGCGGCCGCCGACATTGATGAAGATGCGCTCGGCGGCGAGCGCCTCGCCTTTCACCTCGATCGTCTTCGGTCCCGTGAAGCGCGCATGGCCGCGCTTGAGCGTCAGGTTCTCGGTCGTCGTCATCCATTTGGTGTTGCCGCTGCGCGACTTGGCGACGATCGCGTCCTTGCGCGCCTTCACGCGGCCCATGTCGACGCCGACCTTGCCCTTGAGCGTGACGCCGAAATCATCGGCGCGCCGGGCCATGTGGGCGGCGCGCGCGCTCGCGATCAGCGTCTTGGTCGGGATGCAGCCGGTATTGACGCAGGTGCCGCCGACCAGCCCGCGCTCGACGATGGCGGTCTTCAACCCCTCGCTCGCCAGGCGTGCCGCGAGCGGCGGCCCGGCCTGCCCGGTGCCGATGACGATGGCGTCGTAGGTTTTTGGCATGTGAGCCTCCGTTCGTCGCTAGTAAGGCCACGGAGCCGGCGATCACGGAAATCGCTCAAGCTTGCGGAAGACCGCAAGTACGCGATTTCCGCCGCCGGCAAGTATTCCGACTCTTCAACTCATCGGCAGCGGAAATCGCGTACCCGCGCTCTTGCGCGGGCTTGAGCGATTTTCGTGATCGCCGATTCCGCTACCTTCTGAGCTTGACCGGCTTATGCTTCAACGCCGGCGCCGTCGTCACGTTATGCATCCCCGCATCGTCCGTCAGCGCCTCGCCCCAATACGCGATCAGCTCCGCCTGGCGCTTCTCGATCTCGGCGATCTCCTGGCGGATGCTGAAGCGCACGACCATCGAGACGATGTAGGGCGTCGCCATGTAGATCGCGACGCCGACGCCGGCGGCGCCGACGATCACCGCGCCGGTCAGGGGATCGCCGAGCGCCTTCATCGCGCGCTCCATGGTGTGGCCCTGCATCCACAGCGGCATCAGCACCGGGTAGAGGCCGGCGAGGTTGAGCGAGCCGACGCAGAGCACGCCGAACTTCTCCGGCGTGCGGTCGAACAGGAAGGTGAGCCAGGTCGGGAGCAGGCCGATGGCGATGATCACCGCCGAGGGGCGGAAGAAGATCGCCATGATGCCGATCAGGACCAGCCAGACGATGGCCTTCATCTACGAGGCCCCCTCCCTAGCCCTCCCCCGCCTTCGGCAGGAGAGGGGATACGAGGAGTCGCCGTCATGTCCCTTCTCCCTGCGAAGCAGGGGGAGGGCTAGGGAGGGGGCCTCGTGCGACAGGCGCATCAAAACCCGACCCCCATCAGCGCCATCACCGCGATCGCCGCCAGGCCCGAGGCCATGCCGATCATGCCGGCGATCTGGGGTCCGAGGGAGTCGGCGCGCTTCTCGGCCCTGGAGTTCTGCTCCTTGAGCTCGGCCAGCTTCTTCTTCTTGTCCTGGTATTCGGCGCGCGCCGCCTCGAATCCGCGATGGTCGGCTTCGAGCGCGCCCGATTCCTCCAGCGTCTTCAGCAGGAGCTCGATCCTGCCCTGGGGGGCGGCGACCTCGAGATCCTTCAGCACCAGCTCCTTGAGCTCCGATCCGCGGATCTCCTTCTCCGCCGTCTCCTTCAAGAGGGCGGCGAGATTCTGCGTCAGCCCCGGCACCAGCACCTTGGCCGAGCTCTGCACGAGCGCCAGCATCTTGATCTGCTGCACCAGGCGCTGCAGCGCGCTCCGCCGGCCGACCGACTGGCGCAGGAGCTGATCGGTGATCTTGGTCGAGCGCGAGGCCAGGAAGGCCAGGATGTGGCGGTCGGTGAGGAAATCCTCGACGAAGGCTTCGCGCGGCAGCCGGTCGAGCGAGACCATCAGGTCGTTGAGGTCGACGACGCAGCTCTCCGCCAGCAGCGGCGACAGGCACGGGATCGCCGGGCTCATCTCGTAGAGGCAGCGCTCGAGTCCCTGGCCGGGCTCGCGCGTCGTCACCACCGGGCGCTGGCGGTCGAGCAGCGAGCGGATGCGGGCCCCCTCGGTCGAGAGCGTTCCCTGCATCGTCGCCCAGCCGCTCCACAGCGAATTGGCGATCATGTTGGAGACGTCGGCAAGCGGGTCGCGCTCGCCTTCGGCATCGGCGAGCAGGTTGGCGAGCAGGTTGGGCAGGCCCTCGATCTGGAAGGCGAGGTCGCGATAGCGCATCGGCGCCTGCGGATCGAGGGCGAGCAGGACGTTCAGCACGAGGCGGTCGGAGCGGTCGCGATGCGCCGTCTCCGACGAGCCGCGCGTCACCTTGGTGACGCGGTCGACCACCGCCTCGTCGGCGAGGCCGCGGCGGATCCAGGTCTGGAACTCCTCGCCGGTGAGCAGCTTGCTCGCATGGTCCCAGTTCTTGCTGATGCCGAAGGCGAGGCTGCGGGCGGAATGCGCCTCGTCGGAGCCGATCTTGAGCGGCCGGCTCGCCACCTTGTGCTGGGTGACGCGCGGCGGGTTGGGGCGCTTGCCGTCGGCCGCCCATTGCCCGAGCTCGACGATCCCCCAGCGCTCGCGGCGCGAATCGACGAGGAGGCCGCGTATGACCTCGGCCATCGTCGTGGTCAGCCGCGCATTGCCGACCAGCGCGTCGAAGGAGCCGGCATCGAGACGCTTGGCGGTGATCGCGTCCGCCTTCTCGTCCTTGAGCGGGTTGCGCCCGGTCGCCAGCATCAGCAGCGTGACGCCGAGCGCGAACAGATCGTCGGCGAACAGGATGCCGGCGCGGCCGCGCGGATCGGCGGTGGCGCTTTCCAGCGGCTCGAGATAGTCCGGCTGGTCCTGGCCGGGCGGCGACAGTGCCGGCGGCCCCAGCACGATCAGCGAGCGGGCCGCGTCGCCGTAGAAGAGGTTGGTCGGCCGGATCGCGCGATGCGCGATGCGGTTCGACTCCATCTCCTTCAGCGCCGGCATCGCCGTGCGCACGAAGCGCGCGATCTGGTCGTCGGAAAGAGCCGGGAACGGGTTGACCAGGCTTGGCACCAGCTGCTCGCCGAGCTGCTCGGTGATGATGACGAAGTCGCGGCCGGCATCGCCGGTGCGGCTGGCGACGCCATGGTCCAGGATCTTGACCATGCCCGAGGCCCGGAAGCCCTCGAAGTTGCGCAGCGCCTCGAGCGGCAGGATGTGGCCGGGCTGGTAGAGATAGGCCGTGACCGGCCGGACGGAGCCATGGCCCTGCTCGGGCTCGGTATCCACCGCCTGGTAGGCGCGCGCGGCCGAGGTATCGAGCGCGGGCAGGCGGGCATCGCGCTGGATCTGGTAACGAGGGCTAAGCTCGAGCATTGGCCGCCGGAATGGTTAATTCGCAACATCACCTTAAGCCGCGGCGGCGTCAATCGAGTGTGCGGGCGGTCACCCAGGCAAATCGCCGCGTCGGCGGGCGCAACGAGCAGGCGATCGCCTCCGTACTCGCTCTCCCGTCGCCTCGGCAGACGGATCGGCCAGCTTGTCGTCTTCGCCGTCGTCGCCGGCTTCGTGATGGGGATCGTCCTGAAGATCCGCGACGCCCTGTTCGGCCCGGGACTCTCCCATGCGCGGCAATGGACGGTGCGGAGGTAGACGCAGGTTGGCACCTCAGGCGGCGGGCGCGGTTTCCAGAGGATGCGAAGGCCGTTCTCGGCGAACGCCTGTGAAATCGCGTCCAATATTGACCCCACCCCGGAAGTCCCTTACAGCATTGATATTATTTTAGGAAACGGGAATTTAGGGGGCCACTTTTCGCGT
>Ga0194132_10012390_pt1 | contig 10655 bp, 13 predicted proteins | sample TA2KigOf80mmetaG_FD_148612 | JGI IMG/M metagenome (GOLD analysis project Ga0194132, IMG submission 148612) | Freshwater microbial communities from Lake Tanganyika, Tanzania - TA2015054 Kigoma Offshore 80m | ecosystem: Environmental > Aquatic > Freshwater > Lake | place: Tanzania: Lake... | reverse complement strand
AGAATCGACCCCTAGCCGGCTCCGAAAGGCCGGGGGCGAAGCCCGCCGCCTCTCGGGGGCGGTTAGGGGTCCATTAATGGACCCCTAACCGCACCCGAGAGCGGAACCTCTATTGGCGGGGCGAGTGCAATATCTGCACGCGTAAATGCTGGACGCGACGCTCCTTCGATTGTTGGCAGGCCTGAGCATTTACACCACGTGACCAAGTCGAATGCGCACGTGTGTTTCCGAAGTGCCTACTGAAACGACTCAGCCGCGAGGCTTGGCAAAACAACGGTCGCACGCAGTCAGCTGCTTCAGATCACGAGAGCTCTTCAGTCGACCGCACTCAGCACTGCGATGGAAGTTCGTGCCGTACTTCGGGGCCACGTAGACAACCGGTGGTGGCGGTGGCACCGCGTCGTCAACCACAACTTGCTTGCGTGAGACAACCGGTGGTGGCGGTGGCGCCGCGTCGTCAACCACTTGCTTGCGTGGCGGCGGCGGTGCCGCGTCGTCAACCACTTGCTTGCGGTTTCGCCATCGCTCGGCCCAACCGCCGCACCACCAACCAAGTACGAATACGAGGACCATCGCAGCTACGACTACGAAAAAGAAGCAAAACATCTTCTCGAAATAAATCAAGTCTGTTCTGAAGCCGAGATGCTGCGGGTCTCCCCAGAGGGACCGACCCCCCCCCAAAAAAAAATATTCTTTTGGAAGAGACTTGCCAAAAACACAACTTTTTCAAAAAAGTTGCCGGGACACATTTTGCCAAAAAACACAACTTTCTCAAAAAATAATTCCCATAGGGGCCATGAGCATGTATGTTGCACGGGGCCCATGTGCGGCCCGGCCGTTGAAGTATACGAACACGTTTCCATCACACGGCCCCCCAGATCGCCACCCGGGCTTCCTTCACCGTGATATGCTCATGGTGGCAAAACCGGCCCAGGCCCACTCAGAGATGTCTGGCAGTTCCGGGGAAGCCCTCGCGGGCCACCCAATCGAGATCGAACCGGGGGAGCAACCCCTCCTCGGTCCACCCGGTGGGGGCCTGGATTAAACTTAAGTAAACCGGGATGAAACATTGAGTTTTTTTTGGGGGGGTCGGCTAAGGGCGCGGGGTATGCCTGTGGTCCGAAACCCAAAAGTCTGACCTGCTTATATAAGCATGCGGCGCGACAGAAACTCTTATCAGAGGCCGCGATCTTTCTTCGTCGAGTTGGTGTACGCGGCCTTGTCCTCCATCGAGAGTCCCCTTCGGGCAACATTCCTTCGAGAGTGTATTCCCAGCCGAAAGAAGTACGGTCTTGCTTATGGCTTCGGGGGCCCGGACATGTCAGGGGGCTCTGCAGAGCCCGAAGCGGCTCTGACCGACCGACGTCTGGTGGCCTCCAAGGTTTGGGCAGGAGGCGTATTCCTTCGTCCAGAAAACTGGCTCTTTCTGGGTTGCCCGACGCCTCCACGTCGCATGCCTGTCTTCGACCGACATCCCGCTGGGGCGACTCCTCAGATACAACTGCAAGGGGCGTAGTTTCTTCTGCTCCTCCTAGGCACGATCGTTGGAATCGAAAGACGCGTTTACACACAGGGGTCTCCGCCAAGTTCTAATTGGTACCCCCCGTTCCGCCAAGCGACGATGACCGACAGACTGCAGTCTCACTGTCATCACGTCTCATCCTGATATTGTATCGAACCGAAACGACAATGTCAGCAAACCATCTTTGACGTTGACGTCTGAAGAAAGTGTGTTTGTTTCACGGTTACCGCGGTCCCTTTGCGAAGATATATTTTTGAGGAGACCGGTCTAAGAACAAACATTATAATGAGCCCAAGTCGAAGATATCCTCGAGCGAAGCTTCGAAACCAACGACAGATCGTATGTCCTGGCCAGCATTGCGCTTACGGGCCCCTCCGGTCGGTGGCGAAGTTTCTCCGGTCGGCGGCAAAGTACTTGCACTGGGTTTCTCCTTCTTCGGCGGTTTCTCGGTCTTCTTCTGCTTCTTCGCCTTCTTGGCCGGCTTCTTCGTCTTGGCCGGTTCCTGCGTCGGGGCCGGCTTCTTCGCCTTCTTGGCCTGCTTCTTCGTCTTCTCGGCCGGTTCCTCCGTCGGGGCTGAAGCGGGTCGTTTAAACGAGGTGGTCGGCTTCTTCTGCTTCTTCGCCTTCTTGGCCGGCTTCTTCGTCTTGGCCTTCTTTTTCGGTCCCTCTGGGGCGGAACCAGCGGTCGTCGCCTTCTTGGCCGGCTTCTTCGTCTTGGCCTTCTTTTTCGGTCCCTCTGGGGCGGAACCAGCGGTCGGAAATGGTCTCGACGCTACCTCACGAGCCCAGTGAACTGTGATGAGCACTCGGCCAAGATTGCACAACCTCATTTGTCCGCCCGCCCCCTCCCCCACTTTTGCACGGGGTCATGGACATAACAACGAAAATGCGAACTATATAGTGTTTGGCATACTGCAGCTTGGGGGTCACCGATGAAAAGAGGTCAGAAAGGTTTTGATACGGAGGTGCAACCGAGCCAACAGTTTCGAGAGAAATCAACGGCAAGACAAATTGCAACTCGGACGGGTCCGGAGAAGTACTGCCAAGATGCAAATTCCAATGGGATTGTGCTTGAATTGCCAATGAGATCTAAGGTTGCAACCCTTCTGTTTATCAACACTAACACTAATGACACCAATGCCTTAGAAGTGGTCTCCGGCTTAGATTTTTAGGCACCGCTATGAAACGACATTCCAAACTCAAATTTCAGTTGACCGAAATGCATCTTTCGAGAACTTTGGATGCTTAGCAACCATCGAGTGCTCCTTGTTCCATAAAGCTCGGTGGCCTCGCGCTGAACAATTTCACCGTTGACTTCGAACTCCGCAATGCTGTACCCAAGCTCCGATGGCTCTGCCAACCAAACTCCCGATGTCGATGTGTTCCCTTGACGCAGCCACGGGACGTCTGACTTGTCCACGAGAACGCTGATCTCGAGATCACGGCCGTCTGGTGCCTCAGGTGCCTTCGCCGTCTGTGCCTCAGGTGCCTTCGCTGCATCGCCCTGCTGGTCTTGAATCCTTTCTTCAAGCGCTTTTGGTGACTCAGTTGTTTGCTGTGTCTCTCCGTGCTCACCTGTTTGCTGTGTTTCTTCGTGCTCACCTGTTTGCTGTGTTTCTTGGTTGTCCACCGGCTCGCTGTCCGAGCTGGACTCCGTCTCATCGTTGTCTCCGGCTCGTCTGTCCGCTGCAGCATGCTTGTCGAAGCCGCGAAACGCCACGGAAAGCGGCAAGCGCATCCATGATGGCGGTGCCACCGGCCTTGAACAAGTGTGGTGTCGCATCGCCGTGTTGCCCTATTTCCCGAAATCTTTGCGAGTGCGCTTGTAAGCTATCTTAAGACCCGGAGGCCTTCCATTGGCCCTTCCACTGTTGGGGGGCCCGGGAAATTCTCTCCACGCGGAAGCATCCCGAAGCCTTTGTCGACAACGTCTAAAGGCCGAACAACGCTACAAATCGGACAGCCCGTCCACCTGAAATGAACCGCCCTCAAATTTGAAGCCAGACTGAATCGTGACACATTTGCACGCCCGCAAACATTTCGGAGAGTCAATCCATGAGCTCCGTAAACCACGCGTGATTGCCCTCGTACCCAATTGTCATGTGACCCAGCATGTTCGCTAACGTCGCCGCTTGGCTTGCGCACCACTCCTTTACGCCCTTCACCTTGTAAAACCGCACCTGTCAAGTAATGCCACCATTGGTAGTAGGCCTCGACTTTTCGAGGTTGCCGCTGATGAGTGCTAGCACTCGCGCGGGCAGTTACACTTAAGTTTTGAACAGCCGGATCGGGGCTCGAAGACTCTTAAAAGTGCTACGACGGACAGGCTCTTTCATCAAGGGCTACTTCCAGTGAAAGTGATTACTTGCGAACCTCGTTGTTCCATTGGGCCACGAGCTCAACCAACTGTGACTGCTTGAAGCGGAAGTCCTTCGGACATCTTGTGACGGAAACGGAGGATGCTCTGTCTGGGCAGCAAGCCACGGTCATCCACAAAGAGGTTTCTCAGGGAAATCCGTGGGTCTCCACCGCTACAGACCTAAGACGCTTCCATCCTAGGATGCTCCGAAATCCTCTTGTAGTGCCCCGAATCTTCGGAGCATGGCCATTCTGACACGGAGTTGATCTGGGGCCGGAGTGCCAACCGCATCCGTATACGTAAACCTTGCATCTGAGGAATGCCCGCCTCCAAGTTTCAGGACCGGTCATGATCGTGACCGGAGGGTTCGAGCTTGTCTCACGGTCACTCGTTTGTCCGTGTTGCGAGCTCGACATTCTGGACACGTGATATCAAATTGGGGAGGGGGGCATTCGAAATCCGAAGTGGAACAAACCCCGCTCACCACGAACGTCTTCAAGAAAATGAGCCAGCGCGATGGGCATCAGCAAATCCTTTTAGGAGTCTCCTGTGGGTTCTGCGGAACGCTCACAATCGAGAGAGACTACGGTCTTGCAGATTGGCCCAGGCTCTGCCCATCTGAGGACGTGCTGCTTGGACCAATCTTAAGAACTCTCGCGATTGCTTTGTCCGAAGATCGCACAGACGGCAGCTTGTCGCCAGAAGGTCCGTCGGACCGCTGAAGGTTTTTGGTCGGCCCGCCATGCGAGACTCTGGGGAAGCTAGGGGATGCCATCGGCCAGGGGTAGCCAACAAGGAAGAGCTGAAGCCACGTGCAATGCCGCCGTAGCATGGGAAGGCCAACGAACTATGCAGGCATCCGGCAGATTTGGAGGGCCCCTGTGGGGACCCTTCGTCCCCTGGCGATTGTTAACATAATCCGGGGGGGGGGGAGATTTTCCCCCGGGGCCTTGATGTGGGGGCCAAGGGAATGGCCCTTGTGGGAAGCCTTCGCCCGGGGGAACCTTGCGGCCGGGAGGGAATTTTCCCCCTTTCTTATTTTTATTCTAGCAGACGAACGGGATCGACGATCCGCCATTCGACAACGAGACACACTAAGCGAGTCTGGGCGGCCCACCGGGCTAGAATTTTCCCCCGGCCTTGATGTGCATGATTGGGGCCAGCCCCCCCGTCCGCAATGATATGATGCACTCTTGGTTGCCCTTGGCGGACAGCAGAAGTTGTGAAATTCGGCCCATTCAGAGCCACCCGGAAGCCCCCCATGACTCGCAGCAAGACATTGGCAACTAAAGCGGTCTTCAGGAGAACTCTCTATAGAGCCAAGCTGATACTGTAGAACTCCATCGGTCGACCTATAAGGGGATATGTTCTGACCAAGGAATCCACGCTCCCGGGCTCCTCAAGCTGGCTCTACATGTAGGGGGGCGACTCTCTTCATTAATGGCGACCCACGCATCACCTATACAAGGCCCAAGCGCCGATCGGCAGCCCACGCATCACCTATAGTGTTTCGGAATCTCTTTCTACTTACCGTCTGGAGGCATGATGCCTTTTCTGAACTTAGTAATGAGAAAGAGTGCCGAGGCACTTTCGGAATCCATGTCACCACTCCATATGTACCAGCGTTCTAAGTGCTGCTCGGCCTTGTTGCGGAATCACAGCGTTGCCGAGCAAAAGCAATCTGTTGTCATCGCCGGGCGCGAGCTTCTGAGTCATGCGCTTCTGCAATCCGGGCTTCTGCTTGGCACGCCACTCCTTTCGTTCGAAATCGTAGCGCGACCCACCCAATGCCAAGCTGAATGGGACCCCACCCAATTCCAAGCTGAATGGGGCCGCGACCCTTGGTGGGAGAATACGGTTATTGTCCTGGGATGGCTCTGAATTTTGGCTTGGCTGAATCGCTTTGTCGTTTCACTACACGGTCGTTCAAATCGATCGCTGAAATTTTCGGCTTCGGCACCAAAGCCCGCATGGCCTCAATGTCCCCCGTACTGTGAATCGCGAGGAAGAAAACTCGGTTGCGCGTCTGGGGGCTGCCAACTTCCTTCACCCACTCTAGTGTTCGATTTGGTACCACTCGACATTTTCCGCGCTGAGCCTGCTTTAAAGGGTCTTGGGGTCGGTTTCCGGGCTAAAACCCCGAAATACAAGCCTAAAAACAAAAGGTTTTTGTTTAGGGTTTCCGGTGCAAAAAACCACACGACATGGCCTTAGAATGGGTCTCCGGGGCTGATTTTGTTTGCATTCTGCAGCATTTTTCGAGCTGAGCCCGATTTGGTTGGTCCTGGGGTCGGTTTCCGGGCTAAAACCACCAAATACAAGCTTAAAACAAAAATGTAATTTGTTTTTGGTTTCCGGTGCAAAAAACAATACGAAATGGCATTAGAAAAGGTCTCCGGGGCTGATTTCGTATGCATTCTGCACAATTTTTCGCGCTGAACCCAACTTAAAGGGTCTTGGGGTCGGTTTCCGCGCCAAAACCAACCAAAAACACATCAAAAATCTTAATTTTTACTTCCGATGAAGATTTGTGGCAGGCCGAGGGACGTGGGCGGTGAGGGTTGTCCACCTCACTGTGTATCCTGCCTCATGGAAAGCGCTAATGACCGCCGCGAACTCTTTCTTCATCGACAACAACGCGGCCACCTTGAGGTGTTCTCGACAACAAGAGTTTTCTGTATCCCTGCGATCTCGAGTTCTCAGGAACGACGTTTTAGATCGACCCGGCTTGCCTCAAGCTATCTTGCTCACACCAAACATCACTTCCGGAGACCTGCCCCTAAGACCCTGTGTTTGGTGATTGACGTGGCCGTGATTGCTTTCTCGAGACCAGTGGGATTTCAGAAACCACATGTTCGTGAACGACCCGGTGCACATTTTCGAGGAAAACGTACTTTATGGGGCCGCACACCGCCAGCCTGACCACGTGGAAGAACAAGACCGACCGGTCGCCGCCAAAGCCAAGTCGTTTTCCTTCCAATTTTGATATGCGGCTACGGCCACCCTCCAAAGCGATCGTGTTGCAATCTCCCGGCTGGCACTGGCTGTCGCGATGAGTGCCAGCTGGGAGATTGGCAGGTCCCAAATGCTTTGGAAGGACCTGCCGCCCAATCAAAAACCAAAAGGAGCTCCTGCCGAGCAAATGTCTTGGCAGGGGAAGCCTGCGTCGAGAAAGTCGGGCTGCAATGCCTAATGTTACCTGTTATTGCGCCCTTACGGATTTGGGCATTTCATCCGAAGTGGGGCCGTCGAAGCCCCTAGGCAGCAGTAACGTGTTAACAGCCTGTATGTCCTTCACGGACACCTCCTTCACGTCGTGCCAAATGGGCGCCCTGTCCAACCTGCCACGAAAAATGCATGTGCAATGCCCAAATGGCTTTCGATTCAGGTTTACCGCAATATATTCCGACGAAGCTAAAATTTGCAGAGTGCGGCATCGACTCCGGCCATCCTAGCTTCGGTAGTCGACCGCCAATCCTTGAAAGGGGATTGCCAGGGACAGGTTTGCAAGGTGCCCCGGCAGAGGGTTGCATCAAATTTGTCGCCCAGCATTGCAGTGTTGGGCGACAAGTTTGCTGCAACCCCATTGATGGGGCATGTTGAAAACCTTTCAAAGACAATTGTTTCACATAAACCTGTCTCGGAAGCCTGTCGGGTCTGATCCTGCGTACTTCGCGGGAACCTCCCGTCTTGCATGCGAGCCGCCAGTACTGCAACCGCCCTCTCATCGTTCTCGCAGTAGGCCACCGTGGTGCACAACGGACTACACGCCTTCGTCAGCCCACCGCAGCCACTGAACAAGGATATGCTCCTCAACTTGCTGCCGGCTACCTGATGGTCACAGAATTAAGCTCTTCGGTAAGCCAAGCAACCTTCCCGTCTCGAGCAATTTTGAGAAACTTTCGAAGAAAGTTGGTTGCCCCAGTGGACGTCCGCAATCGATCCATTTCTTAAGAAATCTAGGTTACACACAATTCAGGTTAACCCACCCGCGACCAAACTTCTAAGGCCAGCTGTACCGCAACCCCACTTTTGAGACCAACCTTACCGCGAGCCTTACCATATATTGGAGGGCTCGCCTTCATAGAATTTTTCTTTATGGCGTTGTTGTTTTTATGTCAAGGGCTTGTGAGGTTTCGCTTTTAACATGTCGACACTCGCCGGAAAGGTCTGGCATACCGGAGAGACCTCACCTTTAGCGAGTGTTTGAGTGCCCAAGATGCGCTGTCTGGGTCCTTCCTGCGCAGGGGCCGCAAGCCCGTCCAACCAGATTCGAACCCCATCAGCCACTCGACCATCGCCACTGTGATGTACTTGGCTTGATCCAGCGGTTGGCCCGTCTTCGCCATGTGAGTCTGAAACTCGACGTCGTACCTGGGTCATGGTGGCACCACTTGCTCAAACCTCGCAGCCAGCGAAAGGGCACGTGCTAGTTCAACGAGAGGTTTGGGGTTTGCTTTGACGTCACTTCAGGGTCACTGCAGTGTCGGTGTCACTATATAGACGTTGGGGGGTCGCGAGGGCCCTCTCTGGGGTCACTTTGTGGTCACTTCGTGGTCACTGAACGTCGGGGTCATTGAACGTTGGGGTCGCTAAGGGCTCTCTTTGGGGTCACTGTGGGTTCGCTTTGGGGGCACCTTTGTCCACGGTGGGGTCACCCCATTTCTTGACGTCGACGCTGCCTTAAGGCCTTGCAAGTGGTGGAACCATGGTGGGCACTTCAAGATGCTGGGTGTGTCGCGGAAGCCCCTCGTCGTGAGAACTGGCCCCGCTCGCCAGACGATCGGATGGCACCTGTGAGTGCCGAAGGTCGTAATGACCTTGCATGACATATGGCATGAGCAGGGCATGAGCATTTGACTATAGTGGTCAGAAGTCATCCCCCGCACCCTTTTGAACGGTTTCCGGGCCAGTGGGGGCCGACGATGTCAAAACAAAAACCAAAAACAAAACAAGAAAGACACAAGCTCCCGGGGCCCGGTTTCCGAACAGTCTGGGGGTCGATATCTCCCCTCTAAGACTGTCTGGAAGTCGATTTTTTCCTCTGAAGCCTGTTTTAGGGGTCGATACTGTTTTCTACGACCTGTCAGGGGGTCGATCTTTCTCTCCATGTTGAGGGGTTTGGGGTCCGGGGGGTTGGCGGGAGCAGCCCCTTTTATACAAGTGTTCGGGCCGGCGCTCCCTGGGTTTTTCCGGCCGAGTCCGACCCCCGAGGGCACCCCGGATCGTCCGCTCCCGGGTCTGCCACCCACCAATGCTCTGCATGCACGCCGTATGATGGCGACCTTTGAAGTCGAGAGCAATCCTGAGGCCGGAATGCGTGCCCTTGCAAGAACGTCCTTCGTCAGCTTGCGCTGCTTGATCTTTATGGCCAACTTCTTGACCGGCGGCTTCTTGCGTCTTCTCGTGCGGACCTCACCGTCCAACAGCAAGCCCTGATGCTTAACTTTGTGCCGCGGGAGCAGCTGCAGCGGGAATGCTTTGCATCCTTTCGCCCGTTTTTCCATGGCCGCTCTAGCTCAGCATTCAAACGGGTTGGACAAAAGAGCCCAAATGGAGGCGAGGTGGTACCCCTCGAACCGAGCCCTGTCTGGCAATGGGCCGCCCAACCCTGACAAAAATCGTCAGAGATGGTGGTGCGCGAAGCGCCCCACCATTTCTTGATTAGCTTTTGTTAGGGTTGGGCGGCCCATTTCCTTTCTGGGCTTGCGCTCGAAGGGCCCTAAGAGCTAGACCCTAAACCCTAGAGTCTAAACCCTAGACCCTAAACCCTAGAGCCTAGTTCCCGGTTGTATCTCGGCTAGTTCCCAATTAAACCCACCGAGTCCTATGCGCTGACCGGGCTCATCCGACCCTTTTGGGGTCACTTTGGGGTCACTGTGGGGGTTACTCCGGGATCACTGTGGGGTCACTTTGGGGTCATTTTGGGGTCATTTTGGGGTCAGTTTGGGGTCACTTTGGGGTCACTTCGGGTGTCATTTTGGGGTCATTTTGGGGTCATTTTGGGGTCGCATAGCGTAGCGGTAGCATAGCATAGCATAGCACAGCATAGAGGCCCCGTCGCCTCGCCTTGCGTTGCAAGCTTTTTTTTGGTCGAAGCGCCAAGCGGGCAGTCGTCACAACTTTTGCGAGCTTCTGCTCGGCAATTCCAACAAAAACGTTATAAAACTGAGCACTTACAGGCGGTCTTACCACTCTGGCGGGGTCAGATCCCCCTCTTACTGGCTGGCTTCCCGCTCGAATCGCCAACTGGCTAAAAAAAAAGTGGCTCCCACAAAAAACAAGAACTTATGCTCGGTATGCAGAACCGAGCACCTAAGGCATCCGCAGAAGGAAAAACGACGGAAAGTGCCCGCTCGCCCGACCCCAAACGAACCAAGCAACGTCACACACATGCGCAAATGATTTGGGGTCTCGACAAACTCTCAAAAACACTGACGAAACAGAGCCGTGCGTCGATTGCACGACTGATTCCTTGCAAAACATAGTCGGCGGCTGCCAGATGGCGGGTTTACTGGTGGGGGGTTAGCGATTTGATAGAAATCGGTCATTTTCTGGTTCTGGGCGGCCAGCAAGAAGCCACCGGCTGCCATCTCGCTGCCAACAAAACGAAACGAAAACGAAAGACGCCAAATGAGGCGATTCCCGGCGGTCGCTCAAAAAAACTTCACAGAGGCTCACATCACCTCGTCAAATGAGATGTGGAAGTTAACTCGGTGTTCACCATGAGTGGCGGCAGGCAGCCACGAGCTTAGTCTGCAGCGAAGGCCCCAGA
>Ga0194132_10012387_pt1 | contig 10657 bp, 18 predicted proteins | sample TA2KigOf80mmetaG_FD_148612 | JGI IMG/M metagenome (GOLD analysis project Ga0194132, IMG submission 148612) | Freshwater microbial communities from Lake Tanganyika, Tanzania - TA2015054 Kigoma Offshore 80m | ecosystem: Environmental > Aquatic > Freshwater > Lake | place: Tanzania: Lake... | reverse complement strand
AGGAACATCGGCAGGCTCAATTTCTGGTAGCGGTGCGCCAGATGGTGGCGAAGGCAGCGCGAGCGAGATCACAGGCAGCAGCATCACCTACGCGGGCGGCGGCGGTGGAGGTGCTGGGTCTGGTCAGGGTCCAAAAGGCGCAGGAGGATCAGGCGGGGGCGGGGATGGCGCACTCGAAGGAACGAGCAACGCTGTTGCGGGAACAGTAAATCTCGGCGGAGGTGGTGGTGGCGGCGGCGGCTTGTTCGGCAGCACTACGCAACAGTTGGGAGCGGCAGGCGGCTCTGGCATCGTCATTGTGAGCTATGTCGGGGGCCAGCGCGCGACAGGCGGCACGGTAACGACAAGCGGCGGTTTCACGATCCACACCTTTACATCATCCGGAACTTTGGTGGTTCCGTAAGACAAACCTATGGCACATTTTGCACGAGTAAACACGACAGGCAAAATCGATAGGGTTATCGTGGCCGAGCAATCGTTTATCGACACGCTCCCCGACGCCGTGTCGTGGGTGCAAACCTCGTACAACACGCGAGGCGGTATCCACTACGACAACGCAACGGGGCAACCGAGCGCGGACCAAAGCAAAGCACTGCGAAAAAATTACGCCGGCATCGGATACACCTACGACGCGCAGCGAAATGCATTTATTCCGCCGAAACCGTTCCCGTCGTGGGTATTAGACGAAACGACGTGTCAATGGCTATCCCCAGTGCCGCCGCCTTCCGGTGACTCGTGGACGTGGGACGAAGCAAACCAGGAATGGGTAGCGGCATGAACGTACGCCTTGTCATGTCCCCGGCAACGTCGGAGCGCTGGCGGCTCTACCTAGCGCGGCTAGCCGATCCAAAGCGGTTCCAGGCGGCGCAGCGTCGCGCCATGTCGCGCACGATGAACGGCGTCCAAAAAGTGTACCGACACGGTTGGCAGACTGCAATTTACAAACGCGCCAAACCTAAAAACAGCCATCGCGCCGCTATCAAACGTTCAATTCGTACGCGCGTGTTCGACACTAAAAAAGGGGTTACCGTTGGCGTTACTGGCCTACGCCGGAAACAATATCCCAAAGCGGCTATCGCAAACGTCATCGATCCAGGCTTCCGGCACGTTCGCAGCGGCAAGCTCATCCCAGGGAAGCTAGTGCGCGCTCGAGCGCAAAAATACGCCGAGTCGCGCGGCCTTATTGAGTTTCGGGACAATCTACGCGCGGGCCTACTCGAGATCGCAAACCGCGCGGCTATGGGGGCTACCAAATGAGCCTCGCGCAAATTCTGTACGCTCGATTATCGACGACCGCCGGCGTTACTGCGTTGGTAGGTTCGCAAATTTCGCCCGACCTACGCCGCGCCGATGGGGAATTGCCCGCTATCGTTTTCGAAATTGAACGGGAAGAGCGGTTACAACTGCTAGCCGCAGCGCCGCACTATAGCGCATCGGTACGGTTTTTGTGCATGGCGGATCAATTGGCCGACGCCTACGCAATTGCCGACGCGGTAATAGCTAGTCTAAACGGCCTATCGAATTACAGTCCAACCGGTTTCCCGCTTATGGTTATTCGGTTCGCCGGCCTCACGGCCAAATCCGAAATCGGCATAGCGGCGGAACCTCCCCCAAACGATACCGACGCCCCGCGCGTCGTGGCGGTCGACGTCTTCGTTTTATTCACGCTTTCATAGGGAATTTACCAATGGCATATACCCCCCAACCCGGAAACCAGGCAACTCTCAAACTAGCGCCGTCGGCAACGCCGGCAAACGCGTTACACGTTATGGATATTGAATTTGCGATGGAGCAAACCGCCATCGAATCGACAATTCTCACCAACATTTACAAAACGTTCATCCGCGGGCGTTTTAGCGGCCGCGTTACGGCGACATTGGCGGCGACTGCGGATGCCGGCGACTTTCAACGTACGGGCCTTATTGCCGATTTTTTAGCGCAAACGGTGCGCGGCGATGCCGTTTTTATGACTATCGAAGATTCAGGAACCCAATCGGGCGGTACGTCGCAGTCGTACGTCACCTCGGGCATCGTTACATCGTGTACGCATACGATGCGCGGCGATGAAATCGATACAATTCGAATCGAATTCCAAGTTACGGGCCAATACAGCTAATATGGGCGCATGATCCAAACAACAGAAGTCGTACCCCAATGGCGTACCGTCGAATCGAAAACGCTTGGCCGGTCGATCCAGGTCAAACGGCCATCGGTAGCAGATGCCGCTATCCCTATCGAACGGTCGTGGATTCGGTTAGTACGGGACGGCGACGGTTCGCCGCTTTTAGCGCCATCGGTCGACCCTACAACGGTGGAGGCGCGCGTCGTCGAGGAAATCGTACGGTTGGCGATGGAAGCGCCAAACCCTACGCCGGCTCCCGAATCGCTAGGCTAATCGGAGAGGGCCTAGTGGATTCGGGGGCCGACGCGGGAATCCTCGAGAAGCCGGTACACGCCGAACGCGTCGAAATTCTGTTGGCGGTTATTGCAGCTGCGCTAACGCGCAAACAACCGAAGGAAATCGCGCCATGGCTATTCGATGCGCCCACGGTCGACGCTATGACGCGCGTAGCGCAATTCGCTAATGCCATGAAGGGGATTAAATGACGACCGCAAAGGAAATCCGGCTTCCAGTCAAAATCCAGGCGGACGCCGGCCAAGCTACGGCGACGATGCGAAACCTACAGGGTTCGCTCGGCAACCTTGAAAAGGCGCTTGGCGGGCATTTGCGGTCCCAGGCGGCGTACCTCGGCGGCCTTGCTAGCGGGTACTTGAGCCTCGATTCACTTATTGGCGGCATAAAAAGGCTCTACGAATACGGCGTAAAGGTCAACGATATGGCGCGCAACTTCAACGCCAACGCCATAACGGCCGCAGCGGAAACCAGTATTGCAAAGCTGGAGCATGAAATGCGCGTCGCCCAGGCGGTCGGACCTAGCGCAGCTGCAACGGAAATGAAAAAACAGGAATTTTTCGGCCGCGAGGATTTGACGCTTGAAACGTACGCCTCCCGAATGGAATTGGCGTACGAAAGTGTGAGTATGTTTGCTGCGAAAACATTGGATAGTACGGCCAAGTTTTTAGACAATCCAAGCGTGGGCGGTATGTTTGATCATTTCAATCACCAAATGGGATTGTTGCGCGATTACAACGACGAAGTAGGTTTTATGGGCCTCGACCTAGCGCGCGCGTATTACAATATGGGACCCGAATCCATACGACGGGCGCTAGGGTTATTCGATGCGCCACAAATGGGTTCGCCGGTATCCAATACGACGCTTGCAAACATGGCCTCGATTACGCCGACGACCGGCGGGCCTGGGCAACACGGCGTACCGCTAGTGTTTCCCCCGGGCGCGCTCGAGAACCTACAGGAAATTAGCCGCAACACTCGAGGCAAACCCTAATGGCAATACTAGAAATCAATCATCGAAAGCGATCATTAGACGCCCGCCAAAAGGGTTCGGTTTCAACGCTTACCGACGAATTCCAAGTCGTTACCGATAACGGCGCTACGACGCTTACGCTAAAGCAAATCGAACAGCTAGCGCCGGGAGCGTTCGCCAACAAACCCGTACTACGAAAACGCCATCCTGACGATGGGCGGTTTGTGTGTACCAACATCCGCCTCGACCAGTCGGATACCCAAATCTACGTACTCACGGCCACGTACACGTCAATGCTTTACACGGCGAACGTTACGGGCGATTCGACTGGCACAAGCGACAACCCATCGCGCGTGTATTGGATCATGTCAAAGCGCGTTTACTCGCAGGAATGGCCGCGGTTCGTAGCGCCGACGACGGTCCCGGCTAATTTCGATGCGACGTGGCCGCCGGCATCGGCGATAGCGGGAACCAAAGTCGACATATGGGGAACCCCGCAAACCTACAAACAATGGGCCGCGGACGTGTTCCTTACAGGGTTTTTTGATACGACGTTCCTAAAGAAAACGGGCGACACTTTCGACGTTGCCGAAGATTTAGGGTTAACCAGTTACATTAATAAACGCAATAGCGTAGCGTTTCTCAACTATCCAATTGGGCAGATAGCGTTTGTCGGTTGGGACGAACAGATAGTCGAGGACCCGTGGCGGTCGTTTACGCTGCGATTCCTGGCTACCGAATTCGGTTTGCTCGAGCAAGTAACCCTACCGACGGGAGACGGGCGGCCGTTAATAGCGTCGGTCGCAGCGTCGCCGCCATGGCCGGCGGCTCCCGTGGTAGTCAAACAGCTCCAAAGCGCTTTTTGGTGGCAACCGTACAACGATAAAGCCAATTTTAACAATATTGACCCGGGCAATTTTGCCGAAATTATCATTCCGTCGCCTACGTTCCCATGAGCTACGTTTACCCGCGCCAATGGTACGGTTGGGGGCAAGATGGCAAGCTTGCGGCCACTATTGCCGGCGAGCAACGTTTCACAACCGACAAGGCGCGCGCGACGCTTACAGCCAATAAACGGGAAGCGTATTTTGGGGCGCAACAGGCGCTAGCGGTCCCCGACCAATGGACCCGCCCTATCGAGCTATTGGCGGAAATCGTGTCAAGTACGGCCGCCCCGGGCTCGTTCCGATGGATTTACACGGTAAAAAAGGTCGAGCTAATCGACCCAGCGCTAACGCTTGCGGCGAACACTCGCGTATCCGATGACGTGTCCCAGGAAGTCGACGCAAGCGCGCCTAAAGAGTTTTTAGCCTGGAACCTTTACGAACTGAAGCATGGAGGCCTTTATTTTGGCGATGGAACATTGGTCGCCAATTTGCCGGCCGGGGCGGTATTGACTCCCGTCCACGGCGTCGTACTGTGCCATGGGATACTCGATAACGCCACTAACCAAGGAAGCATACTCCGCTATGTTTTTGACCGCGCTAACGGTATCGAATGTGCGCCAGGTGAGTAAGTACGCACTAGCGGCCGCGGTCGTCCTGGCCGCGTCGGCTTGCTCGAGCGAACGCGTTATCGCGCGGTCGTCGAATGAAATCGTAGCGAACGCTACATCGTCGCGCGGGCGGTTTGTTTGGATTGCCGACGAATCGCAAAAACCGCAACCCAATTTGCCGGCTATTACGTCGTCGGCGCAAGAGGGAATCGTGGAGCAATCTTCCATCATCGAAAGCGCCGCGCAAATTATCTACAACCTACCCGGCGTACGCGACGTGACGCCGTTTTGGGCGGAGCTATTGGTATGGGCGCTTATCGCCGTATCTTGCGCCGGCGTCGTCATTATCCTGATCCAAACAGGCATCGCGCGCGTCGTTGGTCGATTAGTAGCGCGTTGGCTACCGCGGGGCAACGATGCCTAAATTAGCGTGTTGTCGTACACCATGCGATACGTGTATCTATCCGTGCGACCCTCCGCCCGAAAATCCCAGAGACGTCCTTTACTACTTCACGCCATGCGAAGATTACATCGGGCCGCCAGCGTGCGGTTGGGAAGCGTATGTCGAAGTCAAAACCGGCGGTATTCCGATGAACCCAAGCGGTGCAGGATGCGTTTCATCGTTTGTGCAATGCCCGGATAGCGCGCCTACTGTTTTTAGCGCGAGGCTCACGTACCTTTGCCTATACGGCGACGCCACCAACGGCTACGAATATCAATGGTCGGGTTGGACTTGCCCGAGTGTAGGCGGCTACCCCTTGCCAATATGCGTTAACAACTATCCAGGCGGCGCAGTAACTGAAATTGGCGGGCCGCAATTTGTCGGCTATTGCAACCCGTCGGCGTGTGCGACGGTGAGCCCGTGTACGTGTTCCCCGCAATACTTTTTGAGTCTTTCGCAAGGGCAATTTACGTTTTACAACGTTAACGACCCAATTAGCCCGTTTTACGATCCGCAACCCTGGACCGACGTTATCGAAATCGAACGCGTATGTTGTTGGGAAAGGCCGCCGGACTATCAATGGTTTACCATTTCGGGCGCTGGCGATATTATGGGAATTGGCGACCAAAACCCGGGACCCGTTCCCATAGGGCATCGATGCAACGTCATAACGCAGTCGGCAAGCGGCCAAAGCATGGCGCAAGCATTGCGCGTTTTTCTAGGTGCTGACTACAAAATAATGGTCCTTACCGACGAAGTGTATTGGGCCGGCGGAGCGTACTACGAATTGGTATGGGCCGGATGCGCCGGCAAACTTATGTCATGCGAGGACCAACGCGGGTGTGGATGCAAGGGGCGCTATTTGGCGGACGAATGGCGCGTAAACTATATCGACGATTGCCGCGCCGTGGTCCAGGCGCGCCATTTCTCGGCTATGGCTATTGGTGCAATTACGTTCTCGGTCAATTCCAACGTACAGGAAAGCGAAGTACCGCCGGGTAGCGGTAACTACGTTTGTAGCTGCGCGGGATCGTCGAGCGGCGTTGCGGCGTCGGTAGTGCCTACCAACGCGGTTTTAATTACCTATGGCAATAACATTACGGGATCGTCGTTTTCATTCGACTACGATTTTGTAACGGACCCGAACCAATGCGACGGCGCGCCAGGGAATTGCACGTGGTGTAACATGGGCGGCGGATTACCAACGGTAACCTAACCGCATGAGCAACATAGAACCGCGCGGTAACTGCATCCATTTTCGTATGCGCGGCGCGGCCCATACGCCCGAATGTTCTATCGGGCATGACGTAAGCAAGTGCCAAACCTGCGAACATTGGCAACAGATCAAACCGTACGAACACGCCCCCGATATCAAATTGCGGCTATTGGCGCTCGAGCAAAAACGGGCGTCGGATATGGAACGCGCGCGAGCCCTGGAGCGCCCGAAACGTACGGCGCAGCAAATCGCCGGCGATGCTTACCCCCGAGTCAATAGGCGAACATGGAAACGCGTTTGGGGATTCCTGCGCGCGCTGGCGTCGTGGGCCTTTATGCCCCGCATTAGCAAGCGGCGCTACGTTGCGCGCCTGGACGCTTGCCTAGCGTGTCCGCATCGGACGCCAGGGGAACCCGTCGGCTATTGCGGCAAATGCGGTTGTGGTCGCAATCCGTTATCGGAACTATCCACCAAGGCGAAAATGCCGGCGGCCACGTGTCCCGACAACCGTTGGGGTAAACGGTAGTTGACATTGGTGATAACATAGCGGCGTTCTCGCTCAACCCCCCCCGGCCTAGCGCGCCACGTTAGCCGGCGGGGGCTTTTTATTCGCCGTCCTCGGCCTCGAGGAACAGGCTAGCCGTCGGCAATACGCCTCCGTCATCGACTGGGAAATCGATCACGTGGCGGTCGGGCGTTTGCATCGAACGCGCGCGAAACGACGCTACGACCGCGCCGCTTTTCTCGACCCCTAGCGCAATGACGCTATCGGCGCGACGCGTCCAGGCTCCCGCGCCGGCGGCCATGTCAACAGCTGCGCGGCCCGCTACGGCCTTTGGCGTATGGTGGACCAACAGAATTGACGCCTCGGTACGCGTAGCGATATCGAGGATGCTCCCCATAATCGCGGATACCTCGGCGTTGTCGTTTTCGTTCTCAAGCGGTAGGAACGCCGAAACGGTATCGACGATTACGAACGCCGCGCGGGCGTCGAGGATTGTCCATTCGAGGCGCTCTAAACGGGCGTCGACGCTTTCCCGTTGGCCTAGCAAGCCACGTAACGCCGCGTAACAAATCAAGTCGGTATCGATCCCCCGATAGCGGTTTGTGCGTTTCGCAGCTGCGCGTAGTTTCGTTTGCCGGCGGTGGATTTCCCCTGGTTCGCATTCGCAATCGACGACCAGGCAACGCGCCGGCGTTGGGCAAGTGAACTCCCGCAACCAATTGCCACCCGACGCTAGGCTATTTGCCAAATCAAGCGTTATGAAGGTCTTTTTGGTCTTGGGCGGCCCGACCAGTAGCCCGACTTCGCCGGCGCGCATGACGCCATTGATGATCGGCGCGCGCTCGGGCCATCGGGCTATTTCCGACTCGTCGCTAATGGGGTAGCCGATTGCCGGCGGCCCCTGCGCGGTCGACGGGAGCGCGCGGTACGCCTCGAGCGCTCCAGGCAACAGCGACCGTAGCCGCGCCGTCGGCCCCGACTGGTCATCGGCGGCCGCCACTACGGCCGCTAGGTAGTCGGCCTCGAAGGCTTGATACTGCGCGGGCGTGGCTACAGTCGCCCGCCGCAAGCGGTTTAGCAAATCGGCTAGAGGATGCATTTATGGCCTAAAAGGGGATATCGTCGCCCGTTGGCGGATCGTTCATGGGTAGCGGTCGGGTACGTTGCGGCCGCGGATCGTCTTTAGCGGGCTTCAGCGGCCCGCCCCTAGGGGCGTTTGGCGGCCTCGAGGGGTTAGCGGGGCGATTCTCGGGGGCGTTGCGCTCGGCGGGCGCTGGGCGCGTTTGCGGGCTCCTGGCGGCCTCATTGGATTGCACAGGGTAGATACGGATGGAATCCACCATACGGCCGCTAAACGCTACCCGCTCGACTTTGATAACGCATTGGAACCCGTACCAACGGTCGGAGTCGGTCAACTGGCCCGTAATTTCTTCGACCGCCCGCAAATTGGTTTTGTTCAACACGATATCCCCTATGTCCGTTTCCAGTACGGCCTTCGCGCCGTCCTCAAATTCTTCGGACCTACCGCCCCGCATTTCGACAATCGTACCCGAGGGAACGTCGCCGGCCCGCAGGAAACGACCGCGGCTAAACCTACTCAAATCACTCATCGTTAGTGCCTTTCCGGCGCTTCGCGCCTAATTGTTTTTGATACTCCGAAATTGGTTCAACCGCCGGCTCGACCGGGTTACCGTCCCGGTCGTGCGTAACGTCGCGTTGGAAAATCAGTTTTGGGTCGACCCTTTCCCGAATGAAACCAACCTTCCAGGGCGTCGCCGCTAGCGCGCCCTGGCTACCCGTGCTAATGATCCCCAAATCGCCGCCATTGAATTCGAGCAACGCCTCGACCAGGGCGCGTTCATTGGGTACTACGGTTTTTTGCGCGTAACGCAAGCGAAACCCGGCCGTTAGGTTAGTTAGGTCCGCATTGGACCCTTCGGGCCGCATGATCGCGCCGCCATTTTCAACTAGCAACGGTTGAAACAGCAGCGCCCGCAACTGCTGCGCTACTGCCGTTACCAGTCGTTTCAACCGTTGCATTTCATCATCCAGGGCGAAGAGATCCGCGTGGCTAGCGCGCGTAGTCCATTCGGACGCTATTTCCTGGCCTAGCCGGTACGTTTCGGCGCGTACCGCCTCCATTTCGCCTATCCATTGTTCCGTATTCATCGTTTTACCCCTGCGTCGCGGTCGTTTTTTGTGTCGCAAATTGCAAATGTCAAACACGCAAAACCTAGCATTACGCCTACGCCGAATAAGAACCCGTACAGCACGTCTAACCAAATCATGGGTTAGCCTCCAGTTGGCGCGCGTCCAATTCCAATTTGCGGATAGCCCAGGCGCACGCCAAATGGGCTACCCGGCGGTTGTTTCCCTCGAGCGATGGCGACAGCGCCAATAGCCGGTGCATATTGGCCGCCACCACGAAAGCATCGGCTAGAGTGATATCGGGTTTGCCTTCGGCCGCAGCTGGGCTAGTCGGCGTAACGGATTGACCATTCCAGGGCAACGTTGGTTCTTCGGGAATTTCCCGAATAAACGAAAAATGACGAGTGCTTGCCGGGTTCGTTTTTATGACCGCGGGCCGTCGCTGCACTTCAAATTCAAATACGTGTCCATGTTCTTGGTAATACGTGCGGCGTTCCCCAGGCTTCATACGACGCGCCATAAGGGATAATTGCGTCGCTTCGTTAGGCGTCATGCCTTTAGCACGTGCCACGCTCGCTATCGACTTCCAACCGTTTTCGTCTGTCATGCTCTAACCCTTCCGAGTAGCCGCGTGAAATTGCAACCGAGTGAGGCGCGGCTACCGCCACCTTCACCCGGCCGGCGGCGCTGACTACGACCACGTCGGCCGTAACGTCACCAAAACGCAGCGTTATTAGCTGCGATTCGTGCAAAGTCAAAATCAGATTCCCGCGCGCCACGTGTTCCATACTAACCCCTATCGGCTACGTGTGGGTAGGTGCGGTAAGTTTTTTTTTGTTTCGCTTCGTAACCCTTTTTACGTTGCGTCTGCGCGCTTTAGCAGCGCTAGCGCAACGTAACAACGGGATGGAAGGTTGTAAAGGGGGGCTAGAAATTTTTTTTGGATGGAGTAGATTGGGCAATATGGGCGCGCGACAAAGGCGCAAAGGCGCAAATGGTGAGCGTGAAGCGGCCGCAGCGCTGCGCGCGCTGGGCGTTCACGTGGAACGGACCGCGCGTAACGGCGTCGATATGGGCGTCGATATCCAGGGTTCAGGATTAGCCGTCGAAGTCAAGCGCCGGCGGAAGTCGGCGGGCGTTGTGCGTTGGTTGGACCAGGCGCGCACAGCTGCAAAAGCTACGCGGCTACCGCTAACCCCAGTTGTATTGACGCGCGGCGATAACGAAGCCTGGACGCTGGTTCTGGCGCTCGAGGACGTCGATACGTTCATTAGCGCGGTAACGCGTGCGCGATTGCATTCGATGCATGACGATGCGCCACGGTCGTAAATGGAACGCGTTATCTCGAAGCGTTCGCGCGCGTTCGCCAATTTGCGAACGTTGTAAAGAAAACGCGTCAACTGAAGTGCATCACGTTGCGCCGATTAGCAGCGGTGGAAGCGTGTTCGATCCGCGTAACCTAATG
>Ga0194132_10012386_pt1 | contig 10658 bp, 10 predicted proteins | sample TA2KigOf80mmetaG_FD_148612 | JGI IMG/M metagenome (GOLD analysis project Ga0194132, IMG submission 148612) | Freshwater microbial communities from Lake Tanganyika, Tanzania - TA2015054 Kigoma Offshore 80m | ecosystem: Environmental > Aquatic > Freshwater > Lake | place: Tanzania: Lake... | reverse complement strand
GCGGCCTCTGGCTGACGATCGACGGCGGCAAGTCGTGGACCGACATTCCCTGGCAGGGCGCCTCCGGTCTGCCGCAGACCTACGACCTCTATGCACCCGTCGGCGGGTCGCTCGGCGTGGTCTACGCGGCGACAGACGACGGCATTTGGAAAATTGTCGATCGCGGCGCACGCGCCGAACGTTTTGCCCTGGCCGGCCATCATGTCACCAGCCTGACACGCGGCAGTACACCCGATGAAATCGCGGGCGCAGTCGATGAGTCGCGCATCTTTCGCCTCAACGTAGGCTACCCCGAACAGCCGATCTTCACCGCGCTCGATCACGTCGACGTCGAGGGCTTACCAGATACCGTCCCGATCAACCGGTTTGCCCTGGACCTCCACGTCGGGCGCGGATTCCTGCCCGGCGCATGGTCGGTCATGATCAACGACTACGGCGGCATCGCCTTGATGATCCTTTCGATCACCGGCCTGTTGTTCTGGTGGCTGCCGCGCAAATGGCGCAACGAAAAGCCGAAAGGCCAACTCAAGTTTCGCCAACGCGCCCTGCGCTGGCTGTACCGCGGACACGGCCCGATCATCGGCATCCTTGCCATCGTGCCGATTCTTTATCTCAGCATCACCGGCATCATGGTTGCGCACATTCAGGGGCTGATCGACCTCGGCAAGACGGTCCGCCTCGATCGCGAAGCGTTACCTCCGTTGTACGGTTATCGGGATCTTTCAGGCGAGATCAGCGACGTCATCACCCTCGCCGAGGATCGAAATCATATGATGGTCGCATCGCGATTTGGCATTCTTGAAACGCGCGACGGTGGCGCAAACTGGAAGGTTGACCGATCGTTGCCCCTGGGCGGCGACGACGATGGCTCGCGCTACAATCTGTTCCGGGTCGACGACCACGTCTTCGTCGGCATCGGCAATGCCGGTCAGTTCGTGCGCCGCGACAACGAGACCGCCTGGACCGAGCTTGCCATCAACGGCCCGAAACTCGCCATCACGGGGGCCACCCGCCAGGGCGACGACTGGCTGGTGAAAAGCAGCCGCGCCATCTATCGAGGCCGAATCGGCGGGTCGTTCGAGGATAGCGCCATCACTTATCCGCCGATCACGGGCACCACCCTGTTCCTGTTCCTGGCCGACATTCACACCGGCCACGTGTTTCGCTTCGAGTTCAAGTGGATCAACGATATCGTAGCGGCACTGGCCATCGTTCTCGCCCTGTCGGGGCCGGTCATTTGGTGGAAACGGAAGTGGGCGTAACCAACCGGGAGGATTCGATGTCGGTGAAAAATTCTTTCGCGGCGGGCGCCGCGGCGCTGGCGCTGTTGGGTTTCGCGAGCGGGGCATCGGCCCATGCGCTGATGATCCAAAAGGACGTGGTGGCCGGTTCGTGGCACATCATGGAGATTGGCCTACCCCATGGCTGCGCCGGCAGCCCAACAAGGACCGTGCGTATCAAGGTTCCCGACGGCATCACCATGGTCCGGCCGCAGATCAAGGCGGGCTGGAAGCTGTCGATGACCATGAAGAAGATGGACAAGCCGATCGAAGCCGAAGGCATCACGTACACCGAGACGGTCGACGAGATCGTCTGGGCCGATGGAAACCTTGGCGATCTCGAGTTCGATCGCTTCGCCGCGCTGATCAAGTTCCCGAATGAGCCCGGCAAGACGCTCTATTTCAAGACCGTCCAGCAATGCGAAAAGGGCGAGCACCGCTGGATCGAGATCCCGTCTGGCGGCAAGAAATGGGGTGAATACAAAGAACCGGCGCCCTTCATTCAACTGATCGCGTCGCCGCCCCAGCAGGAAGCCAAGGCGCCCTGATCGCACCGCAGCCGCGCCGTATCGCCGCCGCTTGAATGGGCGACGCAGCGCGCTAGGTTGGAGCCTCGCTGAATTCCGGGGGAACAAAGATGCGCGCGCACGTGGAACTGATTCAACAAGCCGACTTGGTTTGGCATACGGCTGAATTGCCGTTCAGCGATGGCCAGGCGGTGCAGCGCAATCTTTCGTATTGCGAAGAAACCGGCGCCGGATCGTTCCGGGTCAAATTTGATGGCCCCTGGGTGCGCCCGGCCGGCTATCACGCCGCCGACACCGAATGGTTTGTGCTGTCGGGTGAAGTCCGGCTTGGCGACACACTCTATGTGGCGGGCTCGTACTTCCGCGCGCCGGCGGGGCTTTGGGTTCCGCAAATCTCGGCACGCGAGGGCACCGAAGTGCTGCTCTATCGCGAGTACGGCGATTGGGGATTCACCCGCGCCGACCGGCCGAAGCCAGGCTTCATTTCACAAGGCGGGAATACCGCGTCCAAAGAGCCCGGCACGCTCACTACCATCCATACCGCGAAGATGCAGTGGGCGGAGAAGAAAGAAGAAGACTTCGCCATGACCCACGGCACCGAGGGTTGGCCGCAAGGGAACCTCCGTCACAAGTGGCTCTATCGCGACCCTGCCCCCGAAGGCGACCCGACCAAAGGCTTTGGCGCGCTGCTGTGCTGGGCGCCGCCCGGTTGGTCGGATACGCGCCTGATGCACCATCCGGTGTTCGAAGAGGCGTACACGCTCGACGGCGCGATGGATTACAACTTCGGCGTCCTCAGGGTCGGCACGTATTTCTTCCGGCCGGCCCGCGTCAAACACGGCCACTTCCTGGCCGGCGCCGAGAAGGGCACTGTTCTCCTGATCCGCGTCGATGGCCAGTTGATCAACTGGGCGTCGCTCGACTCGCATGTTGAAGTGCACGCCACCCCGGTGAACTACGACCCCAAGACCGAAGGTCCCGTCCCCGCCGGCTTGCCGGTGCGCTCGCGCTCGACCGGGCATTGGGATCGCGACGGGTGGTGAGACCACGCGAGTGCGCGAACGCGCCTTCCCCGCGAACCGCGCCGAAGAATAGTGTTTTCTCCGACTGCTACGAAGGTCGTTTTGGCGTCGGGCGAATCGCCAAGCTTGACAACTACGACTAGGACTACTGCGCCAGCCGTGCAGATTTTGGATTCTCAAACTTGGCGCTTTATCTCCGTCAGCGTCATCCGCTTGGCCTGCAATTCCCGAATACGCCGGCATCGGTCGACCATGTCGGCGCTGAACATCTGATATCCCGACGGCGTTGTCTCAGCGACCGTAATGAGACCATGCGACACCCAATGACGGACGGTTGCGATGGTCACGCCGGCACGTTTTGCCAGTTCGCCAATCTTCATCACACCATCGCGATCGATGTCGCCAATGCGTGATCGACCCTTCACTGCATTGAGGACAATGTCGATCGATCGGAGCACGGCCCGCTCGATCAGGCGGTCATAGGGTTCGCGCGCGCCGCCGAGCTGCGCTGTCTCGAGCGCGGCCAAATACGCGATGCGATCGGCCTTGCGAATGATGGCCGGTGGGTAACCGCTTGCCATCAGGATCAGATTCATCAACAAACGACCGGTTCGGCCATTGCCGTCCACAAAGGGATGGATCGACACAAATCGGTAGTGCGCCTCGGCGGCAAAACTGACCGGATGCTCGGATAGCCGCCCGCCTAATTCTTTGTTTGGCCGCATTTCCTTCGGCGAGCCGGAAGCCCACTTCGCCGGGAAATGCTCTAGCCAAGCAACGAACTGCGCCATTAGATCGGGAACTTTGCGCGGGTTAGGCAAGACGACAGCCGCGCCACTGATCCGGACCGGAACACTGCGATAGCGTCCCGCGTTGGCGTCGTCGATGCCGGTCATGATGACGCGGTGGACATCGAGGATGTCAGCTTCGCTGAGCCTCGCAGGCTTGCGCCGAGCCAAACCACGGACGTACGCCAGTGCCTTCGCGTGATTCGCAGCCTCAAGATGTTCGCGCAGCGTCTTGCCGGCAACGCCGAGGCCCTTCTCGATGACTGTCGCCGTCTCGCGACGCGTCAGCGTGTTGCCTTCAATCGCATTGCTCGTGAACGTCAGCTCGACCGTGAACCAGCCCTCAAGCTGCTGTTCGGCGCGGGCCTGCGTGCCGCGTGTGCGGTCGAGCTCGGCGCGGCGTCGATCGATCATCTCAAGCAGGCTGGAGCGATGATTCTTCATAAACCATTAGGTATCACCTTATAGTTTATGAGTCACGGCCGACGAGGGGCCCATCGTGCTCGCGTGGAGATGCAATGGCCACTTTTCCGTTTCAGCGCGCCCTGATTCCGTGCCTTTATTACCGGCCGGATTTGCCCTTCTTTTCGAGGTCTTTCTCGTGTTGCGACTTGGTTTCGTCCTGACCTGCGCCCTGGCCCTTGGTTTTCCCGCCCGCGCCGACCATCTGCCGGGTTTTGGCGATCTTTCGGGCAAAGTGACGGGCCAGATCCCGGGGCTGTTGACCGCGGTCTACGCGACAAACACCGAGAAGAACGTCACCTTCATGGTCTACGCCGTTAACGGCGCGTACCGGGCCGTCAATCTGTTCCCTGGCGCCTACGACGTGACCGTCAGGCCCGCGCTGGGCCAGGTGTTCCGTGACGGATTCGCCGCCGAGACCAAGAAGATCGTCATCGCGGCCGACGGCAAGGCGACGGTCGACTTTGCTTTGACGCCGCAGGCCTACCCGCCCGATTACGTCGGCGGCATGGCCTACAAGGGCGGTTGGGCCGACGCAGTTGACGGCGATCCCGATCAGCCGGAATCGCCCGATGCCGTGGTCGAACCCTACGACAAGATTTTTCCGCCGGGCCGCGGCCGCGACCTGCTCGAAAACATCTGCATGGGCTGTCACACGCCCAATCTCTATGCCTACAATTACGACCGACGGTACGCCTCGGGCCGACCGCTGCACGACAAGGACGGCTGGGCGATCACCGTCGATCGCATGTACAAGGGCGTTGCCTTCCAGAACCCCGCCAAGCCGTCGTATTTCGACGATCAACTGCTGCCGCCCGAGGACTACGACGTCCTGGTTGACTATCTCGCGACAAACTTCGGCCTCGACGCAGTGCCGCGCGCGGTTCAGCTCGAGACGGAACCTGAGCTCGACGAAGCCGCGCTCGCGAAGGCTCAATTCGTCGAGTATCGCTTTCCGAACACCAACGATCTGCCGAAGCGCGGAACCCATACGCTCGGCTTCGATCCTGATGGCAACGTTCTGATCATGGATCGCAACGGCGGCGTGGTGTGGCTTGATCCGCGGACGGCCCAGTCAACGGATTATCCTGGGCGCGGCGGGGGCGAATCTCTGGCCGTCGATTTCGATGGAACGATTTGGTACGGCGGCGTCCGCCACTTCGACCGGCATCAGAACATTCACGATCAATATGCCTTCGAGGGCGGCAAGAACAACGCGGGCCGGCCGGTCCCCGTCAGCACGCAGATCTTCGACAAGAACGGCGATATGTGGCTGTCGTTGCTGTCGGGCGGCGGTCTCGCCAAGTTTGATCGCAAGGCCGACACCGTCGTCTGGTGGGACGTTCCGCATTTGCGGGCCCGCCCCTACGGCATCACGCTCGATCATGACAGCAAGGTCTGGTTCGCGGAGTATCACAGCTCGTCCGTCGGCCGGTTCGACCCGGTGACCGAGGAGTTCACGCAGTTCAAGATCACCGACGAGCGCCCGACCAACATGCGACGTTTGGGCGCGGACTCGAAGAACAACATCTGGACGGCGACTTGGGGCAGCAGGGGATATCAAAATGGTTCGCTGTTCCGGCTCGACCCCAAGACGCGCGAGGTCAGGTCCTGGAGGCTCGACATCCCCTACACCAATCCCTACGACACGGCGCCCGACAACGATGACAATATCTGGATCGCGACCGACAATTATGTCGTGATGTTCGACCCAACAACCGAGAAGTTCACGCGCTATCCGGTGACGGTCCGCACCGACATTCCGCGCCTCGCTATCACCGAACAGAACGCGGTGTGGTTCGCACTTCGCAACGCCGGGCATTCGGACGGTTACGGCGGGACGGCGGCCGTGTTGTACCCGGACAAGGATAAGATCACGACCTACGCCGGGCGTTACTCGGACAAGAGCGTGCACAGTTTCATTCGGCAATACAAAGGTCCGCCAACCAAAGTCACCGGCAAGGTCAAGATTGTGTCGCAGTTCCCGCGCAATCCGACTGCCTACGTCAAGGCTCTCGGATTGCCGCTTGATTCACCGGTCAACACGGCGGGCGGCATCACGATGAATGGCGGCGCGTCACAGGAGTAACGGAAGCACGATGACCATCACCGTCCTCCTTCTGCTGCATGGGCTTGTTGCCATGCTGCTCGTGGGCGCGATCACGCATCAGGCAATCGCCGTATGGCGGCGCGCGCCGACGTCCGGCGCGCAGTTCTTCCGGCGGTTGTCGAGCGTCAATACCGGCGTCTACACCAACGCGGTGATCGTGCTCTATGTGCTGGTCGTGATCGGCGGCGGAGTGATCTATCCGACGTACGTGCTGGACGTGAAAGCAAGCCTGACCGACGCGCAGATGCTGTCGGCGATCGGCGCCTTCGAGATCAAGGAACACGTCGCGATCTTCGGCCTCGCGCTGCTGCCGAGCTATCGTTACTACTGGGTGAACGAGCGGGGCATCACGCACGATTGGGCGCGCAAGCTCAACACTACCGCCGTTGCCGCCATCGTCTGGTGGAGTTTCGCCGTCGGCCACATCCTCAACAACATCAAGGGGCTGTGACATGCGTCATCCGTTCGCCCTTGGCGTCTTCGCCGTCGTCTTTTCCGCCGTCTACCTCGCCGGTTTTCTCAACGGCTGGATCACGTTTCGATTCTATCCGTTGAACAACGTGATTTCCCTGGATGATTTACCGCGCACCGCCGGCCCGGCCATGGGCTGGTATGCTTGGATCGTGCAAGGCTTCGTGGCTGGGCTCGCCGCGGGACTGATCGCGGCCGCGATCCCGAAACGGATCACCGATAAACTTTGGTCGGGCTGGGCTGCGGTCGGCGTCATCCTCCTCGTCGCCGCGACGTTCTATTTCGAATGGCACTGGTTTCAGGGCCAGTGATCGCACGCGCGCTAATCCTGTCGGTGTTGTTTGTCGCCCGATTGGCGCATGCCAACGGCGACGAGTTCTATCGGTTCAACGCCCTCGACGGCAAAGACCTTGCCTCGCAGGTCATCTTCGCCGGCATTATCAAGGACGCCGACGGTCGGCATCTCAACGACGTCAAGGTGACGTTCAGCATCGAGGTCGCGAGCAACTACGGCCCCAAGACCGTCAGCTACAACGCTTACACCAACGTCGCCGGCCGTTATCGTTCGCTCGACGTCGCCAGCGTCGTCGCGACCCTCGAGGAAGTTGCCATCACGGTCGATCCCGCCCAAGTCCAGATCACCGCGACCAAGAAAGGATTCACCTTGGCGCGAAAGTTCAATCGCAGCCCAGCGCGGCAGAAGACGGGTGTGATCGAGGTTGATATCGAGATGGCGAAGCAACCCTAACAGCGCTTTAGTCGCAGGGCGCTGGAGGTCGCCGTAGCACAGTCCGGGAAATAGCTGAGGCGCGCCTACTGCAGCCCTTCGCCCAGCTCGGCGCGGATTTTCTGGCGGAAGACGTCGATCGCGACCAAAGCGCCGCCCATATCGACGTGCCAGAACGTCCAGCCGTTGCACGCGGGCGCGCCTTGCACCGCGGCGCCGACCTGATGGATCGATCCACGGTGATCCGACGAGATCAACGTGCCGTCGGCGCGAACTCTGGCGGTGTGGCGTCCCGAAGGATCGCGCAGCACGACGCCCGGATTCACAAGCCCGCGCTCGACCACGGTGCCGAAGGGCACGCGCGGCTCGGCACGCTTCGAGGGCGTGATCAGCAGTTTTTCGTCGCCGATCTTCTCGGCGCGGGCGAGGCGTGCCTTGGCGGCGGCGATGTAGTCGGGGTCTCGCTCGAGGCCGATATAGTGCCGGCCCAGCATTTTGGCGACGGCGCCGGTGGTACCGGTGCCGAAAAAGGGATCCAGCACCACGTCGCCCGGGTTCGAGGCGGCGGTGATGACGCGATAGAGCAATGACGCCGGCTTTTGGGTCGGGTGCAGCTTGGCCCCAGACTTGCCTTTCAACCGTTCTTCGCCGGTGCACAGCGGCAGCGTCCAGTCGCTTCGCATCTGCAGGCCGTCGTTGAGATTTTTCATGGCGTCGTAATTGAAGGTGTAGCGCGCGTCCTTGTCCTTGGCGCACCAGATCAATGTCTCGTGGGCATTGGTGAACCGCGTGCCGCGGAAATTCGGCATCGGGTTCGACTTGCGCCAGACGATGTCGTTGAGGACCCAGAACCCGAGATCCTGCAGCACCGTGCCGACGCGAAAGATGTTGTGGTACGAGCCGATCACCCACAGCGAGCCGGTCGGCTTCAGGATGCGTTGCGCGGCCTTGAGCCAGGCGCGCGAGAATTGGTCGTAGGCGGCGAAATCGGTGAAACGGTCCCACTCTTCCTCGACGCCATCGACGCGGGAATTGTCGGGCCGGTGCAGTTCACCGCCGAGCTGCAGGTTATAAGGTGGGTCGGCAAAGATCAGATCGACCGATGACTCGGGCAACTCGTTCATGAGCGCGACGCAGTCGCCGCTCAGGATCACGTCGGCCTTGACGGAAGTGGCGCAGCCGGAAGCAACCCGCGCGCCCGCGGCTTTTCGACCCATCGTCCCCTCGTCCTCTAACCCGTGTTCTTGTTTTTGGTTTGGGAGTTCGGAGCCCGCGCGCGGGTTAACCCCGCTGCGCGGCTCCGACTCTTTCGACGGACCGGTTTCGGTGGCTGTGCGTCCCCGAAACTTGAGGCCTGTCTTCCCTCCCCACCCGATCTCCTGGCGTGGGAGTCCCCTAAATGCGCGCTCTTCAGGGTTCGGCGCCGCCACTTAGGACAGCGGAAGAGCTTGCGATTCAGATATTAGAATCAAAGGGTTAGTTAAGTCTAAATTTTTCCACAGGCTGTGGATAAGGAGCCACAAGATGTTGAGTCCCGGGCGCGCGCCGGACTCTAGGAATGGGGCCACCTGAAAAAATCGCAGAAAATTTTAACCACGTGCAAGCCGCTCGCGCACCGGCGCAAACGAGCGGCGGTGATGCGGGGTCACGCCGTAGAGTTGGAGCGCATTGCGGTGGTCAACGGTGCCGTAGCCCTTGTTGGTGTGCCAGCCATAAACGGGAAACTCGGCCGCGAGCTTGCTCATGATCCGGTCGCGCGTGACTTTCGCCACGATCGACGCTGCGGCAATAGATAGCGACAGGGCATCGCCGCAAACGACCGCGGTCACCGCACAATTGAGCGGCGGTCGGCGGTTGCCGTCGACCAAAGCATGGTCGACTGGACGGCCGAGCGCCTCGAGGGCGCGGCTCATGGCCAGATCGTTGGCGCTAAGAATGTTGAGGCGGTCGATCTCCTCGACATCGGCCTGGCCCCATCCGAAGGCGACGGCCGAGGACTTCTCGATTTCCGAGTACAATGCGTCGCGCAGCGTCGGTGACAGCGCCTTCGAATCGTCGAGACCCTCGCGCAGCGATTTCGGCAATGCCGCAGGATCAAGGATCGCGGCGGCCGCGATCACCGGCCCGGCCCACGGACCGCGCCCGGCTTCATCGATACCGGCAATAACCGCTTTCGGGCTACTGGCGCGAATACGGTCTTCAAAGTCGAACGTCGGCATGTGCCAACTATGGTGGCCCCGGACAAACCGGGCAACGGCGGTGTATGAAGTGGCCGTGACACGAATTGACCTCGACATCGTTATCCCGACGCTCAACGCCGCCCGGCATCTGCCGGCCTGCCTGAGCGCACTTCGCAGGCAACGAATTGCCGTTGTGGACGGCGGTTCGACCGATGCGACCGTCGAGATTGCTCGATCCCACGGGGCACGGATTCTCATGTCGAAGCCGGGACGCGGACAGCAACTGGCCCTGGGCGCGGAGCAGTCCAACGGCCGGTGGCTGCTGTTCCTTCATGCCGACACCGTCCTTGAGGCCGGCTGGGAGTCGGCCGCCGAGGATTTCATCACCGCGCATCCCGATGCGGTCGCGGCCTTCACGTTCGCACTCGATGATGCCTCACCCGCCGCACGACGCCTGGAGAAAATCGTCGCCTGGCGCTCGCACATTTTGCGCCTGCCCTATGGCGATCAAGGCTTGCTCATCTCGCGCACGACCTACGCCGCGACTGGCGGATTCCGGTCCCTGCCCATCATGGAGGACGTCGAACTGATTGGCCGCGTGCCAAGACGCAAAATCCATATGCTGCCGCTGCGGGCCGTTACATCGGCAGATCGATATCGCCAGGGCGGATATTGGCGGCGGCCCCTGCGCAATCTCGCGTGCCAACTTCTCTGGCGGCTGGGTTTCCCGGCCAGGACCGTGGCTCAGCTATACCGATGAAGCGGCCCGTCCTCTTGATCATGGCAAAGCAGCCCCGCGTCGGCGCGGTCAAGACGCGCCTTGCTCGCGACATCGGCGCTGTCGCGGCGTGGCGATTTCATCGCTTGACCCTGGCCGCCACCGTTCGCACCGCACGCGCCGTTCCGTTCTGGCGCACCATCATTCAGGCCACGCCCGATCGCGTGCGATGGCGCCAGTCTTTTCGGGCGAGGCAGATCAACCAAGGCCCTGGTGACATCGGGGAGCGCATGTGTCGCGGACTCACGGCGTTCCCGCGCGGCACACCGGTGGTATTGATCGGCTGCGACATTCCAGGCGTCACAGTGCCGAT
>Ga0194132_10012382_pt1 | contig 10659 bp, 10 predicted proteins | sample TA2KigOf80mmetaG_FD_148612 | JGI IMG/M metagenome (GOLD analysis project Ga0194132, IMG submission 148612) | Freshwater microbial communities from Lake Tanganyika, Tanzania - TA2015054 Kigoma Offshore 80m | ecosystem: Environmental > Aquatic > Freshwater > Lake | place: Tanzania: Lake... | reverse complement strand
CCTATGTCGCTCTTAGCTCCATCGCTGCTCGCTCACAAGACCTTCTTTGCTTGCTCCCGCGGAACAAATCGGGTGTCGCTCTTTCCTCCTTCCTGCCTCTCGTGTTTCCTCTTCGTTCATCAGGCCACAGCCAACCTCGCTGTAGGCAAGCGCCAGAGTGAGACGCGGAGTTAACGCGTTTGGATTCCGGGTGACCGCCCGCCGTAACGTTTCCACCGCGAGATCGGCTTGCCCGATCAAATAGTAAGCACGCCCAAGAATTGCTGCATAGGTTGCGGAAGACGAAGGGTCCAGCGCTCTGGCCTGTCCCACCAAGTCGATAGCGCGGCGTGGTTGTCCGGTAAACGTGAGCACGTCTGCCAAGGTCGCGTAACAATCCGCGCACGTTGGATCCAGTGCCACAGCAGTTTTGCTTGCCGTCAGCGCGTGCTCATAGCGGCGTTGTAAGAGGTACACATACGCTTGCAAGATATACGCGTGAGCGAAGGTGTTGTTCGCTGCCAATCCCTTTTGCGCGAACGCCCAGGCTTTATCTAAACTGTGTGGATCGTACGTCCACAACGAACTCCATTCGGTCAGATAGGTCCACCCGACTCCCACATACGCTGCAGCATACTGCGGATCTCTGGCAATGGCTTGCTTGAACAGCCGACGCGCCTGCGTATTGGTTTCGGGTATGAAGCGTTCATAGTAATCCCATGCTCGTATGCCATATGAAGAGGCATCCGGATTGTTGCGCGAAAGCCTCCATTCACGATGGTGAGTTCTTTCGCTCCTGTGTTCACTGATCCTTCGGTCAATCGTAGCGAAGCGGTTTTGTTTCGCTGACACTGGCGAAGAAAGGGAAACGACCCTCATCATCGTGATCGTTCCCAGAATGAGAAATAATCCGAAAAGCCCGGCCACAGCACTTCTGCCATAAGCCAATTGCCTTCCCCAGGTGAAAAATTTGAGCTCAGGAAACCGGAACATCCTTGATAAGAAGGCGAAACCTACAGATTCTGGAAGTGTCTTAATGATATCTTGGGCTTGCTGTTCATGTTTGCTGATGGGAGCAACGAAACGATACCCACGCCCGTGTTGCGTTTTGATTACCTGCTGCTTTTCACCGTCATCAGCGACAGCTTTCCGCGCTTTCGCGATACACTGTGTCAGGACAGCCTCACCAACCACCACATCCGGCCATAGTGCTTCGATGAGTTCTTCTCTGGAGACAAAATGATCGTGGTGCTTCACCAAGTAGAGCAATAATTCGAACACCTTGGGTTCGAGTTTGCACGCAACACCACAACGCCGCAACTCGTAGCGTTGCTCATCGAGCGCACAATCATGAAAGGCGTAGATCATAGGACTACCCCCTACTAAGACGGGGTTGGGGGTTAGGGGTTTAGGATTGGTAAAAAAGGAAAGGGATTGAGGGCTAATAAAAAGTGTGACAGGAGCCAGGGGCTGGAGGAGGGGTGCTAACCCCCAACCCCCAGTCCCTAACCCCTAGTGACTTACATGCTGTAGAGTTCAGCTGCATTGCCACCAACGACCTTGGCAACGATGTCACTCGGTGCGCCAGTGAAATGCTCGTGGATATACTCCTTCGAGCGTGGCCACGGCGAATCGGTGTGTGGATAGTCAGACGACCACATGATCTTGCTGGTATCCAGGGTTCGGAGGTTATCGATCCAGGTATCCTCGAACTGGAAGGTCGCCCACACGTTGCTCTTCACGTATTCGCTCGGCATCTTAGTCAGTTGCACGTTCTCGAAATGGCGGAGACGATCATAGCCATGATCAAGGCGATACATGAAATGCGGCAACCAGGAGACGTCGTTTTCAGCCGAAACGATCTTCAGTTTCGGGAAGCGCTCAAACACGCCACCAAATACCATGTCAGCCAGAGTGATTTGGATTTCGTGCGGTAGGCTCATGTACGAATGGAGAATCTTGCTGAAGTCGATGCCATGCCCCTTCCGTGAAGTGAGAATATGCAACGACAACGGAAAGTTGAGGTCCTGTGCCGCAGCAAAGAACGGATCGTACTCACGGCTGCTATACGGACGATTTTCCGGCGGTGCACCCCAAATCAGCGCGCCACGGAGACCTTTCTTAGCAATCCGTTTCAGCTCGGCCACACCAGCCGGAATGTCTTCCAGGGTGATCGCACCGAGACCGATCAGCCGTTTCGGATCATAGGTCACATACTCTGCAGCCCAATCATTGAAGGCTGTAAACGCTGACGCGCGTAGTTCCGCATCTTGCAGACCAAACAGCAACATGCCCATTGAGGTGTACATAGCCTCGGCGGTCACGCCATCACGATCCTGCTCTTTCAAGCGTTCGGCTGGGTCCCACACGCTCTTCGGGGCAACTTCAAAGCCCTTCTTCGTGTGTTGCGGGAGTTCTTCTGCGCTCTTCCCTGAGCCAAAGAAGCCTGCGACTGGCACCGGGGTAATATTCTCGCACACAAAGAATTCCCCTTCTTTGCCATCGAGATTCTTGACCGTGTGTGGAGCGCGATCCTTGAATTTTTTATCCATGCGCGCAGCCCACATATCGGGTGGTTCAACGAAGTGAGAATCGCCAGAGATGATACGATATTCCATACAGTGACCCTCCTTAAACGTAGCTACTAGATAAGATTACTCGTAAGCCAAAAGCAGGGTCGTTGTCAACCCATCACGCGCCGCTGGGGAGACGAGGAAAAGTCTAGGGCGATTTCTTGGAAAAAATATCCCGCAGTCTCTGGGGGCGGGCACAGCCCGCCTTACGTGGCTTTGCCGGTTCTGGGTAGGGCAGGCTGTGCCAGTCACAACTTAAGGAAAAATCGCTGTGTTTTTAGGTGCTCCGTTGCGAGTATGGGTTCCTTCTCCCTCAGGGAGAAGGTCAGGATGAGGGAGTCGAGAAGCCAAAAGCCCTGAGTTTTCATCCCCTCACCCTAGCCCTCTCCCTGAGGGAGAGGGAATTACTGCACTGCCAACAGCTTAAGTTGTGACTGGTGGGCAGGCTGTGCCTGCCACTATCGGCAGAACATCGACATCTCAGGGATCCCCTTTTTTGGAAATCACCCTAGGAGTCGAAGAGTCTGGGAGTCAAGAGAAAGAAAGCAGCAAGAGGTACGCCGGTTTCTTCGTCAGTGAACCTCCTCCTCTTCTCTGGTTCTCAATTTCGTTCTTAGGCTTCCCTATTTTTAGACGCCTAAATCAGACCTGAGAACATTCGTACATTTTACACTCCAGACTCCACATCGTGTCATTCTGAGTGCAACGAAGAATCTCTCCGAGAGACCCTTCGTTGCACTCAGGGTGACAGCGCGAGTGTACCAATCTTTCATGGTCCGATTTAGACGCCTAGACTCCGTCCTCGACTCATTTAGAATCGCGCCCCACCCGTATGCTTCTCGTAGGCTTTGGTATCGAGAATCTTGCGTATTTCACTTATAGTGATTTCCAATTCCTCGTCTTTGGTGTAGAAGTGTGGGGCAATGCGGATACCTGCACCAGGACGGAAGTCGACGAGAATGTCACGGCGCGACAGCTCTTGTACAACTGCGGCAGCCTGAGGAACATCCACAACGACAGTGCCGCCACGCTTTTGTGGGTCTCGTGGCGAATTGACTTTCCAGTCTTGAGCATCAGCAAGTTCAATGAGTCGTGCAGTTTGGCGTAGGGATTTCGTCCGAATTCTCTCTACACCGATTTCATTGATAATCTCGTAGCCACTTTCGGCAGCATACAAAGCAGGAATCGCCGGAGAGCCATGCAGAAAACGATGAATATCATCGGCATACGTCATGTCTGGCTCGAACGCGAATGGCGCACGGTGCGCCATCCAGCCGGTTACCTGAGGCTCAAGTTTGTTGCGGAGTTTCGGGTGAACATATAAGTAGCCAGCTCCCGGCCCACCGCACAGCCATTTCACTGATCCGCCAGTGACAAAGTCGACATCCAGTTCTTTGACATTGAAGGGCACTGTGCCTGCGGACTGGTAGGTATCAAGCACGACATAGGCGCCAACTGCGTGTGCTTTGTTAATAATAGCTTTGGCGTCTTGAATATACGCACTTTTGAATAACACATGCGAGATGGGCACGAGTAGCGTTTCTTCATCAATTGCTGCCAACATCTTCTCGGTATCGATGGTGATACCATCTGCACTCTGGACCTCGACAACCGGTGCACCAGCGGCTTTGGCATGCGTCTGATACACGTACATCACCGAGGGAAAGTTCATCGCTTCGTACACGATCTTGTTGCGTTGCTGCCGTAAATCGAAGCACGAGAGAATCAGCGACTGACACACCGATACGTTCTGGTGCATTGCAACTGACCCCGGATCAGCACCAATAATCCGAGCGATTTTATCACCGGTGGTGACCGGCATTTCCCACCAGCCCTCTGCCCAGGCACGAATCCCGCGCGTCGCCCACATATCGGCATATTCATGCAGCCGATCGTATACGCGGCGCGGCATCGCACCCAACGAATGGCTAATCATATAGACCGTGCGTTCGAGAATGGGAAATTCTTTGCGATAGGCAAGTAAGTCGTCCATGTCACTCTCCTCCGGAGCAATGAAAAATTAAAAATGAAGAATGAAAGACAAAAAGGCCTTCTGTTTCTTCCCCATTTTACATTTTGCATTTTTCATTCTTCATTGATTAATGTTCGCGCTTCCCACAATTCCGGAAAAAAACGCTTATCCAACGTTCCACGCAAATACGAGGCGCCACTACTGCCGCCAGTGCCCATGCGTGCGCCAATCGTTCGTTCGACCATCTGAATGTGCCGTAGACGCCACGACACCAGGAGTTCGTCGAATTCCGTCAATCGTTCACACACATCGATCCAATCGCGGTGTCCACGTTCATCACGGTACAACGCAGCAATTCCTGATGCACGTGCGTGCGAGCATTCTTCTTCTGTCGCTTCGGCTGCACACGGTTGAACCGTGCCAAGCGCAGTCAAAGCAGCGAAGAAGACATCCCGCAACGACGGTTCACGTAGCCGTCGTTCAAGCGCGGCATGCATCTCTGGCGTAGGCTCATGGAGGCGCAGAAGCTTCTCATCCTTGAGTCCACACAGGAACTCAAGCTCACGAAACTGCTCAGATTGAAAGCCGCTGGCAGGTTTCAGCTTGTCTCGAAAGGCGAGAAAGTGTGAAGGCAGCATCGTCTCCAGAATCGTAAACTGCTGTACCAACACCCGCACGATCTCCGTACAGCGCCGTAACAGACGTGCAGCTTCGTAGACCTCATCACGCGAGCCAGGGCTTGTCGCTGCGCGCTGCAAATTGGCAACAATGGCGTCAAGCTCATGCAGTAACTGTTTGAACCACAACTCGTAGGTCTGATGCGTGATGATAAACAACAATTCATCGTGATGCGGTGGGGATGATTGAGGCTGTTGCAGGGAGATGAGTTGGGGAACGTGGAGATAGTTGCCATACGTGAGTTGAATGGAATCCAAACTTGGAGAACGTACAGTACTCATAGCCATACATTTTACCACGCAACACGCACGACGTACCACGCAACACGTACCACGCAACACGTACCACGCAACACCAGCCACGTACCACGCAACGTACAGTCCTTGCCCGACAATTTCTCCTCGACCTATAATCAGCCTCGCTTTTATAGCAGCGTACGAAGGGAGGGTCGTATGGATCTCGTCATTCGCAATGGCACGGTTGTAACACACGGTGACATCTATCAGGCCGATGTCGCCATAGACAGCGGGAAAATCAAGCAGATTGGTCAGGGGCTTGGACCAGCAGACAAGACGATTGATGCAACTGGGAAATATCTGTTCCCAGGTGGTGTAGATGTTCACACGCATGTCGATTTTGAACTACTCGGCAATCGCTCAGTCGATGACTTCTATTCCGGCACTGCTGCTGCAGCCTGTGGTGGTATAACGACTATTGTTGATTACGCTCTGCCTGAACATGGACAGTCGATCCAAGGCAGTATCGAAGCCTGGCAAAAGAAAGCCGAAGGTAAAACCATCATCGACTATGGTTTGCATCCGGTCATTCTTGAACCAACGCAAAAAATCATTGATGAAATGGCCGATGCGGCGGCTGACGGCCATACAAGTTTCAAACTGTTCATGATCGGCATGGCACGGTTCGATGAACTGGCGGCGGATTATATGAAAGTGATCGCCCGCGCTGGAAAAGTCGGTGCTGTCACCAACATTCACGCAGAAGACCAATGTCTGATCTCCTTCTTGACCCAACAACTGAATGCCGCTGGCAAATTTGGTGTGAAGTATTTCGCGGACTCACGTCCCCGTGCAGCAGAAGGTCTTGCTGTACAACGGGCAGTGACAATGGCACGCTACGCTGACGCGCCAATCTATCTTGTGCACCTTTCTTGTGAAGAAGCATTAGGCCCAATTCGCGAGGCACGATCACGTGGACAGATTATCTACGGTGAAACTCGCCCAATCTATCTGCATTTGTCACGCGAACGGTTCGATGAGCCAGATGGCGAGCGTTACCTTGGCTGGCCTCCACTCCGTGAAGCCTCACAAATGCAAGCGATGTGGGATGGTCTCCGCATGGACAATTTACAAACGGTCGCCACCGATCATTGTGGTTGGAACCTGGCACAGAAGAAGAGCGGTAAAACCGTTGACGAGTTACTACCGGGTATGTCGAACCTGGAAACGATTCTGCCCATGCTCTATTCCGAAGGCGTTGGCAAAGGCCGACTCTCGATCCACCGCTTTGTCGAAGTGATTTCTACCAATCCAGCCAAACTGTTTGGTTTATATCCGCAGAAAGGCACCATCGCAGTCGGCTCCGATGCTGACATCATTATCTTCGATCCCAAGAAAGAAGTGACGATTCGTCAGCGTGATATGCACTCACGCGCAGATTACGAGTTATACGAAGGCTTCCAGGTCACCGGCTGGCCGACCATGACTCTCTCACGTGGTGAGGTGATTGTGGAAAACGGCAAGGTGCTTGGGTCTGCAGGACGGGGACGGTTGCTACGGCGACGCAAATTTAGCCCACTCTGAGGAACTGATCGAGCAAACGGGATATCTCAAACTGAATGGGAGAAACGGGGAATCGGCGAATCGGAGGAGAAAAAAGAGGGAGGGGCGGTCACCGGTTCTCCCCGTCTCCGATTCTCCCATTCTGCTGGGAAATAAAAATCAGAAGCGACCTACTTCTTCCCTGCCCACCCTTCACTCAACGGCGTCCAAAACAGAATGTGAAACTTGCGCGAGCGGAATTTCCATTGATCTCCAACTTTCTTGTAGACGTCATCATAATAGCCTGAAGCGATCATGCTCTTGCCGTCCTGCGTCGCCCGTAGATCCAGGTAGCAATTGCCTTTCGCCCAGGTTGGGCTTTGGACCTCAAACACATGGTTGTGAATGTATGGGCGTGGGTTCAATCCGAGTCCTTCCTGATAGGCTTTGAGTAGCTCTGCGCGCCCGTTTGCTGGTGTCACTTTCCCACCCGCATCAAACTCTCCATCTTCGGTGAACAGGCTCACGATTCCTGGAACATCTTGTTTCCACACCAAGTCACAATACTTAAGCGGTAACTCACGGATCGCTTCACGGTCTTCCATCTCTTGTAAGCGTGCTTCAACACTTTTTGCCATAGCTCCTCCTTTTGCCATTTCTAGCGAGTCAGGTTTCTCAACCGGGCGGAATTATGCTGTGAGCGACTGAAGGATGTCAACCGAGCATCTCTTAGCTCTTAGCTCTTAGCTTTCCCCTCCTCCCCTTTTCTTTGTTTGCCTTGTATAAAGCTGACAGCTAATTGCTGATGGCTGACCGCTAAGAAAAGGAGTCATGTCAACCATGAAAGTCAAGCTCGCGTTCGGTCGTGAAGGCGCAGAAGTTGAAATCCCATCGCATATTCAGGCCAATATCCTGGAGCCAAAATTTGCTGCTGCCGTGCCATCTGCTGACGATGCGCTGAGTGAAGCGTTGCGCCAGCCGATAGGCTCACCGTCACTGCTTGATCTTGCTCGTGGCAAAAAGAATGCGGCAATCTCAATCTGTGACATTACCCGTCCCGCGCCGAATCGTGTTGTCTTACCGCACGTATTAGCAACCTTGGAACAGGCTGAAGTGCCACGCTCAGCCATTACCATTCTTATTGCTACAGGCTTACATCGCGCGGCAACAGAGCAAGAATTACAGACCATCGTTGGACCGGATATTCTCAGTAGCTACACCATCGTTTCGCACGATGCGCGCAATGCCGCGTCTCACAGTGACCTCGGCACGACGCGTTCTGGTACGCGAGTATTGATCGACCGACGTTTTGTCGAAAGCGACTTACATATTTCGCTCGGATTTATCGAGCCACATTTGATGCTCGGCTTTTCTGGTGGCCGCAAGCTGGTTGCACCAGGACTCGCGGGAGAGGAGACCATCAAACGTTTGCATAGTCCCTTCTTCATGCGTAACCCCAAAGTCGTCGAAGGCTCGTTTCCTGACAATCCTCTCCATCATGAGCTGTTAGAAATTGCTCAGATGGTCCGGCACGATTTTATTGTTGATGTCGCTTTAACCCACACCCGGCAGATTGCGCAAGTGTTTGCTGGTAATCCTGTTGCCGCCCATGCCAAAGGAGTTGAGTTTGTGCGCGCAACCACGCTTGCTTCGCTTGCTGAGCCAGTCGATGCGGTTATCACCACCTGTGCAGGGTATCCACTTGATCTGACGTATTATCAAGCTGTGAAAGGCGTGACCGCAGCTTCACACATCGTGAAACACGGTGGGACGATCCTCCTTGCCGCTGCTTGCCAGGAAGGACTTGGTAGTCCAGAGTTTACCAGCTTCGTCCGGCGTTTTCCTGATTCGCAAAGTTGTCTTGAGACTATGGCAAAAGAACCTGTTGTGATAGACCAATGGCAACTAGAAAAACTTGCTCTGGTTATGCAAAGAGCCCGGGTGTGGTTCTGCACGCCTGGCATTCCAGCTGAAGATCGCCGCTATTTATGGGGATCAGCATTCGAGGAACCGCAACGTGCAATAGACACACTTTGCGCAGAATTACCAAAAGACGCGACTGTTGCCGTCATCCCCGAAGGGCCGTATGTGTTTTCGCAGATTGCGAGTGCATAAACCCACCGCAGCAAACATGAAGGAGAACGAGCAAGATAGTATTCGCGCTTGTTGTCACCTTTGACTCGTCAACCGCCAGCCTACTCGCTACAGTGCTCCTGGGAGATTGTTTGGTTAATCTAGCCGCAGATTCTGTACACTAATACCGGGATGAGGCGCTCTCGCAAGTGGCCCATCTGACGCGGGCGCAACAGAGGAGTGTAAGCCCCCGGTTTCTGGCTTGGTGTCCGCCCGCTATGACCGCATTCTGGCGCAAGGCTTTGCTTTCCATGAGAGCCAACCGCCACTCGGCGCGGGCATGCCCACACACCGCGGGCGGATCCGGCGCCGCACAGGACACAGTCTGTTACTCCGTCTCCGCGATCATAAAGAGGATACTCTGCGCTTCCTCTCTGATCCCACCGTCCCATTTTCGAATAATCAAGCGGAACGCGATCTGCGCATGATGAAAGTCCGCCAGAAAATTTCCGGAGGCTTCCGCTCTGACATCGGAGCCCAGACTTTCGTCACCTTGCGCACGGTTCTCTCCCCTGCCCGCAAAGTGTTATCTTAACGTTGACGACGGTGACCGAAAGATTCAAGACGGCGGACTGGGAAAAGGCGTGGGGATTACTGGAAGTATGACAAGCGCTCTCCTGGGCGCATGATTATGCCGCTTCGCGCAGCGGGCGTGTTCCCTGTACAGCACGCCAGCGGCGTAATCCCATACGGAGATATTCAGGATCAAGCCCTAAGACGTGACAGATATTCATGAAGCTGCATAGCCAGGTGGCATCGTTTTGCATAATCCACGTTTCGGCTTCATGAAACAGGCGTTTCCCACGTCGATTGGTCGCCGTGGCATAACGCATATACGTCGCTAATCCATTCTCCAACACGGCCCAGAGAAGAGCGCACTCCGGCTGTTTATTGATACGCTCAGTCACCGCTGGAGGGGGTTCAGCAAAAGGGGCAAATTCTGGCAATTCGTGTTTCGTCATAACGTCTGTCATGTCCATCCCCGCCACCAAAGTGGAGTGCCTCGCAGATACGGCACTAGGTAAAAAGTAAAGGGTTAGACGTGACTCGACACGAAAGAATTCACCGAAAGAAGAGGGAGGTCCCTCTATCCTTCCCCGCGTAATCGTCGTTCGATGTCTTTCAACTGAGTCGCTTCTGCCAAAGCGACTACCCTATCTCCAGCCTCAAGTTTCTCATCCGCGGCTGGATTAAAGAGCATCTTCCCAGAGGTACGCTTGATGGCAACGATAATAATCCCCGGTTGTTCGGTGAGTCCCGAGGAGCGGAGCGTCCCGCCTACGCATGAAGAAACAGAAGCAACGGCCACTTCTTCCATTTGTAATTCGAGGCTTTGGGTGATTTTGAGAAAAGAAGATACCCAAAGCCGAGCGAGTGAGGTACGATAGCGGAGAGACAGATAACGTAGGGAGAGGTGGAGGGGCTAGGGTGTTCAGGAAAGATTTCACCAGTCCAAGTGCTCAACAAATTAGTGGGCAACAGATTGCCGATTTGCGCTTAGCCGCAGCGCAGATGCGCGGTGCCAAGCGCCGTGCCTTTCAGGCCG
>Ga0194132_10012381_pt1 | contig 10661 bp, 3 predicted proteins | sample TA2KigOf80mmetaG_FD_148612 | JGI IMG/M metagenome (GOLD analysis project Ga0194132, IMG submission 148612) | Freshwater microbial communities from Lake Tanganyika, Tanzania - TA2015054 Kigoma Offshore 80m | ecosystem: Environmental > Aquatic > Freshwater > Lake | place: Tanzania: Lake Tanganyika... | reverse complement strand
TCCGCCTTGGCCCAGAACCGCCACCTGACATCAGACTGGCCGGACAGGTTCACCGAGCGGGTCATAACGCCGGTGCCACGCTGGAGCTGGGCATGGTACGTCCCTCCATGCGGCCCGCCGCTGCTCACCACCGTCGCATCGCCCGAAGTCGTCCACGCACCCAGCCAGCCGGAGCCGCCGCTGAAGTTACCCGACTCAAAGTCGTCGGCCGCGAGTATCACGGGCGCCGGCGCCGAGGGCGGGCCTCCGCCATCATATACTTTCACCTTCCAGCGCTGGTTGCTGGGGGTGAACGACCAGTTCACCCTGATATGGGAGCCGGGCTGCACGCTGTCCAGCCGGAAATAGGTCGAAGTCTGGCTTGAGACCGACTTGAGCGCGAACCCGACGCCCGGATCGACGTACTGGTACAGAGACGCCGGGGCCGTGCTGGTTGGGGCCAAAGAAATGTCGAAAACGACCTCTTTTTCGTTGACCAGAGTCCCGGGCGGCGTATACCCCAGGTCCAGGATGTCGGAACCGCGTATCAGGTCGGCGAGGATGTCCGTCATGCCGGCCTCGGCGGTGAACCTGTCCGGCACCTCGTCCGAGAACTGGCCGGAGGAGCGCGCGGTGGCGCTCGTGAAGCTGAGCATGGCGATGACGATGACCGAGCCTGCCGCCAGCACGATGAGCGTGAGCGGGAGCAGGAAGCCTCGCTGGTTGCGCGATCCCTTCATCACTCCCACACTCGCACCACCTGGAGATTGTCCACATACAACTGGTCGTTACCCGCATTGGAGCTATTGCGGAAAGCGATGAAGAAGTCGTCGCTCAACGTGTAAGGAGACAGGTCGATGTCGTAGAAACGGTAGGTGTTGTCCGAGTCGGCGAACACCCACGTCTGCGTAACCTGGAACACGCCGCCGTCGGTGCTCACCTCCATCGTCGCCGTGTCATCCACCTCGAACCCGTTCACCTTGGCCCAGAACTGCACCCGGATGCTGCTGAGTCCCTCCAGATCGACCTCACGGTCCGCATACCCGCGGTTGTTCGCGTTTGCCGCCCCGTCCAGGCGCATGTGGCGCGACCCCTGCTGCGGCGAGTTGGTGCCTACGTTGCTCACGTTGCCGCTGGTGCTCCAGTCGAAGAGCCAGCCGTTGCCGCCGGCGAAGTCGGCGCTCTCGAAATCGTCCCACGCCAGCCGGAAGGCGGCGGGATCGGCCTGCGCCGACGCCGAGCTTGTGCGTACGGATGCCCTGATGCGCGTGTTCTGCGACGTGGCGTCGGTGAGCCGGTCTTCCGTGCTGGTGACATGGGCGAGGAGGGCGCCGTCGCTGAACTCGAGCACGATGTCGTCATACGTGAGGATGCCTTCGGCGATAGGCCGCTCCACCGTAAGGCCGTCGGCCGTCTCTTGCCGCATCAGGGTCTGCGAGGTTTCGTCCCAGTAGTACAGCACCGAGTACGTGGAGGTGACCGGGCCGTTCCTGTCCGTCCAGGTGAACGTGCCGTAATCCGGCTCCAGGCCGGAGATGAACGACTCCGCCTGCCTGGCGTCGGCGGCGAGCGCGAAGGCGGCGCTGCGGGAGTTGTTGGCGGCTTCGAGCTGGGCGTTCCAGCGCGCCGGCACGAACACGAACTGGTTCAGAATCGTCGCCAGCGGGGCGACAATCATGGCGGTGATGGCGAGCGCCGCCACCATCTCGATGAGCGAAAGCCCCCGCGAAGCGCGTGTTGTATTTCGGGGCACTCGTATATTCATGGCGTGATCACTGGCCCACGAAGAGTATGTCGTCGATATAGAACTGGTCGTTGGCGGCGCTCATGTTCGCCTGGAACCGCACCCAGAAGGTGCTGGTGAGGGAGAACGATGACAGGTCGTAGTCGAACAAGTAGTAGTTGTTGTCATCCTCTCCATCCACCCACGTTTTCAGGACGGTGTAGCCGACGCCGTCCGAGCTGACGGAGACGGTTGCGGTCTCCCCTGCCTCGAAGGAGCTTGCCTTGGCCCAGAACTGCAAGCGGACGCTGGTTGTACCGGACAGGTTCACACTGCGGTAGGCCAGGCCGGTGTTACGGCGCAACCGGAGATGGTAGCTGCCGCCGTGGGGCTGGGCGAGGGAGACAACGGCGGCGTCACCCTGCAGGTCCCATGCCGAGAGCCAGCCGGAGCCGCCCGACGACCCGCCGGACTCGAAGTCGTCGGAAGCAATAACGGGCGGGATGGTGGTGATGGCCGGATAGCGAGTATAGGTCACGAAGGGCGTCCCGTTCGCCCTCACCATGCGGAAGTAGTAGGTCGTGTCGGATGCAACGCCGTTGGCCTGGAGCGTCCAGTCCCACTCGCCGCGCTGTCCCACCAGGATCGCGTTCGGGTTTAGGACGGAAGGATTGGACTCCTCATAGGTCTCGCGGACGTTGGACGTGGACAGCAGCGGAGGGTTGCCGATGGTCGTGCCGTCATTGGGTGTGCCGGGATTATCGAAGCCGCGCCATATCTCGCCGGAGCCGAGGCCGCCGACGTCCGTCCACGGCCCGGTGGAGGTGTTGGTGGCGAACTGTAGCTTGAAGGCCTGGAGGCCGGCGTTCAAGTTTACTCCGCCCACCTGGACGTTCATGCGGAGCCGGTACACGTTGGGGGCCGAACCGAAGCCGTATGGCGTGTTCTCCGCGGCCAAGGGGCTGGTGGGCGTGAGATTGTCTATGTTCTCGTACCAGCGGTAGGTGTGCTGGTCAAAGGCCAGTGCTTCGGGTGTTGTGAGAGTGGGGTACCGAGTGTAGCTGGTGAGCGTAGAGCCGTTCCCGCGCACCATCCTGAAGTAGTACGTCGTGATTTCTGCCGCGCCGTTGTCCTGAATCACCCAGTCCCACTCCATGCGGTTGGCGGGAGGCAGGTCGAAGGGGGTCGGGGCCGAGGGGTTCTCTTCCTCGTAGGTGCCTCTGATGGTGGAGGACGGGAGGAGGAGGCCCGCCGCCACTGTGGCGCCGTCGCTGGGGGTGCCGTTGTCGAAGCCGCGCCAGATGGCGCCGGAACCCAGACCGCCGACATCCGTCCACGGCCCGCCCATGCCGGTGGAGAATTGGAGCTTGAAGGTCTCCTGCCCGGTCAGCAGCGTTGCCCCGCCCGCTTCCACGTTCATGCGAAGGCGGTACACCAGATTCGGTGCCGTGGAGGTGTAGTGGGTGTTCACCGCCGCGTACAGGGTGTTGGGCGTGATGTTGTTGCGGTTCTGCCACCACTGGTAGTCCTGCTGTGTCAGTGTGAGCGCAGCCGGGATATTGATACGGGGGTAGTTGGTGTATCCGTCCAGCGCATCGCCGTTGGAGCGCACCATGCGGAAGAAATAGGACGTGCTGTCGGCGGCGCCGTTGTCCTGCACCACCCAGTCCCACTCGGCGAACTCGCCGACATCTATCGTGTTGGGGTTTGCCACCGACGGGTTGGCCTCTTCGTACGAGCCGCGTTCGTTGGAGGTGGAGACCCGCAGGGTGGTGATGGTGGCGCCATCGGCAACCGAGGCGTTGTCGAAGCCACGCCATGCGCTCCCTGAGCCGATGCCGCCTACGTCGGTCCACGGGCCGCCGGTGCTGGTGGCGTATTGGAGTTTGAAGGCGAGTAATCCCGCGGTGACGGGCAGACCGGCGGCGGTGATGTTCATGCGGATGCGGTACGTGACTCCATGGACGATGGCGCTGTACGCCGTGTTCTCGACTCCTCCCGTCAGGGCGTCGCCCAGGGGCGGCGTGAGGTTATTGCTGTTGGCGAATAGCTCGTAGTCGCGCTGTGAGAGCGTGGCGGCCACCGTTGTCGCCGTGGGGTAGTTCACATACGAGTCCAGCGATGCCCCGGCCGATGTGACCATGCGGAAGGAGTAGGTGCCCGCGGGCGCGACGTTGTTCTGCACCACCCAGTCCCACTCGGCCCGCTGGCCGATGAGGACCTGGTTGGGGTTGGAGACCGAGGGGTTCGCCTCTTCATAGCTTTCGGCCACGTGCGAGCCGGTGAGCAGCAGGCTGGGGAGCGTGGCACCGTCTGCGGGCGTCGCGTTGTCGAAGCCTCGCCAGACAGCGCCGGAGCCGACGGCGCCCACGTCGGTCCATGGCCCGCCGGTGTTGGTGGCGAACTGGAGCTTGAAGGCTTGCTGACCCGCCAGGAGGTCTGCGCCAGCCACCTCCACGTTCACCCTGATGCGCAGCACCGTGAGGGGGTTGACGCTGGTTATCGCGGTGTTCTGCGCGGCCAGCGCCGTGATGGGCGTGACGGCGTCGGTGTTGGAATACCAGCGGTAGTCCTGCTGTGCGAGTGTTCTGGCGGCGGGTGTGGTGAGCGACGGGTACCGTACATAGCCGTCCAGCAGGGCGCCGTCGGCCTTTACGAGGCGGAAGTAGTAGGTTGTGCTGTCGGCGGCGCCGTTGTCTTGCACCACCCAGTCCCACTCAGCCCGTTGCCCGTCGGTGACCGCGTTCGGGTTCAGTGCCGAGGGGTTCTCCTCTTCGTATGTCTCGACGACGTTGGAGCCGGTGAGGAGCGTGCCCGGCAACGTGGCGCCATCGGCGGGCGTCGGGTTGTCGAAGCCGCGCCATATCTCGCCGGAGCCGATGCCGCCGACGTCCGTCCACGGCCCGCCCACGCTGGTGGAGTACTGGAGCTTGTACGAGCGGGCGGACGATGGCAAGGTCACCCCGCTGACGAGCACGTTCATGCGGAGCCTGTACACAAGGCCGTGCGCCGTGCTGGTGGCGGGGATATTCTGGGGCGAATAGGCGGAGACCGGCGTGAGGGTGTCGTTGTTCCTGTACCAGCGGTAGCTGTCCTGCTCCTCGGTGGAGACGATGGTGGTGACGGTGGGCAGGTTGGAGTAGCCGAGGAACGGCGTGCCGTCGCTCTGCACCATCCGGAAGTAGTACGTTCCCGCGGGCGAGGTGTTGTTCTGCACGACCCAGTCCCACTCCGCGTACTGCCCGGCAGTCGCTGGTCTGGGATTGTCTGCCGATGGGTTTGTCTCCTCGTAGCTTTGGGCTACATGCGAGCTGGATAGCACGGCGGTAGCCAGGGTTGCACCATCGGACACACTCGGGTTGTCATAGCCACGCCATATTTCGCCGGAGCCGATGCCGCCGACATCGGTCCATGGCCCGCTTGTGCTGGTGGCATATTGCAGCTTGAACTGCTGTGCGAGGGTTTGGAGTGTGGTTGTCGTGATTTCGGCATTGACGCGTATCCGGAGCACGGTCTGGGGAGTGATGCTGGAGATGGATGTGTTCAAGGCCGCATGCGGCGTGACGACGGTGGCGTTGTCGATGTTGACATACCACCGGTAATCGCGCTGGCGGAATCCGGGCGACACCGTCGACACTTCGGGATAGTTCTCATAGGTATTCAAAGGTGTCCCGTCGCTCTGCACCATACGGAAGTAGTATGTGCCGGGCGTCAGTGAGCGGTTCTGTATGACCCAGTCCCACTCCCCCCGTTCGCCGGTTCGCACTCTGTTTGGGTTAGGAACCGACGGATTGGCCTCTTCGTAAGACTCGGGAGTCGCAGATGAACTCAACACCGTAGCCGGGAGTGTGGTCCCGTCGGCGATGGCCCCGTTGTCGTACCCGCGCCATGTGGTGGTGGTAGAGCCGATGGGGCCGACGTCCGTCCATGGGCCGCCGGGGTTGGTGGCGTACTGCAGCTTGAACGCACGGGTGCTCGTGTTCATGTCGAGTCCAGTTACCCCGACGTTCATCCGCAGCCGCAGCACCTGCTGCTGCGCAACGGAAGAAACGGCCGTGTTTTCAAGTGCCAGCGTGCTGGTGACTGTAAGCGCGCCGGTGTTCGCATACCAGCGGTAGTCGTGCTGGGCGAAGTCTTGCTGCTCCGTCGTCAGCGCGGGGTAGCGCGTGTATGAAGAGAGCGCCGCCCCGTTGCTCTTCACCATCCTGAAGTAGTACGTGGTGCTGGGAGAAGCGCCATTGTGCTGGACGACCCAATCCCACTCACCACGCTGTCCAATGGAAACCAGGCGAGGGTTGGAAATAGAGGGGTTAGACTCCTCGTACGACTGAGCGACGTCGGAACTGGCAAGCACGGTGCTTCCAAGGAGAGCGGCGTCGGCGGGTGTGGGGTTGTTAAATCCACGCCAGATGGTTCCCGACCCGACGTCCCCGACGTCTACCCAGGCGCCGGTCGTCGTTGTTGAATACTGCAACTTGAACGCTTGCGTACTGGTGGCCAGGTCGGAAATCCCGACTTCGAGATTCATACGCAAGCGCAGCACGGTTCCCTGGGATACGTTCGATACTGTGATGTTTTCACTGGCAAGGGCGATGGTCACGTTGGTGGAGTCCGTGTTTTCGTACCACCGGTAGTTTTCCTGCGACAGGACTTGAGCGCCCGGGATGTTGATTTGCGGGTAAAAAACGTAGCTGTCCAGAGGCGTCCCGTCGTCCAACACCATCCGGAAGTAGTACGACGTTTCGTCTGCAGCGTTGTTATCCTCCAACACCCAGTCCCACTCGGAATTGAGCGAGATAAGCATCTGGCGAGGATTTGGAGCCGAGGGATTTGCCTCTTCATAGCTTTGACTGTCGGAGGATGTGGACAACCGGGTGCTCACAAGGGTTGCGCCGTCGGTTACAGACGGGTTGTCATAGCCACGCCACGTTTCTCCCGAGCCGATGCCGCCGACATCGAACCATGGCCCCAACGTGCTGATCGAGTATTGAAGCTTGAAGGCCTGTGTTCCAAGGGGGAGATTCAGGCCGTCGACACTCGCGTTCATCCTAAGCCTGTACACCTGGCCGTGAGCGGTGGCATCCAGAGGCACATGCTCGGCGGCCAGCGGGCTTCCACCGAACAGGGTGTCCTGGTTAGAGAACCAGCGGTAGTCCTCCTGCTGGAATGTCCTGGGCGCAGGCAGGGTCAGTACGGGGTAACGGGTGTAGCTGCCAAAGGGTGTGCCGTCAGACAAGACCATCCGGAAGAGGTATGTTGTGTTGGTGTCTGCCCCGTTTTCCTGGATAACCCAGTCCCACTCCGCAAACTCGTCCACCGCTACCGGGTTGGGGTTCAGGGCGGTTGGGTTTGCTTCTTCGTATGACTGCGCGACATTGGAGAGTGTGAGGACTGTAGCGGCCAGCGTCGAGCCATCAACGGGCGTGGGGGTGTTGTCGAAGCCACGCCACGTGGATGTCGTGGAGCCGATGGAGCCCAGGTCTTGCCACGGCCCCTCGGCATTGGTGGCATACTGCAGCTTGAATCGAGCGGACCCGGCGGATAAGGGCAATTGGGCCACTTCGACGCTCATACGCAACCGGAGTACCTGGCCGTCTGTTTGCACGGTATAAGAGGAGTTTTCCACGGCCAGCGGCGTCGTGGGGGTTTCCAGCCCGTTGTTTGCATACCAGCGGAAGTCGCGCTGTGAGAACAGCAGGGTTGGCGGGCTGGCCACGAAGGCAGTGTTGTACTTATGCGTCGTGATGTCTGCTAACAAGACGTCGGCGCTGGATGAAACAAGCACCCGGATGCTTTGTCTGAGCGTCGGGTCGAGCACTGAGTTGTCGAGGGAAATGACGAAGCCCTCAGGGGGGTCAATGAGAGGATAGTCGGGCGGCTCTTGATAGCCCCTGTACAGGATATCTTCAAGCTGTGCCGAAGCCAGATTGGTGCCCGAAATGGAGTCGCCGATGTCGGCGCTGGCGCGAAGCCCGGTCGCCATGGCCGCCAGCAGTCCGATGACGATGGTGCCGAGGATGGATACGGCAAGGACGACTTCGATGAGGCTAAAGCCGCCTTCCCGTCTGCGGGTGCTTTGAGTGCGGATGGCGCGCGCTCGTGTGCTGGGCTTAGCCACGGGGAGTCGCCTCGCCGGATTTCGGCAAGTCATGTTGGGAGAGCGGTGAACAAGCCGTTCCGATGTGTTTACCCCTGTATATCGCGCCGCCGAGTAATTTCAAGTCTAGCACACCTGTGTGAGCGGATAGGCTTACAGAAAGACGGAGTCCCCCACATTTAGTTTGTGGAAAACTGTGGTAGTGTGCATCACCCCATAGGGTGAAACGAATGGCGATTTTTGAGCTAGTAGAGCGCGGGTCTGCTTTGTTTGAATCTGCGGCCTCTGCTAGGCTGATGTGCGTAGCGACCAATGGAGGCATTCTCTGAAATCTGAAACTCCAGCCGGCGATGCACCCGGACTTCCTCTGGTAGAGAGCCCGGCCACTGCTGTTATCGCCATAATTCGTCGCTTGACGACTCTGCAAGAAGCGCTTTGGCTTCTGCTCGCCTTTGGCATACCCCTTATCTTTCTGACTCCGGGCCTGCTTTTCGGATATGCCGACACACCGAAGGTAGCTCTGCTGCGGGTCGTAGCTACTTGCATGACCATTCTCTGGTTGGTGGAGTGGATGATTCGTCCGCTTCCCGACGTGCGTTTGTGGCTCCGGGGAGGCGTAAGGGGGATCCGAGCCTGGGTAACGTCATCTCCATTCAACTGGGCGGCCGCAGGCTTTGGCCTGCTGATGCTGGTGTTCTTGTTCTCCACGGTGTTCTCTGCATCGCCCGCGATATCGGTTTGGGGCCGACGTCCGGGTGGAGACGATTACAGCCTGTATACGGTGCTGGGGTTCACGGTGGTCTTTCTGACAGTGGCCACACGGTTGAGAACGCAGGCGCAAGTGACGAGGCTGCTTTCGGTTATCGCGTTCAGCGGTGTCCTTGTGGGCGCATATGGCATTTCGCAGCGGTTTGGGTTCGACCCCTGGCTCAGCGGGATCCAGTCGAACTTCCGATCGATATCATCAGTTGGGAACGCAATTTTCGCTGCTGCGGTGTTGATGACCACCATCCTGGCTACGCTCACATTAGGCTTGCTTGCCGACCTGAGAAGTATCCGGTGGCCGTACAGGGTTCTTATAGGAGCGGCACTTTCGGTGCAACTGCTTGGGATTATCTACACCCTGAGTAGAGGGCCGTGGGTTGGGCTGGCGGTCAGCGGCGGAGTGTTCGGGGTTCTCATCCTGACTACGCTCGGGACGCGCGCTGCAGGCCGGACAGCCATGCTCGCGCTCTCGGCTGCCATCGCGAGTTTATTGGTGCTTTGGCTGGTGCCGGACCCAAGGACAGAGGCCGCGGAATCGTCCCCGACGCCAACAGCAGTTGTGCAGCCTTCCGAAAGGGTCTTCTCGTTGTATTCGGAAGTTGTCGGCGGGGGGGTATCGGACAGGATCGATATCTGGAGAGGGTCTATCAGCCTCGCCGTCAGCAGGCCATGGCCCACCGTCGCTCCCCAGCATAACTCCTGGGCTCGGCACATCCTGGGCTATGGCCCCGACACGTATCGGTATGTGTATCCCTTGCGGGCTCCCGAAGGGCCCTTCGCCCGGTTCGCATTCGAGGCCCATAATGTGATTCTCCATGCCTGGGTGGAGTTGGGAATCCTGGGAGCCCTCGCTGTCATTGGCGCCGGTATTGCCGTCCTGTACGCAGTCTTCAGCGCCTCATTCAGGCAAAAGGGCACGTACCCGTATGCTCAGAAGGCCGTGGTAACCGGCCTCGCGGCGTTCTTTGTCGGCCGGTTCGCGGAGATGATGGTCGGCGTACCCAAAGTGGCCGACCTGACGCTACTCGCCATGTTTGCAGGGCTGTTCGTGGCCGTGCCGCACCTACGGACGGGTAGTGAAGCAAGAGGGCCTTCACCGGAGCAACAATCTCCGTCGAAAAACAAGCGGCGTGATTGGGCAATCTTGCTTGGCAAGGCAGCCGTGGTATGGGTCGCAGTCGTCGCCTTGGGTGTGTTTACCTGGGAAAGGGTCATCAACTATGCCCGTGCGGATGGGTATGCCCGGGCAGCGGTCGCGTTGTTCAACGATGGTGCAACCCCCCAGGTGGTGTTCCCGATGATGGACACGGCCATCGACTGGGCGCCCGATGTTATCCCGTTTCGGCTTGTCATGGCCGAGCTTTTCGAAAGCGTAAGCGATGCGTCCAGCGACGCCGACTTCAAACGGCGAACCTCCATTGGGCGGTATGTCTACGCGAAAGACGCCGTTCTCGCCAATCCGCTCGACCCCGACGCACGGACTGCGGAACTTAACGCGGCGCTTGCGCTATTCAGGCTCGGAGAGCCTGAGACCCTGCTCGACATCGCGGTGGAGCGCTCGGAAAGCGTCGTGGCCTTGCTGCCTAACTTCGCGATTTCTCATTACGATGCGGCCCTTACATATCTGCAGGCCGGGAAACCGGAGCAAGCGCTGGTCTCGCTGGAGAAGGGCGATACGCTGGTGCCGGAATCGGGCTACCCCGACCTCGTCGGCGTATCTGAGTACTATAGAGGCCTCGCATACCGCATGCTGGGTGATTCGAACGAGGCCCGCGCCGCGTTCGAACGCAGCCTTGCTACATCACCTGACGGACGTTTCGCAGCCAACGCACGTAGAGCCCTTCAGGAACTTCCCTGAAATAACACAGGGGCGCCCCGATACATCGGGGCGCCCCTGTGTTGCTGTCCAGTTTCCTCACGCCCGAGGCGTGAAGGGTGGATTGAGCATGCTCTACGGATACTGGTTCTGGTATCCGGTCGTGTCGGTGGTGGGATAGTAGTAGAAGAGGCTCTTCACCTTTCCGTTGCTATCCACGTACCAGCTGTACGAGCCGTCATAGGTAAGGCTTGAGGTGGCGGGCTTGTTGTCGGGCCCTG
>Ga0194132_10012379_pt1 | contig 10661 bp, 10 predicted proteins | sample TA2KigOf80mmetaG_FD_148612 | JGI IMG/M metagenome (GOLD analysis project Ga0194132, IMG submission 148612) | Freshwater microbial communities from Lake Tanganyika, Tanzania - TA2015054 Kigoma Offshore 80m | ecosystem: Environmental > Aquatic > Freshwater > Lake | place: Tanzania: Lake... | reverse complement strand
GAGGGCGGCATTTCAGGCTATGTGAGCCTGAATACACAGGCCACTGACCCTAAGAGCCACACCCTCGTCGAATCTCTTCTACTTGATTCCCAGCGCTACCGCTACCTGCTAAATTCCGATGGTAGACCCTATGTTGAGCACTGAGCATCTGCTTGTTCGCCTGGCGCAATCGGCAAATTCTTCGCCGGAGTTTATCCTGAGCGAAGTCGAAGGGGCTCAGAATGACAATCGTGAAGCTCACCCGCCGTGATGATTTCACGCTCCTTGAATGCCTTGATCCGCCGCTCTCTAAATGCGCGAAAGCGTTTCCGCATATTGTCGGTTTAGGGTCTAGAACTCCTGCAGTAATCGCCCAAGACCAGCGAGTCGATCGGTGATGCCCGCCATGCGCAGGGCTTGCCACAGGCCTGCTTGATTGCTGGTGACCACCGGTAGTCCCGTGTCTTTTTCCAACGGTTCGATGGCCTCGAAGCTGCGCAGGTTGCCGCACGAGATCAGGATGCCATCGGCATCGGGCGCGGTTTTGACAACTTCACGCGCCAAGCGGTAGGTCGCGTCGGGCTCTACTTTGCCCATATCGATGCTGCGCTTGAGCCCCATCCCGCGGATGGCGGCGACTTTGAATCCGGACTGCTCCAATACGTCGACGAGCCGTGCATCGATGTCGGCAAGATACGATGTCGCGATTGCCGGACGGGTGATGCCCAGGGTCTTTAGCGCGTTCACAACGGCCGTCAGCGATGTTGTGGCTCGAATGCCGGTTGTGCTTCTAATGCGCTCGGCCAGCTCTTTGTCGTGACCGAAGCCTTTGAAAAAGGCGATAGCGGTGCCGGCTTGCAAGATCACGTTAACTTCGGCGGAGGCTAGCTCCAGCGCGGCGCGCTCGACTTGCTTGACGGTTTCCGCAAGACCTTCGACGGTCACGTCGTGCAAGAGCGTGCGGGTTTCGACAAGACAAACGCCTTCCGGTAGATGCCTGCGCCATTCTTCGCAGCCGACGGTTTCGGGCGAGGGGGAGATGCGGCCAATCTTTGCGCGCCAGCCGTACATATTAAGGAATGAGCAGGAGCTTGCCGATTGTCGACCGCGACTCCAGGTCGCGGTGCGCCGCCGCCGCGTCGGCGAGCGGGTAAGTGTTTCCGATTGTCACTTTCAGTTTGCCCGCTTCGATCCAACAAAACAGATCGCCGGCGCGCTTTTCGACATCGGCATGGTTAGCGACGTTGTGTGTGAGACTGGGTCGCGCCAGCGACAGCGACCCTTTGCCATTCAAGACCGCCGTGTCGAAGGGCGGCACCGGGCCGCTTGCCTGGCCGAAGATCACAAGCATGCCGAGCGGTGCCAGTGAATCGAGACTCTTTTCGTAAGTGGCTTTGCCGACCGAATCGTAGACAATATTCACCCCGCGGCCATCGGTGAGTTTTCTAACCTCTGCGGCAAAGTCGTTCTTTGTATAATCGATCACGGCATCGGCGCCGGCTTGGGTTACGAGCTTGGCTTTTTCGGCAGACGAAGTCGTGCCGATGACTCGTGCGCCGAGCTTCTTGGCGATCTGCACGAGGAGCAGCCCAGTGCCGCCGGCGGCGGCATGAATGAGCACGCTGTCATTGGTTTTGAGCGCATAGGTGCTGTGCGTGAGGTAGTGGGCGGTCATTCCTTGCAGCATGACCGCGGCAGCGAGCTGCGAGCTTATCGACGACGGCAGCTTGATCAGATGCCACGCGGGCACGGCATAATATTCGGCGTAGGAGCCGTAGCCGTTGGATACGCCGTAGGCGACCCGGTCACCGATCTGGAATCCGTGTACTTCTGCGCCGATCTCAACGACTGTGCCCGCTGCCTCTGCGCCAGGAGTGTAAGGTAAGGGGCGTTGATGGTGCCCGCCCCAGTGAAAACCGGAGCGATAATAGATGTCGAGATAGTTGATGCCGGCCGATTCGATTTTGACGAGCACTTCGCCTGGTTTGGGCTTGGGCTCCGAAACTTCTTCGTAGCCGAGCACTTCGGGCGCGCCGAGCTCGTGGACGCGAATGGCCTTCATGCGTCGATCGGGAGGGCCGACCAGCCGGTCGCCCCTCCGATTGTTGGTGTCATTCCGTTGTCAATTCTCCAGGATCGCGATCACCCGCGCCGGGGCGGATTCGGTTTTCCACTTCACCGGCAGTGCGATCACTTGCGCGGTTGGACCAATCTGATCGAGGTTGATCAAGTTTTCGATCTGGAAGGTAACTCGCGGCAGGATCGTACGATGCACGCGCATGGCGCTGTCCAAAATCTGATCGGCTTGCTGATAGTCGGCGCCCTTTTCTTCTTGAGCGAAGTCGAAGCCGACAACCGCCGGTTTCTTTGCCACGACCCACTGCGCGGCTTCCTTGGTTAAGTAGGGCGAGTCGTTCCACCATTTCGGATCAGTCGTATCATGACCCTTGGGCCAATCGGTTCTCAAGAAAAGCATGCCGCCTTCGTCAATAGAGACACCCTTTTGATTCAAGTCCTTTTCGGCCTTGTCTAAGTCCTCCGGCAATATCGCCGCATGAGCTTTTCCCTTTGCGGTGATATCCAACACCACGGCCTTGCCGACCATCGGTTCCAACGGCAGTTTTTCAATCGACGGCTTGTCGCGGAAAAAGTGATGCGGTGAGTCGATGTGCGTGCCGACGTGGACGGTCATTTGCACGACGTTCGACACAAAACCTTTGTCTTCCCAGTTGATGATCGGGCGGAGCTTAAAATATTTTTCGTCGGGCGCAAAGGGCGCCGAGTCGCATTCTTCGACGGTCATACTGAGATCGACGATACGCATGGTTTTTTCCTCCAATGACCGCTTCCTTTATCGTTGGGCACTCGCGAAATGTCAACGCCGCCCAGGGCGCAGGGGCGTAAGCCATTTGGCAACCGAAGCTACGTGGTCGATTTGCCAAAAATCTTTGAGAAAGCGTTCGGTCGCTGCACCGCCAAGCGAACCGTGCGAGCATTGGCGAAATTTGCTTTCGATCTCCTCTTTTGAAGCGGGTAGCTTTGGGTGGCCGCGGGCGATGGTTGCGCGGGCCCGGTGTCGTTGCCCATCGGTTAGAATGACCTCGACTGTGCTGCCGCGATCTTCGCCATGGCGAGCGAGGACGACCCGCCGCATGAGTCGTTGCAGGCTGCGATCTTTGAGTTTTTCTTCCGTGAACTGATACAAACCGGCGGCGCGATCACTGAGTGCTACCGCAGCTGCAAAGGGCAGACTAAACTTCGCTTCCAGCGCATTTTTCGGATTGGGATAAACCAACGGTAGCGCCGCTTTGGCGTTCAGCGAAACGCGAATGAGGTTAACCTGTTGTGGTTTTAGGTCGTGGATTTTCACCAAGTCGATCAGCGCATCGAGCACCGGATGGAGTGTTCCAGGACCGGGATAGAGCTTGATAGCGACGCCAGGCTTGTCAAAAAACAGTGGCTGGCCGAAGCGCAAAAGTTTTTTGTCTATCTTGTTTTTCGCCGCCGCACTGAAAAAGCCCTGGACGTCATCGAAGACATTGGCGGACGCTGTAAATCCGTGCTCGGCAAGCGTCGCAGCGAGCACGCCGCCTTCGGCCGCGCGGCCGGCGCTGAGCGACTTGGCCATCGTGCCGCGCTGGGCGCGCAGGCCCGAGGCAAAAGTTCCGGCAATGCCTAATGCCCATTGGGTTTGTTCTCCATTTAGTCGCAGCAGATGGGCGCATGCCGCTGCGGCGCCGAAAACACCGAGCGTGCCGGTTGGGTGGAAGCCATCGAGATAATGGCTCGGGTCGATGGCATCGCCCAAGCGGCAGGCGACTTCGACGCCGGCGATGTAGGCTGCCAAGAGAGCGTTGCCGGAAGATCCCTGGGCTTCGGCGAGGGCCAAGGCCGCCGCCAAAACCGGCGCGGTCGGGTGAACTTGCTGGCCTGCAGGCCGTGAAGGCTGAGTTGCCAGCTGGGCGTCGTCGTAGTCGAGCACATGCGCGGCTACGCCGTTAAGCAGGGCGGCCTGTCCAGCGCTGCTCCTGTGCTGGGTGCCGACGAGGGTTGCTTGTCTTGAACCGGTATTTCTTAGGATGTGACGCCGTAGCACTCGGCTGGCGTCCTCGCGGACGCCGCCAAGCATGCAAGCCAGACCGTCTAGAATGTGCAGTTTAGCAATTTCGCAGACTTCGTTAGGAGTGCCCCGAAGCTGAAAGTGGGAAACAAATTCGGCGATGCGCCTTGCGGTATTATCGCGAATCAACGCTGACTCAGAACCGACTGGCAACTCGAAACCCGAAACATTACCGCTCCGGCGGTCATGCCGGCTTCTTCGCCCTAGCGGCGCGGCGTCCTTTGCGAGCCTCTTTGGCCTCTTCGATGACGCTCTCGCTGCTGCGCCCTTCGAGCTTGGGCAGGACGTTGTCGTTGATCCATTTTTTGTCCCACCATTCTTTGGGCAAGATCGCGACGCCCTGAAGATAGACGCCAAAGTGTAAATGGTCGCCGCCGGCAAAGCCGGTCTCGCCGGTTTTGCCGATGATTTGTTCCTGCTTGACTGAGTCGCCGACTTTCACGTCCATTGAGCTCAAGTGTGAATAGAGCGTCATCAGCCCCAAGCCATGATCGATCATCACGGTGTTGCCGTAAATGCCCAGATCGCCGACGAAGGAGACCACGCCGCTATTGGCCGCCTCGACGGGATATTGTTTGGTCACCGAAAGATCGAAGCCCAAATGATAGGCTTTATCGAGCGTCTCGTCGTTGTAAACATAGGTGCGCGCGTCAGCGAAATTGGCTTCGACTTTCGAGTTGGAAAGCTGGGTAAACGGGCCCTGCCAGAGCATCTTGTCGGCGCTCTTCTTGCCGATCGCCTCAATCTTATCCTCGTTCTCTTTGCGCAGCCGCTTGTTGACGCTGATAAATCGTTCACGAATGCTTTTCTGCCGCGTGCCGACGTCGCTCACCAGGGGCGTCACTTTGTTCTCGATAAAGCCATCGGAAAGTTTGATGGTGCTGGTTTTGTACTTTACTTCTTTGAGGTTGTAGACGAGCTTCATTTCGCGCGTGTTGCCAGCCTTATCCGTGGCGTAGAGCACCGCGCGCTCGCTTTCGCTCGCGTTGTAGGGGTGGGCGAAAAACGCCAAATACTGGTTGGTGTCTTTCAGCTGCCCTTTGTATCCCGGGAATGTATAGTTGCCGATTTTGACGCCCGAATTGAGCGTGTCGGCCGAGGGCTTGTAAACGATCACGCCGACACCGCCAAAGTTGACGTAACGGTCGTCGGCGATCAGCTCAATGGTTGGCGGCGAAACGTCAATGGTGACGTGTTTTTCGATCAGTGTCTGGTTGCCGCGGAAAAAATTCCACAACGAGCGGTCCTGCGCCTTGATGCGCAGCACGGCTGGGCCTTCCTTCAGGCCGGTCATCTTCGCAGACAGCGCGACGTTGATTTTCTTTTGCATGACCGGCTGGCTGAACTCTTCGTTGGCCAAAACCACATCGCTGCCGCCGGCCGTCAACGTCGCGTTGAGCGTTTTCAGGCCGGTGCCTTCTTCGGTCACGTCGATATCGATGGCGCCCAATCCAATGGTATCAACGTCGGGGGTGATTTTTACCAGCGGTTTTTTCCACTCGAAGCGAGGCGCCGCAAAAAAGATCCCGGCGATCAATCCCACGGCAAGCAGAGCGTAAAGCACGTTCAACACCGGCCGAAAGTTGCGCTGTCGTCTGCCAAGTTCAATGGTGGCCATATTTGCGCGAGAAGACCTTCTAGAAAATCGTTGAAATCAACATAGACACGAGGCCGTGCGATGTCAACGAAACAGTGTCAAAGCATGCCGCGGTCGCTGAAGCTAAAGTAGCGGTCGTGGCCAATGACGATGTGATCAAGCACGCGCACGCCGATCACTTCGCCGACTTGTTTTAAGCGCCGGGTGATCTCGATGTCTTCGGGGCTCGGCGCCGGATCGCCGCTTGGGTGGTTGTGGACGAAAATGACGGCGGCAGCCGATTCACGGATCACCGGATTGAAAACCTCGCGCGGATGCACCAGCGCGGCAGTGAGCGACCCTTCGGAAATTTTAACGTCGCGCAGTTTACGGTTTTTGTTATTAAGCAGCACGACGTAGAAAAACTCCCGCTTTTCTTTTTTCAAGGCGTCGCGAAAGTGGTGAAAGACATCTTCGGACGATCGCAGCGGTTGGCCGCTGTCCCACGAGCGGCTGCCAACGCGCCGGGCAATCTCCAAGGACGCTTTGAGTTGCGATGCTTTGGCCGGGCCGATGCCTTTGACGCTCGTCAGCTCCGCCACGCTTGCCTGGTCGATGCCGGTGAGACTTTGAAACTTATCGAGCAGAACGCGCGCCTGATCGATGGCGTTTTCGCCGGTGCTGGCGTTGCCGTTTCTGAGCACGATGGCCAAGAGCTCGGTATCGGTTAGCGCCTGGGGGCCTTTGTCTAAGAGCTTTTCGCGCGGCCGGTCTTCGGCCGGCCAATCTTTGATGGTTTGGTAGGATGCCACGGACACCTCGCTCGGAGTTCCAGATGTGCTGACACATCTTGTGTCCCTGGACTTTTCGAATCCTGTATCACAGTGAGGCGATCAGTCCAACACGCGGAGCGCAAGCCCTTTTAAGTACTCTCCCTCGGGGTGATGCAGACTCACGGGGTGATCGGGTGGGGCGCCGAGCCGCGCGAGAATCGTTGCCTTGCGGCCGGCGTCGACGGCGGCGCCGAAGACGACCTTTTGAAATAGATCGGCGGGTAGATGTTGCGAGCAGGAAAACGTCAGGAGAGTGCCGCCGGGGTTAAGCCGCTTGAGCGCGTGCATGTTTAAAAATTTGTAGCCGCCGGTGGCGGCATCGACATCGCTCCGTTTGTGCGCCAATGACGGTGGGTCGAGGACGATCACATCGAAGGTCTGGTCGGATTCTTTGAGATAAGCGAAGGCATCGCCTTTGATGAGCTCGCGCTTGGTTTCAGCCACGCCGTTTAGCTCCAGGTTCTTCTCGGCGATTTCTAGGGCCGGGTGTGAAGAGTCAAACGTGACGACTCCTTTGGCGCCTGCAGTAAACGCGTAAACCGAAAATCCGCCGGTGTAGGAGCAGCAATTGAGCACACTCTTGTCATGTGCAAGCGTTGCGAGAAACGCGCGATTGTCGCGCTGATCGAGAAAAAAGCCGGTCTTCTGGCCGGCGCGGATATCGACGAGCAGTTTGTGGCTGTTTTCTTGAATGGTAATTAGCTCCGGCGGCGCCTCGCCCGCGAGCGCGCCGACAGAATCGGTCAAACCTTCTTCGCGGCGGACCCGCCCTTCGCTGCGCTCGTAAATGCCGCTCGGTTGGGTGAGCTCGGTCAGCGCGGCAATGATGTCGTCTTTGAATAGCTCGATGCCGGCGGTGAACAACTGGCAGACAAGATAATCTCCATAGCGATCGACAATCAGCCCGGGGAGAAAGTCGCCTTCGCCGTTGACTATGCGATAGGCATCGGTTGCCGGCGAGAAATAGGCGCCGCGGAAATCAACGGCGCGCTTTAGTTGGCGAATGAAAAACTCGCGATCGATCGGGTCTTTTTTCCAGGTGAGCAGCCGAACCACGAGTTGGCTCTTGGGGTTGTAAAGGCCGCGGGCGAGCCAGTTTTTCTTGTAGTCAAAGACATCGGCGACGCCAACTTCGTTGATATCGCCTTCGCTACGCTCAACGGCTCCGGAGAAAATCCACGGATGGCCGCGCAGCACCGGGCGCTCGCGGTCTTTCTTGAGGTAGAGGGCGGTCATCGCCGATCAATCCAAAATCCAAAATCGAAAAGCCAAAATCGCCTCATTCGCCCCGAATGAACGTTCCGCTCTTGCCGCCGCTCTTTTCAACCAGGCGAATCTCGCCAATCACCATCTCGCGATCGACGGCTTTGCACATATCGTAGATCGTAAGCCCGGCGGCGGAGACCGCAGTCAGCGCTTCCATCTCGACGCCGGTTTTGCCGCTGACTTTGACCGAGGCTTCGATTTCGACCCGCGCTGGGTCATCGGCGGCGGTGAGCTCGACTTTGACCGATGTAATGGCTAGCGGGTGGCACATGGGAATTAACTCGGAAGTTTTCTTGGCGGCCATGATGCCGGCCACCCGCGCGACTGAAAAAACATCGCCTTTCTCAACTTTGCCGCTGCGGATGAGCGCGAGAGTTTCGGGGCGCATTTGAATCGTGCCGCGGGCGACCGCGATGCGGCTGGTGATTTCCTTGTCGCTGACATCGACCATGCGCGCGCGGCCTTGTTCGTCCAAGTGACTGAGCGTTGCCATCAGGTTTGTTTCTCCCTCGAAAATTTTATGTTACAGAAACCGCATGGATAAAAAAAGTCACTACAAAGTTATCATCTTGGGTTCCGGTGCCGCTGGCCTCACCGCAGCGATTTACACAGCGCGCGCCAATCTTCAACCGTTGGTTGTTGAAGGTTCACAACCGGGCGGTCAATTGACAATCACAACCGACGTCGAGAACTTTCCCGGCTTTCCAAAGGGCATCATGGGCCCGGAGTTGATGGAAGAGTTTAAAAAACAAGCGCTGCGCTTCGGCACCGAAACTCTGTTTGCCGAAGTGACGGCGGTCGACTTGAAGCAACGGCCTTTCAAAGTGACCGCGAGCAAAGATGTCTACACCTGCGACACGCTGATCGTCGCCACCGGCGCCACGGCGAAGCTCCTTGGCTTAGAGTCTGAAATGAAGCTCATGGGCCACGGCGTCTCGGCGTGCGCGACCTGCGACGGCTTTTTCTTTAAGGACAAGGAACTGGTCGTCGTCGGCGGCGGCGACACGGCCATGGAAGAGGCGACGTTTTTGACCAAGTTCGCCAGCAAAGTAACCGTGGTTCACCGCCGCGACACGCTGCGCGCCTCGAAGATCATGCAGGAGCGGGCACAGAAGAATGAAAAGATTGCATTCATCTGGGACAGCGCTGTGGAGGACGTCTATGGCGATCCGAAAGCGGGCGGGGTCACCGGCGTGAAGCTGAAAAATTTGAAAACCGGCAAGACTTCCGATTTCAACTGCGACGGTTTGTTCATCGCCATCGGTCACGAGCCCAACTCAAACCTCTTCGTCGGCCAATTGGACCTTGATCCGACCGGCTACATTCTCACCCATGATGGTTCTAAGACCAATGTGGCCGGTGTCTTTGCCTGTGGTGACGTGCAAGACCAGGTTTACCGCCAAGCGATCACGGCCGCGGGCAGCGGTTGTATGGCGGCCATCGACGCTGAGAGGTTCTTGGAAAACCAAGCGCATTGATGTTGCGCGCTGGTACGGACAGGTCGCGACCTGTCCCTACGCAAATTTGAGCAAATCCATGGCCAGCTTGGGGCCAATTCCTTCGTCTTCGTGTTTGAAGAAAACATAGGCGCGGTCCCAAGACTGGGCGAATATCCGCTCTTTCCAGCGCACCAAGTCGGCGTGTTGGTAATTTGTTCGGCGCAGCCGTAGATAACCCCAGTTTGCGGTAGGAACCAGGTCGCGAAGTTCTTCGTCGTCGGTTTCGCTCACGCATAGTGCGTAGTTCCGCGTGCGCAAACAGGCGAAAACCTCCTCGCAAAACCACGAAGGGTGGCGAAATTCGAAAGCGACGTTGCCGTCACTGGGTAACACAGCGAGGAATTTTTGCAGGCGATCGAGGTCGGCTTTTAAATTCGGCGGGAGCTGAAACAGATACACTCCAGCTTTTTCTTTCAGCGCCGCGGCAACCCCAAAAAAATATTCAACCTCTGACTCGGCTTCTTTGAGCCGTTTCATATGCGTGATGCGCTGCGGCGCTTTGAGCACAAAGCGAAAATCTGGACCCACCTGTTCCGCCCATGACTGGACGACGCTTTTTTTCGGCATGCGATAGAAAGTGTTGTTGATCTCGACCGTACTGAGCTTCGAGGCGTAGAACGACAGCATATCTTTCGCTGCCAGCTTTTCCGGATAGAAATTGCCGAGCCAAGGTTCGTAGCTATAGCCGCTGGTGCCGACCCAGAGTTTCATGGCTGTCGTTCTTTCATTTGCGCCCTGCTCCAGTCGAGCTGAAGTCCAAGATCTGCCACCCATCGATCCACGCAAGCAGTGTCCAAACCGGCTCCTTGGGTGCGGCGGACATAATATTTGTCTTCCGGGAAATGCTTCAATAAATCGTCCAAACTTATTGGATTGGGTGCGATGACCAGATCGATGTCTTGCGTTGCGCGGGGGGAGCCGTGGATCGAGCTGGCGAAAGAGCCAGTTAGCATGTAGGGAATATTAGCCGATTCCAGAATCTGTAATATGCGGCGAAGGACGTCGTCAGCGATCTCGTCGAACGCCATATAATTCCCAGATGAGCTCCGCGCGAACCGCCGTTTCATCAAACTCAGGATGTTTTGCGCGAATACGCGCGCGTGCCAGTTCGCGAACCATCTCGCTCATGTTCACAGCAAGTTCTAACCGGCGCGGATCGCCAAGTTTGCGGTGTATGCTCGTCTGAATTTGCCGCGCTTCGGATGAGGTGTCGCTCAACATAGGGTCAACGTAACACCCGAGACAAGATTAGACCAGTCGTCCATAACTCCGCTCTAAGGTTCCGCACCGACGGTCAACGGCACATACGTAGACGCGGATGCTGGGCGGCAGTTTGGGGCGGTATAATCGAGCGGGTGACCCGGCGACTGGTCAGCGCCGCTGTTCGT
>Ga0194132_10012378_pt1 | contig 10663 bp, 11 predicted proteins | sample TA2KigOf80mmetaG_FD_148612 | JGI IMG/M metagenome (GOLD analysis project Ga0194132, IMG submission 148612) | Freshwater microbial communities from Lake Tanganyika, Tanzania - TA2015054 Kigoma Offshore 80m | ecosystem: Environmental > Aquatic > Freshwater > Lake | place: Tanzania: Lake... | reverse complement strand
GATCGCGTCCAGCAGTTGCCGCTGGAGCGCCTCGCCCCGGTTCCAGCTCCCGGCCACGTCAGGACTGCGCGGCGCCAGGCTTGGGCGTCCAGGAAGACGAAGTCGTACAGGTGCTCGAGCGTGCCCTGGATGACGGCGGCGGCGCGTGGGCGGTGCTCCACGGTCGCGATACTGACCGACGCGCGTCAGGTGCTAGCATGCGCCTCGCCGTTGCGCCGCCTTCGAGTTCGTCCGAAACCCCTCGGATGCAGTACGCCGCTACGCCGCCGCTGACGGCCGACCTCGTCGTTATCGGTGGTGGCATCGTCGGCGCTGCGACGGCGTTCTACGCGCGGCGGGCCGGCCTACGGACGGTCCTGCTGGAGAGTCGCCCGCGGCTCTGCACCCTGACGACGCCCGCCTCGACGGGCGCCTTCCGCGCCCAGTTCGACAACCCCGAGGAGACGCGGCTGGTCCTCGAGTCGATCGCTGCGTACAGCAGCTTCGCCGATCACCTCGAGCTTCTGGGCGCCGACAGCGGCTATCTCGAGCGCGGCTACCTCTGGCTGACGACCACGCTGGAGGGTGCTGCCCGCCAGCGCGAGCTGGTCGAGCGGCAGCGCGGCTGGGGGTTGGCCGACGTCGAGCTGCTGAGCGGCGATGAGGCCCGGCGCCGCTTCCCCTACCTGGCGCCGGAGGTCGTCTCGGCTCGCTTCCGCGCCGGCGACGGCTTCCTGGAGCCGCGACAGATCACGATGGCGTTCGCCACCGCCAGCCTGGCGACGATCTGCCTCGACACCCCGGCGACCGGGTTCTGCCTGGCCGGCGATCGCGTCATCGGCGTAAAGACGGCGCGCGGCAATGTGTCCTGCGGCAACGTGATCGTGGCGGCCGGCCCCTTCTCCGGCGTTGTCGCCGAGTGGGCGGGCCTGGACCTGCGGCTGCAGCCGCGCGTCCGGCAGCGGTTGATCATGCCGCGCGTGGCCGAGGTACCTGCCGACGCGCCGATGACGATCGACGAGGACACCGGCGCCCACTGGCGGCCCGCCCTCGCCGGCGCCTACCTCCTTTACACGGACCATGAGACGCTGGTCGGCCCACCGCTGTGGGACGTGCCGACCTCGGCCAGTTACGCATTCGAGCTGCTGGACCCCACCAGCCGCCACGCGGTCGCGCGGGTGGCGCCGTTCTGGCGGCAGGTCTGGGAGCGGAACGATGCGCCGTACCTGCTCGCGGCCGGGCAATACACCTACACCGGCGACCACCGGCCGCTGCTCGGACCGTCGCCGGTGCCAGGCCTAGCCGTCAACACCGGCTATAGCGGGCACGGGGTGATGGGTGCCGCCGGCGGCTCGCGCCTCGCGATCGACGCCATGCTCGGCCGCGTTGGCGACAACCCGTTCCGGGTCGATCGGCAGATGGTCGAGCGCAGCTTCGACGTGATCTAGAAGGCGAAGACGACCTTCCCGACCGTCGCCCTCTCCGCCAGCTCAAAAGCCCGCGGCCCGTCCTAGATCCCAAACCGATGCGTGACGACCTGGCTCGGCCGAATACCGTGCCGTCGCATGAACGCCCATATCTCGTCGTACTGCGAATCCGGGAGGATGCTCGTCCCGAACAGGATGATCTCCCGCATCGCAACCTCCCCGAGCGACATGCGCAGCTCCGGGTTGCCCAGCCCAACCAGCGCCGCCATGCCGAGCGGCTTCAGCAGCGACGGGATCGCGGCGTGGGCCGGCGTCGCGCCGGAGGCCTCCAGCAGCTTGTCCGCCCCGTTCGGGAAATACACCCGCAGCTGCTCGCCGACCGGGCCCGTCATCGGGTCCAGCGTCCGGACAGCTCCCATCTTCTCGCCGAGCGCGCGCCGCTCCGGCGCCGGGTCGATCCCGACCACCGTCGCGCCCATCCGCGAGCCGAACAGCGTCGCCAGCAGCCCGACCGGCCCCAGGCCGGAGACGACCAGCACGTCACGCCCGGACACCGCCAGCCGCGTCAGCGGGTAGTACGCGGTACCGCCCTGGCAGGAGACGATGGCGGCGTCCTCGCAGGAGAAGTCGGCCGGCACTGGCAGCAGGTACTGCGCCTCCACGACCATCCGCTCCGCCATCGCGCCGTCGGCCAGACCGACCCCAACGCCGTACGACCCACGCCGGTTCAGGCAGACGTTGGCGCGCCCGATCCGGCAGTACTCGCACTCGCCGCAGACCAGCCGGAAGTAGATGGTGACGCGGTCGCCGACCTTCCAGCCGGTGACCTCGGAGCCCAGCTCGAGGATCTCGCCGGCCGGCTCGTGGCCGGGCACCCGGTGCGCCCGTCAAGATGTGACCGGCCGCATCCACATTGGCCCCGTTTCTCGCTCGTTGTGCAGTCACTTTGCAGCACTTTCGCGACCGCCCCCGAAATGTGTCGTGTTCCGGCTGGCGACAGTGGCCCTCTCTTGTGAAAGCCAACACAAGAGAGGTCATGTCCGATGCCTACGCCTACGACAATCGATGAGACCGACGCTCACGCCGACCTGATCTCCTCGGTCCTGGAAGCCCGGGTCGCTGACCAGGACCGCCGCCAGCTCGACGTCACGCTGATCCGCCCCGGAACCAGCGCCAACGTCCTCGACCACCCGACCGCGCTCGATCTGACCCGCGCCTGCCAGCGCTCGCTGCGGGACCTCGTCGGCGTCTACGGCGACGTCCGGTACGACGACGGCATCCGCGCCACCCTCACCTTCTACCCCACCGCCGCCTGGGCTTACGAGCTGGCCGCCAGCGCCCTCGCCGACCGCGCCGCCGGACGGCCGGTCGCCGACCTCGGCGTCTCGGCTGACATGCGCGTCCAGCGCCGCGCCAACGTGGCGGCCGCGAAGTGGGACGTCACGGCCATCACGAAGGTCGTCTCGGCCGACCTCGTCTTCCAGCCGAGCGCCAGCGGATCGCTCGATCGGGTGCTCGAAGCCTGACCGTCTAATCAGGGAACACGCGAGGGAGGAACAGACATGTCCCACCACGCGACGACGACCATCCCGGAGGGAACGACCCAGGCCAGCGAGCCGACCACCCAGTCTGACGCGGTCCAGGCTTTGGAGGCGCGAGGCGAGGCGGTGCTGGCCAGCCTGGAGGAGGCCCGCCGCGCTACCTGCGCCGAGCTGCTTCGGCTCAAGCTGTCCGCCAGCGAGCTGCCTGAAGCCGCCTGCCTCGCGCTCGGCCACGAGTTCGCCGACCGCGTCTTCGAGGCTGAGGAGTCGGACCGCCGCATCGACTCCATGCGGAGCATGCTCGGGGCGATCTTCGGCGGCCAGGCCGTCACGGGCGCCGGCGCCCTGCCGCAGCCGAACGTACGCGCCGGGCTCGGTTCGCTCGACCGGCTCCAGATCGCGCTCGACCGTCTCTTCGGCGTGGCCATCCCCGACGCCTACTCCGACCTACTGCGGCTGAGCGGCATCCGCGAGGCCTATCTCGCCTACACAGGCGATCGGCACTTCACGGGCCAGTATCAGTGGGACGAGTCGGTCGTGCGCGAGGCGAACGAGGTCACCACCAGCGTGCTCACCAACGCGCTCGCCAATTCGATAACCAGGCGGATCGTCGCCGACTACCAGGCGCAGCCGAAGTGGTGGCAGCCGATCGTGGTCAAGGCGTCGATCGGCGACTTCAAGCAGCAGCAGCGAAGACTCCTCCGCGTACGTGTGGACCGACGCTGTGCTCAACCGTCACATCCAGCACGCGATCGACCGGGTCGGACAGGCCAGCCCCCGGCTGGCGAGCCTGACCAGAGTGGCGCCGGCCTCGCCGCGGCGGATCGACCTGAGCGGCGATCTGCCAGCGGCGTACGCCTGGGTCGAGGCGATCGAGTACCCGCTGGACCGATACCCACAGCTGTTCCTGCCGTTCCGCGAGGAGCCGGCCGCCAGGGTCTACCTGCTGACGAGCGAGTTGCCGCCACAGGGCGCGGCGATTCGCGTCTGGTACGCGGCACGCTACGCGGTCGACGACTCGTCAAGCGATATGCCCGTCGCGCTTGAGCCGGCGGTGCTGGCCGGCGCGTTCGCCTTCGCATGCCCGGACCAGGCCGCCGACACCATCGCCAAGATCACGCCGGCCGGGGCCGGCCCCGAAGGCTACTGCGCCGTCGGCGATGCCGCCTGCGCGCGCTTCGAGGCGATGCTGACCGACCTCCGCACCGCCGCCGTGCGGCCGCTCTGGCGGCCCAGTTGGGGAGCCTCGGTCTAGCCCGCCAGCATCGGCCTGGGCTTGTCGGAGCGCGGCCTGCCTCGTCGGCATGCCGCGTTCACGAAGCATCAAGTCGCCACTTCGCCGCCGTCATCCGCCTGACCTGGGTCGAGCCATGCTCACCGGACGTCCACAGCGCGTTCCATCGAGGGTCTGCTGAATAGACAAATCGTCCAAGTTAACGATAACTTGAAGTGCTGAAGTGGCATATCTTGTGCACAACAGGTTATGGTTACAGCTAAGGGAAGGCGCGATGGACTCACTGATGCAACACCCGTTGCCCGGGCTCGATGCTGTCGAGCGCGCTCCGGCCTGCCGCCGCGACCACACACGCGTCTGGACCGATCCCGCCGTGGGAGACTCCAGAGTCGCGGGCGATAAGCTCCACGTCGAGTGGCGCGACGCGTTCACCCACTTCATCGCCCGGCTGCCGGCAAGCCAGCGGGCGGAGATCCGGCGCAAGATCGGGAGCGCCCGCTCGGCGGCGTAAGATCGCCGCCATCCTTCCGGGCGTTCCTGACCGAGGCTCACCCTCGAGGCGCCTGGCGGCCTCGACCCGCTCGGGCTGACGTCGTTTGGCGGGCCGTCCTGGCTCGTCGTGCTGCTGGCCGCCATCGCCGGCGGCCTCATGTCACGCCTGCAGGTAGCGCTCGTAGAAGGCGAACACCTGCTTCCAACCGTCAACCGCCTGCGCCTGCCGGTAGTTCGGCCGGTCGACCGCGAAGAACCCGTGGCCGGCGCCGTCGTATCGATGGAACTCGTACGTCTTGCCCGGGCGCTTCAGCGTCGCCTCGGTGTCGTTCACCTGCTACTGGTTCGGGTTGGCATCGTCGTTGCCGAAGATGCCCAGCAGCGGGCAGGCCTTGTCGCCCGTCATGTCGATCAGCGAGACCGGACGCTTCGCGTTGAGGTTTTCCGGCGCCGCGATGACCCGGCCGCCCCAGCAGTCGACCGCGGCGTCCAGCCCCTTCAGGCGGCAGGCCGCGATGTAGGCCAGCCGCCCGCCCATGCAGAAGCCGATCGCGCCGACCTTGCCGTTGAGGTACGGCAGCCGCCGCAAGTACTCGACCGAGGCCATCCCGTCCCCCATCACCTGCTCGTCGGCGACGCCGCCGTAGGCACGCGCAGCCGCCACGATGTCGTCCGCCCGCCCCGGCCCGAGCCGCGAGAACAGGTGCGGGCAGATCGCCGCGTAGCCGTGATGCGCCAGCTTGCGGACGACCTCCTTGCTCTACTCGCACCAGCCTGGCGCGTGGTGGAACACGAGCACGCCCGGCACCTTCCCGGCGCCGATCGGCCGCGCGAAGTACGCCTCGATCTGGTCGCCCCCGTGGCCAACCAGCGTGATGGTCTCCGCGATCTGCCCCTCGTACGCGAACGTCAAGCCAGCAGTTCTCGAATGCGATTGCCGACGAGCTCGTCGTCCTCGACCCGGACGGTCGATGGGTTCACCGAGATCGACGTCGCGTCTGCGTTGACCAGGATCATCGGGTTGCCGGCCCGCAGCCCCTCGACGACCGCCTTCGCGTCGCGGCGCGCCTTCGCCGGGTCGATCTCGATCCGGAGCCTGCGTGGCGTGGTGCCCTCCTGCTTGACGACCTCGAAGCTGAGTCCCGGCGCGCTCTGCAGGCGCGACTGCCAGGCCGCGATCCGCCGCTCGAGGTCGGCGATGCGCTTGTCGTGGTCCATCGAGAACCATTCCTGCACCGCCGTGACGACGCCGACGATCTCCTGGCGGTCGAGCTTGAGCGGCCGCCCGAAACTGCGCCGCTCGGCCACGGTCTCGAAGCCGATGAACCCCTGTGGGACCGCCGCATCGACGAGCTCCTTCTTGCCGCAGAGGATGCCCGACGAGTGGACGCCGCCGATGTACTTCGCCCCGAAGGCGACGAGGTCGGCGCCGCGCCCGGTCCAACTCTTCATCCGCTCGAGCGGGTAGCACTGCCCGGCCGCGTCGGTCAGCACCGGAACACCCTTGGCATGCGCCACCTTCAGGGTCTCTTCGAACGACAGCGCGCCGGGGCGGTCCTCGAGGTGGGCAACGTAGAGGGCGCAGGAGGTCCGATCGCTGATGGCAGCCTCGAGTTGGGCCGCCGTGGCGCCGTTCTCGTCGCCAATTTCGACGAGCTTGGTGCCGACGATCGTGACCGCGCGCTGGTAGGAGTAGCGCTGGCAGGCCTGCATGATGACCTGGTTCTTCATGCTGGTCGTGTCCGGCAGGAGTGCCATCTTCTCGGGATCGCTGCCGGTCACGCAGGCGGCCGAGCCGAGCGCGAGCGCGGCGGCCGCGCCGGGCGTGATGTAGGCGGCCTCGCAGCCGATCAGTTCGGCAATGATCTCGCCACCCTTCTCGAGCAGGTCCTTCATCTCGACGAAGTACCGCTCGGCCTCCTCCATTGCCGCCTTGACCCGCGGCGAGGGGGTCGACCCGCCCAGCACCGTCAGGAAGCCGCGGGCGTTGATGGCCGGTTTGACACCAATCCGTTCGTAGACGCTCGTCATCGTCGCACTAGTCGCCATGGGTACCTTCTCCTTCGCTGGTGAGGGCGATAGTACCCCGGCGGGAAGGGCGATGCGGCAGCGCTTAGAAGGCCGCCAGTTCTCGAACCCGCTCCTCGGAACCCAGCATCGTCCGGTCCATGGCCTGCGCCATCCTCTCAACCCCGCGAGCCAGCTCCTCCAGCGCCGCGTTCGGGATGGACTGGTCGCCGTCGCAGAGGGCGTTCAACGGGTCCGGGTGGCACTCGATCAGCAGGCCATCTGCGCCGGCGGCGACCGACGCCTTGGCCATCGGGATCACGAGGTCCGCCTTGCCGGTGCCGTGGCTCGGGTCGGCAAACACCGGCAGGTGCGTCTCGCGCTTGGCGACCTGCACGGCCGAGAGATCGAGGACATTGCGCGTGAACTCGGAGTCGAAGCTGCGAATGCCCCGCTCGCACAGGATCAGCCGCTCGTTGCCGCGGCCGAGGATGTACTCCGCGGCCAGCAGCCACTCCTTGATCGTGGCGTGGAACCCGCGCTTCAACATCATCGGCTTGCCGGCGTCGGCGATCGCCTCGAGCAGCCGAAAGGTGTGCATCGAGCGGGAACCGATTTGCAGCACGTCGGTGTAGCGGGCGATGAGGTCGACATCCGCCTCCGACATCACTTCGGTGATGATCAGCAGCCCCGTGCGCTCGCGCGCCTCGGCCAGGATCTCGAGCCCCTCCTGCAGCATCCCGCGGAACGAGTAGGGCGACGAACGCGGCTTGAAGGCGCCGCCGCGCAGGAACGGAAAGCCAGCATCGCGGACGGCGTCGGCGGTGTCGAGCAGCTGCTGACGGCTCTCGACGGCACAGGGACCGCACATCATGACGACGCGGTCACTGCCGACCTCGATGTCGCCGACTCGGAAGCTCGCGGCGCCACCGTGGCGGGCTCGGCTGACCTGACGGTACTCGGGCATCGCGTTCCTCCTCGGGCACTAAAAAGGCCCCCCCGGTTTCCGGGAGGGCCATCCTGCTCGTGCGCTCGGCTGCTCTAGCCGGTGCTCGCCCCTCCCGCGCCGCGGGTAAAGAAGTAGTACCAGCCAGAGTAATAGGCGCGGCTGGCGGTGAGCACTGTGCGCTGGGTGTACCACGCCACGATGGACGTGTCAACGCTTCCCCGTACAATCGCGACTTATGCACAGCATCGAAACCCAGCTCGTCCACCTCGGGCGCGACGAGAGCGACCCGACCGGCGCGCTGGTCCCACCGATCCACCCGGCCGCGGCGTTCGCCCGCTCGTCGCTGGACGAGACGCCACCATTCACCTACTCGCGTCGCGGCAACCCGACACGGAAAGCGCTCGAGACGGCCCTGGCCGCCCTGCACGGCGCCAAGCACGCATTCGCGTTCGGCTCCGGCATGGGCGCGGTGACCGCTGCCTCCATGCTGCTCGAGAGCGGCAGCCGGGTCGTGCTGCCCGATGACGTCTACTCGAACACTCACCGGTTGTTTACCAGCCTGCTGCCGGCGAACAGGATCGAACCGGACTTCGTCGACCTGACCGACGAGCGCGAGGTCGACCGCGCGCTGGCGAAGCCTGCGGCGATGGTCTGGCTCGAGTCGCCGACCAACCCGTCCATGAAGGTGCTCGACATCAGCGCCATCGCCGAGCGCGCCCGCGCGCGCAGTGTTCCGGTCGCGGTCGACAACAGCTACGCGTCGCCGTACTTCCAGAAGCCGCTCGCGCTCGGCGCGAACATCGTGATCGAGAGCACGACCAAGTACCTGAATGGCCACGACGACCTCATGGGCGGCGCGATCATGACGAGCGACGACGAACTGGCCGCGCGGCTCAACCTGATCCAGTATGTCGGCGGCGCGGTGCCGAGCCCCTTCGACTGCTGGCTGCTGCTGCGCGGCATGAAGACGCTCGCGCTCCGGATGGAGCGGCACCAGCAGAACGCGCTCGCGGTCGCGCGCTTCCTGGAGTCGCACGCTAAGGTTACCTGCGTGCGGTATCCTGGCCTCGAGAGCGATCCCGGTCACACCGTCGCGAAGCGGCAGATGACCGGCTTCAGCGGCATGGTCGCTTTTGAGATCGTCGGTGGACCGGAGGCGGCCCGACGGGTCGTCGGCGGAACGACGATCTTCCAGCTCGCCGGCGGGCTCGGCGGCGTCGAGTCACTGATCTCCTACCCTGCGATGGGCTCCGGGGCCAGCCAGGCGGGCACGGCGATGGCTCCCAGCCTCGCCATGGTGCGTCTCTCGGTCGGGATCGAGTCAGCTCAGGACCTGATCGGCGATCTGGCCGAGGCGCTGGCGCGGATATGAGCCCGTGAGAACGAGCCGCGCATGAGCTCTCGCGCGACGTCCCCTCGCACGCGAGCCTCCCCCCTGTCCGCCGCCGCGTCGCCGCGCGACATCGCCGCCGAGCTCCGCCGGCTGCGCTCGCTCCACGAGGCGGCCCTCGCCATCGCCGCTCCGGTGTCGCCGGAGCCGTCCGAGCGTCTGGCGCTGCTGGGCCGCTTGATCGAGTACGCGGTGTCCGCCCTCGGCGGCCGGGACGGGCTCCTGCTGCTGGAGGACGACCCGGCCTGGAACGACCTCGCTCCAGGCACCGCGGCCGAGGAGGGCTGCCTGACGTTGCGCGCCGGCGGCCAGATCGAGCGGCGGCCGACCCGCGCGGAGGGGGCGACCGCCTTCGTCTTGCGCACCGGTACCCCGGCGGCGGTCCCCGATACGCTCGATCCGAAGCCGTTTGGCACCTACCAGGACCTGGCCGAGCGCGGGATCCGCGCGCTGGCACTGGTGCCGCTGAATGCCGGCCCTCGCACCCTCGGCGCGCTGTCGCTCGGTTTCGATCGGCCGGGTCCACTCTCGGAGATCGACGCCGAGGCGCTCGAGCTGTTCGGCGCCCACGCCGTCGCGGCACTGGAGCGGGTGCGGCTAATGCACGCCGAGCGCAAGCGGGCCGAGGAGTTCAGCCGCCGAGACGCCGAGGCACACGCGCTGCGCGACCTCGACCGACTGAAGGACCAGTTCATCGCGATGATCTCGCACGGGCTTCGGACTCCCCTCTCGCTCGTGTTCGGCTACGCCGAGCTGCTGCAGAACAATGTTCGCGGCTTCGACCCGACGACGACCGAGCTAATGGCGGGCAAGATCCGCGTCGGCGCCGAGCAGTTGGCGCGACTGGTCGACGATCTGCTGGACTTCGCGCGCATCGAGCGGGGCGAGGTCATGGTGCGACCGGAGGTATTCAACCTGGCGCCGGCGCTGCGCGAGCTCTGCCTGACGCTCCGCGCCCGGCCGGGTGGCGAGCATATCTCCTGCGACGTGCCGGCCGAGCTCTGGGTCCGCGCCGACCGGGCGCGGGTGTCCCAGGTCATCAGCCACCTGGTCGGCAACGCGATCAAGTACGCGCCAGCGGGACAGGTCGCCCTGCGGGCGTTCCAGGCGGGGGAGGTCGCCCGCGTCGAGGTGGAGGACGAGGGCCCGGGCATCCCCCCTGGACGAGCAGCCGCGGGTGTGGGACCGCTTCTACCGCGGGACGACCGTCTCGGAGAAGAATGTGTCGCGCGGCGCCGGGCTGGGGTTGTCGATCGTGAAGACGATGGTGGAAGCGCAGCGTGGACGGGTCGGGCTCGAGAGCGAGCCTGGCCGCGGGGCGCGCTTCTGGTTCGAGCTACCGGTGGAGCGCGCGCCCAGCTAAGGTATCCGGCGAAGGACCGGAGGCGCGCGGAGGTTCGCTTTGTCGACGACGCTCGCACCCCCGCCAGCGCCGCCGCGGCCCGGGAACGCCCGTCCGCCCAGCGGTCGTGGGATGGGGGGCCGCCGAGCCGTCGCGCTCATCCTCGGCCTGGTCGCGCTCTTTACGGTCGCGGTGGTCGGCTTCGCGTTCACCCAGCAGTGGCGCCAGAGCGAGCGGCTGGTCGCGGCCGGGCTGCGCAGCCCGCGCGGGATGGCCTGGATCGGCGAAGACCTGCTCGTGGT
>Ga0194132_10012376_pt1 | contig 10665 bp, 10 predicted proteins | sample TA2KigOf80mmetaG_FD_148612 | JGI IMG/M metagenome (GOLD analysis project Ga0194132, IMG submission 148612) | Freshwater microbial communities from Lake Tanganyika, Tanzania - TA2015054 Kigoma Offshore 80m | ecosystem: Environmental > Aquatic > Freshwater > Lake | place: Tanzania: Lake... | reverse complement strand
CGCCGACCCGCAAACCATCGAGAACGGCTACCTGGCGGAGCTGGACCAACCGGGTTACGGCCCGATCCAGACGCTGCGGCCTCCGTTCAGCTTCAGCCGTAGCGAGGCAGGCCCCTTCAGTCCGACGCCCGAGGTGGGACAACACACCGAAGAGGTGCTGCTGGAGGCCGGGTTCACGTGGGATGAAATCAGCCAACTGCGGGAGGCCGGCGCCATCGGCCTGGATGCAGACACCACGGAGGCGAATTGATGCAGGGACTGCTGGATGGGGTGCGGGTGGTGGAGGTAGCCACGTGGATTGCGATGCCTGCGGCCGGCATGCTGATGGCCGACATGGGCGCCGACGTGGTGAAGGTGGAGTCGTTGACCGGCGATACCTGGCGCGGCTCCCGCACACCCCGCGGTGGCATGGCGGCCAGCCCGCTGGGTGGGAACCTGAGCTTCGAGCTGGACAACCGCAGCAAGCGATCCATCGCCGTCAATCTGGACCATCCTGAAGGCAGGGCGGTGGTGCACCGGCTTGCTGCCACCGCCGACGTGCTCACCCCAGGTCTGGTGCAGCAGCGGCGCGAGCGTTACGGTTTGAGGTACGAGGATCTGGCTGCCCTGAACCCTCGTCTGGTGTACGCCGCCTTCACCGGGTATGGCCAACAGGGGCCCGATCGCGACCGGCTGGGCTTCGACTACACGGCGCTGTGGTCACGGTCGGGGGCGCTCAGCGGCCTGGGCGAGCCGGGACAGCCGCCGGTCTCGCCCCACGGCACTATCGGCGATCACCTGAGCGCACCGCTGTTGCTGGCCGGCATTCTGAGTGCGCTGTACGAGCGGGAGAAGTCGGGCCTGGGGCAGTTGGTGCAGAGCTCGCTACTGCAGGCAGGCCTGTGGGCCAACGTGGCGGGCATGCAGCGGGCACTGGTGACCGGCGAGAGTCAGCAGCCCATCAGCCGCCTGGCGCCCGGCAATCCGCTGCTCAACAGCTATCAGGCCGGGGACGGCCGCTGGTTCTTCTTCGTGATGAACGGCCCCACCGACTGGCCGAAGGTGGCCAATGCCGCGGGCCATCCCGAGTGGCTGGCCGACGCTAGGTTTGCTACGCCGGACTCCCGTGCTGAACATAAAACGGACTTGGTGGGTCTGCTGGACGTCACCTTTGCCGAGCGAACACGTGATGAGTGGGCCGGCCGTTTCGAAGAGTATGGCGTCATTTGGGGGCCCGTGCAGCGCTCTGCCGAGGCCGCCGCCGACCCGCAGGTGCGCGCCAACGGCTACATCACCAGCGTGCCGCACCCCACCCTCGGCAGCTACGAGAGCGTGGCCGTGCCGGTGCAGTATAGCCGCAGCGAGGTACGCCCCAAGGGGCCGGCGCCCGCGGTCGGCCAGCACAGCCGCGCGGTATTGGCTGAAGCCGGGTGCACCGCCTCCGAGGTGGAAGCGCTGCTGCAGGCTGGTGCGGTTGGGGCGCCATGAGAGCCCCTGCTAAGCCGTTCATGGTGAGCCCGTCGAACCACCACCGACCCTTGGCTGTCGTCTGCGTTGGGGTGATTGCCTCGCTGTCGAGCTATCGTCCCTGGCTGATTCTCCCGTGAGTGGTCCCCTCGACGGCATCCGCGTCCTCGAAGTTGCCACCTGGATCGCCGTGCCCGCCGCCGGCGCGCTCATGGCCGACCTGGGCGCGACCGTCATCAAGGTGGAGTCCGGCAACGGCGACGCCTGGCGGGCGGCCTCGCGCCGGGCGGTGTCGGCGTTTCCGGGCAACCCCGGCTTCCAGCTCGATAACCGCGGCAAGCTCGGCCTCGCCGTCAACCTCGACCATCCCCAGGGCCAGGCCGTGGTGCGGCGGCTGGCGCAGTCGGTCGACGTGTTCACCACCAACCTGGTGCCGGGGCGCCGCCATCGCTACGGCCTGACGTACGAGGCCCTGGCAGCCGAGAACCCGCGCCTGGTGTATCTGGCCTTCAGCGGCTACGGTGACGAAGGGCCCGACCACGACCGCCTATCCTTCGACTTCACCGCCTTCTGGGCGCGGTCCGGCATGCTCGACATCATGGCGGAGCCGGGCCAGCCGCCGTCGATGCCGCCCGGCAGCATGGGCGACCACGCCACGGCCCCTCTGCTGCTGGCCGCCGTCATGACCGCTCTGTTCGAGCGTGAGCGTTCGGGCCTTGGCCAGCAGGTGCAGACCTCGCTGCTGAACAGCGCGCTGTGGGCCTTGGGGTCCGACCTGCAGCAGATGCTGGTGGGCGGTCCGGCGCCGAAGGCCACCCCCCGCCTGCAGACCAACCCCATGCGCAACAGCTACCAGGCGGGCGACGGTCACTGGTTCATGCTGATGGCGCCGACCGAGCGTGACTGGCCGCGGGTGTGCGCCGCGCTCGGCCGGCCCGAGCTGGAGCATGACGCCAGGTTCGCCGCCTTCGCCGACCGCACGGTCAACGGCGAGCAGCTCATCGCCGAACTGGATGCAGCGTTCGCCACCCGCCCACGCGCTGAGTGGGGCGAGCGGCTGGATGCCAACGGCGTGGTGTGGGGTCCCGTGGAGGCGCTGCCCGGCGTGCCCGCCGACCCGCAGGTGCAGGCCAACGGCTACTTGACGCAGAACACCCACCCGGCGGTGGGCGCCTACCCCACGCTGAACACCCCGATGCACTTCAGCCGCAGCGAGGCCCACCCACGCGGTCCGGCGCCCGAAGTCGGCCAGCATACCGAAGAGGTGCTGCTGGCCGCCGGCTACACCTGAGACGACATCACTGCGCTGCGGGACGCCTGCGCCATCGGCGTGTAGGGCGCGGAGGAACGATGGCTGAAGAGCTGGTGCCGATCTTTCGGGTGCAGCACGGGTACAAGGCCGCCGAGTGGTACGCCCGCCTTGGATTCGTGGTTGAAGGCGAGCACCGCTTCGAACCCCACATGCCGGTCTATCTCTTCCTGCGGCGGGGCGCCAACGCCCTCCACCTCTCAGAGCACCGTGGCGACGCACTGGCCCCCGGTACCGTGTACTTCTACGTCGACGACGTGGACACCATCGCCGCTGAGTTCGGCGTCGCCGTCGAGGACCAGCCCTGGGCGCGTGAAGTCCGCCTCACCGACCCCGACGGCAACCGGCTGCGCCTCGGCCAGGTCTGGAAGTAGGACGGACGGTCGCCTCCTGCTGACCCCCGCCCCACCGTTCGTGGTTTCGGCAGGCTAAGCCAGTAGCTAAGCCGACCCTCCGCGGGCCGGATGCCCGGTTTGCGGAAGGTCGCATCGCTGGGCGCACCCCTGCGAGCGCCTAAGGGTGTTGCCGCCGCACCGCAAGCCGCAACCCGCGCGTTTCCCAACCCATCCGGCCTTCCTACAGTTGGTCGAGCGCTCCCTAATGACTTACGGCTTCGTGTCAGGTTGGTGCTAAAACTGTACCGGCAAGGTATCGATAATGTAGCGGAATTGTAGCGTTAATGTACCGAAAAGTGTAGCGATTATTGTCACCATCATTTGAGAAATAACTATTGTGCCTACGTGCCTCCCAGCGCGAGCATGGCTCTGGACTGAGCGAGCACCGGTTATGGAGGCTGACTTTGACGGAGCGAGAGCGAGAATTAGGTGACAGTACCTACAGAGCGAGCGTCCCATTCTATGGCGCTTAGCTTGAGCAATCGAAGGAGTATCGCAATGAGAAAAGTCATCAGTGTTCTGAGCATCGGTGTGTTCATGTTTGGCATCGCCTTCCTTGGCGCTGGTTCGGTGTTGGCGGCAGAGAAGGTTCTGGACGTGACGACGACGTTTGACGGTGTACCCACGGCTGCGCCGGCCGGCGCACCTGCCGACGCCTGCGGCGGTACCGGTACCTACCTGGCGTATGGAGCCTTGAACGTGACGGCCTGGGACAACGGCCATACGCTACTGGCAGGCCACCTTCGCATCGATAAGGTTGCCGTCGACGGCACCGTTATCGCCCGGTCCCAGCAGACCGCACACCAGAACATGGGCACCGGCGGCTGCCGCTGGTGATCCAAGTCAACGTGCAGATGCACTGCGTGGGTGGTGGCAGCCAAGTCGAGGGTGTGGCCTTCCACCAAGGCCTCACCGTGGATGGGAACGGCATCGTCCACCTTCACTGATTCGGGGGGCCGCCTTCGCTCCGGCCGACATCGCGAAGTCCGGCGTCAAGTCCGGCGGGTGATCCCGCCGGACTTGGGCTGTCCGCAAAGCGCTGGAGTGGCGGCCATTCCCGTGCAGGGTCTTCGCCCGCTAGACGGGGGAGGCTCGCAGGACCATGACACACAAAGAATGGCGCTGGCTGTCGCAGCCCTCGCCCCTCCGGAGACGCCACCCCACGATGGCCCGCAGCCTGTCGGCGCTCGGCGGGACATCGTCATAGTGACCAGGCGTCAGCCGCCGACGGCAAGCGTGGTGACGAGCACAGCTCGCCCCCCTGCCATTAGCCGCCCGGCGACCTCCATCCCCGCTCATGCTGAAGTTCCCAAAGTGCGAGCGGACGTCAAGTCCCGGGAGTTGGCTCTCCGCTCGCCCTTCGAGTGCCTCAGGGTGAGCGGAACACCTGCTCGACGAATATGGTGGGCAGCCCATCCCCGGCCGGCCCGTCGCGCACCCGTCACGCTTGCCACGCTCGGCGGTGTGCCAGGTGCCTACCTGAGCCCGCCCTTCATGATGGCGCTGACGTCTGCCGGACTGATGAGGTCCGGCGCTTCCCAACCCTCCAGGCCGTACTCGGCCATGCATTGCTCAGCGAAGCCCCTGTAGCGCGCCGCTGCCCCGCTGCCCTCCGCGGCGAACAGCGTCTGCATGCGGATGATTTCGTGGTCGCCGAAGTAGTTGCGCTCGTACAGCTCGTGCCGTCCGCCGAACTCGGTGCCAATGGCGTCCCACATCAGCTTCATCAACTTCACGCGGTCGACGGCGGTGTAGCCCGCGGACCCGCGGACGTATTGGTCCAGGTACGGCCGGATCTCCGGTGTCAGGAAGTCCAGTGAGCTTGAGGGTAGGTAGATAAGGGCGCTGGCCAGCGTGCTCTCAATCAGCTCCTTAATCTTGGGGTACGCCATGTTCGACATCACCCGGTAAGAGAGTCCGTACTCCAGGTTGGGCAGCACGTAGCCCTCGGTCCAGGGGGTGGGCGTGCGTGCCATGGCATCGGTCAGGCCCCAGAACAGGTTGCGCCAGGCCAGCACCTCGCCCACCTGCGCCTGCACCCCGCGGAAGCCCTTGGTGCCGGTCGCCTCCACCGCCTTCAGCAACAGGCCACAGATGAAGTCCAACTTCACCGCCAGCCGGGTGCAGCCCTGCATCATGAAGCGTGGCAAGAACCCGGATCGCGGGAAGAAGTTGTTCACCATCTCCAGGTCGCCGTAGGCAAACACGTTCTCCCACGGCACAAACACTTTGTCGAACACCAGGATCGAATCGTTCTCGTCCATGCGACTGGAGAGCGGGTAGTCGAATGGCGTGCCCATCACGCTGGACGTCATCTCGTACGACGGCCGGCAGAACAGCTTCACCCCCGGTGCGTCGGTGGGGACGATGCAGACGAAGGCGAAGGGCTTGGTCTGGATGGGGATGGCGCCGTTGTTGGCGATGAAGTTGTAGTGGGTGAGCGTCGCCGTGGTGGCCACCACCTTGGCCCCGCTCACAATCAGGCCGCCGTCGGTCTCCCGCTCCACGTGCATGAACACGTCCTCCACCTCGGCCAGCGGCTTATCGCGGTCCACCGGTGGGTTCACAATGGCGTGGCCGACGTACGAGACCTCGTTTTGCAGCTTGGCGTACCAGTGCTTGGCGTTGGCCTCGTAGGGGGCGTAGTAGCCGGAGTTGGCCCCCAGCGTTGCCAGGAAGGCTGCCTTGTAGTCGGGGCTGCGGCCAATCCACCCGTAGGAGATACGCGCCCAGTCGGCGATCGCGTCGCGCGCTGCCACCAGCTCCTCGGCATTGTGCGAGCCGCGATAGAAGCGGTGGGTGAAGCTGCCGTTGCCGGTATCGGTGGGCATCGTTAGCGTGGGCTGCTGCGCCGGATCATGCAGGGCGTCGTACAGCCGGGCCACCATCCGGGCGGTGTTGCGGAACGCTGGATGGGTGGTCACGTCCTTCACCCGCTCGCCGTACACCCAGATCTCGCGGTCGTCTCGCAGGCTGTCCAGGTACTCGGCTCCGGTGTAGGGACGGTTGCGGGCGGTTGCGGCCTCGGGTGGCATGGCTGACTCCTATGGGTGATTCGGTAGGTCGGGCAGAGTATACCGCCGCTCGGCGCTAGCAGGCACCCGCCTGCGCCTGAGGGCGGCGCTGGTATACTGTCCCGAGCAGCGCTGCGGGCGCACTCGGAGTCGTTGGAGGCGGATATGCCCGGTCCCCTTGAAGGCATTCGCGTGCTGGAGGTCGCCAACTGGCTGGCCGTGCCCGGCTGCGGCGCGCTGCTCACCGACCTGGGCGCGCAGACCACGAAGGTCGAGCCTCCCCAGGGTGACGCCTGGCGCGGGTTCCGGCTTGAGACTCGCGGCTGGGACAGCCCGCCGCCCGGCAACCCCATGTTCGAGGTGGACAACCGCGGCAAGCGCAGCATCACGGTGAACTTGGACCATCCCGATGGCCAGCGGTTGGTGCGCCGCCTTGCGCGAGATGCCGACATCTTCCTCACCAATCTGGTGATCGGCCGCCGCGAGCGTTACGGCCTGACCTACGAGGCGCTGGAGGCCGAGAACCAGCGCCTTATCTACCTCAGCTTCAGTGGCTATGGCGACAAGGGGCCCGACCGCGACCGGCTGGGGTTCGACTACGCCGGCTTCTGGTCGCGCTCCGGCATCCTGGGCTCCATCGGCGATCCTCAGCTCCCACCGCCGATGCCTCGCACCGGCATGGGCGACCACGTCACCGCGCCGCTGCTGCTGGCCGGCGTGCTGGCCGCGCTGTACGAGCGCGACCGCTCAGGCCGCGGCCAGCAAGTGTCGACGTCGTTGCTCAACAGCGGCATCTGGGTGTTGGGTGCAGACCTTCAGGCCGCCGCTATGACGCGGCAGGAGCCGCGCCGCTCGCCCCGCAGCGCCGCCGGTAACCCTATGCTCAACACCTACCAAGCCGGTGACGGCCGTTGGTTCATGCTGGTGATGCCGGCCCCCGAACGCTACTGGCCTCGGCTCTGCGCTGCGCTTCGTATGCCCGACCTGGAGCACGACGTCCGATTCGCCACGCTGCGCGACCGCACCGCCAACTCCGGCGAACTGGTCACCGTCTTCGAGCACGCGTTTCAGACCGCCAGCCGCGAGGAGTGGGGGCGCCGATTCGATGAGCAGGCGCTCATTTGGGCCCCGGTGCAGAACATGATGGAGGTGATCGACGACCCGCAGGTGGCGGCCAACGGCTACTTCACGGACATCACCGGTCACCCAACCTATGGCGATTTCCCCACCATCAACACCCCGGTACAATTCAGCCGCAGCAAGGTCGGTGCTCAAGGCCCTGCGCCCGAGCCCGGCCAGCACACCGAGGAGGTGCTGCTAGAGGCTGGGTACTCCTGGGATGAGATCGGCGCGTTGCGCGATAGCGGCGCGGTGTAAGCTTTCCGTCGGCGCTCTGTCAGTGCTACGCGAATAGACCAGCGACGCTTGCGGCGAGCCCGCGTCCCGCTCATGGTGAGGCTCTCGAACCACGAGCGGATAACCGCGTCGCGGTCAGCTGTCCCTCCGCTCGCCCTTCGAGAGCCTCAGGGTGAGCGGGCCAAGTACTCGCCTATTTTCATGCCCGGTGGTGCCCTGACAGGGGCATGTGCGATTCCGAGCTCGCGAGGAATCTCTTTGTCCCTGGGCGCTAGAGACGTGCAGGGCCTAAGGGATGCCTCCTTGCGTCGGCATGACACGTGCCCGCGCTGCGCTTTACCGAGCTGTGCCTGAATGAAGGGGCGGCGCTGGTGCGGCCCGCACCCACGCACGGTATCCTGAATCCATGCGGATCATCTTCCTAGGCACCCCCGACTTCGCCCTCCCCACCCTCGCGCGCCTGCATGCCGATGGCCATGACATTATCGCCGTGTACACCCAGCCCGACCGCCCTGCGGGCCGGAGCGGCCACCCCACGCCGCCGCCGGTTAAGCGCTGGGCAATGGCCCACGGCATCCCGGTGCATCAGCCCCGCTCGCTCCGGCGCGACCCCGCCCAGGCCGAGTTCATCGCTCACAAGCCCGACGCCCTAGTGCTGGTGGCCTATGGCCTGCTGCTGCCGCAGCCGGTGCTCGACTGCGCACCCCACGGCGGGCTGAACCTGCATCCGTCGCTGCTGCCCAAGCACCGCGGTCCGGCCCCGGTGGTGGGCGCGCTGCTTGCCGGCGACACCGAGACCGGCGTCAGCATCATGCTGATGGACGCCGGCATGGACACCGGCCCGGTGCTGGCACAACAGCGCACGCCAATCGAGCTCGATGAAGACGCCGTCTCCCTCAGCAACCGGCTGGCCCACCAAGGCGCTGACCTGATGAGCCAGACCCTTCCCCGCTGGGCGATACGAGATATTGCCCCTGTCGCGCAGGACGATCCGACGGCCAGCTACACCCGCATGCTCACCAAGGACGACGGCGTACTGGACTGGCGCAAGCCGGCGGCCGCCCTAGCGCGCGAGGTGCGCGCCTACCAGCCGTGGCCCGGCACCGCCACGCGCTGGAAGGGGCGCTCGTTCAAGGTGCTGGCCGCCAGCGCACTGGAGGCCGATACCGCGGGAGACCCTGGCACGGTGGTGGCGCACGACAGCGGGGCTGCCGTGGTCACCGGCGCCGGGCTGCTGGCCCTGCGCGAGGTGCAGGCGGAGGGCCGTAAGCCCGCGCCCATCGCCGAGTTCCTGCGCGGCGCCCGCGACTTCATGGGCAGCCGCCTGGGAGAGGGGTAGCGGGGCGCAGGTGGCCCACGGCTACACTCGGCCCGCTCATCCTGAGCCCGTCGAAGGACGAGCGGAGAAGCGACCCGCGGGTTGATGTCCGGTTAGGCCTCGACTACTTCAAGGGTATGCAGAACTTGAGTTAGGGAGCACAAACGGCGCGAACTTGGTTTCACGAAACCAGGCTACCGGATCCAGTGAGTGAGCCGCTAGCAACATGACAGCGCTGAGCTTCAGGTTCTTCATGAGTACCGAAGAGGCTGGACGGCGCGCTCAGGAGGCCTGCGCCTCACGAGGTTTCACCCTACAACTTCGCACTTTCCGCCCTCGCATGGGGGTCATCTGTGAGTGGGCGCAGCACGCAGACCCCTTCCGAACTGAGGCTGGTGACCTCGCCACATGGGCGTACTTCGTCCCCGATTCGCTGGTCCAAGGCAGGGCTGACTCGGGCAGCGAGCCTTTCCCCAACACGGTGGCGCTAACGATCCCGCGCAGCTTTGAGCACCGATTGTTCCTTGGGGTTCTCGCGTGCGCGACGCGACGAATGGATTCGAATACTGGCGCGCTCGTGGAGCGCCTAGAGGTGCTCGACGAGTTTAGGTCGGTTCGCGGTTTCTTCAAGCGTGACATGCGTAACCCGCTGTACGGCAACGGCAGGGTTCCCTATCGGGATCTGTGGTATTCCTCAAGCGTTGCAGCCTGGGTGAATGCCGGGGGAAGTCTCCACCAAGGCAACGGCGTAACGGGCAGACCGGGGCGCACCCACTGCACCGTGGCCCCCCAGCAGGAACCCTCTGGCTATACCTAACTGGCAGCTCCGTAGTTCTCGCTATTCCCCCGCCCGCTTCTGCACGAACTGCCAACCGAACCGGCCCTTGATGCAGAGGTGGCCACTGGTCACGTCGTGATCCTGTGGTGAGGTGACCTTCACGATGCTGTTGTCCTGCACGTGCAGCGCCAACGTGCAGCCCACGCCGCAGTAGGGGCAGATGGTGGGCGTCACCGTCTGCCGGGCTTCGTCCCAGGTACCGGCGGCCCGCATGTCGTGCTCGCTCTTGAACATCAAGGCGCCGGTGGGGCACACCCCGATGCAGTTGCCGCAGTACACGCAGGCCGACTCCGGTAGCGGCGTCGCGAACTCGGTGGAGATGCGAGCGTCGAACCCCCGGCCGGCCACGGCGATCGCGAAGGTGTGCTGGGCGTCGTTCCCGCAAGCCTCCACGCATTTGTAGCACAACACGCACTTGGAGTAGTCCCGCACGTACAGCTCGTTGTCCAGCTTCACGGGCTGGGCCACGGTCGCGACCGGCCCCGGCGGCAGCGGATGGTGATGTCCGGCGTGCGTGGCGTCGCGCTCCCCGACCTCGGCGGGTGGCGCCGGTGGCCCGAAGCGCTCGGCATCCACGCCGTAGCGGTCCATGAACCCCTTCAGTTCGCCCGACACCAGCGATAGGTCGACTGATGATGCCAGCATTTCCAGCACCAGCTTGCGGCTGTGCTGCACCCGCGGCGAGTCGGTCTGCACCACCATGCCGGGTTCCACCTTGCGAGAGCAGGCGGGGGCCAGCACCCGGGAGCCCTCGACCTCCACCACGCAAATGCGGCAGACGTTCACAGGGGTCAGCGTCTCTAGGTAGCAGAGGGTCGGGGTGTCGATGCCCTCGGTGCGGCACGCCTGCAGAATGGTCGTACCCTCGGGAGCCTGCAGGGTCTTGCCGTTGATTGTTACGTCTACAAGACGGCGGGTTTCGGTGCGGCGGGTGGTAGTCATGAATGTGTCCCCTCGGCGAAGAGCCCCAGCTTGCGGATGGCCGACTG
>Ga0194132_10012374_pt1 | contig 10665 bp, 3 predicted proteins | sample TA2KigOf80mmetaG_FD_148612 | JGI IMG/M metagenome (GOLD analysis project Ga0194132, IMG submission 148612) | Freshwater microbial communities from Lake Tanganyika, Tanzania - TA2015054 Kigoma Offshore 80m | ecosystem: Environmental > Aquatic > Freshwater > Lake | place: Tanzania: Lake Tanganyika... | reverse complement strand
CCGACCGGTGGGGGGAGGAGTTGTACCAATCCTTGCTAGTCAACTATGAACAGGCCAGGGGCTGGCGCCGCCCCCCGGAGCGGCGGGCGGCCAAGGGGGTCCAGGAGACCGGGGGCCAGACCCTGCGGGTGGTGGTGCGCGAGGGGGGGATCTACCGGATCACCGGGCAGGACCTGATGGATGCGGGCATGAGCCTGGAGGGGCTGGACCCTGGGCGGCTGAGCCTGTGGTATGGGGGGGGGCGGTCCCTGCCAGTGCAGCGGCCGGCTGAGTCGATCCTGGCGGAGCAGGCACTGGTGGTGGAAGACGGGGGGGACGGGCGCTTCGACGCGGCGGATTTTCTGCTGTTCTACGGGGAGGGGGTGGAGCGCTGGGAGTATCAACGCAACACCGGTCACTATCTCTACCGGCGCAATCTCTACACCCGCGACAACGTGTATTGGCTGGTGCTGGGCGGGGCAACGGGCAAGCGGGCAGCCACTCGCAGCGGGGACCTGCTGGAGAGCGCTCCGTTGCGGCCGGCCAGCTACCGGGCGCGGGTCCACGAGGAGGCCGAGGAGCGCATCCTCATCCAGTTGGAAAGCATCAACTCGGGGTACGAGTGGTACTGGCAGGATTTCACCGGCAATGCGCGCAACTTCCCGGTCTCGGTGCAGGGGGCGGCGGCAGGGCCGGCGCTGATCCGGCTGGCTTTCTTTGGCAGCAGAGAGGGCAAGCATCCCTTTGCGGTGAAGTGGAACGAGGAGGAGGTGGGGCAACTGTCCTTTGAGGGCGTGCCCCCCGACACCCTGGAGGTCGAGGCGGCCGCCGGGGCCAAGGAGGGCCAGAACACATTGGGGGTGTTCCACCTGAACAAGGAAGCCACCCGCCTGGACTGGTACGAGGTGGAGTACAACCGCGCCTTTCTCGCCCAGCGGGGGGAATTGGGCTTCGACTACCCTCTGACCGACTTGAGCGAGTTTGCCCTCGGTGGTTTCGAGAGCCGGCCCCGCCTCTTTGAGGTGTCGGAAGGACTGGTGGAGATTGCCGATTTCGCCTACGACCCGGCCAGCGGCCAGGTCCGGTTCCAGGACGGGCCCGGCCCGGTGCCCCGGCATTACCTGGCCGCCCTGCCCTCGCGCTGGAAGCGCCCCTTCCGCATCGAGCCGGACGCCTCGGCCCAGCTCAAGGCCCAGGGCCAGGGGGCCGAGTATGTGTTGATCAGCCACGGGGAGTTCATGGACGCGGCCCGGCGCCTGGGCCAGTGGCGGGCAGAGGACGACCGCTTTGGCCAGCCCTTCGCGGTGAAGGTGATCGACGTGCAGGACATCTACGACGAGTTCGCCGGCGGCCTGCTGGACCCGGCGGCGATCCGCAACTTCGTGCGCTACGCCTATGAACACTGGGACCCGGCCCCGGTATTCGTCACCCTGATGGGGGATGGCAGCTACGACTACAAGAACAATTCGGGCACCAGCCCGGGCAACTGGATTCCCCCCTACCAGGACGGGGACAGCACCTATGACGAATGGTACGTGCGGGTGGCCGGCGGCGAGAACGACGTGTACCCGGACCTAGCCATCGGCCGGCTGCCGGTGCAGACGGCGGCACAGGCCGAGGCGGTGGTGGACAAGCTGATCAACTACGACCGCCGTCCCGAGGTGGGGCCCTGGCAGACCCGGGTGCTGCTGGTCTCCGACGATGTGCTCCACCCGCAGCGGCCCAACTCGCCCGAGACCTATTTCCTGACCAGCGCCGAGCGGCTGGTGCGGGAGCAACTGCCCGAGGACCTGGACCTGACCAAGCTCTACATCGGGCTGTACCCGCTGGAGGGCCGCACCAAGCCCCGGGCCCGCGACGAGTTCATCCGCCGTTTCAACGAGGGGGCTCTGGTGCTGACCTACATCGGCCACGGCAACCCCGAGGTGCTGGCCCACGAGCAGATCTTCCTGGTTTCGCGCGACGCGGCGGCCATTGACAACGGCCGGCGCCTGCCCCTGATGTACACCGCCGCCAGCCAGGTGGGGGTCTTCGACGACCCGGCCCGCGAATCCATGCCCGAGATCCTGCTCAACATGCCCGAGGGCGGGGTGATCGGTTTCATCTCGGCCACGCGCATCGGTTTTCAGGACAGCAACATGAGTCTGGCCCGGGCCTTCTTCGACCAGCTTTTCCGCTCGGGCCGCGATCATGTGCCCCTGGGCCTGGCGCTGATGGAAGGCAAGCAGCAGGCCTCCATCCAGCTGGATTCGTGGCGGCGCAACATCCAGCGCTACTCCCTGATGGGGGACGCCGGCACCCGCCTGGCCCGGCCCCGCTACACGGTGGACCTGAACGCCCCCGACACCCTGCGCGCCCTGCAGGAGGTGCGTCTCAGCGGCCAGATCCGCGACCCCGAGGGCCGGGCCGCCGGCGACTTCAACGGCCAGGTCTGGGTCCAGGCCTTCGACTCGGCAGTGTCCAGCGAGGTGGAGGGGATGTCCTACCTGGCGGGGGGCGCCCCGCTTTTCCGCGGGCTCTACAAGGTGGAGTTGGGCCGCTTCGAGGCCCTGTTCCGGGTGCCCAAGGACATCAGCTACCAGGCTAGCCTGGGGCGGATCAGCGCCTATGCCTGGAGCGCGGACAAACCCTCTGCCTTCGGGGTGGCCGACAGCATGGTGATGGCCGGCACCGCCCTGGGGGTGGTCGCCGACGAGGAGGGGCCGCGGATCAGCCTGGGTTTCCAGGGCCGGCCGGGCTTCAAAAGCGGCGACCAGATGCCCCCCCTGCTGGTGCTGGAGGCCCAGCTCAGCGACCCCAGCGGCATCAATATCACCGGCGAGACCGGCCACGAGATCGAGCTGCACCTCGACGACCAGGTGCTCAAGCTGACCGACTATTTCAGCAACCAGCAGGGCGACTACCGCAGCGGAACCCTCCGTTACGAATTGCCGCTGCTGGAACCGGGAGACCACACCGTTCGTCTGAAAGCCTGGGACACCTTCAACAATTCGGCCCGCGCCGAGGTCCAGGTATCCGTGGAGGAGGGGGGACAGTTCACCCTCTCCGAGGTGCTCTTCCACCCCAATCCCATGCAGGACAGCGGTCACTTCACCTACTTCCTGGCCGAAACGGCCAGCCAGGTGGAGATCCGCGTTTATTCGCTGGCCGGCCGGCTCATCGACCAGGTGGCCGGCACCACCCGCCTGGGGTACAACCAGGTCGAATGGACCCCGCCGGTGGCCCTGGCCAACGGCAGTTATCTTTACCAGCTCGAAGTGACCCGCCCGGAGGGCGGCCCGGTCCAGCAGTCGGCCGTCCTCCAGGTGATGAAGTGAGTTCATCAATCAGGAGCCTTGCCCTTGCAGGAGTGCTAGAGGAGAGAAGTTGAGCACCCAGTTCCACTGCCATTCCCAAGGAGGAATACGCACCATGAAGAAACTCAGCGCACTCCTGCTCGCCGCCAGCCTGGGCCTCGCCGGGCAGGCCGCCGCCACGCCCGAGAGCCGGGCCGCGGTGCTCTTCCTGCTCATCGAGCCGGGGGCCCGGGCCAGCGGCATGGGCGAGTCCTACGTGGCCATCGCCGACGACGCCACCGCCAGCTACTTCAACCCCGCCGCCCTGTACGGCCAGACCAAGCACCAGGTGGGGCTGACCCACATGAAGTGGCTGCCCGGCCTGGCCGACGATATGTCGTATAATTTTCTGGCCTATTCGCAGCCGGTGGAGGGCTGGGGCAACATCGGTTTCAATCTCTCCCTGCTGAACCTGGGCGAGCAGACCCGCACCGACGAGCGGGGCAACGTGCAGGGCAGCTTCAGCAGCTACGACATGGCGGTGTCGGCGGCGTACGGGGCCCAGATCGCCAACAATATGTCGGCCGGCATCGGCCTCAAGTTCATCCGCAGCAACCTGGCCACCACCGGGGCCGGCATCGAGCGCGGCAAGGGGGTGGGCAACAGCTTTGCCGCGGACCTGGGCCTGCTGTGGCAGTTGACCCCCGCCCTCAACTTTGGCGCCGCCCTGCGCAACCTGGGCCCCAAGATCGCCTACATCGATGCCAGCCAGGCCGACCCCCTGCCCCAGCACCTGGTGGTGGGCCTGGCCTACAAGCTGCTGGACTCCGAGTACAACGACGTGCTGGTCTCCCTTGATCTGTACAAGCCGCTGATCGCCAACAGCTCCTTCATGGGCAACCTGGTGAAAGCCTGGGCCGACGAGGGGCTGGGCAACGAATTCAAGGAGATGGACCTGCACCTGGGCGGCGAGTACAAGTACGGCCTGTCGGCCCAGCAGGACCAGGCCTTCATCGCCCTGCGCGGGGGGTACTCCCTCGACCACGACGGCGACCTGAGCCTCATGACCGCCGGCCTCGGCCTCAAGTACAACCTGTTTCAGGTGGACGCGGCCTATATCTTTGGGGACGACGGCAACCCCCTGCAGGACAACACCCGGTTCTCCCTCAACCTCGTTTTCTAGGCCGGAAGGGCGGGACCCATCCGGTCCTCGATCGCGATTTTGCCCAGTCTGAGAGTGCTGCTGGCCGGTCTGCTGCTGGCCTGGAACGCCGCCCAGGCGGCCCAGGAGTGGCGCATCCTGGCGCTGCGGGTGGATTTTCTGCCCGAAACGCCGGACCTGGAGACCACCACCGGCCAGGGGGGCTTTGACCTGCGCTCCCGGGCCGAGGCCCTGCCCGGGTACCTGGCTCCCTTCGACACCCCGCCCCACGACCGGGCCTATTTCGAGCGCCAGCTCCGGGCCCTGTCGCGTTATTACCAGGTGGTTTCCGAGGGGCAGGTGCACATCGACTACGCGGTCTTTCCCACTGAAAACCAGCGCGCCTACACCCTGTCCCAGCCGGGCCTGTACTACGGCAGCGGCCGCACCCGCGAGGAGATCGGCCGGCGCTGGGGCGAACTGCTCGCCGAGGCCGTGGCCCTGGCCGACGCCGACCCCCAGGGGCCGCGCTTCTCCGAGTACAACAGCTTCCTCGTCTTTCACGCCGGGGTGGGCCACGAAACCGGCGAACTCAACGATATCCGCTCGGTCTATCTCTCGCCGGCCGACCTCGAACTCTATCTCAAAGAGCCTCTGCGCCCCGAGGGGACCCTCATCCCCGACGCCTGGATCCTGCCCGAGGCGGTCAGCACCCGGGGCCAGGCCGGGCTGATCGGCCTTTTGGCCAAATTCTTCGGGCATCAATTGGGGCTGCCCGGTCTTTCCAATTTTGCCGATGGCCTGCCCGCCACCGGCGGCTGGAGCCTGATGGACGTGGGGGCCAACCGGCTGGGCTACGTGCTGCAGGGGGATTCGCTACAGGCGGTCTTCGGCTTTGCCCCGCCCCATCCAGAGGCGTGGAGCAAGGCGCGGCTGGGCTGGATTGCGCCCCTGGAGTTGCGGCGCGACACCACCGTGGCGGTGGTGGCCGCCGACCGGGCCAGTTCCCTGCCCAAAGCCCTGCGCCTGCCCCTGGCCGGGGGGGAATATCTGTTGATCGAGAACCGCCAGCAGCGGGGCAGGCGCGGCCTGCCCGAGGGGGTGCGGGCCCCGTACCAGGACGAGGAGACCGTCTGGCTCGATTCCTCCCAGTTCGAGGTGGAGGAGGGGGTGTGGACCGGGATGGACGAGTACGACGCCTTTGTGCCCGGCTCGGGCATCCTGATCTGGCACGTGGACGAGGGGGTGATCGGGGCCAGGGGCCAGGCCGGCGAGATCAACAACGACCCGCTGGCCCCGGGGATTTTTTTACACGAGGCCGACGGCCACCGCGACATCGGCAACCCCGTCTTTGAGCGCATCGACCAGATCGAAGGTTCGCCCCAGGACCCTTTCCACGCCGGCCGGGACGGCAACCCGCGCTTCGGGCCGCACACCCTGCCTGCCTCGCGCAGCCATACCGGCCTGGACAGCGGCATCGAGATCGAGGTGCTCTCGCCGCCGGGGGACACCATGCTGGTGCGGGTTTCCTTTGCCCAGCCGGCCAGGGGCTGGCCCCTGAGGGTGGGGGAGGGCCAGCGCCTGCAGGGGGCCGACCTGGACGGGGACGGCAAGGCCGAACTGCTGGCCCAGACCGACGATGGCGTAGAGGTGGGCAAGGACGAATCCGGGGTGGTGTGGTCCATCCCGGGGGCCAAACTGCTGGCCGCCGGGGATGTGGACGGGGACGGCAGGGCGGAACTCTTCACCGCGCAGGGGGACGAGGTGCAGCGCTGGCGTCTGGGCGGGGCCCAGCCCCAGTGGCGGCAGGGGGTGGCGGCGGGCAGTGGGCTGCTGTCCGCCGGGCTGGGTCTGTTCCCTGGCCGGGCGGTGCTGGCGCTGGATGGAGCGGCACTGGTGTTGCTCGACGCGAACAGCGGCGAGGTATTGCGCCGGGAGGGGATACCCGCGGCCAGCCTGGCCGCCGTGGACCTGGACGGGGACGGGGGGCGGGAGTTGATCGGGTCCGGCGAGGGGGGTTGGCAGTTGCGGGCTTCGGGCACCGCGGCCCTGTGGGAGGGGGCGGCCCTGCCCCCGGTGGCCGGGGATCTGGACGGGGATGGGGCGATGGAACTGGTGCTGGGCCGGGCCGGGGGACGGGTGGAGGTGCTGGGCAAGGCCCCCTGGCAGGTGGAACTGGGCGATTCGCTGGGCGCCGGGCCGGTGCTGGGGGACGTGGACGGCGACGGTTTTCTCGAAGTGGTGGTGGCGGCGAAGAACGCGGTACATCTCCTGCGGGCAGACGGGAAAGGGCAGGCGGATTTCCCCGCGGCCCTGCCCCGCTCGCAGCGGGCCGGCGGACTGGGCCTTGCTCCCATCCTGCTCGACCTGAACGGCGACGGAGCGCAGGAGATCTTCGTCGGCACGGCCAATGGGGTGTACGGTCTCGACCACAAAGGCGAGGTGCTGGCCGGCTTTCCCCTGCTGACCGGCGAGGGGGTGGGGGCCGCGCCCCTGGGCCTGGACCTGGACGGGGACGGCGAACTGGAACTGGCGGCCCTGGCCGGGGACTACCTCTACCTGTGGGACCCGGGCAACTGGGATATGGCGTACAGGGGAAAGACGGCGGCCTGGTCCCAGGAGGGGGGCGATGCCGAGGGCACCCACGCGTACGCGGCCACCCGGCAGATGCCCCGGCCCGACCCGGCGGCCCCGCTCCTGCCCGAGGCGCGGGTCTACTGTTATCCCAACCCGGTGGGCAAGGGGGAGGGAGCCCACCTGCGTTTCCACCTGAGCCAGCCGGCGCGGGTGGAGCTGGAGGTCTTCGACGCGCTGGGGGCGCGGCTGACCCATCTGCGGGCCGAGGGCGGCCTGGCCGAGAACGAATTGAGCTGGCCGGTGGCCGGCTATGCCAGCGGCCTGTACCTGTGCCGGCTCGAAGCCCGGGCCGCCGATGGCAGCAAAGGGGTGGCGGTGGTGAAGATGGCGGTCAGCAGATGACCATCAGGAACACGGCCACGTCAGTGGGCGACCCACTCCGGATTTTCCCAAGGCGCGTCCTACACCCTCGCTCGCAAAGCTCCGCTACCCGGCCCCCCACCACGCGGACTTCCCTTCCCAACCGCTCCCCGGGAAAATCCTCCGGGGCCATCCCCCTGCCGTGTTTCGCCACCAGGACGGCCTCTGGGGCATCGTCTGGATTGCTTGGCCTGATATTGGCGGTGGTCTTCGGGTTCTCACTCCTCCCCCTGGCCGCCCTGGCCCAGAACCACCCCGAACTGGACTGGCAGGTCATCGAGTCGGAGCACTTCCGGGTGTTCTACCACCAGGGCCTGGAGGGGGCGGCGCAGCGGGCCGCGGCCATCGCCGAGGCGGCGTACGGGCCGGTCACGGAATTGTACGGGTACCGGCCCGGCAACAAGGTGCGCCTCATCCTCAAGGACTACGACGACTACGCCAACGGGGCGGCCTACTACTACCACGACACCATCGAGATCTGGGCCACGGCGCTGGACCACGATTTCGAGCTGCGCGGGGCCACGGATTGGCTGCGCAATGTCATCACCCACGAGTTCACCCACATCGTCTCCCTGGGGGCGGCCCTCAAGGCCCCGCAGCGGGTGCCGGCTCTGTACCTCCAGTACTTTGGCTACCAGCGCGAGCGCAACCGGCCCGACGTGCTGGTGGGGTACCCCGATGTGCTGGCCTCGTACCCGGTGACCTCGGTGAGTATCCCCATGTGGTTCGCCGAAGGGGTGGCCCAGTACCAGGCCGAAGGGGCGCGCCACGACCGCTGGGACTCCCACCGCGACATGATCCTGCGCAGCGCCGTGCTGAGCGACTCCCTGCTCTCCTTTGACCAGATGGGGGTCTTTGGCAAGTGCGGCTTTGGCAACGAGTACGTGTACGACCACGGCTACGGCCTGGTGCGCTACATCGCCCAAACCTATGGGGACGACAAACTGGCGCAGTTGTGCCGGGCCGCCTCGGGCTGGCGGGCCCTGGAACTGGGCATCGCCATCCGCCAGGTGCTGGGGACCAGCGCCGAGGCGCTGCACCGCGACTGGCATCAGCAGTTGAAGGCCCAGTACCAGGCCCAGGTGCAGGGATTGGGGGCGCTGCGCGAGGGGGAGGTGGTGGTGGACCGAGGGTTCTCCAACCAGCGGCCCGCCTTCTCCCCCGACGGCAAACGCCTGGCCTACCTGTCCACCCGGGACCGGCAGTTCGGGCCCCACGCCCTGGTGGTGCGCGACCTCAATACCGGCGAGGAGGAGGTGGTGGCCGCCGGGGTTTCCTCCTCCTTCGGCTGGTCGCCCGACAGCCGGAAGCTGGTGCTGGTCCGCCACGACCGGGCCGACAAAAACGGCTCGCGCCAGGCCGACCTGTACGAGTTCGACCTGGAGGTGAAGGAGCGGGGCCTGGCCGGGCAGGTGCTGTGGGGCCTGCCGGGGCTGGTCAGCGATTACGAGCGGCCCTCGCCCCGACTCAAGCGGCTCAGCCGCGGCCTGCGCGCCCTGTACCCGGCCTATTCCCCCGACGGCCAGTGGATCAGCTTCGTGCAGAACCGCGGCACCCACAACAACCTGGGCCTGGTGCGCGCCGACGGCACTGAATTCCGCCTGCTCACCCATTTTGCGGACGGCACCCAGCTTTACACCCCCCGGTGGTCCCCGGACGGCAAATACCTGGTCTTCTCCATCGGCCGGGAAGGGGCGCGGGACCTGGCCCGCCTGCGGGTGGACCTGCCAGGGGCCGAGGTGGAGGTGCTGGTGGCCACCGCGGGGACGGACCGCGACCCGGTGTGGCGGGGGGAGGAACTGGTCTTCGCCTCTGATTTCAGCGGCATCTTCAACCTCTACGCCTACAACCTCGAAACCCGGGCCCTCCGCCCCCTGACCAATGTCAAAGGCGGGGCGCTGATGCCCACCTGCGGTCCCGGCGGGGAGGTGGCCTTTGCCGCGTACGGGGCGCGGGGCTATCAGATCCGCCAGGTGAAGGAGGAGGCGGGGGCTCCCCTCAGCCCGCCGCCGGCCCCGGCGCTGGGGGCCATCGATCCGGCGCCGCCCCTGCCCTCCCAGCCGTACGGCATCGACTTCCTCAAGACCTCGGTGCTGCCGCGCCTCTTGATGGACGAGGGGCGCTTCAAGGGCGGGCTCTACCTCAGTTCGGGCGACGTGCTCAGCCGGCAGAGCATCTTTGCCGGGATGGCGTACGCCCCCGCCAACGGCGACCGCGACCTCTTCGCCCTGTACGAATACCGCGGCTGGCGGCCCACCGCCTTTCTGGAGTTCAACCACCAGCGCCGCCAGTCCCCCCGCACCGACACCACCGAGGACCGCTCCTTCGTCACCACCGGCACGGTCTTCAACCTCAACCAGCTCAACCTGGGATTCAAGGGCAACCTGGGCCGGCGCGGCGAGTTGGCCCTCTCTTTGACCTACGACCGCTACGACGCCAGTATCTCCAGCCATTATTTTGACCCCCAGCAGGTGGAGTGGGTGAAGCAGAAGCCCTTTGGCTACACCTACCTCCAGGGTTTCGACCTGGGACTGAGTTATCACTTTGAGGCCCTGGCCCGGCGGCGCGACCAGGAGATCAGCCCCCGGGGCCGGCAACTCCACCTCCGCTACGACCGGGTGTTCAACTTCTTCATCAAAGGCTTCAAGGAAGGGGTGACCTTCATCGACGAGGACTACCTGCACCTCTTCTACAACCAGTTCACCCTCGACTGGCGCGAGCATTTGCCCCTGCCCTGGGGTAGCGCCCTGGGCCTGCGCTTCTACGGGGGTCTGATCGCCAGCGAGGAGGTGGACGACGAGGAGCGGGTCAACAGTTTCTTCGACTACCACCTGGGCGGGATCCAGTACATGAAGGGCTATACCTTCTACAGCATCGAGGGCCGCAAGGCGGCGATGGGCACGGCCACCCTGCGCTTCCCCATATTCCCCGACCTGCGCCGCCGCTTCCTGCACCTCTACTTCGACAAGCTCTACGGGGCGGTGTACGGGGATCTGGGCAAAGCCTGGGACAAGGACTGGGGCGAGCAAAGCCCCGAGTTCGGCCGCAAGGGGCCCCTGCGCGACCTGGGCGGCCAGTTGCGAATGGATCTGTTTTCTTATTACAGTATGCCCACCCGGGTGCAGGCCGACCTGGCGTACGGCATCGACGAGGTGGCGGGCAAGAGCCCGTGGAAGTTCTACCTGACCGTGTTGTTCGGCTATCTGTGAGGAGGATAAAAGCGATGCACAGGACCGCGATGGCGGCGCTGCTTGCCGCCCTGCTCGTCAGCCA
>Ga0194132_10012373_pt1 | contig 10666 bp, 8 predicted proteins | sample TA2KigOf80mmetaG_FD_148612 | JGI IMG/M metagenome (GOLD analysis project Ga0194132, IMG submission 148612) | Freshwater microbial communities from Lake Tanganyika, Tanzania - TA2015054 Kigoma Offshore 80m | ecosystem: Environmental > Aquatic > Freshwater > Lake | place: Tanzania: Lake Tanganyika... | reverse complement strand
TCACGAGGGTTTCCTCTACGTCGGCGATCGTAGCGGCACGATTTTCAAGATCAGCCGTGACCGCCAGATCTATGTCTACGCAACGGTCGAACCGTCGATTGCCGCTTACCATCTCGCCTTCGGTCCGGAGGGCTACCTCTACGTGACAGGCCCCACCACATCGAGTTTCGACTGTGTCTACCGCATATCGAATAAAGGCGAAGTAGAGGTCTTCTATCGCGGTCTCGGCCGCCCGCAGGGCCTTGCATTCGACGAAGACGATAATTTGTATGTGGCTGCGTCGCTGGGCGGCCGTCGTGGCGTTGTGCGGATCTCGCCGGATCGCGACGCGGAAGTGTTTCTTTCCGGCCCCGGCATCGTCGGCCTTGCGTTCTCGCCTTCGCGCCACGCGATCGTCGCGACTAGCAACACGCTGTATCGCGTCGATTGCGGTATTGCGCCACGCCCGCTATGAACGCCGAAATCATCGCCGTCGGCTCGGAGATGCTGACGCCAGACAAGATCGACACAAACTCGCTGTACCTCACGCAGGAGCTCAATACGCTTGGTATCGAAGTGGTTGCGAAGTCGATCATCGGCGACGATCGCGCGAAGTTGACCGCCGCGATTGCAGCCGCGCTCGCTTCGTCGGAACTCGCCATTCTGACCGGCGGTCTCGGTCCGACCGAGGACGACGTGACGCGCGACGCCGCAGCTGCGGCATTGGGCGTCGGCCAACATTACGACGAATCGGTGTGGCATCAGATCGAAGAACGGTTCAAGAAATTCAACCGCACACCGAGCGCGAACAACCGGCGCCAGGCCGACATCTTGGATGGTGCAGAGGTACTTCCGAATCCGAACGGCACCGCGCCCGGCCAATGGTTCAGCCGGTCCGGAAAGATCGTTGTCATGCTGCCTGGGCCGCCGCGAGAGTTGAAGCCGATGGTTGCCTCGCAGATCGTTCCGAAACTCAGCCAAATTCTCCCGCCGATGGCGATTCGCGCGCGTTGGTATCGCGTTGCGTTGATGGGCGAGAGCGATCTTGACTCGTTGATTGCGCCGATCTACACCAAGTACACGAACCCGGTAACGACAATTCTGGCCGCTGCCGGTGATATCGACATACACTTGCGCGCGCGTTCTGCGAACGCCGAAGAAGCGGAGAACCTTCTCGAAGACCTGGGCTCCCATATCGAGAGTTTGATCGGCGATCGCATCTACTCAAACAACGGCGACACGCTATCGAAAACAGTAGGTGACATGCTGCGCGCGCTCGGCCAAACCGTAGCCGTCGCGGAAAGCTGCACAGGTGGCCTGTTAGGCGCCACGATCACCGAAGTGAGCGGATCGAGCAGGTACTTCGCGGGCGGATTCCTGACGTATACGAACGAAATGAAGACGGCATTGCTGGACGTGCCTTCGGCTCTGATCGAGAAACATACGGAAGTGAGCGAAGAAGTCGCCATTGCGATGGCGTCGGGCGCCCGCGCGAAGACACACGCGACCTACGCCCTCAGCGTGACCGGTTACGCTGACGGCGATCAGGCCGGGTTAGTCTTTATCGGACTCGCCACGCCGAAGCACACGCACGCGCGACGATTGAGTCTCTTCGGCGACCGCCAGCGTGTTAGGGGCTTGGCCGTGATCAACTGCCTGGACTGGCTGCGTCGATCTATCGCACACGAATCGCGTTGACCATTCGCCCGTCGCCTTTGTCGCGCCGGAATGAATGAAACGTCTCCGCATCGCAGTGGGTACAACGTCCGAGTGCGTCGATGCGTTGAACGCCTGCGCCTATCAGCTGCCGGCGGTTCGCCTCGATCAAGTCAACGTGCGGCCGCGGATCGCGATGGATGCGATCGTCGGGAAAGTGGTCCGCGACATTTTTGCCCACTTCGAAGCAGCACGCGCCGATCGATGGGCCAATTGCCGCCAACAGATCTGCTCGGCGCGAACCGGCATCGACGAGCTGTTCAATCGCCTCGGCGACAATTCGCGCCGCTGTCCCGCGCCATCCCGCGTGAATCGCTGCGACCGCGCGACGCACCGGATCGGCAATCAGCACCGGCACGCAATCGGCCGTGCGAATCTCAAGCCAAAGCCCTTGCTGTGTGGAAAGCAACGCATCCCCTTCGCCGAAGTGTCCAGGCGCGAAAGTCGAAACGGAAGTCGCCGAATGCGTTTGCTTCAATCGCGCTGTCGACGCATCCGGCGTCCACGCGCCGTCGTGCCGCGTGCCGAAGCCATGTTCCAGCCATGTTTCGCGCTCTAACAACTCGGAGGTCAGCACGACGCCCGATACCACTCGAACGTCCGCCGTAATCCCTCTTCAATCGGAAACTGCGGATCGTGACCAAGCTCTCGTCGCGCCGCCGTAGTGTCGGCCTGCGAATCACGGACGTCGCCTTCGCGCGGAGGGCCGTACTTCGCGGGAATCGAAACGCCTGCCAGCTTTTGCACTTCGCTCCACAGGAAATTCAATGAGTAGCGATTTCCATTGCCCGCGTTGTAGACGTTACCGGAAACACCTGGCGCGTGCGCGGCCTTGTGTACTAGCGCCGCCACGTCTTCGACGTAGGTGAAATCGCGTGTCTGCTCGCCATCTCCAAATATCGTCGGCGCTGTGTTTTCAAGGGCCGCCTTCATGAACAAGCTCAAGACACCCGAATACGGGCTGCCCGGATCTTGACGCGGCCCGAACACGTTGAAGAAGCGCAGCGACACCGCCTCTAGTCCGTAGCAGGAGTGAAACACCGAACCGTAATACTCGCCTAGAAGCTTCTGTAAAGCGTACGGAGACTTCGGTTTCGGCGTCATCGTCTCCACCTTCGGCAGCACCAGCGTATCTCCATACGCTGAGCTCGACCCGGCGTAGACGACTCGACGTACGCCCGCCTCCTTCGCCGCGCGATAGACGTTGAATGTGCCGTTGCAATTGACGTCGTGAGAAGGTACCGGATCCTTAATTGATCGTGGCACCGAGGGTATCGCGGCGAGATGAAACACCGTGTCGATGCCAGCAAGCAATGGTCGAATCGCGTCGAAGTCACGGATGTCGGTGACGTGCAAGTCCACTCGTTCTTTCACCTCTTCCAGGTTCGCCGGCTTGCCGCTCAGCATGTTGTCGATCACCGCTACGCGCGCTTCGCCCGACTGCAAGAGTTCGCGAACCAGTGCCGAACCAATAAAACCGGCTCCGCCCGTGATCAAGTAACGAGTAGACATTAGAGTGCCGCGACCTCCGCTTCCATATGGCGCAACGATTCGTTGGCGATCACTTCAGAACCGAATGTAAAATCGAACGCTTCCATCGAGATCCAGCCCGAATAGTTGCGGTCGCGAAGAGCGCGCAGCACTGGCTTGAAATCGTAGTTGCCCTTGCTTGGGTGTTTGCCGTCCATTTCGTTGACGTGCACGTGGCGAATCAGCGGGAAGTGGCGCTCAACCAGCGTCGCGTGTGGTTCGGCTTCCATTACCGCGTTATGCGAGTCGAACATCGTCTGAATCGCTGGACTGCCGATTTCCTTGACCCAGGCCGCAGCCTCGTCGAGCGTCGTGACCACATCGGTGTCGGTAGGCGGCAGAGCTTCGATCAGCAATGTCACGCCCCTCATCTCGGCGTGTTTCGCAACACCGCGCAATCCGTTGACGTAGTTCCGCGTCGCTTCTTTCGCGGACAAGCCGTCTACGGAAGTGCGTTGTTTCGGCGAGCCGAAAATCATGACGCCGCCTTCTTGCATGAGATCGGCGCAGAGGTCGATCGACGTGCGGATGTGCTCCCAACTGCGGGCCCGCAGCGCGTGATCCGGAGTGGTCACGTGCAGCCCATTCGGCGCGACCATTAACCAGTGGAGGCCGACGAACTCGAGTCCCTCATCGGCCATGATCGCGACGCACTCGCGCCGCCGTTCGGGCGTGATCGTCGACGGATCGTCGGCGAGCGTGAATGGTGCGATCTCGATGCCGGTGTAGCCGGCCTTACGGATGGACTTGCAGGCGTCGCGGAAGTCCCATCCTTTGTAAACCTCGTTGCAGATGGCGTGGCGGAAACGAAAGGACATGAATCTCCAGTTTAACTACAATGTTGCAATGAACCGTCGTGCGTTGTTGACTGGTCTCGCGGCCCTGCCATCGGCTGCCCTGGCCGATACCGATCCGGAGCTGTATTGGCGGCGCATTCGCGAGGAGCAGTTCATGCTGCCACACTGGCGCGTGTTCTTGAACAACGGCAGTCTCGGCGTTACGCCCAAGCCGGTCGTCGCCGCGATGAAGTCTTTCATCGATCGCTCGGCCGCGCTCGACATCGAGGAGTATCCGCGCTGGGGCTACGAACGCATGGACGAGCATCGCAAGGCGCTCGCCTCCTTTGTCGGCTGCGATCCCGACGAACTCGCGCTGACGCACAATGCCACCGAAGCGATCAGCCTCGTCGCGCAAGGACTCGACTTGAAAGCCGGCGACGAGGTACTGATGACCGATCAGGAACATCCCAGCGGCCGAGGGGCGTGGACCGTGCGCGCCGCGCGTCACGGCATCGTCGTACGGCAAGTGCCGATCCCGCTGCCGCCGAAGAGCCCCGAACAGTTGGCTGAGTTGATGATCGGGGCCATCGGTCCACTCACGCGAGTACTCTGTTTCAGCGGCATCACAACGACGACTGGCCTCATTATGCCGGTGCGCGAGATCTGCCGTGCTGCCCGCGCCAAAGGTGTGCTGACGCTTGTTGACGGCGCGCACATGCACGGCCAGATCCCGTTTCGCATCGATGAAATGGACTGCGATTTCATGGCCGCCAGTCCTCACAAGTGGCTATTCGCGCCAGCTGGTTGCGGCTTTCTCTACATCCGTCGCGAACACCAGGATCGTGTGTTTCCTTCCATCACTACCGACGGCTGGGTGAACTCTTCGCTTGCCGCCGCACGCTTCATGCTCGTTGGGACAAATAATCGTTCGATCTTTGAAGGCATGATGGCGGGCTTGCAGTTCGCCAAAGACATCGGCCCCGAACGAATCATGAAACGTATGCATCAGCTCGCCCGGATGGTTCGCGACCGCGCCGCGAAAGAGCCGTCGCTCCGAGTGTTGACTCCCGACGACGACCGGCTCTTCGGCTGCATGGTAACTCTGCAGTTGCACCCCGAACACGCGAAGCGCTTCGCGGCGCTCGTCAAGGAGCGCCGCATGTGGGCGCTTGCCGGCGAGCGCTTCCGCGTGTCGGCTCACATCCACACGCGACCGGGCGATATCGACGCGCTGTTTCAGGCGATCGCGGATTCGAAAGCGTAGCCGCTAGTCCAGCCGCGCTGCGTTCGCCTTGCCGAACATCGCCGACATGCCGGCCGAAATTACGCGTTGCGCGCGCAGTCCGTCGTTGTGATTCGCGGGAAACGCCGCGCCGTTTCGCACGCAATCGATGAACGCAGCAACTTCCGCACGATATGCCGCGCCGAAGCGGTCGACAAACTCCGGTGCTGTCAATCCGGCCGTTCCGCCCGCAAACGCCTTGCGCGCGATCGGTTCGGCGGCGCCACGCCGGCCATACGCTTCCACTACGATTTCATGCGGCCGTTGATCGAAGTGTCCGATCTGAATTTGCCCTTGATCGCCGAAGACGATCGTCTCCACTCGGTACCCCGAAACGTGATTTCGCGAGACTTGCACTTGTGCGTGCAGGTCTTCGCCGAACCACATGTAGAGGGCTGCGTCGTCGAAGTCCTCCTGGCATGTCGTCAACGCGTGGCTATAGATGCGCGAACCGATCGCCAGCGCGCGGTCCGGCAACTTGCCGGTGAGCCACAAAATCTCATCCACATTGTGCACCGACATATCCGGCAGGATGCCGTCGCTCTGATAGCCGTTCGGCGCGGGGCCGGAATCCTCCAGCGCCGAGTAGATCTTGAATACCTTGCCGACCGCGCCCGAATGTGCCAATTCGCGGCCATACGCCAGCGCCGGATCGAAGCGCCTCTGGAACGCGAGCATTACGGCGTTTGGCGCATCGCGATCGAGTTCTTCACAGAACTCGGTATCGCCGCTCAATGAACCCGTCAACGGCTTTTCCAGAAGCACGCGATGCCCGGATTTCACCAGTAGCGAAGTGTGTTCGCGATGCTTCTCGGTGGGGGTTACGATCATCGTGGCGTTGCACGCGCCAGAGTCGCGGTACTCCTCAATCGAGCCGAACGCCTGGGCCGACGAGCCATGCTCGGCAATGAAACGCTTTGCCATGTCGAGGTCGATATCGACGACCGCCGCCAGCTTGCAAGCGCCGTCGCGCCGTTCAATATCGAGGATGTTGCGGGCGTGCACCCATCCCATCCGGCCAACGCCGATAATGCTGAGTTCCAGTGGTTGAGACATTTCGACTATTGTAGCGGCAGTTCCATCAACAACTCATCGTCGAACACCCCGTCGATGCATACGTGCTTTCGCAAACGGCCGCACTCAATGAAACCAAGCGACTTATAGAACCCCTGCGCATGAAGGTTCGAAGCCCGAACCTGAATGAACATCTTCGCATAGTGATTCGCAACCGCGAACGACCTGGTGTGTTCGAATAGTTGCCGGCCGATTCCTCTCCCGCGCGCCGCTGGCGTCAAGAACGTTCCGATCTGCGCGACGTGCGCCATCGATTCGAACGCACCTTTCTCGAGGGTTTGCAGCCCGATGATCTCGCTTTCCACGGCAACATGAATCGCCTCGCGAGCGTTCAGGCGCTCTATGTAAGTACGCTGCTCCGCGGCGGTCCATGCCGTTGTGACCGCCGAATGTACGAGCTCGGCTGCGATGCCCGCCATGATGCGCGCGATCACCTCGGCGTCTTCGAGTGTGGCCCTTCGAATCGTCACGATTGCAGGATCTTCTTCACGACGTTGCCGTGTACGTCGGTCAGTCGGAAGTAGCGGCCAGCGTAGCGGTAGGTCAACTTGGTGTGATCGATGCCTAGACAGTGCAACAGCGTTGCCTGCAGATCGTGAACGTGCACCGGATCGGCAACGATGTTGTAGCTGTAGTCGTCCGTTTCGCCATACACGAGTCCTGGTTTCATACCGCCGCCCGCCATCCACATCGTGAAGCATCGCGGGTGGTGATCGCGCCCGTAGTCTTGATCCGTCAGGCGTCCCTGGCAATATACCGTGCGTCCAAATTCGCCGCCCCACACCACAAGCGTGTCTTGCAGCATTCCGCGTTGTTCCAGATCGCGCACCAGCGCCGCGGCCGGTTGATCGGTCTCGCGGCATCGCGCGGGTAGACCCTTTTGCAGGCCGCCGTGATGATCCCAGTCGCGATGATAGAGCTGAATGAACCGCACACCGCGCTCGGCCAGCCGGCGGGCCATCAGGCAGTTGTACGCGAAGGTGCCTGGTTTGCGCGCATCGGCGCCGTAGCTTTCAACAACGCTCGCGGACTCCTTCGATAGATCCGTCAACTCCGGCACCGACGCCTGCATCTGAAAAGCCATCTCATACTGGGCGATGCGTGTAGCGATTTCCGGATCGCCCGTTTCGCTGAACTTTGATTGATTGATTTCGGCCAGCGAATCGAGATACGCGCGCCGGTCTTCCCGCGACACGCCTTCGGGATTGCGCAGAAACAGCACCGGATCGCCGACGCTTCGAAACTTCACGCCCTGGTACCGCGTTGGCAAAAATCCGCTGCCCCATAGCCGGTCATACAGCGGCTGTCCTCCGCTGCCGACTGAAATCATGACAACGAAGCCCGGCAGATCCTTAGCTTCGCTACCGAGTCCATACGACACCCACGAACCCATGCTCGGCCGTCCGGCGATCTGCGAACCGGTTTGCAGAAACGTCACCGCCGGATCGTGGTTGATCGCCTCGGTGTGGATCGACCGCACGATCGTCAGCTTGTCGGCGATCGTCGCGGTGTGCGGCAGCAACTCACTGATCCACGCGCCGCTTTGTCCGTGTTGCTGAAATGAAAATCGCGCGGGGACCACGGGAAACGTCGACTGCGTCGATGACATCCCCGTCAGCCGTTGGCCCATGCGAATCGAGTCGGGCAGCTCTTCTTTGTATTTGTCCTTCAAGCGCGGCTTGCAGTCGAAGAGTTCCAACTGCGAAGGCCCGCCCGATTGGAACAGATAGATGATTCGCTTGGCCTTCGGTGCGTGATGCGTCGCCTGTGCGTTCAGCAGACTATGCAGCGCGGCGGTTGTAAGGAACGTGCGGCGTTTCATTCTTTCGTCACCGTTTCATCGAGATTCAGCACCAGGCTGGCGACCATCGTATAGGCTGCAAGTTCGGCCGGGTTGAGCGACTTGTCGCGCTCGGAAGCACCCGCACTCAGCGAATTCTCAGCGGCCTTCGGATCGGCGTCGAACTTCTTTACAAAACGATCATACGTGGTACGCGCCGCGGATGCCTCCTTCGCCGACGGCGCCCGCGCCAGCGCAACACGCCATGCGTAGCCGATGCGGTTTTCAAACGATGCGCCGCCTTCGCGCATGATGCGCTCGGCGAACTTTCGCGCCGCTTCGACGAACGTCACATCGTTCATCAGATTCAACGCCTGCAGCGGCGTGTTCGTGCGCGTCTCACGCACCACACAGCCCTCGCGCGTCGGCGAATCGAAGTTGATCATCATCGGCGGCGCGACGGTGCGCTTCCAATACGTGTACAGCGACCGCCGATACAGCCCGTCGCCCTTGTCTTCTCGATACGCGCCGCCCGATAGCTCCTGCCAAAGTCCGGGTGGTTGATACGGCTTCACGCTTGGCCCCCCGGTTTTGTTGACGAGCAGCCCCGAGACTGCCAACGCCTGATCGCGTACAAACGCCGCCGGTAAACGCACACGGGGACCTCGCGAAATCAAGCGGTTCTCCGGATCGCGCTGCCACTGTTCCGGTGATGCCGCCGAGGTCTGCCGGTACGCTTCACTCATCACGATCCGTTTTTCCATCGCACGCAAATCCCAGCCGCGGTCCATGAACTCCACCGCCAAATAATCGAGCAGATCGAGATGCGATGGCCACTCGCCTTGCGAGCCGAAATCTTCGACGGTCTTTACCAGACCCGTTCCGAAGAACATCTGCCACATCCGGTTCATCTGCACCCGCGCGGTCAGTGGATTGTGGCCGTCGACCAGCCACTGCGCGAGCCCCAATCGGTTGCGCGGCCACTCCGGATTCATCGCTGGCAGAGCGTGCGGCGTCGCCGCTTCAACGGCGTCGCCTTTCGCGTCATATGCTCCTCGCTTCAGCAGGTACGCCTGCCGCTTTGGGCCTTCCACCATGACCATCACCGTCGGAAGCGTCTCGCTGTATTTGTCGCGTTCGATGCGCGCCGCATCGCTTGCGGCCAAAGTATCCTTGATCGGCGTCGAGGCCCCTTGATCCAGAAACGCAAGCTGCAACTTCGCTTGCTGCTGTTCCGTACGCCGCTTGTCGGGCATCGCGGCAATCTGATCGAGCGTCTCCAATACACCAGTCGACAACGCTTCGGCTTCCGTCAACGCCCGGTCGAAGACGCGCACATCGTCGATCGCGCCGGTGAACTTCAACCCGCCGCCGGCGCCAATCAGGAACGGAACTTTGGGTCCAAACGGATACGTCAGTTCGTCAAACGTAATCTTGATCTTCGCCGGCTTGCCGTCGATCCAAATGCGCACGCCCGCGCCTTTTCTTCTTCCGTCGTAGGTGAAAGCGATGTGCTGCCATTGCGATTGCGCCAGCTTCTCTTCCGATTCCAATCGCAAGCTGATGTCCGTATATCGGCGTGTCGCAACGAAATGCAGTTTCCCCTGCTTGACGTAGAGGCCATACCCTTCGCCTTCCCAATAGTCTTCAATTCGCGACAGGATCGTTCCGTTCTCGCTTTCCGGCTTAACCCACGCGGCGAAGCTGTACGGCGACATGTAGTTGAAATTTGCCTTGTCGCCCGCACTGACTTGCGCCGCTCCGTTAAACTGTGCCGCCTTGCCGCGCTTTCCTGCGGTAACCGTGCAGGGAGAGTCGCATGACTCAAGATCGTTGTGAATGACGAGACCCTTTTCGATTTTCCAGTCGTATCCTTTTCGGCCTTTGATACGCCGCTCCCAAATCTTGCGTTCTTTGCCCAATTGCGCCGACAACGCGTTCCAGTTCGCCTCCGCGCTCTGCCGCTTTGTGTCGTACTCCGCGAGTTTCGCCGCCATCTCCGGCGTCGGCGCTTTGATCGTCGGCTCTTCGTTACCGAAGTTGTAGACCAGCCCGCGTTCGGGCACGTTGTTGTAGAACGCGAACATCGAGTAGAAGTCCTTCTGGGAAAGCGGATCGTACTTGTGATCGTGACACCGAGCGCAGCCAAGCGTGAGTCCCAGCCACACGGTCGCCGTCGTTTCCACGCGGTCGGCGACATATTCGACGCGGAACTCTTCTTCGACAATGCCGCCCTCGGCGTTCGTGCGATGGTTGCGATGAAAGCCAGTCGCGATCTTCTGCGGCAGCGTTGCGTTCGGCAGCAAATCGCCCGCGATTTGTTCGATGGTGAATTTGTCGAACGGCATGTTCGTCTTGTACGCGTCGATGACCCAGTCGCGCCACCGCCACATATCGCGCACGCCGTCGCTTTGATACCCATTGGTGTCGGCATACCGCGCCCACTCTAGCCACCGTTGCGCCATGCGTTCGGCGTGTTCGGGCGAAGCGAGTAGCTGATCGACGACCTTCTCGTAGTCGGCCATT
>Ga0194132_10012371_pt1 | contig 10669 bp, 3 predicted proteins | sample TA2KigOf80mmetaG_FD_148612 | JGI IMG/M metagenome (GOLD analysis project Ga0194132, IMG submission 148612) | Freshwater microbial communities from Lake Tanganyika, Tanzania - TA2015054 Kigoma Offshore 80m | ecosystem: Environmental > Aquatic > Freshwater > Lake | place: Tanzania: Lake Tanganyika... | reverse complement strand
AACGGCGGCTTCCACCTGTGCAGTGACATCTTCAATCGACTGCAGGACGTTGAGCTCCAGGTCGAGGCACTTCACCTCATCCTTCAGTGATTTGGCGGAGAAACCATCACGCAGATAGTTCCTCTCCGGACTGCTGATTTTTTGCAGGGCATCCGCGGCCACATGGTGATTTGAGAGAAGCAAGCCGTCCCTGCTGACGAAGCTGCCCGAGCCGCCGGAGTTGAATCGCACGGAGGCCTTCTGAAGATTCTCCATCCAGGCATCGGTCGGCTCAAACTGGTGGCGTTCCTTCAGCAGCTGGCGAGGGGGCTGGTTAAAAAGCCACATGCCTTCATCAGCCAGCATGGGAAGGGAAAGCGAGCCAGCGAGCAGGGCGGAGAGAAGGTTCTTTGTCATGGGCCGAAGGTAGAGAAGGACAGGCCGGATTGGCCAGCAACAATCCGGGGGACGCATCGCACAAGACGAGGGGCCGATTACGATTACGATTACGCGAGGAGGAGTGGCGAGTGACCAGTGACGCGAAGCGAGCGGCCCAGGTTTGTTGTCCATCCTTCAGGATGCCCGGGCTATGCCCGCTTCCGCTCCATCCGCCGACCAACCCAAGCCAGCTTTCCTCCCACGCACGTTGCGAAATCTCCATAGCTCTTGCTCAGGCACGCCCAGCAAGACACACCCTCAAGGGTGGACAACGAACGGCACGTCCGACTTCGAGGCTTTTGGGGTTCTATCGACCTGTCCCACGTTTGCTCTGAAACCACCGATGGGTGGACCACGGAATACTCAGAAAAAAACAGGCCAGCTCTTCCCAACAAAGCACGATTGTGACAACTCTCAGGCGGCTCCGGGCCGCTAAGCATGACCACCCGCATAAATCGAGTCATCGTCCTCCTGCTCTGTTGCACTTGCTGCATCTCCTCCTCCCTCGCAGCCAACCCGAACCGCCTGGATCATCTCGACGATTTCTCCAACCCCTACCACCCCTCCATAAACCTGGCCCGCCTGACCACCCCGCAATGGCTCGGGGAACCCGGCGTGGAAGCGGTCGTTCTGTTCGGCATCGATGACATGAGTCATCCGTCGGCTTACGAGAAGTTCCTCCGTCCAATGATCGAACGTCTCAAGGCCATCGACGGGCGAGCCCCCGTGAGCATTTTCTCCAATTCGCCTCGCCCGGATGATGCGCAACTCCAGCTCTGGTTGAAGGAAGGGCTGGGTTTCGAGGCTCATACCCTGAGCCACCCCTGCCCCATACTCGGAGCGGAGGGCATCGAGTCGGCGTCAAAGACTTTTCACGGATGCGTGGATCTCCTGCACCACATCCCGGGTAACAAGCCGGTGGCTTTTCGAACGCCATGCTGCGACTCCATGAACAGCCCGAGCCCCCGCCTGTTTGCAGAGCTGTTCGCAGGCACCAACTGGGCAGGTCACTTCCTCTCCGTTGATTCCTCGATCGGTGTTGTGCTCACCGCGGACGATCCAGTCCTCCCCGCAGACAGGCTGCTCGACGCACGTGGACGTCCGAGGTTTGCCAAGTATCTCCCCTCCTCCACCTACGCTGCATTCATCGAGAACTACCCCTACCCTTACATCCACACCCGGAATATCGTCGAATTCCCCTTCATGATCCCCAGCGACTGGCAGTCCCAGAACTTGCAGGGCAACAGCCATCCGCAACTCCTGGAGGATTGGAAGGCCGCCCTCGACCTGACGGTGCTGAAGCAGGGCGTCTTTGCATTCGTTTTTCACCCGGCACAATGGAGCTCGCCGGAACAACTGGCATCTTTCGTGGACTACGCGGCGACTCGGCACGGAGGGAAGGTCAGGTTTCTGACCTTTCGCGAAGCCTACGATCGGATGATCGCTCACCTTTTCGCGAAGCAGCCTGTCCGCGCATCCGATGGCACCGACAACGGTGTTCGATTGATGGATCTCAATGGCGACGGGTACATGGATGTGGTGATCGGCAACACATCCACAAGGAAAACCCGAGTGTGGAATCCTCAAGGAAACCAATGGATGGACTCCACTTTCCCGCAGACCCTTGTGAGGAGGAATCTCACGGGCCAGACAGAAGATTGCGGGGTCCAGTTTGGAATTTTGGGGCCGGGTTCCATCCCCGTCGCGTTGGTCCGCAACCACAACGAATCGGGCGCATGGCGATACGAAAAGAACACATGGACATCAGATCCGTCGTTGCTTCATGGGCTTGAGATCGAGGGCAAACCGATCCTCACTTCGGCTCATGGGCGGGACCAGGGGGTGAGGCTGCGGGATGTGGATGGAGACGGCTCATGCGAGCTGATCGTGGGGAATCCGGATGTCAACCGGGTGTTTCAGTGGGCGGCAACCCAACGCGCCTGGAAGCCCGATTCCTTCAGCCTTCCCCCGGGCACGACCTTGGTGGATTCGCAGGGGCGGGACGGCGGGCTTCGGTTCCAGGACCTCAACGGTGACGGCTACGTGGACGTGCTTTTCTCGAACCCCGATCGCTACTCGATCCACCTGATGGTTCCGAAGCTGATCCTTGGTTTTCAACGCGGATGGAGTCGCGAGGTTATCAGGGGAGACCGCGGGCAGCTGCCAGAGCTTCCTCCGTTCGTGAGGTCGGGTTCCCGGGTGAATAACGGAGCCTGGCTGGCTCGGGGATTCTTGAACGTTCAGAACGAGGACACCGCGAGGAGGCCCGCGCACACCCTGCGCTACTCCTTCAGCGAGCTGCTGGGCGGATTCATGCCTCCCGCACTCACCCCCGCGGAATCCTCGGCCACGATCCGCGTTCCGGACGAATTCGAAGTGGACCTGATCGCCTCGGAGCCCGTGGTCACGGATCCCGCATCACTGGCCTGGGATTCGCAGGGACGACTTTGGGTGGTGGAGATGCGTGACTACCCCCTGGGATTGGATGGCCGCGGGAAGCCGGGCGGGGCAATCCGTCGGCTGATCGACAAGGACGGCGATGGGGTCTTCGAATCCTCGGTTGTGTTTGCCGACGATCTCTCGTTTCCGAACAGCATCATGCCCTGGCGTGAGGGAGTGTTGGTGGCCTGTGCTCCAGACCTCCTTTACCTCGAGGATACCGACGGGGATGGCAGGGCGGATCGTCGCAAAAAGGTGCTCACAGGTTTCACGTTGTGGAATCAACAACACCTGGTGAACGGATTCGAACTCGGCCTGGACAACTGGGTTTATGCCGCCAACGGAGACAGCGGCGGGAACGTGACGAGCTTCAGCCAGACCAACGCCGTGAACATCAGCGGACGCGATCTGCGGTTCCAACCTGATACAGGGGTCTTCGAGGTGATCGAGGGTCAAACGCAATACGGTCGGCGTCGGGATGATTGGGGAAACTGGTTTGGCAACGCCAACCCGATCTGGCTCTGGCATTACTGGATCCCCGAGCGTTACCTGAAACGCAACCCGCGCCTGACCGCCCCGTCCTTGCGGAAGGAGACTGCGATCGATCCCGGCGCCGGGGCGGTTCATTACCTTGGCCGGAAACCCCAACGCCTGAACGACGTCGGAACCGCCGGATTTGTGACCTCTGCAAACAGTCCCACCCCCTACCGGGACACACTCTTCGGCTCCAACTTTGCACGCGCGGTCTTCATCAGCGAACCCGTTTACAACGCCGTCCGATGCGAGCTTCTCGAACCAAGGGGAGTTTCCTTCACGAGCAGCCGCTGGAATCCGGGGCTTGCCAGGGAGTTTTTCACTTCGACCGATCCCTGGTGCCGTCCAGCCGGAATGAAGGTGGGGCCGGACGGCTCGCTTTACATCTGCGACATGTACCGCCAGTTCATCGAGCATCCGGAGTGGATACCGGAGGATATTCGTTCGAGATACAACATGCGCGCGGGGGAGGATCGGGGGCGGATCTATCGAGTCCGGCCCAAAGGTGCGCGACTGCGCCCCGCTCCTGATCTGGCCGGGCTGTCAGGAACACAGCTGGCTGCCGCACTCGATCACCCAAATGGATGGCAACGCGACATGGTGCAACAACTCCTGCACCATCGACGCGATGCGGCTGCAGCACCGAAGCTCCGCGACATCCTCCTGCAATCCCAGCTGCCCCAGGCGAGGATCAGTGCGCTCGCCGCGCTTGAGGCCATCGGCGCGCTCAGCGCATCTGATACCTTCCAGGCCGCCCGGGACGCCCATCCATCGGTCCGTGAGCAGGGCATTCGCTCGATGGAGCCGCTGCTGGCTGCGGGCACTGGCCTGCAAGCGCAAGGTGATTGGCGCAGATTCCTGATGGAACTTGTTTCAGACCCGGACATCCGAGTGCGCAGACAGCTCTCGTTTACTCTGGGAGAATGGGAAAAGGAATCCGCCGCGGACATCCTGGCCGAGCTCGCCATCAGGTCGGGCGGTCAGCCCGATCTGCTGCTCGCCATCGCAAGCTCAGCCTCCCGGCAGCCCGAAAAGATTCTGGCGCGGATCCTGGAAAACGGTATTGCGCTTGCCCCTCTGGAGTCCCTGCTCAGGAATCTGTCCTCCTGGATTATAGACCGAAACCATGCTCAATCCTTGGAACAGCTGCTCACACGCCTCATGCACCAGGGACAGCCCGGGCAGCCTCATCCGGCATGGCAGATGCGGCTGCTCGCGCATTACCTTGAGGAAACAGGGAGAAAACAGTCTTCACCTTCGCTGCCATCGAATCTCCAATCCGCACTCAATCAAATCTCAACTCAAGCCCGCAACACACTCGCCGACCCCGGCTCCTCACCGGAGGCCGCGGCGGCTTCCGTGGCCCTTCTCGGCCGCGTGGCCTATCTATTGGAGGCTGACATAGCCACCTTGGTCAGCCTGCTGGATGCCCGAACCGGGCAACTGCTCCAACAGGCTGCCTGGGGACGACTTGAGAAAATGTCCTCACCCGGGATCGCGACAGCCCTGCTGTCCAGATGGCAGACCTTCCCCCCGAAAATGCGCAGCCAGGCGCTGGATCTGCTCCTCCGACGCGAGGATTGGGCGACAGCTCTCATCTCTGCGGTCGCCGACGGAAAAATTCAGGCTCCCGACATTCCTCCCTCCGGCCGTCAACGGCTCATGACCCACTCGTCAGATAAAGTCCGGACGACTGCAGGACGTGTCTTTGAAGCAGCCACATCCCACGACAAGCAAGCCCTGATCATGAGCTATCTGACTGGAGTTCGTGGCACGATGGGATCAGCGGTGAAAGGGAGCGCCCTTTACGAGCAACATTGCGGTGCCTGCCACCGCCTCAATCAAAAGGGAACCGGTGCCGCGCCCGATCTTGCCACCCTTGTGGATAGATCGCCGGAGAGGATGTTGACTGCCATTCTCGATCCCAATCGCGCGGTGGAGGATCGATACCGCTCCTATCTGGTCGTGACGAAGACCGGAGAGGAGCACACCGGAATGCTGGTGGAGGAGTCGGCCAACACGGTCGTCCTCGCGGCAGCCTCCGGTGCTCAACAAATCCTGCTCCGGTCGAATATGGAACGCCTGACGACCTCAGGCGTGTCATTCATGCCGGAAGGGTTCGAAGCAGTGCTTAAACCTGGAGACATCGCTGACCTGCTGACATTCCTTTCACAACAATCCGTTCCGCCACGCGCGTTCCCGGGGAACACGCCCGGAGTCGTAACCCCGGAGACTGATGCCTCGTTTCGTTTGAGAGCCAGTTCGGCGGAGATCCGCGGGGATGGGATCGCATTCGAACCTCAATTTCAGAACATCGGGTCCTGGAACTCCACGGACGCACGTGCTGCATGGACACTCGACGTCCCGAAGGCAGGGGGTTACGTCGTCTGGATGCAATGGGCATGCCATGTCAACGAAGCGGGCGACAGCTTGCGATTGGAAGCGCACGAGGACTCCCTCACCACCACGATCAAGGCCACGGGCAACTGGGAGACTTATCGCACCCAACGATTGGGCGTTCTTCACCTGCCGGTCGGCCGGGTGCAGCTCACCGCGATGGCAGAGAGTTCGCTGAAGGGTTACCTCATGGATTTGAGAGAGCTCCGCCTGATTCCCGAAGGATCGAAAACCGAGCCGAGCTTCGAGTCACCTGCTCAGTGAGGGATGTTGATTCCAGGATATGCGGGTGTGTCTGCCGCCTGTGATGCGCTGTGTGTGTGTTAATTTTTTTTGTCATCTTTTGTTCGGTCTGGCTCTGGAGCGGGTCTTTACTGGTGATTGAACATGACGGACAGCCAAACTTTGCTCGCGGATTACCTCAGGTCCGGATCGGACGTCGCCTTCCGCGAACTGGTCAACCGCTACATTGATCTGGTCTATTCAACCGCGCTCCGGCTCGTGGACGGCAACCGGCAGCAGGCGGAGGACGTGGCTCAAAAGGTGTTTGTGGACCTGGCCCGCACCGCGCGGAGCCTTTCCACCGAGGTGAAATTGGGGGGCTGGCTTCATCGACACACCTGTTTTGTGGCTGCCAAGACCATGCGTGGCGAGCGCCGTCGCCAATCCCGCGAAAGGCAGGCTGTCGCTATGAACGCATTGCACGACAACTCCGAAGCGGACTTCTCGCGGGTCGGACCGATTCTCGACGAAGCCATCAACGAACTGGCTGATGCCGATCGCGCCGCCATCCTCCTCCGCTTTTTCGAACAACAGGACTTCCGCTCAGTGGGGGCAGCCATTGGCATCACCGAGGACGCGGCGCGAATGCGGGTAACCCGGGCTCTGGAGAAGCTGCAGGAAATGCTGATGAATCGTGGAGTCACGACCACAGCGGGTGCTCTATCCGTCGCGCTCTCGTCGAACGTCGTTCAAGCCGCCCCCGCCGGGCTTGCCATCGCGATTTCCGCTGCCGCCGCTTTTGCTGGAGCATCGATCGTCAGCTCTGCTACTGCCAGCGCCACCAAAGCCATTGCCATGACCACGCTACAAAAGGCCTTTTTCACGACTGTGTTGGTCGTCGCTGCGGGCACGGTTCTCCATCAAGTTCGGAAGTCATCTGCGTTGGAGGCCCAACTATCCACGCAACAGAACCAGCACGCTTCGTTGACCGACGCACTTGCCCAATCCGGACGCGACCTCGAGGAAGCTCTGCGTGAGCTCGATGCACTGAGGCTGAGGACCGAGAACGACGCGGCTGAGCGGGTCCGAATGCTCGGTGAAGTGGCACGCCTGCGGCGACAAATTGCAGAAGCGTCCGCTGATCGTTCCGGTCCAGCCGCGCCTCCGATCACGCCAAAGCCTGGTGCCGGCCCTGTGGAGCCAGTGCAGGTGTTCGTGGCCAACGCGGATGCACGGGTTCCCATGGGCCAGACTCTCGCCGTCGGCGGCTGGACGACGGCTGAAGGACTGCGCACGATCGTGCTCGTGAAACCGACAGTCGTCGACGAAAGCGGGAACGCCACAACCGTGGATGCTCTTGGCGGCCGGCCGGGCCAAATCGTCCTGGAAAGCCAGTTCTTCGAGATACCTGATGATGTCCTGGACGAAACCCTTTCAGCTCTCAATCTGGCGAGCATTAGCAAGCTCAAGACAGATGGAAAAGCGACTTCTTCTCACAGCCTTTTCACCTCTGACGAGGCTGATCTGCTATTGAAGACCCTGAAGGCCACGTCCGGGGTCAATCTGCTCTCCACCCCTAGAATCCTGACTCCCGATGGCACTCAGGCAGCGCTGTCGGTGACTGAGAACAAGGTGGTGGCAGGGCGGGAGCATGCGCTGGGGCCTTCCCTGGATGTCGAGCCAAGGATCACGGCCGATGGGTCGTCGGTGAACCTGACGGTGGTAGCTCGTCTAAGAAAAGAGAGTTCGCCGTAACCCGACAGACCCGACATCAACGCCTGCAAGCCCCTCCCGGTGGGCGACGGAATCCTGGACTCGGGAGGGGGATGTTGGCCGGAGGGGCGTCAACGCTCCCAGGGTTGGTCAAGCCGGATGAAAATCCTAGACTTGGGATTGCATCCAATCCCCCTCTTGTGTGATTGTATCGCATTTAGATCTATCTGCTCCCTGCCCACTGGGGCGAGCTTTTGCCCGGTTGGGGAGCGGAGGGATGAAGTCATTAACCGTTTCAATTCATTCGTATGTTTCAACACTTCAAGTTTCTCCTTCTGCCCGTGGTCGCAGGCTTGGTTTTGTCGGAGCGGGTCAGTGCTGACATTCTGACAGTCACTGTAAACAGCTCTGGTCATGCGAACACTGCCGATGGGGAACTTACTTTCCCTGAGGCTGTGCTCCTGATGAACACCCGGTTTGCAACAGATGTGGCTGCCCGGACACTGGGACGCGAGCTCACGGCTGAGGAAGCCGCTCTCGTGCGAGTGGAAACCGCGCCGACGACCGCGCGAGAGATCCGCTTCAACATTCCCGGGGCAGCCGACACGGTCCACTGGATCACTGCGCCACCTGGCGGGTTTCCAATCCTTTTTGCAGACTCGGTGCTCATCGATGGCTACTCCCAGCCAGGAGCCTCACCCAACACCAACCCCATCACAGCACCCAACACCGCCCGGCTGCGCATCGGCTGGGATGTCAGGACCCTGACAGCGGAGGAAGAAGAGGGTGCAGTTCCCGACTACACCTTCAAGATCCAGGCCAGCGAGGTCGTCATCCAGGGAATTTCCGTGGTGAGCAGCAGGGAGACTGACAATTACGGGGTCACCTTTGCCGAGAACGCGAATGGCGGGCGAATCAGTGGATGTTGGTTCGGAATCTCCCCCGGGCTCGACATCGTACAGGGGAGTGAAGTCGCGGTGGCCGCATTTGGTTCGCTGGGAGGACATGTTGTGGGAACCAATGGCGATGGAGTGGACGACCACGCCGAGTTCAATGTGATCGTGGCCCATGCAATCGGTTTGATGTTCGAGGATACAGGGGACATTTCTGTTGCCGGTAACTTCATCGGAGTCATGCCGGATGGTGTCACCATGCCATCGGAGGAGATCCGCCAAAGCCTGGAGGGTGACGCTGTTGAAGGCGCAGGGTTGTCTGGACAGGTGGTGATCGGGACCAACTCCGACGGGATCGCCGATGACAGTGAGCGAAACATCATCGGCGGAATGAAGGATGATGTGGTGGAATTCTATGGCCCTGTGGAGAACTTCGTGTTCGCCGGAAACACTGTTGGATTGGGCATCGATGGCGTCACGCCCCTGCCAGTCAGGAAGTTGCTTCGTGCGCCGAGCGGGCACTTCCGCATTGGATCGGACTTGGATGGATCGCACGATGATGCGGAAGGAAACACCCTGGCCAACTTCACTGGCTTTCTCATCCGTTACACCCGCGGGTTGTTCCTGAGTTTTCGTGGAAACGATGTGCGCGACAACAGCGGGCCGATCGTCTCAAATGAGCAGCAGTCGTACCTGGCCTCCCTCCTTGGCGGCGTGCCTGTCGAGGAACTGCGTCCCGTGCTGGTCCAGTTGGACAATCCTTCTGTCATCCAGATCCAGGCCCCTCTTCCCGCATCCGAGGACCCCGGAAGCCAGAGCATTGTGATCGATTTGTATCGTGCCGTCGTTGTGCCCGCAGCGAACCCGGAGGCTCCCGGCATTCTCGAGGACCTGACGCCGATCGCGAGCCAGGTGGACAATATGGCGGGGGATCTGGATCCGCGACCAGGCTTCATTGCGATCGCCCTGGCTCAGCTGCAGGGTGATGTTGGCGACGATTCCCTTGTAGCGTTCAGCACCCTTCAGCTTCCATCGGCCGTCGAGACCGGGCCACCTTCCCGGCCTCTGCGCCTGACTGCTCCACCCCAGGATCCCGCACTTCGGATTGCCCGTCACTCCGAGGGCGTCCGCATCACGTGGGAGGGGGAGGGATGGACCCTTCAGGAACGCACCTCCGTGGCCGGAGGGGAGTGGGTCTCGTTGGCCACCAGTTCACCGGCGATCCTGCCCGTCACGGGTCAGTCACGGTATTTCCGGCTTGTCCGAGGCAACTGACGCCGATGGACGATCTGCGTGTCCGACGACATTGCAGTCGCGGCGTCTTTCCCGACTGAAGGCTGTGGGATAGGCGCATGGATCTTCGTGCGATGACCCGGCTCTTGCCGTCCCCGGCTCTGCCGACCGGACCCATGGTCTGGCTCAGGAAAAGCTGAGCACCAGGGACTTCACCACCAAGCTCCAACCATCCACGAGGACAAACAGCAGAATCTTCAGCGGGAAGGCAATCGTGGTGGGCGGCATCATCATCATGCCCATGCTCATCAATACGGTCGCTACAACCAGGTCGATGAGGATGAACGGGATGAACAGCAGGAAACCCATCTGGAAAGCGGTTCGAAGTTCGCTGATGATGAACGCAGGCACGACGATCCTCAGCGGCACGTCCGCCGCCGCCATCGGAGACATCCGGGCCATCGCGATGAAGAGTTCAACATCCTTGGGCCGCGTCTGCCGAAGCATGAAGCCTCGCAGGTGCTTCGACGCTTCCTCCACCGCCTGGTCGCCCGTGATCGCCTTCGCCTGATAGGGCTTGAGCGCATCCCGTTCCACCCGCTCCCACACGGGTTGCATGATGAAGAAGGTCAAGAACAGGGAAAGACCGATGATCACCTGGTTTGCAGGAGCAGTAGGCAGAGTCAAGGCGGTCCGGATAAACGACAGGACGATCACGATCCGGGTGAAGCAGGTCATCAACAGGATGAAGGACGGCGCGAGGGTGAGCAGGGTGATGACGAAGAGCACCTGCATCGCCACATCCGCCCTTGGCAGCTCCT
>Ga0194132_10012368_pt1 | contig 10669 bp, 5 predicted proteins | sample TA2KigOf80mmetaG_FD_148612 | JGI IMG/M metagenome (GOLD analysis project Ga0194132, IMG submission 148612) | Freshwater microbial communities from Lake Tanganyika, Tanzania - TA2015054 Kigoma Offshore 80m | ecosystem: Environmental > Aquatic > Freshwater > Lake | place: Tanzania: Lake Tanganyika... | reverse complement strand
AATGTTTTTGGCTAGCATTCCGCTGGTGCACGGCATCCTCGCACTCGCAGGTAAGGACTTTCACCGGGGAGCTTTCGTCAGTGTCGATTGGCGAGCCTTCGTCTTCGCCGCTCTCACCGGGTTGATTGCAACTGCTGTTTTTAGCCTGGCGCCGCTCTGGCAAGCGCTGCGCACGCAGCCGGCTGAAGCGCTCAACGACGGCGTTCGCGGCTCGGCCGGCATTCGCACACGCACGCTCTCCCGCGCGTTAGTCGTCTGCGAGATCGCCCTCGCCGTCACGCTTCTAGCGGGCAGCGCCGTCATGCTCTTACATCTGAAGCGGCTCACGCAAGTGTGGGTTGGTTTCAACCCGCAAGACCTCATCACGTTCTCGATTTCGATCCCCGATCCCGTGCTGAAAGAAGGCTCCAAACGTGTGCCCTATCAGTTGCGCCTGCGCGATGTAATCGCCGAGGTCGCAGGCGTGGAAGAGGCCGGTTGGACCAGCGATCTGCCGCTGGCCGGCTGCTGCTTCGGTGCCAACGTCACGCCCAATCCCCTGCCCCCGCGCTTCGACATCGGCCGCCGCATGAGCATGCAAGTCATCAGTGCCAGCTACTTCCGCACACTCGGCATCTCGCCGCGCCGCGGACGGCTGCTGGAAAATCGGGACGCCAATGAAAAGCTGCTGCGCGCCGTCGCCACCGAGACCGCCGCGAAATTCTACTGGCCCAATGTCGACGCCGTCGGCGCAACCGGCAAGCTCGGCGGTTCTCCGTTCGAAGTCGTGGGCGTTATCGGCGACGTAAAGAACGACGGCATCGGCAAGCCGCCCGAGCCCGAGCTGTACTTCCTCGGCATCACCATCGCCTGGCAGAACATGCAGTTTGTCGTGCACACGAAACGCCCGGTCGAATCGGTCGTACCGGAAATCCGCGCGGCGATTCAGAAGTTCGATCCAGAGCTGCCGATTCAAAACGTTTCGACGATGAGGGACGGCCGGCGCGACGCGCTTGCGCTTGAGATCGTCAGTTCCGCGCTCACGGGATTTTTCGCCTTAGCGGCTCTGCTGCTGTCGGCGCTCGGCGTCTATGGCGTCATGGCCTACTCGGTCCGCCAGCGCACCGTCGAGTTCGGCACGCGCATGGCCATGGGCGCCACACAACGCAGCGTCTTCGAACTCGTTACCGGCGCGGGTTTGAAGATGGCCGCCATCGGCATCGGACTCGGGCTCGCCGGCGCTTTCGCCATCATGCCGGTGCTGCGTAGCGTCTACGGAGTCGGCGACAGTCCTCCGTTCGAATTCATCGGCGTCATCGTGCTCGTCTCGGCCGTCGCCATCGCCGCATCGGCGATTCCGGCCTGGCGCGCGACGCTCGTCCCGCCGATGGCCGCATTGCGCGATGAACCCGAAGGCTTTTGGAACGCGCTGCGCCGGAGCGTAAAGCGTTTTGCCGCTTCGCGCGAAGACAAGGAAACAGCCGCAATCTCCGAGCAATCGCTCGCCGAAGATCTCACCGCCGCCTCGCGCAACGCGAAGACCTTCGACGATGCGATCAACAAAGCCGTCGACGCTCTGCGCGACGCCATGCAAGCCAAGTCGGCTATCCTGCTCAAGCGCGACGGAGACCTACTACGCGGCGAGTCACTGCAAATCCCCGCCAACGGATTTCTCACCGGACGGCTGCGCTTCCTGGCGATGCCGCTGCCGATGCATCAAGGCGATTTCGAAACCTGGCAACGCTGGGCCGAAGCCGCCAAGCCCGACTACACCAGCGAAATTCGCTCCCTCCACGCCTCGGGTGCCACGCTCGCCATCGCTCTCCGCGCCAAGAACGAAATCAGCGGCGTCGTGCTGCTGAAGGGCCGCGACAAGTTCCACTTCGAAGAACGCGCCATCGCCTCCCGCGCCGCCGGACAACTCGCCCTGCTCATCGAAAACGCCGGACTCACCAGCCGCATCGTCGAGCAGGAAAAGTTGCGCAAAGATGTCGAACTCGCCACCGAAGTGCAGCGCCGTTTGCTGCCCGCTCAAGCGCCGCAAACGCCGATGGCGCAACTGGCGGGCTTGAGCATCCCCGCGCGCGGCGTGGGCGGCGACTACTACGACTTCATCGACTACGGCGATCACAAGCTCGGCATCGCCATCGCCGATATCGCCGGCAAAGGCGTCGCCGCCGCGCTCATCATGTCGGTCGTCCAAGCCACCTTGCGAATCGTGTCGAGCGAGGAAGGCATCGCGCTCCCCGATCTCGCCGCGCGCATGAACCGCCTTCTCCACCGCTCGACCCAAGCCAAGAGCTACGCGACATTCTTCTACGCGCAAATCGACAAAGAGACCAACCAGCTTCGCTACGTCAACGCCGGCCATAACCCGCCGTATTTGTGGCGCGGCGAAAACGGCGAGATCGTCGAACTCCCGGCCGGCGGCACGCCCATCGGCCTCTTTCCGCAGATGCGCTACGAAGAGGCGTCGGTCGGACTGCAAAAAGGCGATGTGCTGATCGCCTTCACCGACGGCGTCACCGAGGCCATGAACCCGTCCGACGAAGAGTTCGGCGAAGACCGGCTGAAGGCGCTGCTTGGCGACGTCGCAAAGCTGCCCATCGACGAAATGTCGGCTCGCATCGCCGCCGAAATGCGCGGCTGGATCCGCGAAGCCGAGCAGTACGACGACCTCACATTCGTGCTCATGAAGGTCAACTGAACCGCGCTCACGGCACGAATCGGAAGTTATCGCCGCCAACTCGGAATGAGCATTGGCACGCGCCGCTTGTAGACGCGGTAGATTTCACCAAAAGTGCGTTCCAGATCGCGTTCCTCGAATTGAATTCCGATGAGGATGTAGAGTGTCATCGCGGCAGCGAACAGCAGGCGGCCTTGCGTCATGCGGGGCGTCGACCACAGAACAAGAATCGCGCCGAGATAGATGGGGTGACGCACGATGGTGTAAAGAAACGGCGTAACGAACGCGGGCGGACCCGGTTCGGCGATGCCGAGTAGTTCGCGCCAGTTAATCGCCAGCGCGCCGAACAGGATCAACTGCAGGCCGAAGGTCCAAATGGCGTAGAGGCCGAGCGCGGTTGCGCCGTCGAACAGCCAGAGAACATCGGGCATTGGCTGCCAGAATCGCCAGATGAGCGCGAGCGCGGCGAAGGTCGCCAGAACATACGTACGCCGGGGGTTGCGGGCGCGGAAGCGCTGTTTGAAGAACGGCCGCGCCATGATGGAGTGCTGCAGCGCGAACAGCAGAAGGAGTGCAAGATTGATGAGAGCGGCCTGGCTCATTCGTCCGCTTGCGGCTTGAAGACAACGACCGCCAGGGGCGGCAACGTAAGAGTGAGACTAAACGGACGGCCGTGGGCCGGAGTCTCATCGGCGTTGCGCCAGCCGAAGTTGCCCAGGTTCGATCCGCCGAAATCGGCGGCGTCGGTATTCAGCAGCTCAATATAGTTGCCGTCGCGAGGGACTCCGACTTTGTAGTTGTGCCGCGGCATGGGTGTGAAGTTGCAGGCGAAGACGAGGAAGTCCTCCGGGTCCTTGGCACGGCGGAGGAACGAGATCACCGACGAATCGATGTCGTGAAAGTCGATCCACTCGAAGCCTTGGAAACTGTTGTCGATCTCGTAGAGAGCCGGTTCGGTTTTGTAGATCCGGTTCAGCTCCGCGATGAGGTGCTGCAACTTTCGATGGAATTCGTACTGTAAAAGTTCCCACCGAATCTGTCCTTGCCAGTCCCACTCCTCGTACTGGCCGATCTCCTGGCCCATGAAGAGCAGTTTCTTTCCGGGGTGCCCGTACATGTACGCCATGAAAGCGCGAACGTTGGCGAAGCGCTGCCATTCGTCGCCGGGCATCTTACCGACCAGCGCACTCTTGCCGTGGACAACTTCGTCGTGCGAAACGGGCAGCAGGAAGTTCTCGCTGAACGCGTAGAGCAGGCTAAACGTGATGTAGTTGTGATTGAAGCGGCGGAAGACCGGGTCCAACTTGAAGTAGTTGAACATGTCGTGCATCCAGCCCATGTTCCACTTCATGGTGAAGCCGAGGCCGTTCAGATAGACCGGCCGGGTCACATTGCCGAACGAGGTGGACTCTTCAGCGATGGTGACGGCGCCGGGCACCTTGTGCGCTTCGATGTTGAACTGTTTGAGGAACTCGATGGCTTCGAGATTTTCGCGGCCGCCGTACTGGTTGGGAAGCCATTCGCCGGGTTCGCGGCAGTAGTCGAGGAAAAGCATGGAAGCGACGGCGTCAACGCGAAGACCGTCGATGTGGAATTTCTCGAGCCAGTAGATGGCGTTGGAAATGAGGAACGATCGAACTTCATTACGGCCATAGTTAAAGACGTTCGTGCCCCAGCCCTTGTGCTCGCCGATGCGGGAGTCGGCGTGCTCGTAAAGGGCCGTGCCGTCAAAGTAGGCGAGACCGTGTTCGTCCTTGGGGAAGTGGCCTGGCACCCAGTCGAGCAGAACGCCGATGCCGGCCTGGTGGCAGCCGTCGACAAAAAACATGAAGTCTTCGGGAGAGCCGAAGCGAGACGTCGGCGCGAAGAACCCGGTGACCTGATAGCCCCACGAGCCGGCGTAGGGATGTTCGAGGATCGGCATGAGTTCGATGTGGGTGTAGTTGAGGCGCTTGACGTATTCGACCAACGTGCGGGCGAGTTCGCGGTAGGAGAGCGGCTCGCCGTCATGCTTCATCCAGCTTTCAAGGTGGACTTCGTAGACCGACATCGGTGATTCGAGGGCGTTAGCCGCAGCGCGGCCGGCCATCCATTTTTCGTCGCGCCATTCGAAAGCGGGACAGTCGTGAATGACCGACGCCGTGCTGGGCGGGAGTTCGGCGCGGAAGGCGTAAGGGTCGGCTTTCAGGACCTCGTAGTTGTCGACCTTGGACTTGATCTTGTACTTGTAGGCGGCTCCGGCCTTGACGCCAGGGAGAAAAATCTCCCAGACGCCGCCGTCGCGCCAACGCATGGGGAACTGGGTGTGATGCCAGTGGTTGAAGTCGCCGGTGACGGCCACGGTGAGTGCGCCTGGCGCCCACACGGAGAAGTGAACGCCTTTGACCCCGTCGATTGTTTGGGGATGCGCGCCGAAGGTTTCCCAGGCGCGGAATAGCCGGCCTTCGGTGTGGAGGTGGAGGTCGAATTCGGACAACACGGGGCCGAAAGCATAGGGGTCGGCAGTGGTGTGTGTGGCGCCATCGGGATACTGCGCGGTGAGTGAGTAGGGGCCTTGGTGCGGGGCTTCGAAAATGCCGGCAGCGTGTGTACGCCGCATCGGCTTGTCGGCAATGTAGGCGGCTGAAGCGCCAGGGAAGAAGGCCCGGACCGTGCCGTCGTGCGGGCCGAGGATAGCGAAGGGATCCGGGTGATACCCTCCCACGATGGCGTCGAGCGTGGCTTGGTCCATTGGGTCCATTATGGCTCTACGCCAGGAGGGATGCATTCCAAGCGCGTCTGGTTAACGGGCCATGTACCTTTTGATAGAGTATCCCAATGACTCCAGCCCGATGGCGCGAAGTAAAGGCACTTTACTTCGGCGCACTCGACCAGCCGGCCGAGCAACGCAGCGCTTGGCTGGCGGAGCGCTGTCAGGACGACGAGGGTCTACAAGCGGAGATCGAACAGTTGCTCGCAGGCGCCGATGGAAGCGCGGTGATCGACGACCCGCCCGCCCGCGGTCTGTTGTCGGCGTGGAGCACCGGGCCGGCATTGCGTGACGGACATCTCCTCGGCGGGCGCTTCGAGATCGTGAAGCATCTCGGTAGCGGAGGCATGGGAGATGTATACGAAGCGGTCGACCGCGATCTCGGCACGCACGTCGCGGTGAAATTGATTCGCGCGACCGTGGCGGGCGACCCACACGCGCTGGCACGATTCCGGCGGGAGATCGCGCTAGCGAGGCAGGTGACACACCGTTCGGTGTGTCGCGTTTTTGACTTTTTTCCGGCCGGCGAGAGCAACGACTTCGACTTTTTGACGATGGAGCTGTTGCACGGCGAAACGCTTGCCGCCAAACTCCGGCGCGACGGACCGATGGCGCTTGCCGAGGCGTTGCCGCTGCTGCGCCAGATCGCGACGGGTCTTGATGCGGCGCATTCGGCGGGCGTGCTTCATCGCGATCTGAAGGGCTCGAATATCTTCCTGGTTGCATCGAGCGGAGGCCCGCGCGCGGTGTTGATGGACTTCGGGCTTGCGCGATCGTCGGCAGGAAACGACACGGTGTCGACCGGCTCGGCGTGGGCGGCGGGGACGCCGGCCTACATGTCGCCGGAGCAGTTGGAAGGCAACGAACTCGGGCCGGCGTCGGACATCTACTCACTGGGCGTTGTGATGTACGAAATGGCGACGGGGCGCCCGCCACACGAAGGACACTCGCCGTTGCAGATCGCGGTGCGCCGTCTGAAGGAGACGCCGAAGGCGCCGCGGGAGTTCGCGCCGTCGATCGACGAACGGTGGGAGTCGGCGATCTTGCGGTGTCTGGCGCAGGCGCCGAAGGACCGGTTCGAGACGGGAGCGGCGCTGATCGAGTCGCTGGAATCGCCCGCGCCAATGATCACTTGGACGGCGGCGCGGAAGCCAGTGTTCGCGGCCGCCGCGATGGGGCTGGCTGCGCTGGCATGGTTCGGCTACGATCGCTTTTCGGCGCCTACGCCACTGCGGCCGGATGTGGCGCGGTGGTATCGCGAGGGTGTAACGGCGATGGGAGATGGATCGCCGACGAAGGCGGTGAAGCTATTCGAAAATGCGTTGGCGGCCGACAGTTCTTTCACGGCGGCGCGCTGCCGCTTGGCCGAAGCGTATCAAGAGCTGGACATGCGGGACCGCGCACAGGAGGAAATGCTTGCGGCGGTAAGCGGCAAGATGCGGAGCCGTTCGGATCGCGCATTGTGCGACGGCGTGCGGGCACAACTGACGGGACAGTGGGACGAGGCGATTGCGGCCGCCGCCATGCGTGAAGAAATCGGAGATCTCGAGGAACAGGGAGTCGCGCGCCTGGATCGTGCTCGGTGGCTGACCCTGGCCGGACGGACGACGGATGCCGTTTCTGTTTTCGAGAGCATTCTGGCGAAGGATGAATCCCAACCGGGCGCGGCGCTGCGGCTCGCCGTGATTCGCGGGCGGCAGGACAAGATTTCTGCCGCGTTGGTTCTGTTGGACAAAGCCGCAACGGGATTTCGCGCGCTTGGAAATAGCGAGGGTGTCGGGGAGACAAGCTACCGGCGAGCTGTGGTGCTCACCAGCCAGTCGGTCGCAAAGGCGGCGGAGGCAATCGAAATCGCCGAACGAGCCACCAAGGATACCGATAACCCGTACCTGGAATCGAGGGTGCTTCGGCGCCGCGCGGAGATCCTGCAACGCCAGGGCGATTCGGAGGGATCGAAGAGATTTCTGCTGCGGGCTGCGGAAATAGCCGATAGCGCCGGACTCGGCGGGGAAGCCGTGAACGCACTTCTTGACCTCGGATTTCTTCCGTTCGCGCAAGGAAGGTATGAAGAGGCGGAACAAGACTTCATGAGAGCCCTGCGGATTGCGAAGCGACACCGAGCGAAGCGCGCCGAGGCGAGAACGATGCTCAGCCTGGCGCAGGTATACCTGAGAACCGGCCGGCCGGAGGACGCACACCGAATGTTTCCGGAGACGATCGGATTCTACCGATCAACGGGCGAGCTTTCCATGGTGGCCGAGTCGCTCATCTTTCAGGGTGATACCTATCAGATCGAAGGAAAGTTCGAGCAGGCCGAAAGGTCGTTCACCGAGGCGGAGACGTTGAGCGAAGCTCCAGCGGAAAAGATTCGTATCCGGCAACGGAAGGCGAGGCTGCTGCTGTTGCGCGGCGGATACGAAGAGGCAGTGCGGCTCTTTACCGAATTCTCTAAATTCTTCGACTCCGCGGGCGATCGGACTCACGGGCAATTCAACCGAATTGAGACGGCGAGTGCACTGCGATTGCTGGGAAGGTTTCGCGAAGCGGAAGCGGAATTGGACCGGGTGGAGAGCGAAAAACCGGCTACGCCTCAAATCGCCGCCGCTGTCGAATTCGAAAAGGCATCGATCGCGTTCGATCAAGACCGGCAGGCAGAATCGATCGCGAGACTGGAAGCGCTGCGAATACGCGCGAAAGCAAGTCGCGACACTCGGACGTTGACCGAGACCGACTGGCGCCTGTGCGGCCGGGTTGCCGAATCGTCCGAACCGTCCAAAGCGCTGCCATATTGTGACGCGACGCTCCGCGCCGCTCCAGCACACAAACAACGAGTGCAGTTGGTAAGAAATTCCTACGCCTTGGTTCACCTGTCCAGGTCGCGCTACGCACAAGCGGCCGAGGCGGCGAGAGAAGCGGTCACGCTTGCGATGGAAACGAAGGATCTGAACAACGTCTGGTACTCGGGTTTGGTGTTGACCGAGGCGCTGCATGGCGCCAAGGATCCGGCGTGGAAACAAGAGCGAACCCGGACCGAAGAGGCGTTCGCCTCTTGGCGAAGGCGAGACGGCGAAGCGGTGGCCGCGGCGTCGTTGCGGCGCCCGGTCGTCGGGGCGCGCGTTAGGCGCGTGCAAAGTTTGCAGTAACAATCAAAGCGAAAGAAGGAGAGAGACATGGCAAAGATGCCCAAGAAGCCAGTGGAATCACTACTGACAGTGGCAAAAGCGAACCTCGTCGCCAATATCGACGGCGCGGTCTACGCCTCGACGCTGGCGGTGCTGGAGCGGCTCCACAAGCGAGCCGCGCGTAAGCCGGAAGTGAAGGCGTTTTTGGAGAAGGCGATCGCCGAGGTGAAGCAAGGCGGCGGACAAGATGGCGGCGGCGGGCCGTCGCAAGGTCCGCCGGACGTTACCACTCGCGGAGGCGACTAGCAATAAAGAGGGCCGCTCATGAGTGGCCTTTTTTATTGCCATTTCAACGCGGGTACACCATCGATTTTCGCCGGAGACTGGCGGAGCCGTTCCAGTATTTGAGCTCGATCAGAAACGCCTTGGGAGCGCAACACCCCAACGGCCGCCGCAACGAAAGGGGTCGCCATCGACGTTCCGGATAACCAGCAGGAGTAACGAACCGCGTGATCCGGCGTCGATGGCCAAGTCGCGAGCACACATTCACCGGGCGCATAGACATCGACCACATCCTCGCGGTAGCAGTCCGGAGGCGGCACACGCAGGCTTCGGCTCCAACGTTTCGGCTTGCCGGCCCGCGGCACTCCCATCGCACCGACTGAGATCACGTCCGGATACGCGGCGGGATACATCACTGGCGGCTCACTCGAATAGCCAATCGGACAGTTTCCCGCGGCCGCGACGACAGTGATTCCCGATTTGATCACTTCGGCGATCAACCGCCGTTCCTTCGCGCTGCCTTCGGCCGATCCAAGGCTGAGGCTCAACACTTGTATCCGGCTGAGACGCGACTTTTTCTTGGCTTTCTTCGCATCGACCAGCCGCTGCAAATACGCCCAATACCGTTCTTCGTCGACATGGTACTTTCGCATGCCATTGATGACGGCGTACTTGGTGAAGACATTGCCCATCCAAACGCGGCTCGACTCCAGGATGCCGTTGGCGATTTCGCCTTCATACGCGGGCGCGAACTTCGCCACGATGCAACCGGCAACGAAAGTGCCGTGGCCGTAGGGATCGGACTTCGATTCCGCATCGGCAAAGTCAACACGGCCCTTGAGAGCGGAGTGCGCGGCATCGCAGCCGGAATCGAGGATCGCGATGTTGTCGAGTCGTAACTTGGACCATTCCGCCGGGCGATTCATGAAGTCGGTCGGCCAATAGACTTCGCCGGCGCCGTAGATCGGTCGCGCGGGATCCTTGGAACGCTCCTGCTTCTTTTCGGCGCGCTCGGTTGCAAATATCGCCTCAACGTCGGTCGGCGTATAGGTCTGAAAATCCGGCGCCCACATTGTTGGCACGATTTCGAGGCTTGCTGAATGGATCATGAACGAGGCCTTCCGACTCGTATTGCGCTATCAAGAGAAATCCGGGTCACTTTGTCTTAAAGCTGGCATTGAGCACAGGCGTGCCAAGGTTTGTCTTGGAACCCTTCGGGGCCAGCAACTCCAAAATTTTCTTTCGGTCGGTGATGCCTTGGTGGCAGAGCACGGCGGCGGCAGCAGTGACAAACGGAGCGGCCATCGATGTCCCGGATAGCCACGCGGAGAATTTCACTTTCGAAGGGCCTTCCATCGGGTAGGCGGAGAGAATTACGTCGCCCGGCGCCAAGACGTCAAGAGCGGACTTCCGCTTGCTCTCCTTTGGGAGACTCGTACAGGTTCGCCACCAGAGACTATCGGCGCGACTCTTGGAGTAAGAAAGCGCGCCGACGCTGATCACGTCTTTTAGCGCCGCCGGATACATTGTGGGAGTATCCCGCTTCCAGTCTTCAGGACGGTTTCCGGCAGCCGCCACAACGATCACGCCTGCGTTCAGTAGTTCGCGAATATCCTCAGCATGCGCCGAGGACGGAGTCTGCGCTCCGAGGCTGAGATTCACAACTTGGATCGCACTCAACCGGCCCGCTTTGCGACGTCGCGCGTCGGCAATCTGGCCTAGGAACTTCGAGTATCTGCCAAAATCGAGGGGGTACTGCGCGACACCGTTTACAACTACAGGCCGTTCGCTCATCACGTTGGCAACCCACACTCGGCTCTTCGGCAGGACGCCTTGTGGGACGTCGTAGAC
>Ga0194132_10012365_pt1 | contig 10670 bp, 8 predicted proteins | sample TA2KigOf80mmetaG_FD_148612 | JGI IMG/M metagenome (GOLD analysis project Ga0194132, IMG submission 148612) | Freshwater microbial communities from Lake Tanganyika, Tanzania - TA2015054 Kigoma Offshore 80m | ecosystem: Environmental > Aquatic > Freshwater > Lake | place: Tanzania: Lake Tanganyika... | reverse complement strand
CGCGCGATCTTCGAGCCGCGCCGACGCTTGATCCGTTGGTACCATTGCTTCATCGTCGGATCACGCCGCAAGACGTGCAACACCATCTGCGCCAGGACGAACCGCGCCAGCCGGCTTCCCTCCTTGGTAATCGAGCCCAGCCGATCGGTCGTCTCGCCTGAGTTGCGGACTGAAGGAACCAGGCCCCAGTAGTTGGCCAGGCTCCCCGGCCTGGGAAAACGTTCGATGTTGTCCATCCGCGCAGCCAGCGCCAGGCTGCCGAAGGCTCCGGCTCCTGGCACCGTGGCGATCAGCGTGGCCGTCGGACTCTGCTTCTGCCTCCTGGCGATCTGCGCTTCAACCTTCTCCAATTGGTGGTTCCACAACTTCCATTGCGCAAGCAGCAAGTCCATCTCCAGGCGGTCCAGCTCCGGCAGCTTCAGTGCTGTCAGCCACGCGCGGGCTCCCTTGGTGGCCAAACCCTTCGTGGGACAATGCTGGTGGAGGTTGTGTTTCAACAGGATGTGATGCACCTTGTTAATCGTCCGTGTGCGGACCTGCTTCATCCGGGCCCGCAGCGTCGTCAGTTGCCGGTTCTCGGCGTCCACGGCCGACGGGGGCTGGATCCGCCGCAGCCCGCGGATCGGCTGGCCGGCCGCCAAGCGCTGGCGGTTAACCCACAGCGTTTCACTCAAAGCCTGTGCGTCCCGGCGGTCGGTCTTCTTCTTGGTCCGCGTCGTCGGCTGGACGACCACCGTTTCACGGCAGCCGTACTCCGTGAGCATCTTCAGCACCCAGTCGTGGAAGCCGCAGACCTCCAACATGGCGACATAACCTCCTTCCGGCCTGGCCCGCTCCGTCAGTTCCGTGAAGAACGCCCGCACCCGCGGCCACTCCGTGCTGACTTGGCGCCGCACGATCACTTCTCCGGCCTCATTGCGAACACTGACGGTCAACTGCTTGCGATGCACGTCGATTCCCAGGTACAACATCGTAGGATCCTCCTTGGTTAAACCTTTTGAGCCGTAGACCATCTACGAGCTCGCACTCAAGGTACCAGGAGGATCCGCTTCTTCTCTTTCATAGAATCAACCCGATGCGGTCTTGACCAGTGGCTTCGACTCGAAATCGAGGCCGGCGTTGAGCCGCAGTCTTAATTGCCCGGCCGGAGAAGCAAGAACTGCCACCCTACCTCGACTGCAGGGTACATGGGCCGAGTCCGAGGCCAGGTGTTCCGCTAACGCGACGCTGACTGGGCCGCAGATTTCCTGGGACCGGCCAGAACTTGCCCCAGGCACAGAGGACACAATGGGCCGGTGTTGCTCACCCACTCAGACAGATTGGACCGCATCCGCAACCTGCCGTATTGCTCCAAGGCATTCTTCGACAAATTCAGCATGGCGTCCGGAATTGGCTTGCGGCACTGACGACACTCGGCCATGAGACAGATCCCTTTGCAATAGAAACCAGATAAGAGCCCTGATTATATCGGCTGGGATAGGGAGTCAAGCCTTTCCTGAGCTGGTAAGCTCGTCTGTAAGGGGTCCAGGGGCAGAGTATGGGCAGATAGGCTATCCTGACGAGACACAATGGCATGGGCGGCTGCCACCGATTACCCTGGAATGGTTCAATCGAGCGTTATGCCGGCTGCGACGAGACGATGCTCAACCAGAACAAGACACTCTGTTGCTTGAGGACAATGTAGCCAATGCCCCTCAAAAGATCCGTGTTCCGTCGATCGCTGATGCTGGCTTTGACCGCTGGGTGGTTGATTGCCGCTGTTTCTGGTCGTGCCGCGGTGCTCTATGACGGGGCGAGCAATGCCACTCCCAACCAGGTTCCTTGGCTATGGGGATATCAGGCACTCAATAAAACGAATCCCTTTACACCCCATCAAGTGACGCAATCGGCCGCTGGCGGCGTTACCACGCTGGACAGCACGGCCGTGATTCACGACGTGGCTGGGTATACCACTCACATCCCCAATCTCTTGTCTCCCGGCTTTTCGTATACTCATCCCAATCTGCAGGTCCTGGACCGAACGGCTGGTTTTATTGTCCGTTTCACCGTCCGGGTTAACAGCGAAACCCACAGCAGTAATGACCGTTCTGGGTTCAGTGTGATTGCCCTTTCCAACGATCCCACCCCGCGGGGCATCGAGTTGGCGTTTTGGACGAATGAGATCTGGGCTCAGAACGCAGGATTCACGCATGGCGAATCGTCTGGGGCTTTCGATACAACCGGGGGGCTCATTGACTACCAACTGCTCGTACTGGGCAGCACCTACCAACTCTCGGCAAACAATAGTCCGATCCTAACGGGCAGCTTGCGCGACTACACGGCCTTCAGCGGTGGCCCGCCGTTCAATTCGGGATTCCCGTACAATCAGCAGAACTTTCTGTTCTTTGGGGACAATACGTCGTCGGCTCGGGCGAGTATCGCACTGGCTCAGATCGCCGTAGACGAGATTCAGTCTGTTCCAGAACCAGCCGCCTGGGCTCTGGCATGGATCGGCTTCGTCGGACTTGTGCTGTACTACCGCAGCCCCACATAATTCAAATACAGCATCGCGGCGATCAGGACGATCGTACAGAATCCGATCAAAACCACGCGTTTGACGAGCCGACGACGGGCTTTTTCTTCCGGCGTAAATCGACGGACTTCCACCACCCGGTCCCCCAGCACGATTTTTTTGTGGGCATCCTTTACGCGGAAGGCCATCAGCGCATCTCCTTCGCCGCTGGCGACCAGCGGCGGAGCATCGGCTGCAGTGCTCGTTGCGGCAGGTCTTCCGGGAATGGTGACCGCGCCGCCGCAGTGGGGACACGCCATTTGCAGGCCGGCCATGTCCGCCGTCATCTGAAACGTGCCGCTGCAACGCGGACATCCCAGCAATTCGCCGTAGGAGTTTCCAGCCCCGGTGAGATGTCGGGCCGGCCCGGGCTGGAAGCCCGTGCTACCGCTGGACTCGTCCGCGGTTGTGGCCTTGGTGGAAGCGACGGACGGCGCCGTATCTGCGTCTGAATGCTTCACGGCCGGCGCCGCAGGCGTCCCAGCAGTGTCCGTCCGCGGCGGGAGCGGCGGCGGGGCTGGAAACGTCAACAAGACCGATTTGGGTTCCTGACGCGCGGCGGTTGTTTCCACCTTGGCCGTCGCGGACTCCCTGGGTTCGACCGCGCCGATGGCTACCACACCCTGGCAGGTGGGGCAGGCAACTTGCTGTCCCGCGAGCGTCGGATCGGCCTGAAATACGCCTGTGCAGTGAGGGCATTGAAAATGGAGCACGGGGCGTCACCACAAAGCTGGCGGTTTCCAGGTAGTATGTTGAAGATATCTTGCCTGGAGGAGGGGTCGCAAGCGCCGACCTCCCGGGCTGGATGCAGAGAACGACCATTGCCGCCCGGATTGCGGCCAGGAGCCATTGAGCGTCGATGTGCGGAATTGCCGGCTTACTTCTGTCGCGTCCTGCGGACGACGTGCGGCCGCTGTTGACGACGCTGGCGGATCGTCTGGCGCATCGCGGTCCGGACGACGCCGGCTTTTTGCAGGTCAGCCAGAGCAGAACCGTAAGTTCAGGTCGCGTGGCAACTGCCGCGCCCCACTGCCGTGCGGCGCTGGTGCACCGGCGGCTGGCCATTTTTGATCCGACGCCCGCAGCGGCCCAGCCGATGTCCGCGGCCGACGGCCGCTGGCATCTGGTCTTTAACGGCGCCATTTACAACTACGTCGAGTTACGAAGCGAGTTGGAAGCCATGGGGCACGTGTTTCACAGTCGTGGCGATACGGAGGTGTTGCTGGCGGCCCTGGTCGAGTGGGGCCCGGCGGCGCTTACGCGGCTGGTGGGCATGTTTGCCCTGGCACTGCTCGACACCTCGCGGCGGACTCTCTTGTTGGCCCGCGATCCGTTCGGCATCAAGCCGCTGTACTATGCCGCCACGGAGGGCGGGTTGGCCTTTGCCTCGGAACAGAAGGCCCTCTTGGAAGTGCCCGGAGTGGACCGCCGCGTCCATCCGCAGCGGCTGTACGATTATCTGCGCTGGGGCCTGACGGACTTTGGCGGCCAGACGATGCTCCGCGCCATCCGCCAGGTCGAACCGGGCGCGTGGCTTCAGTTCAACTGGGACGAACCACAGCAGCCGGCCGTGGTCCAAACGTACTGGAAGCCGGAGGACGCCCCGCCGGTTGAAGTCTCGTTGGACGATGCGGCCGCCCGGCTGCGGGAGTTGTTTTTCGACAGCGTCCGGCTTCATCTGCGCAGCGATGTACCCCTGGGGGGGGCGCTCTCCGGCGGCATCGATTCGTCGGCCATCGTCTGCGCCATGCGGCAGCTCGCAGGCAAACCGCTTGACCTGCACATGTTTTGCTACGTTGCCGAGGACCCGGCGATCAACGAAGAGCGTTTTGCCCGGTTGGCCGCGCAGCGGGCCGGTGCCGTGTTGCACCCGGTCGCGGCCGGATCGAGCGACCTGACCGCCGATCTGGATGCCCTGATCGACTCCCAGGATGAGCCGTTCGGCAGCACCAGCATTTTCGCCCAGCGGCGCGTCTTCCAGGCGGCTCGCCAGCAGGGGCTGAAGGTGATGCTCGACGGCCAGGGTGGAGACGAACTGTTTGGCGGCTACCGCTATTTCATCGCCGGCCGGGCTGCATCGCTGCTGCGGGCGGGGCGGTTGGTGCAAGCAGGAAGGCTGCTTCGCCAAGCGGCCAAACTCCCCGCCAGCGGCCACGGCCCCGGCACGCTGGTCCATTCGCTCGGTCTGCTTTTGCCGCCAGCTTTGCGCAATAGCGCCTTGCGCCTGTCCGGCATTTCGCCCCGTCCGGGGTGGCTCCACGCCCCGTGGTTCACGCAGCGCGGCGTGCAGATTGATCCGCCGCGCCAAGCCCGCGGGCCGGCCTATCTGCGCGACCAACTGTGTCTCAGCCTCCAATACACGAGTCTCCCCGCCCTGCTGCGCTATGAAGACCGCAATTCGATGGCCTTTGGCATCGAGAGCCGCGTGCCGTTTTTGACCACGGCGCTGGTTGAGTTCGCGCTCGGACTGCCGGAGTCCTACATCGTCGGGCCGGACGGAACGCCAAAACGGCTGCTCCGCCAGGCGCTGCGCGCCGTGGTGCCGGACGCAATTCTGGACCGCCGCGACAAGATCGGCTTTGCCACACCGGAAGCAGCCTGGCTATTGAGCCTGCGCGACTGGATGAGCGATGCGCTTAAGAGCGACGCGGCAGCCGCCATACCCGCGCTGCGGCCGATAGAAATGCGGCAGGAGTGGGAGGCCATGCTCTCGGGCCGGCGGCCATTTGATTTTCGATTCTGGCGGTGGGTCAATCTGATCCGCTGGGTTGAGCGCCGCCACGTGGTGGTGGAGTAGCCCGCACAAAGCCAATCACCAGGCCCATTCCATACGAAGTATAGAGAACCGCCAACCCTATCGGGCCGAGAACCAGACCGGCCGGACCGGAACCTGACATCAAGGCCGCGAAAGCTCCCATCAGGACAAAAAGTCCGCCGGCGGTCAACAGGGAGACGGCGATGATCGGGCTGAAAAAACTCCCCACGGCGAGTGCAATCCATCCCACCACCCACAGCGTCGGCAGCAGGAACACCAAACGAAATGATCCCGGGAACTTGCGCGTAATCGCGGCCCGGGCGAAGCCGTAACGATACATCTGCCGCGCCAGCCCGCTGAGAGTTGGGCGCTTATAGTGGACTACCTGGGTATCCGGCGTAAAGCGGAGCCGATAGCCGCGCCGGGCCAGCCGCAAGTTGAGTTCCGCGTCCTGGCCGCACCAGAATTGCGGGTCGAACCGTCCGCAGGCCTCGATGGCCTCGCGACGGTAGAGGCAGAACGCCACGCTCCGGGCATCGCAGTCCGTTTCTGCGTGGAAACTCGAATCCATGCCGCTTCCACCCAGCGGCGAGCGGAGGACCGCGGAAATCGCGCGGCCCACGGTCGTTGCTGAGCCCAAACTCTTGATGGCACACCCGGCTCCGGCAACCTCCGGGGGCTGGGCGGCCAGTTTTGCGGTCAGGACGCGCAGCAGACTGGGATCCGCCACGGCATGCCCGGAGAAGTTCATCACCAGCTCGCCGCTGGCGGCTTCCAGGCCCAGGTTGCGCCCCACGGCCGTGTTGCGGGCCCAATTGGAAAGGACACGCAGGGCGATTTCCGGATGGAGGCGGGAGAACTCTTCGATAATCCGGGGCGTGCCATCGGTCGATCCCCCGTCGGCCAGCATGATTTCGATCTGCTCGGCCGGGTAGTCCTGACCGGCGATGCTTTCCAAGGACTCCCCCAGGTGCTCGCGTTCATTGTAGACTGGCAGTAGAAATGAAACGCGTGGGGGCATGGCTTGCGGGGTGCGAGTGGATGGACGCTGGGTGGCATGCCCACGTGAGAGAGACTTGGGTGAGCTCAAAAAGTTTCATCCCTGGTGTTGGCGTGAATCATTGTACTACGTGGGCATGTTTTGGGAGGAGCAGGGGAATCCAGTACGACGATGGCACTTCCAGATAAGCAGGTTAAAGCCAGTACTCCAACGCCCAATTTTGCCATCGTCGGCGTGGCCGGCTTTGTGGCCCCGCGCCATTTGGAGGCCATCCGCCGCTGCGGAGGCCGGCTGCTGGCGGCGGTCGATCCGCACGACTCGGTCGGCATCTTGGACCGCTACTTTCCCGAGGCCCGGTTCTTTACCGAGATCGAGCGTTTCGACCGTCACCTGGAAAAACTCCGCCGCGGCGATCCGTCCGGCCGGGTCCATTACCTCAGCATCTGTTCGCCAAACTATCTGCACGATGCGCATGTCCGGCTCGCCCTGCGCGTCCATGCCGACGCGATCTGTGAAAAGCCGCTGGTGATCAATCCGTGGAATCTCGATGCCCTGGCGGAGTTGGAGCAGGAGACGGGCGGCCGCGTCTGGAACGTGCTGCAACTGCGGCTCCATCCGGCCTTGATCGCCATCAAGAAATCCGTGCAGCCGGGTGGACCGAAGCGGGAAATCTGCCTGACCTATATCACACCCCGCGGCTCCTGGTATGCGCGGAGTTGGAAAGGGTCGCTGGAAAAATCCGGCGGCGTGATCATGAACATCGGCATACATTTTCTCGACGCGCTGTTGTGGCTATTCGGCAACGTGGAAAAGAGCGAAGTCCACTTGCTGGCTGCGGACAAAGCGGCCGGCGCGCTGGAACTGGCCGGCGCCAAGGTGCGATGGTTCCTGTCCGTCGATGCCCGCGATCTGCCGGCGCGCGGCGGGCAGGGCTCCGCCGGCGCGAACTCGGCCTATCGCTCGCTGACGCTTGACGGCCAGGAAGTCAACTTCTCAACCGGGTTCGAGGATCTTCACACACGGGTTTACGAAGAGACGCTGGCGGGCCGAGGCTTCACGATCGAAGATGCCCGGCCGGGTATTGAGCTGGTGCACAGCATTCAGCAGGCGAAGGTTGCGGCATCCGGCGGCCAGTTGGAGCGGCATTCGATGGTTCGGAACGGGTAAGCCAGGCGACTGCCTGACGGAAACTGGACCTGCTTAGGAGCCGTTCGGTTCTGGGGAGACTTCATCCGTCAGGCAATAGCCTGACCTACCGGCGTGCCAGATCCGCCGCGATGGTTTGGGCTGCTGTGCCGTCACCGTACAGGCTTTCGCCGGTGGACCAGTTGGGTTTCGACTGGAGCGATTCCGCGATGGCCGCTTCCACCTCCGCGGCGGTGCGGGGATCGACCAGCCGGTTGAATCCGTGCTCCACCAGTTCCGTCCACTCTGTTTCGCCGCGCAGTGTCAGGCAGGGGACGCGATGAAAGTAGGCTTCCTTCTGCACCCCGCCGGAATCCGTGACGATCAACCGGGCTCCGCATTGCAGCGCCACCATGTCGAGATAGCCAAGCGGATCAATCAAACGCAGGTTGCCCGATTGCGGTGCCAGGCCGTGCCGCTGTAGGGCATGCCGCGTGCGGGGGTGCAGCGGCAGAACCACGGGTATGTCCCGGGCCACCCGGCCCAGGGCGGTGAAGATCGCGGCCAGCCGGGTCGGATCGTCCGTATTCTCCGCTCGATGGATCGTGGCCGCGATATAGCTTTTTTCGGCCACACCCAGGCTGGACAGCAAGGGGCGCTGCCGGGCCTCGGCGGCGAACAGCCGCGCCGTGTCGTACATGACGTCCCCCACGCGGCGCACCCTGGCCCCAAAAATTCCCTCTCGGCGGAGATTCTCCACGGCCACATCGGTTGGCGCGAACAACAAGTCGCTGACGTGGTCCGCCACCACGCGGTTGATTTCTTCCGGCATCCGGCGGTTGAAAGAGCGCAGCCCGGCCTCCACGTGAGCCACCGGAATATGGAGCTTGGCCGCCGCTAGGGCGCCGGCCAGCGTGCTGTTCGTGTCGCCGTAGATCAGTACCCACTGCGGCGCTAGTCTGGGAAGCAGTTCATCCAGGGCGATCAGCATCCGGCCGGTCTGCGCCGCGTGCCCGGCGGAGCCCACACCCAGGTGATGGTCGGGTGCGGGAATGCCCAATTCGCGAAAAAACACGTCCGACATATTCTCATCGTAGTGCTGTCCTGTGTGCACGAGCACTTCCGTAAGGCCCCCCTGTTCGCGGAGGGCGCGCGATACGACGGCGGCTTTGATGAATTGCGGGCGGGCGCCGAGGATAGTGACGATCTTCATGGACGCAAATCAGTCGAGGTCAGGCATGTGCTGCTTGTGTCGCCGGATGCAGGCGTCGATCCGGCTGCGGTTTTCGCGCTGCCACTCGATCGTATTACGCAGCCCGTCCTGGAGATGAAGCCGGGCGACAAATGCCAATTGCTGTTGCGCCTTGGTGGTGCTGCCAAAACGCTTGCCGCTGTGATCCCACTTGCGCTGTTCACCGATCTTAATTTCGGACTGGCTTTCAGCCAGGCGCACGATGGCGCGAGCCAGTTCGCTAATGGTCGTTTCCCGGCCACTGGCCAGGTTGAACACGTCTCCCGGCGCGCCCCGTTCGGCGCAGCGGATCAATCCGTCCACCACGTCTTCCACGTAGATGAAATCGCGCGATGCGTGCTCGTTCTCCACGTAGAGCGGCCGATTCAAGATGGCTCGAAAGACAAACGTCGGCACCACGTTGCGCCACACCGTGGCGGGCGTCCCCCGCCAACGCCCCGCACCCAGGACTTCGCCCGGGCCGTAGACATTCTGAAACCGGGCTTTGACGAACGGAACTCCGTGCTGGGCGTGATAATAGTTGCCGTACAGCTCGCCGATGATCTTGGAAATCTGATACGGGCTGTCCAGGTAAAGCGAGACCGGGGCGTCCTCCGAGGTCGCCTCCGCCTCGTCAAACGTCTTTTCGGCCACGGTGCAGCCGGCGGAAGAATAGACCACCTTGCGAATCCGGCCAAAGCCTTTGATCTGCTCCAGCAGTTTGAGCGTTGTGAGCGTATTGTTCTCGTGGTCCGCCAGAGGGTCGTGCATCGAACTCTGGTTGCCGTGGTAGGTGGCTAGGTGGAACACGTAGTCGAAGCGGTCGTCCAGCCGGGCAAGAATCCGGTCGTCCGTGATCGAGCCTTCGATGAACTCGATCTGCGGCGACTCCGGAAGATTATCTCGCTCCGACGAGAGGAGATTGTCCACCACGGTGATGTGCGCGTCACCGTCGGCCAGCAGCCGCCGCACCAGGTTGCTCCCGACAAAACCCGCGCCGCCGGTGATGAGGTAGTGCATGGACATCGTGCGGATCACGAAAAGGCGCAAATGACGAATGAATGACGAAGTCCAAATGACGAATGGCGCTCTGCTCACACCAATGTTTTGTCCTTCGTCATTCGGATTTCTTTCGTCATTCTGGTTTCGACATTCGTCATTCCCGTTTCATTGCGGTGGGTGCCAGCACCCACCCTACTTGGTGGCCACGTCGCGCAGGTGCGTGTACGTCTGGGTGACGCCAAACTGCTTGTAATACTCCACCGCCGCGGCGACGCCGGTTTCCAGCGGTGTATCGGCCTGCCAATTAAAATCCTGGTTCGTGCGCGTCGGGTCAAGCAGAATCGTAAACGCATCGTCGGGGCTGCGGGAGCGAACCTCCACGGCGGGATCTGGCGGCAGGCCCAGAGCGCTGACCGTCGCGTCATACAACTCCTGAATGGAGAAATCGCGCCCGGACGAAATGTGGTAATAGCCCGTCCCCCCCTGGCCGTCGAGCGATGCGAGCACCACCGCCAGCAGGTCGTCAATAAAAATAAAATCACGCCGCGTATCGACGCAGAAACACGGCTTGCCGGCACTCAGGCGGCTGAAGAACGTCGGCAGCGGGCCGCTGATATTTCTGGGTCCATAGCAGTTGGCCAGCCGGAACGAGACGAACTCCAACCCGGACAGAGCAATATAGTTTTCTCCCGCCGTCTTGCTGATGGCATAGCTGCTGCCGCACGGATCCAGGGTGTGATCCAGCCGGATTGGCTGCTCGGTCGGCCGCAGGCCGTAGCACAGGGCGGTCTGAAAGTAGATCAGCCGTTTGGCTCCGGCGCGGCGCGTCGCCGCCACGATGTGGCACGTACCCAGGACGTTGGTCCGGACGTCCTCCGTCCAATCGGTGGGATCTTTGTACGAAGCGGCGGCGTGAATCACCTGCTGCGGCTGGAAATCGTCGAACGCCTGGTCCACCAGGCTCGCATCGGCAATCGTTCCCGCCACCAGCGTTAGCCCAGGACGC
>Ga0194132_10012363_pt1 | contig 10670 bp, 10 predicted proteins | sample TA2KigOf80mmetaG_FD_148612 | JGI IMG/M metagenome (GOLD analysis project Ga0194132, IMG submission 148612) | Freshwater microbial communities from Lake Tanganyika, Tanzania - TA2015054 Kigoma Offshore 80m | ecosystem: Environmental > Aquatic > Freshwater > Lake | place: Tanzania: Lake... | reverse complement strand
CGGCCCTGCCGCAGCACCGCACTCAGAAAAGAGGTTTCGGCGAACTCGAAAGGATGGAACGAGGAGCGACCGGCGCCACCGAGGGTTGGGGCATCGAGAGCAGAGATTGCCAGCCGCAAGGTTGCGGAAGACCGGAGCGCTTCGAGAGTGCTCGGCCTCGTCCTACATTTCCTTCGAAAGGATCTTAGGATCCCATTCTGCCAGGATCTCCTGGCAGACTGATTCCAGAACCTCGGCCGCACTGCCAGGGCGTTCCAGTTTGGATGTCCAGTGCCACTGGTTCAAATAGGCATCAGTCCCTGCCAGCCCTTGTTCCATTGCGAGGCGATCGATTTCGACTTGATAGCGCTCCGGTAGCTGGCGAGAGACGGGACGCGCCCCGTCGAATGCCTTAACCTGAGCGGGGATCTCTTTCCAGTATAGGATTTGGTATTTAGCCATTGTGGGTCCAATCTGTCGTGAGAGGAGCTGAAACACGCGAATCGATGCACAGGACTAATTGCACGGCGTCAGGCCTCTGCCGTTTTGGAAATGGAATCCGCATGCCGTCCCGTTGCCTAGTAACCAAGGGCTGCGCCCTCGATATCCCGCAGTAGAGAATCCTCAGGTTCGTGCACAACAGGCACGACCGGCGTGAACTCAGAACGCCCTGGCATCACTGCTTTCGCCGCCCAAGTCCGATGCTGGAATCCACCGCGCCGAGCTCACTACTGAGCTTGCAACTCTCCCTTGCGGTAGGCACGCAAGAAAGTCTTACAGTTCCTGTCCTTTCCCAGAAGCACATCCTGGGCAAGCTGAAACGATCGGGACTGTCTGTCGAGCGAAAAGACTCGATCCAGATGGCTGGACACCGGGTCGATGATTCCGCTGTCCGCACCCGCCTCGGTGGCCAACACGATGAACACATCGTTCAGAAGCTGCCTGGAGGGAAGCCCGAAAGAGACATTGCTCAAACCGCCGGTGATGTGAACGTCTGGTCCGTATCGCTCTCGAAGGCGTTGGATGGCCAGCAGGCAGTGGTTGCCAAACTCGCTATCTACCGAGATGGGGAAAACCAGAGGATCGATGTAGATATCCTTAGCCAAGATGCCCTTGGCAAACGCTGCATCCAGCAGTCGCGATGCATTTGCGATCCGTTCCTCGTCATTCTGAGGCATCCCTTTTCCCCCGGCGGCAGTCACGATGACGGGACTATCGTATTGGCGGGCCAGGTCAAGGGCTTCCACGCGCTCCAGAGATGCCGAGTTTAGAAGCGGCCTGCCTGCCCTCCGGTCGCAGGCTTCCATGCCTTCTTGGATGATCTCGAGGTTGGAAGAATCGATCGACACGGGCAGGGAAGTCATTCCCTGAACCGTCCGGACGAGCCATCGCATGGCCTTTTTCTGGTCCTCCAATCGGAGCGAGATTTCGTCCACGTTCAAGTCGAGGTAATCGGCGCCGGTCTGTTCCTGACGGCGAACCAGGCTTCTCAAATACTCCAAACCATCGCTGGCCTCAGGCTCGCGGCTGGACATGGCAGCCGTCACCCCGATCTTCACGTGCTTGACTCGACCTTCAGCGTAGTCTTGACTCTTCTTGATTTCTTCCGGGATGGCCAGATACCGAACGGCTCCGTCCGAGCCGGTGTAGACAACGGCTTCGACCCCCTCCGCAGTGGTTGCCACGCGCTTGCCGCTGCGGAGCACAACGCGCGTGGCATGGATGTTTTCGCCGATGATCGTGAAGTCCTTCATCAAGCCGTTGACTTTCATGGAATCCTCTCTCGTTTTCCCGTTGCGGGCGATTCGCGCTTGCACAACGCTGTCGATGAGTGCTGCGGCAACTGGAATCGGCGAAAGGCAGTACCCGAGCCGTCGCGCTAATTCTTGCTGTGGTGGTCCTTCTTCAGAAAAGCGTTTGCCCAGGCACTGGTTCCCCGGAGCTTTCCATCCTTGACTACAACGGGGCGTTCCAGCATTTTTCCTTCCTCGCCATAGGCCTTCAACCGCTCATAGGCAAGGGCCCAGATGCACTCCTTTTCGCCTACCTCACACTTTCCCTGGCGGGTTCCGCCGCACGGACCGTTGCGCTGGTTCTTGGCGCACTGAGATTCAGGGCAAAGGTAAGCGATATCCGGCAGCGAGCAATCTCCGCAGTCGCGGCAATCGAAAGTGACAATCTTGATTGCGTGCTCAATCCCATGCAACATGCGTTGCATTCCCTGTCCCGACCGCTCGGCAGTTTCTGAAATCTTCTTCCCGATGGCAAAGCCGGTGGTTCCTTCCTCGAACACCGTATCATGGACGGCACGATTGATCTTGTAACTCAGCGGAACGGACCGCTTCAATTCTTCCTGGGCTTCTGGCGTCTTCGAACAGAGATAGGCCCGATTGATTTCGGTCGAGCTCAAACCCGTCTCCGGGTCCGGCTCGAAGAAATAGAACTCATCGGGCAGCCCAAAGCGGATCTCTTTGGCAAACTCCTTCCAGTCGCGTTCTCCAAAGCCCGCGGCGAGTTGCAGAATCTGCTCGTAGTCGGGATATTTCAGGTGGCCGCCCAAATAGACTCCACGAAAGCCAAGGCCTTTGGCGATGGCACACTGTTTGGCTGCCAGTTCCAGGAAGAATCGCTTGCCCTTGTCGGGTGATTTCGCCTGCTTCTCCGACAAGGCGAGCAGGTCGTCTGTTACCACACACCCAGGAATCTTGCCCGAATGGAAGTAGCGCGCGGCGGTTGCCCCGAGCACAAACACGTTCGCGATCACAGGAAGGTCGAAGCCGCGAAAAGCCATGTATTTGAGCAGCTCATCCTGCTTGCGAGAGTCGTAGCCGATCTGGTTGATGATGAACTGTGCGCCGCACTCGATCTTTTTGGCCAGCTTGAAGTATTGCGGCATCACCTCTCTCTCGTAGCGCTTGTGGTTGTTGACCACAGCGCCCAAAAAGAGATGCGTGGGCTCCATGCGGTGCGCGCTACCTTGGTCATGGGCGGGGGCTATCCCAGCGTTCATGTCCGAAAACATTCGCAGCAGGGCGACCGAATCGATATCGAATACACCTGTCGCAAGGCCCCGGTAGCCGTCGGTCGGATAGTCTCCCGACATCGCCAGAACGTTGTTGAACCCCGCGCTGGCTAGCTGCCAGCCACGACTTTGCAGCGCATTGCGGTTCCAGTCTTTGCACGAGAGGTGGATGATGACATCTTGGCCCCGCGAGATGAGGTCCGTTCCCAGGATGTCGGAACTGATCATCGCGTTGCCGCCGGGATTATCGGTAATGCTGAGCGCGTGAATGCCGGGATGTTGAGCGAGCGCTCGCGCCAGCTCCATCACCCGCCGGCCACTCCGCTCCGTGATGACGCCTCGCGACGTGACCAACTCCACGCAGGTGACGAACGTTTTGGTTTCTTGCAACAGAAACCGAAACGACTGCTTTTGCCAAGCGCCCAGGCTCAGCGCGTTTCTTGCTGACGATAGCGCCATGTCACTCCTCTCAACCGATTGACGCCAGCCTGTGCAGGCATCTGCCTTTCGCCGGTCCGGCTTTTATGGGTGGATGGATGTACCTGCCAAGACTTCTGGCATCGGTTTGAATTGGCAACCTTCTACGAAGACCTCGAAGAAATCGGGCGTCGTTTCCAGCTCGACGTGTTCGATCTGGCGGACCAACTGCTCGATGGCCTGCCGCTTTCGCCTGGAAAGCAAGACTTCCTTCGCGCCCTGAACGGAGGCATTGCCGACCTTCACAATCCGGTCTTCCGGAACGGGAGCCAGAAATCCGATCTCGATCGCGTGGCGCACGTCGACGTAGTTCGCAAAGCCGCCAGCCAGGTAGAGCTTGCTGATGTCGCGAGGGTTCACACCGAACTTGCGCATCACGATCATCTGGCCGCAATAGTTTGCCGCTTTCGCTTGCGCGAGGTTGCTGGCGTCCTCGCGAGAAAAGGTGATGCCCCGTTCAGGTACGATCGGGATTTCGAAGAGCTTGTTGGGAAACACGCCTTTCGGTGTCATCTGGCCGTGCCGCCGAAGCTCCGCCAGTAGGTCGATCAGGCCGGATCCACAAATGCCTTCCGGCTCGACGCCACCGATCGTATTGTACTCGAAGCGGCCATCCGCCAGGCGAATGGATTCGATGGCGCCATCGAATCCGGGCATGCCGAACTTGATGAGACCGCCTTCAAACGCCGGACCCGCCGGGCAGGAGGCCGCCAGCATTCGTTGTGCGTTTCCCACCACGACTTCGGTGTTCGTTCCCACATCGACCAGCATCACGACTTCATTCTGCGATGCCATGTCGACAGCGGCCAGGTCAGCGGCCGTGTCGCCGCCGACATGGCTGGCCACAAGCGGCAGGCCGTAAACCTTGGCCTTGGCGTTCGCCTGAATTCCGACCCGCCGGGCATCTTCACGGAGAGCAGTCGTTGAGCACCGACCCTCCAGATAGGCGTGCTCGACGGTCGACTTGTAGGGGCGCTGTCCAATACTTTGCACGTCGAGCTTGAAGAACAGGTCGCGCATCGTGGAATTACCCGCGACAACGACTTCGTAGATCTCCAGCCGCGAGAAGTTCAGCCGGTTGCACAATTCGCGGATTTCGCGATTCGTCGCGTTGACCACGGCCCGCTGCAGCTCACCGCGAAATGGCCCACCATCGTAGGAGATGCGATGCATGACATCGCTTCCTCCAAACTGCTGTGGGTTTGCAAACGAGCTGGAACAAGCGCTGCGGCCTGTCTCGAGATCGACGAGTTCCATCACGATGGTTGTCGTGCCCAGGTCAATGGCCAATCCATAGAGGTGTCCGCGAAACCGGTCGATGGGCTCGCCGTCGTACAACACCTGCGCGCCCGCACGTGCCACCAGCGGATCGAGCTCGATGGGCTTCTGCCGCGTCTCGACGAGGATCTTGGGCCGCCGCCGCAGCGGGGAGAACCGAACGTCGATCGAGGTGTGTTCGATCCGCGCCTGGCAGGCAAGCCGGTAGTTGCCGCGCAGAAACGACTCAGGCTCGCTCCGCGGACTTAGCGCTTCCATGCCCTCGCTGATTTCGACCACACACTCATGGCAGACGCCCGCCCGGCCGCAAGAGGTCGGCACCTGCACCTTCAGGTCGTCAGCGTAGTCGAAGACGGTCTTGCCGCTGGCCAGATCGCATTTCTGGTGGTCGTGTGAAATGGTTGCCATCAGGGGGTAGCGGCAGTGGAAGGCAGCGACGCGCCGTGAGCGGAACTACTTCGCCCGGAGATGCAGGGCCTCCTGCCCGGCGGCGCCGTCACTCCCAGGCGGGGCGATAATCCAGCTTGTCGTCTCCGATGCAAAGCGGAAGTTCTCCGGCGGCGCCAGCCTTGCGCTTGTTGCGGCAACCGAACTGGGCGGTGCACCGGTCGAAACGGTTCTTGTACGGGCAGCGCCAGGTCGACTGCTCGTCTGCGTGTGCGACAATCGAAGCGAAGAGATTGCTGATCCGATCTAAGCGCTGTTGCAGTTCTTCTCTGGTGGGCATCGCGTTTTAGGATTTCACTGCGACTCCCAGAAGATTCTTGGCCAGCGCGACGCACGCCAGCGCATCCTTGCCGTAGCCATCCGCGCCCATGTCGTCGGCGAACTCCTGCGTCACGGGCGCGCCACCCACCATGATCTTAACCTCGTCGCGCAAGTCCGCATCGATAAAGGCTTCGATGGTTTTTCCCATGTTCGGCATGGTGGTCGTCAACAATGCCGACATGCCCATCAGCGGCGCCTTCGTTTCTTCGATCGCTTCGATGAACCGGTCCGGCGAGGTGTCGACCCCCAGGTCATGCACCACGAAACCGGCTCCGCGCAGCATCATGATGCAGAGGTTCTTGCCGATGTCGTGTAGATCGCCTTTGACTGTCCCCATGACGACGGTGCCGACCGGGTCGACTCCCGCTGCTGAAAGAATCGGCTCGATGTGAGCCATCCCGGCCTTCATCGCACGTGCGCAGGCGAGCACTTCCGGCACGAAAATGAAGTTCTGGCGAAACTTGATGCCTACGATGCCCATGCCGGCGATCAGCCCATAGTCCATGACCTCCAGCGCTTCGATTCCACTGTCCAGGGCTTGTCGCGTCAACCGGCTGACTGTTTCATTCTCGCCTTCGATCAGCGCCGCGGCAATGACCTGCATCTCGGGGCACGCCTGGGCGAATGTGCCGATCGTTCTCTGGCGCTCGTCCGGTCGCTCGATGAACTCCTCAATTTCTTGGCGGATAAACTCATTGGTGATATCGGTGATTTCTGCCATGGCTTCCTCTTAAGCGACATCCGATGTCCAGCCCTCGGCGCGGCCCACTACGCGAAGGCGCTCAGCCCCGCCAGTTCCGCGAGGCTTTTTCTTTGTGCCACTCCTTGACGGTTTTCGGGATTTGTTTGAGATTCTCGATCGCGGTCTGCAAGGGAATGGCGCACTCAGGTCCAACCAGCTGCACGCCGGCTTGGAGGTTCTTGATGACTTCGTTGTGAACGGCCTCCGGTCCCTTCGAGAAGAGAGTTTCCGGATTGTTGATGTTACCCACCAATGACGTTCGGTTGCGCATGATCCGCATCGATTCCACCGGATCGTTCTTCGAGTCGTAATGGAACGCTGCCATGCCCGTTTGGGCGATGAACTCCATTCGATCTTCGGTCTTGCCGCAGATGTGGAGGATGATCGGCACGCGCAGACGTTCTGCGAACTCGATGTGCAGGTCTCTCAAGTAGCGTGCGTAGTATTCGCCGCTTACCAGATCGCCGGTCGCATGGTCTGGCAACGTCAACGCGTCCGCTCCCGCTTCGATCTGGGCGATCCCGAATCGAATCGTCGCTTCCTTGAGTTTGTCGAGGCAAACCTTGGTTTTTCCCGGGCTGTCCAACGACATCAACAGAAATGGCTCGACGCCGAAGCAGTGATAGCCAAGCGACCACGGCCCCATCGTTTTCCCGATAATGGCAACCTCGTTGCCGAACTCCTTGCGCAGGATCTTGATGGCTTCAGTCACACAGCGCGTATCGCTGTGGTTCAGGAAGTCAGCAGGAATTCGAATGTCGTCCACGTCCTGAAAAATCGGCTCACGCATCTTGACGGTCGGCCAGTTGTCTTTCTGCTCCCACTGGATCTTGCAGCCAAGCGCCGAGGATTCCTGAATAATCGAGAACACCGGCATAATGCTGTCGAAACCGAGCTCGGTATAGCTGGTGGCTGCGAGGCGCGCCATGAGCTCCGGAACGCGGTTGGCTTCGGGAAACGGAGCCTCCACCAGATCCATCAACTCCACGGTGGCCACCGAGGTTGGGTTGCACACGGGTGTTCGGTCCACGGGTTCGCGCCTCAAAGCGGACAGGACGCGCTGCCGGCTGTTCATCGCACCTGCTGTTTGGGATTCCATGTCCACGCCTTTCGTTCCAGTACACTCGTCAACAGCTTTCTACCTGGGCTGCTATTTCTGCGCGCTGGGCGCCGACAGCACTCCGCGGGCAGCAGCCATCTCTTCTTCCCGCAGAACAGCCCGAACGTTGAGCGCCCGCACGAGCAACAAACCGACCAACGCGTCGTGGGGCTGTCCACAAGCTAACTGCACAAAATCGCTTCCGGATGCGCCCAGTTGCATCTGGCCCAGCTTGGCGAGGCCGTTCGCGACGGCAGCAATGCGGCTCGCCTTGTCTGGTTCCTCCCCGTCAGCGGCCAGCAGATAGCTCCCATCATTTCGGCTGGACACCGTAATGGTCCGATTCGACTTCCTGTCCAGGATGTGCAACGGGCGGGAGGACCCAGGCTGGCTCGGGTCTAGCTTGCAGGCTTCGAGAAACACGCGCCGGCAGGCGAGCGGATGTTCCGTCCGGCACGGAAACCGAATCTGGAGCGACTCTCCCGCAACCGGCTCGAGCCCACCCAACAGAACCATCGCTTTAGCAACAAACTCCAGCCGCTGCCGCGTGCCTTGCCGCCGGCTGTAACTGTGAACCAGGTACTGCGGCCCCTCACCCGCGTCCTGGCGATACAGGGCGATCGAGATGTTAAGGAAGTGCGGGTCCATGGGGACCAACTCGACTCGCCGTCCCAGATCAACCGTCTCACCCATGCCAAACTCCCCCCAGGTCGACGAGCCCTGGCCCGTAAACCACGCCAGCCGCGGACTCCACCACCGGCTGCTGCGAACAGATTTTGTTGACTCAACCCGAGATGATCGATTAGCCTGACGTTAATGGATCAGGTTGTCTGACATTCAGTCAAAGCCTAGTTCAAGCAGCGCGCCTTTGTAAAGCACTTTTTTGGCGTCACGACGGGTCGGAAGGTTCTCACATGCAAGCCCAAAAAACCAGGAAATTGGCTGTGGATGCCATGCGTCCGGTTCATCGAAATTCCTTGAGCGATGAGATTGTCGATCAGATCACCGGTCTCATTTCCCGGGGTCTTCTAAAACCTGGAGACCGCCTGCCGTCGGAAAAGGACCTCTGTTTGCGGTTCGGAGTGGGGCGTACGACGATCCGCGAAGCGCTGCGTTCTCTGGCCGTGATGGGGATCTTGGATGGGAGGGTTGGCGAAGGGACCTTCGTCTCGGTTGACAGCCGAAAATATCTCGAGAAGGCCTTGCAATGGGGTTTGCTGATCGATCGCAAAAGCGTGAACGACCTGATTGAAACACGCTTGATGCTCGAATCGCAGACCGCCTGCGCTGCTGCCAGCCGCGCAACCGACGCGGACCTCGACGAAATCGCCGACGCACTTGCAGGAATGGAGCGTTCCTTGGACCGGCCGGAGGAATACCTGGAGCATGACCTGCGTTTCCACTTGGCCATTGCGCGGGCGACACAGAATCCGATTCTCTTCAACCTGCTGACGATGACTCGCGGCTATCTGCAGACCTGGATTGGCGAAAGCCTCGCGAAACCGTCGCCCAGGAAGATGCGCGTTCGGGCCGAGTCGTCGGTTTGGGAGCACGAGAAGGTTCTCCAGGCGCTTCGAAAGCGAAAACCCGACGAAGCGCGCCAAGCGATGACGGAGCACATCCTTTCGAGCAGTCTGGATTTCCAAGCCCAGGTCGAAGCGAATCCTAGAGCGTGAGTTTCGACGACCCGTTCGAAGCGAAGCGCGCCCGTGCCGACCACGGGCTCGCCCTAAGACGAACTGGCGGAACGGGCACTACGAGCGCAATTCGCGGGCTTGGCAGGGAGGGTAGCTGGCCAACTCCACAAATGAAACGAATTCCGGGAGCAATCGATTGAACCACACAGCCAGACTCATCATTTCTTGTCCGGACCAGCGTGGGCTGGTGGCCAGGGTTTCCGACTTCGTTTCCCGCAACGGAGGCAACATCCTTCACTTCGACCAGCATACGGATCTGGCAGACGGAGTCTTTCTGGCACGCGTGGAATGGGAGTTGGAGAGCTTTCGAATTCCCCGTGAAAGAATCAGGGACTGTTTCCAGGGCATCGCCCTGGAATGCGGTATGCAGTTCGATCTCGCTTTCAGTGACCACGTTCCGAAAGTGGCCATTTTAGCTTCGAAGCTGCCTCACTGCCTTCAGGATCTTCTGCTGCGGCAGCGAGCTGGCGAGCTCAAGGCGGAGATTGCCCTGGTCATCAGCAATCACGCCGAGGCGGGAAAGATCGCGCAGTCGTTTGGAATTCCCTTCAGACACTTTCCCATCACTCGCGCCGACAAGACACAACAGGAAGCTGCGGAGATCGAGGCGATCCAATCGGCAGGGGCGGAGTTGGTGGTGCTTGCCCGTTACATGCAGATTCTCAGCGAATCGTTCGTGAAGGCGTTTCCCAACCGGATTATTAACATCCATCACTCGTTTCTGCCTGCGTTTGTCGGCGCTCAGCCTTACCACCAAGCCTTCGCTCGGGGAGTGAAGCTGATCGGCGCCACAGCTCACTACGTCACTTCGGAGTTGGACAACGGCCCTATCATTGACCAGGAGATCGCGCGGGTGAGCCATCGAGACTCGGTCGATGACCTCATTCGAAAGGGACGTGACCTGGAGAAGATAGCCCTCGCACGCGCCGTACGGCTGCATCTGATGCAGCGGGTCCTGACCTACGGCAACAAGACCGTGATCTTCGACTGATGCCGGACGCCAACGGTTGGCAGTTCGGACGACACCACCGATGTTGCGAAAGCGCCAGGTCAAGGCCAGCCAGAGTCGGGGCGAGATGACCTGGACGAGTGCATACACAAGCCTAACCGCTGGCTCGCTCTCCGACAGCCGAGACCACTTCAGAGAAGCAGCCAAAGCCAAGTTCAGAGCAAACAAAGTCGCACGCCCACGCAAGGGCGGCGGGTAGCCGTCCCAGTTGGAGAGGGCGGAAGTGTCGATGCTCCTGCATACCCGATCCCGCGGACGCGCGTTGTCCGGGCCCCGTCGCGCGCGACGATCTTTCCAGACTGGTTCGGCCCAGAGGTTTGGTAATAGAATGCGGTTCGTTACGAACTTGGCCAGAGGGTGGTGGGGACTGGCTTAATGGCCATGCTATACATAGCGTCATAAATAATGCTGCATAGTGTTCTTGCTTTCAAAGCCTCTCCTTGCCATAGTCGAAGGGCAAGGAGGGCTTTGCCCATGCGAAAACTTACGATTTCGGACAAAGAAGTCATGCGCCTGGCCGTGCAGCAAGAGATCACGCGCTCGGAAGAATCGCGATACGACCACCGTCTGCACGGCATTTTGCTGGTGAGTCAAGGGCT
>Ga0194132_10012362_pt1 | contig 10670 bp, 10 predicted proteins | sample TA2KigOf80mmetaG_FD_148612 | JGI IMG/M metagenome (GOLD analysis project Ga0194132, IMG submission 148612) | Freshwater microbial communities from Lake Tanganyika, Tanzania - TA2015054 Kigoma Offshore 80m | ecosystem: Environmental > Aquatic > Freshwater > Lake | place: Tanzania: Lake... | reverse complement strand
GCCAAACCCATTTGTCGAGTTCACAGCCACCTATACCCACTCAGACCGGACCTTCGAGGACTTCAGAACTCCCTCGAACCGCCAGACGGGCAATCTGCTTCGGCTCCAACTCCAGTTCAACTACTAGGTATCCGATCCCAGGTTCCGGTCCAGAGCTCCTAGCGTCCGCGATCCAAACGAGACCCTGCATTGAACCTCGTCAAAGTTCCAGAGCGCTTTGTGCCTGCCTGGAGGTTAGCTGATGGACGGGCGATTGGACTTGGCGCAGACCAAGGTTTTCTGGGCCCCGCATTAGGGAGCATTAGGGAGGGAACCCATCACGGGGTGCTGCGTAGGGCGCTGCATCCGGGTAGCTCAGGGTAGGGCAGGTTACGAAAATTCCTAAAGTTGATCTCGACAGTTCACACGGAGTTCATCCCCGTGACATCGCATTGCCACATGGGCTTGATACTTAGAGGTTCGCATCCGCTGTCGGAACCCAGGAAGTACTCACACTTCCGAGGACGAACGAAGCGAAATGAGAGGACTCACTGTATGACCCTACCGAATGTCCGTACGCTTGCTGTGGGCTTGCTTTTCGCCTTCCTTCAGAGCCGTGCGCTGCTCGCTCAAGGCAGGCCGATCTCGATCAAAGGGTCCGACACGATGGTCCTGTTAGGGCAGCGTTGGGCCGAGACTTACATGAAGAAGAACCCGTCAGCCCGAATCCAAGTCACCGGAGGCGGATCCGGAACCGGCATCGCTGCATTGATCAACGGGACGACCGATGTGTGCGAATCGTCAAGGCCTATGAAAGACAAAGAGAAAGAAGCCATCAAACGCAAGTTTGGGAAAGACCCGGTAGAAATCCCCGTAGCCGTTGACGGTCTGGCGATCTATCTGAATCAGAGCAACGCTCTGAACGATCTCTCGCTGGAACAGATCAGGGATATCTACACGGGTCGCATCAAGAATTGGAACGAGGTCGGCGGCAAGGACCTGAAAATCGTTCTCTACAGCCGGGAGAACAATTCCGGAACCTACGCGTACTTCAAGGAGCATGTGCTGGAAAACCGGGATTTCCACCCAGCGGCTCAAACGCTGCCCGGAACGGCAGCGGTCGTAAATGCAGTCGCCAAAGACCCCAAGTCGATCGGGTACGGCGGCATCGCCTACCACTCTAACATCCGAACCGTTCGAGTGAAGAAGGACGCTAGCAGCCCGCCAATCGAGCCCACTATGGAGTCCGTACTGAATGGCACCTATCCCATCAGCCGCAACTTGTTTTGGTATGTGACGGGCGAGCCTCAAGGAGAAACCAAAAGGCTGATCGACTGGGTGTTAGGCCCCGAGGGCCAGTCTGTCGTCAAGGAGGTGGGCTACTACCCGCTGCCAAGACAATCCACTGCGCCCATGACAGATACGAAAAAGAAGGTGGCCAAGCGGAAAGCCACTTAGTTGTCCGTTGCGAGCGCCGTCCGAAACGCGGTTTGCCGCTGGGTTCGGTGGGGAGCCGATGCTGCTGGGTTCAAGGTATGCACGCTACACAAGGACACCATCGATGACTGCAACCAGCGCAACGCGCCGCTCAGTTCCGAATCTGGACCGCCATGGCCTATTGCGGCAGAGCTTGGTCGGCGCCCGTTTGATGGACTATCTGTTCAGAAGATTGATCCTTTTCAACGCTGCCCTGGCCATCGGAGTGATCGTGCTCATCTTCGTGTACGTGGGCAAGGAGAGTTTACCCTTGTTGCTGAGCGAAGACATCCAGCAGGAAGTCACCGTTGGCAAGATGTTCAGCTCCCAGCCGAATGAGACCGAGGAACTGGCTCTTAGCTACATCTGGCAACCCGTTTCTAAAGAGCCCAAATACAGCGTGATCCCCTTGTTATTGGGAAGTCTGAAAGTCACCTTCATCGCGCTGCTGTTTGCCGCTCCATTGTCCATCGCCGCCGCCATCTATACCGCCGAGTTCGCCGTTCCTTGGGTCCGCGAACTGGTCAAGCCCATCATCGAGCTGCTGGCGGGAATTCCATCGGTCGTTCTCGGATTCCTGGCTTTGGTGGTGCTGGCCAGCTGGCTGCAACACTTTTTTCAGTTTGACTACCGGCTGAATGCCGTGAACGCTGGCTTGGCGATGGGTCTGGCGATCATTCCCATCATCTACACCGTCAGCGAAGACGCCTTGAGCTCGGTGCCGCGCAGCTATCGCGAGGCTTCTCTCGCCTTGGGAGTTTCGCCCTGGAAGACAGCTCGCTCGGTGGTGCTGCCAGCCGCCACACCAGGGATCTTTGCGGCGATGGTGCTTGGGTTTGGCCGGGCTGTGGGAGAGACCATGATCGTTCTGATGGCGTCTGGAAACGCGGCCGTCACGTCCTTAAGCCTGGCCGATTCTGTTCGGACCGTCTCGGCTACGATCGCGGCGGAGTTGGGCGAGGTAGTTTTTGGAAGCGCCCACTACCATGTGTTGTTCTTTCTGGGCACGATGCTGTTCATTTTGACATTCTTGCTCAATATGGTGGGAGATGTGTTTGTGTCACGCTTGAAACAGCGGATGATGGGCGCTTCGTAGAACCGGTAATAGGGGCCGCTGGCGCACCCGCGACAACGGCCGTTCGGTTTTTCAGGCCAAGGAACCGCGGGATCGTCAACGCCATGAATTCACGAGTCGAGTATTCAGGGAAGCTTTTTCATGCGCTGTCGGCCGCCGCTTGTGCGGTTATCGTCCTGATGTTGGCACTCATCGTAGGCAACATCTTTGTGCATGGGAAGAGCCACCTTTCTTGGGAATTCCTCGCCACGGCGCCAGACCAGGGCATGACTGCTGGAGGTGTCTTTCCAGCGATCTTCGGCACCGTGTTGCTGGTGATTCTCATGACCATCGCCGTCGTTCCGGTTGGCGTCTTGGTTGCTATTTACCTCAACGAGTACAGTGCGAAATCCGGGTGGTTCTACCGGCTGACACGGCTTGCCATCAGCAATCTCGCCGGTGTGCCCTCGATCGTATTCGGGCTGTTTGGACTCGGTTTCTTCGTGAAGTTCTGCGGGGCAAGCATCGACAGGCTTTTCTACGGCGGGGCTCTGGTGTTTGGCCAGCCGGCCATCGTATGGGCTGCCCTCACGCTTGCCATCCTCACTTTGCCTGTAGTCATCCTGGCAACTGAAGAAACGCTCCGGGCTATCCCCAACGAACTCCGCGAAGCCAGCCTCGCGTTAGGCGCCACGAAGTTTCAAACGATCATCCACGTGGTTCTACCCCACTCTGTGAGTGGTATTCTGACTGGGGCAATTCTAGCCGTGAGCCGTGGCGCCGGAGAAGTTGCCCCGATCCTCTTTACAGGTGCGGCTTACTTCCTTCCCGAGTTGCCCACGAAACTGAATTCCCAGTTCATGGAGCTGGGTTATCACATTTTCGTCTTGTGCACGCAATCGCCCGATGTGGAGGCTACGAAGCCAATCCTCTATTCAACAGTGCTGGTCCTGCTGGTTCTGACGTTTCTGCTGAACCTAATTGCCATCGCTATCCGCAGCCATATGCGAGCGCAGTTGAGGAGCGCCCTATGAACCCCAGCACCATGCCCGCAAAGATAGCTGTTCGAGCCCATGACATTCCGGCACTCACCAAGCACTCCGCAGAGCATGCCTCAAAGATTCAGGCCAGAAAGGTCGACTTCTTCTACGGGAAGGTCCATGCTCTCAAAGCGATCAGCTTGGATATCAATGCAAACCAAATCACGGCGCTCATTGGCCCGTCAGGGTGCGGCAAGTCCACCTTTCTGAGAACGCTGAACCGGATGAACGACCTCATTCCCGGAACTCGGTTGGAAGGGCAGGTGCTTCTCGAGGGCCACGACATCTACGCGAGATCGGTCGATCCGATCTTGCTGCGGCGCCGTGTCGGCATGATCTTCCAAAAGTCGAACCCGTTTCCGAAATCGGTTTACGAGAACGTCGTCTACGGCGTGAAGGTGAATGGATATGCTCGCACCAAACCGGACTTCGACGAAATTGCCGAGCGCAGCCTGCGACAGGCGGCCCTGTGGGAGGAAGTCAAGGACCGGCTGCATCGGTCGGCTCTGTCTCTTTCAGGCGGGCAGCAGCAGAGGCTCTGCATCGCGCGGTCGCTTGCCGTGAAACCTGAAGTCCTGCTGATGGACGAGCCTGCTTCCGCTTTGGATCCGATCTCTACGGCCAAGATCGAAGAATTGATTTTCGAGCTGAAGAAGGATTTCACGATCATCATCGTGACTCACAACATGCAACAGGCGGCGCGCGTTTCTGATTCTACCTGCTTTTTCCTCATGGGTGAGCTGGTCGAGCATGATCTGACAACGAAGATGTTCACCAATCCAGTGCGTAAGGAAACGGAAGATTACATCACTGGAAGATTTGGATAGCAGATCCCGACGCGAAACGGGCAGCGGTTCAGCGGCGCCGCTTTTTCCCGACGGCTCCCGGCGGCGGTTTCGTCCGAAGGGTGCGAAGCGGATCATGCGTCGTGGATCAGCAGCCGGAGTCCAGAAGGAGTGGCAGCATGCATCGGCACTTCGAAGAACAACTGGAAGAGCTCAAAGAGCGCTTGCTCTATATGGGCAGTCTGGTTGAGAAGGCGGTTCACCTCAGCGTCGAAGCCCTCGCGCAGCGCACGGAAGACCTGGCCACGCAAGTGATCGCGGAGATCGAACCCCAGATCAACGAGTTGCACCTGGAGTTGGATGACCGGGCCCTGCAACTGCTGGCACTGCAACAACCCCTGGCCGTGGATCTCCGCATGATTGCATCCATCATCAAGATCAACAGCGATCTGGAACGCATGGGCGACCAAGCGGTGAACATCGCGCAACGGGCCTTGTCGATCCTGTCGAGTCCGCCTTTGCGCCTCCAAGCCGACATACCGCGTATGGCGGAACTCACTGAGAAAATGGTGAAGGATGCCTTGGACTCATTCGTGCGCCGCGACAATGAGCTGGCTCGTGACGTGGTGTTGCGCGACGACGAGATCGACCAGTATCGCGACACGGTGTTTCGCGAACTTATTGCCCAGATGATCAAAGCACCGAAGTGCATCCAGCAGGCGCTGGACCTGATTCTGGTTTCGCGGAACCTCGAAAGAATTGCCGATCACGCCACCAACATTGCGGAAGATGTCATCTACATGGTGTTGGGTCGAGACATCCGTCATCACGCCGAAGAGAGAGCCAAGTCGAGCGCTCTGTAGTCCCAAGCGTTCGATCGAAGTCAACCGCGTGGCGACTTTGAAGACGCGCTCTGAGAGCAGGTCTTCCGTGCGCTGCGCGAGGGCTTCGACGCTGAGGTGAACCGCCTTCTCAACCAGGCTGCCCATCGAAGATGATTCCTGTCGCGTCGGTGTCCTTGAGGGACGTATCTTGAAGGCGCCATCACTCTGATCGTTGCCGTCGGCACCAGAAAGGAAGTAATAGCCTGGGTAGGAGGACGCGATTCGCGTCATCTGTCGGATGACGACGGCCCTACGGCCAGCCCGGAGTGCCCGGCAGTGGAGCGGCAGGACCCAGAACAATGATTGCGCCGGCCAAAAGACCGACAAAACCTTTGAGAAAAGAGTTGCGGCGTGTCACCAGTGCAGTCCTCCTTCGGTTGTGCGAGAAACGTTGGCGGTGTGGTGCGCCGAGAACGGTAACCTTTTGATTCTTGGGGATTTCCGTTCAGCCGTCGCTTGCCTGTTTCGTCATCGTGATGAAAACCGCTGGCGCGGCAACAAATCTGAGTGCGTCGCACGCTCATTTGAACCATTCGTGCGTCAGATCCAGCCACATCACCAGCCCGCTCCATGGCCCAAACCTTCGGTAATGGCGATGGATGGTCTTGTCGCTGACCCTTCGGCCGTTGCGATGGATCTTCGAGAACTGCGGCCGGCACCAGCTATCCAGAGCCAGGCGCCGATAGTGCCCCAGCAGGCGCATCAGGTTGCCGGCAGCGTAGGGGCCCAAGCCCTTGATTGAGACGATCTCTTCGTAAAGTTCATCTTCGCCGAGATGCGGCCAGCGGGAGAAATCCAACGTCCCGCGGGCAACCTGGGTCGCAAGTTCGAGCAGGTAACGGCTGCGATAGCCAGTCCTGGCTTCCCGCACCAGAAATTCTTCGCTCACGGCAGCCACTTGCGCGGCCGTTGGGAAATCGGCGTGGTTCTCGTTGAACCGGCTTCCGAGCTTGCTGACCAAATGAGCCACCATCCGTTCGGTGGCACTCCACGCACAGTTGGTTGTGCAGATCATCTTGACGACGTCTTCAAATAGATCCGGGCTGCGGAGCAGGCGGCCAGCGCGTGCCGCCCGGATCCAAGCGAATTCGTCATTACCAGCAACACGGTCGAGCGTTGCGTAGAACGCGTCCAGCGACTCGTCCAGCCGCAGCATCACAGCCACTTGTTCTTTTAGAGCTGCAACATCGGGTCGATTCAAGGTGCGAGGCGAGCGAACGAGCGCCTGAAGCGTCCCATCGCTACCGCTGGCCAGTTCCACCAGCACCGGCCCCTGAGAACTCCTGAGGACACGCGTCAAACGCTGGCAAGGCTTGTCCAATACAAACGGCCTGAGCGCGCACCATCCGTGGCTATGAGCCGTACGCCAGAAACCGAAGTCCAGCGGGGTGGGAATCGTGATCTTCTGCTGAGTCATGCCATCCACAGGTTGTGTTACTCGGTTCGGTTAGACCATCTGCCGATAACTCGTTGCGCTGACAGGCAACAGCTTTGCTGGTGCCAACTCCACGGTTCTAAACAGCCCCACAGACTTTGGGCAAGATGCCCATGCCACGTGGGAGCCGTCGCTCCAGCGGAAAGTCGTCACCCTGGCGGATCGCAAGCCGGGCCGGCAGCTAAGGAAGGGCGCCAGATTGATTAGCGGCAGCCAGAACGTCGCTCCATCGTAAGCGGGGAGCGCAGGCAAGGTTGGGACGTTCCTCGAGTCCCGGTACCGAGCGCTGCTTGGTCCGTGGGGAAAAGGAAACCAGGAACCGAGACCTGGCTGCCACAAGACACTACCGACAGGATGCGGAAACCGGCCCGTAGGGCTAACGCGCCGGGCATTCAGCCGAAAAATCTGACGGTCTTTGGCAAATCCTCTACTGGCCTGTGACCAACTGCCGATAACCAGGATGAGAAGTCGGCTCCGCCTCTTACTCCACCGAGCAGTCTGGAGAGACCCCAATGACAACCCCGTCGTTTCTGGCCGAACTCAAGGCGATGGGTTTGCGGGACCTCTATCATATTCAGGGGTTCATGCGGCTGCTGATGAAGCCCCGTAACGGAGTTCCTTGGACCGTCGAAGACAAAGCCGCCATCAGGCTCCATCTGAAAAGTGTTGCTGCTTCGCTGCCGATGCTGGCTGTCTTTACACTTCCGGGTGGGATGCTGCTGCTGCCGTTGCTGGCATGGTACCTCGACCGGCGGAAGCGAAGACTGGTTCTGTCGATTAGTCCGGATTCGATCAAGGCCCCAGCCAAACCGCCTGTCCCAGACTCGACGTCGCATCCAAACCAAATTCAGCTGTAGAATCTAAACGCGGCCGGTCGACATGGGCCCAGCGCAATCCGCTCAACGCGATAGTGCGCCGGAACTCCGCGCGGATTCCCTGTCCCGCGCTTTCGCTGGGGCAGGCCTTGAGCGAACTCAGCACGAGATTCAATACCTCGATGCCGCCCTGGGCCGGCAGGTTTTCGGATGTGGTCTCAGGAGTTGTCGCCATCCAGCAATCCGCCCAGACCCCCAAGCAGCGAGCCTTCCTCACGGCGCCCTCCGCCAGCGCGGGGTGCGGCACTGTAGATGCGGTCTGCCAGCCGGCTGAATGGCAACGACTGCAGGAAGACCTTGCCTGGGCCCGTGAGCGTTGCCAAAAACAGACCCTCCCCGCCGAAGAGGGTGTTCTTGACGCCTCCCGTGAATTGGATGTCGTAGTTCACACTTGGCTGAAAGGCAACCAGACAGCCTGTGTCCACTCGAAGGGTTTCCCCAGGCGCGAGTTCCAGGCTCGTAATCGTTCCCCCGGCATGCATGAAGGCCATGCCATCCCCTTCGAGCTTTTGCAGGATGAACCCTTCACCGCCAAAGAGTCCACGTCCGATCTTCCGGCTGAACGAAATGCCAATAGCCGTTCCTTTCGCTGCGCAAAGAAAGGCGTCTTTTTGGCAGATTAGCGTACCGCCAATCTGAGTGAGATCGATCGGAACAATTTTCCCTGGATAGGGAGCGGCGAATGCTACCTTTTCTCGTTTGGTCGATGAGCAGGAAAACACGGTCATAAAGAGGCTCTCACCCGTCAACACCCGCTTGCCGGCGCTGATGACTTTGTCGAAGAATCCAGCGGATGGCTGGCTGCCATCGCCAAACTGCGTCGCCATTTGAATGCCCTGTGACATGTACATCATGCCACCGGCTTCAGCGATCACGGCCTCTTGGGGATCCAAGGTGATTTCGACAAACTGCATGTCGTCGCCGAAGACTTCATAGTCGATTTCGTGGCTTCGCAGCCGCCCGGTTGGCCTGCTGGGAACCGGGGGCATGGACAGTGCTTCCATGCGGAACATGGTGTGAAACTGTGGAACCTGATTCAGCGGGGTCCAGTCTGCCATCCCCTGAGTAAACGCTAACGTCTGAGGCGACACCTGACCACTGCGAATGCGCACGCCGACTTTGTCAACCGTGAAAGGCCCTTCCGATTTATTGTTGATGGCCAGGTACCAATAGCTCATGAGTTCGTCTCCTCGTCATGGTTTACGGATCAATGCCGCCTCTGCGGTTGCGGATAAGCGGGGTTTGCGAAACGAAGCCAGCCTAACTCCTCCGGCTCTCCATACGAGGGCGTCAACTGGCAAGTTCCTGTATTCTAACCGAACTCGTGACTCTGGCAGCAAACCCCGATTGCACTTGGCAGCATCCTAACGCAGACTTCATGAGCTTTTTCCCGGGTTCGATTGATGGTGTGATGAGTGAAGATCATGGTTAAGACACTCCGATATCTGACGGCTCTCCTGATACTGCAGATTGCCTCTGTGCAGGCTGGCGAACGGCCCGAGACTGAGTCGCTGGCTAAACGTGTCGCCGAGAACGCAAAGCGCAGTCGGCTGCTCGAGATGTCCTATGTCTATGAACTCACGCGCCAGAAGATTACTCTCGGGAAGAACTTCGAACCACTGGAATCGGAGTCGCACACGTTCGAAGTGACTCCTCTGGAAGAAGGAGACTACCGCAGGCTGATCAAAAGGAACGGGCAATCTCTTTCTGAGAAAGAAGCCAGGAAGGAACAGGAAAAACTGGAAGCGAGCCTCCGCGCTCGCGCGAACGCCTCCAAGTCGGAAGTCGAGAGGCTTGCGAGGAAAAGAACCGAGCGGAGGAAGAAGGAAGCACGGCTCTGGGATGAAGGGCTCAAGGCCTTCGATCTAGCGGTTGCTGGTCAAGAGAAAGTCAAAGGGCGAACGTTGCTTATTTTCGATGTGACTCCCCGCGCCAGCTACGTGCCTACCGATTCTGATTTGAAGATCCTCAAGAAGATCAAAGGCAAAGTCTGGGTGGACGAGGCGGAGGCACAGATTGCCAGGGCCGAGATCGAGTTCATCGAAGACTTCAAGCTCGGCGCCGGCTTCCTTGCCAAGGTGAACAAGGGTAGCACCCTGAAGGTTTGGCAGCGTAAAGTGAACAACGAGGCCTGGTTTCCCCACCACAGCGAGATCGTTGCCAACGGCCGGATTCTTGTCTTCAAAGGGTTCAACCTGAAATTCGTGAGCGACTTCAGCAACTACCGCAAGTTCGAAACCAGCGTCAGCATTATGCCTGCTGCCGCTGGAGAGTAACTCGAACAGCGCTTCGAGAAGGTCACTGCGTGGAGCAACAGCACCAGGTTTGGCTTTCCGCGTGATCCCGCCGGCACACTCTCAAGGCCCGGTCAAACTTCAGACGTTCATGTGCGCTACGCCCGTGGCGCCTTTGCTCTGTAGAACACCCCGCGGGGCTCCCTGGAATGTGACCTGTGAAGTTGGAGGTTAGAGTTCTTCGGAAACGCTGGCGCGCTTCGCGGCAAGCCGGAAGCGCACCCAGGCTCCAAGGCTTGGCGCTGACGAAGACAAAGCGTGCTCGCTTGTCGGCAGCACGACCGTCAAGAGAGGGCTCAGATTGTGATGGATGCTGGTGGCACTCCCACGATTCTCGCCGCTGTTTTGCAAGCTGGCACCCAGATTATGCGCCGAGCGGGCTTATAGCGACTGAACCGGAACGGAGGGATTGAAAGGAAAGCGGGAGTGCCCTAGGATAGGCGGTTTGCAAAGACGACCTATCCAGACTTGATAGAGCGATCAAGGAAAGGAGCACTCCCGAATGGAGAAGATAGCAAAAGCGCCGAGGTCTGAAAAGGCCGTTGCGAGCGGAAAAGAAAGAACGCGGGGGAAAGCCAATAAAATCGGGGCGGCCACCCGGTACGACTTTGGAGGCGGGGTGCTGACCCCGTACGGCGGCCTGTTACCGCTGGCGGCGTTGTTGGAGAAGCTGGAGTTTGTGCAGCTGCTGTACGAGAAGCTAACGGTCAAGCGGCAGCCGGCGAGTCTGAGTAATGCCCAATTCGTGATGGGGACCGTGTTGATGTTTTACTTAGGTTTTGCGCGAATGCACCATGTGAGATACGTGCGGGACGATGAGATGGTGCAAGAGGTGTTGGGCAGCGCGG
>Ga0194132_10012360_pt1 | contig 10671 bp, 10 predicted proteins | sample TA2KigOf80mmetaG_FD_148612 | JGI IMG/M metagenome (GOLD analysis project Ga0194132, IMG submission 148612) | Freshwater microbial communities from Lake Tanganyika, Tanzania - TA2015054 Kigoma Offshore 80m | ecosystem: Environmental > Aquatic > Freshwater > Lake | place: Tanzania: Lake... | reverse complement strand
CCACAAGGCCAAGACCGGCGAAGGCGTTCAGGCTTTCATCTACACCGCAAAATCCGGCCAGCTCGGCGTTTGGACCGCGAGCGGTTCCGAAGTCGAGACACGCATCGAGCGCGTCACCGTGAAAAAGGGCGACGCGATTGACTTCATCGTCTCGAACCGCGGCCCGACCGCGCCGAAGACCGACGACGACGAAGTCTTCACGTGGGCGCCAATCATCCGCCTGCTCAACGCGCCGAAGGGCCAGCACGCCGAGTGGAACGCGCAGCAGGAATTCAGCGGCCCCGTCCGCTCCGCGCCCGCCGCCGTCGCGGCCCGGAACGCCCCGGCCAAGGGCGCGCCCACGGGCGAGTTCTCCGCGTGGGAGCGGCTCACGCAGGCGATGCTCCTGAGCAACGAGTTGATCTACATCAACTGACCGGGCGATTTCATCCGCGGCGGGCCTTCGCGAGGAGGCCCGCCGTTTTGTTTTGTCGTGCAATCCTCCGGGGCCGCGGCTGCGGGTTCAGTTTCCCCGGCAACACCCGGCGGCTGCCGGTTGGCTGCGGCTGGACTGCGTGTGGGCGGGCCAGCAGTTCACGCCTGTTTGCGCGGCCACGCAGCAGGGCCGCCCCGCGCCGCCCCGCGCCGTGGTCGCGAAGCTGGAAGGGCGCGGCGGGAAATGACTCCGTGCACGGGTCTCGCACTTGTGGTGCGGTCAGGCGCCCGATTCTCCGACCACTTCGCGTAGCCGCTTGAGGAACACCGCAATGCCCTCGTCGAACGCCGCGGCCATCGGGAGGACTTTGATTCGCGGCACCTTGCGCTTGAACTTCCGCAAGTTCGCCTCCGCAGCCGGCTCGTCCATTTTGTTCGCCACCACAAACCTCGGCTTGGCGAGCATCTCCGCGTCGTAGAGTTCCAGCTCCCGGAGCAACTGGCGGTAATCGTCCCACGGGGCGTGGCCGTCCGTGGCCGCCATGTCGAGCAGGATGACAAGCGCCTTGCAGCGGCGGACATGGCGCAGGAACGAATGGCCAAGGCCGACGTCGCGATGCGCGCCCTCGATGAGGCCGGGCACGTCGCAGACCGTGAGTTTCTCGTAGTCCGGATACTCCACGATGCCGACCTGTGGCGTGAGCGTGGTGAAGGGATACGGGGCGACCTTCGGCCGGGCCTTTGAAATCGCCGTGAGCAGCGTGGACTTGCCGGCGTTCGGAAAACCCACCAGGCCGACGTCGGCCATGATGCGCAGTTCGAACAGGAATTCCCCCTCGGTCCCCGGCTCGCCCGGCTGCGCGAAACGCGGCGACTGCCGGGCGGCGGTTGCGAAGTTGCGGTTGCCGAGTCCGCCACGGCCGCCCTTGCACAGCTCGTGCCGCTGCCCGTGTTGCGTGAGGTCGGCGACCAGTTCGCCGCGCTCGGGCTTGCCGGGCGCGGACTCTGGAGGCACTTGGGCGAGGTCGATCTCCTCAAACTTCGACCGTCCGGAATACCGGATCACCGGACGCTGCCCGCTTGAAGCCATGATCGGCCGGTCTTCGTCGTCGCCCGTGCCGGTGGCTGCGTCGGTCGGGGCAGCCGGGTTGGCGGCGCGCCAGACCAGCGTGCCGCACGGGACCTTGACCACGTGGTCGCGGCCCGCGCGTCCGTCCATGCCCTTGCCAAGGCCAAACCCCCCATCCTGTGCGATCAGTCGTGGCTGGTAGAACTGGTTGATGAGGTTGTTGAGGTCGTGGTCCGCCTCGAGAATGACGTCGCCGCCACGACCGCCGTTGCCGCCGTCGGGACCGCCTTTCGGCCGGTAGGCCTCGCGGCGAAAGGCGATGCAGCCTTTCCCGCCGTGGCCCGCGCGGGCGTAAACTTTGACCTCATCCACAAACATCGAATCGTGTCTCCAAAAGAAAACGGCGAGGCGCGTGCCTCGCCGTGAATGGGTTTTGGCTTCGGCCGCCTTAGGTGCCGGCCGCGGGGGCGGGTTCCACCGGCGCCGGCGCGGCCGGTTCAACCGTCGGGGGCGTGGGGATGACATGCACGCGGCGGCGGCCCTTGTCGAACTTTACGAGCCCCGCGGTGAGCGCGAAGAGCGTCCAGTCGCGGCCGATGCCGACGTTCTTGCCCGCATGGAACTTGGACCCGCGCTGGCGAATGATGATGCCGCCGGCCGTGACTTTTTGGTCGCCAAAAACTTTGACGCCGAGGCGCTTGCTGTGGCTGTCGCGCCCGTTGCGGCTGCTGCCTTGACCTTTCTTGTGTGCCATAAAACTAGGCCTTGATGTCGGTGATCTTGACGACGGTCAGTTCCTGCCGGTGGCCCTGCGTCTTGTGGTAGCCCTTGCGCCGTTTCATCTTGAAGATGATCACCTTTTTGCCGCGCTTGTGCTCGAGGACTTCGGCTGTGACGGTCGCATTGGGAACGGTCGGCGTGCCGATCCTGAGCTGGCCGTCGTTGTTGACGAGCAGCACGCGGTCGAAGGTGACTGGCTGCCCCGCGGGCGTGTCGAGACGCTCGATCTCGAGCTTGTCGCCCGGGGTCACTTGATACTGTTTGCTTCCGGTTACGAGGACGGCATACATGCGATTTCCCAGAAAATGGGAGCGCGATGACACCAGAGACGCGGGGGGGTGTCAACAGGCCTTTTCACCGCTTCTGCCCAGCAACGTCCCACACCTGCCTCGCCGCGATCAGATCGCGACGACTCGCCCGCCCTGCGCGGATCGCTCCTCGGCCTCGCACAGTTCCACCGCCTCCACCGCGTCCTGCACGGTCACGACCGTCGGCGGCTTGCCAGCGAGGATCGCGTCCGTGAAGTGCCGCAGTTCGTTCACGTAGCCGTCGGGACCGTCACATTTGACGATGCGCGCGGGTTGGCCGGGTTCGTGGAGCTTCAGCGCGTCGGCGCCGCGCGCAAGGTCGAAGTCCGCCGTCGCGCGCTCGAAGTTCACCGTGTAGCTCATGCTGAAGCCAAATCCCGGCGTCATGCACCACGCGCCCTCCGCGTGGACGGCCGGCCCGTCCGCAAACAGATACTGCGCCACGACGTGGTCAACCGCGCCCGTGTGCTTGGTGTAGCCCGTCGCGAAGACCGCGCGCGGCCGGCCGAAGCAGAACTGAATGAAGTCCACGTCGTGAATGTGCAGGTCGAGCAGCGCGCCGCCGGACTTCGCGCCGTCGACGAAGTGCGAGTGGCCCCAGCCCGGCGGTTCCGCAACGCGGCGGAATCGCGCGCCGAAAACTTTCCCGTAAGTGCCCGCGTCAATCGCCTGCTTCAACCACGACCAGCCCGGCCAGAATCGCAGGCACATCGCCGGCATGAAGAAGCCCTTCGCGTCCGCCGCGGCCCCCGCGATGTTTCGCGCGAGCGCGGCGGTGCGCGCAAGCGGCTTCTCGCAGAGGACGTGTTTCCCCGCGCCCAGCGCCGCGAGGGCGAGCGCCGGGTGCGCGTGGGTCGGCGCGCAAATGTCCACGATGGCGATGGACGGGTCCGCAAGCAACGCGTCGAAGTCGCGGAAGGCCTTGAATGAGCCCGGCTCCAGCTGCACCGGCGCGTTGTCGCCCACATTGCCGGCGACGCCGGTGAAGTCACCGTCGAGATGGCGTCCGCTCGGGTTGCACAGCGCCGCGACGCGCGCCTCGGGAATCTGCCGCCACGCCTTGATATGCGTCGCCGCCATGAAGCCGAGGCCGACGATGCCGACGCCGAGTGGATTTCCGGTTGTCATGAGCCGGGATGGACGCCGCGGTTCTCAACTACAGCCCAAGCACAAACTCCTTCGCGTTCACGATGTCAGCCACGCGAGTCGTGCCCGCTTCGCGCTCGATGGAGAGGTGGCCTTTGAACTTCACTTCGTCCAGCGTGCGGAAGAACGCCCGCCAGTCCACCTGCCCGGTGCCGACGACAACCTCGTCGCCCCATGTGCCGGGCACCTTCGTGGCGGTGGCGTCCTTGAGGTGGCACGAGCGCAGGAACGGCGCGAGCACGCGCAGCGCGGCGATGGGGTCGCCCTTCTCGTAGAGGATCATGTTCGCCGGGTCGAAGTTCACGCCTACGTTCGCGCAGTCGAGCTTCTCCAAGAATGCCCGCAGCGTTTCCGCGGTCTCCTGCCCGGTCTCAAATCCCAGCGCAATGCCCTGCTCGCCGAAGAGCTCGGCGATGCGCGAGATCCGGTCAAGCAGCTTGGAATAATCGGGGTCGCTCTCTTCGTGCGGGAGGAAGCCCGCGTGGAAGGTCACGAGCGGAAGCGCAAGCTGCCCCGCGATGCGCGCGACTTGCTGGATGTTGCGGCAGTTCTGCTCCCACGTCGCGTCGGGCACCACGCCGCCGGTGCGCTTGATGGTCTCGGGCGTCGAGTAATCCTCGCCGACCGTGCCGAACATTCCGGCGACGACCTCGATGTCGCGCTGCGCAAGGAGCATCGGCGCGGAGCGCCACACGTCGGGGTTCGAGCGCAACGGGTCGAGCGCAAGCTGGATGCGCGGGATGCCGATGGATTCCAGGTCCTGGAGCAGTTGTTGTGGCGTCGCCGGGTGGAGCGACCACGAACAGACCGCGAGACGCGAAGCAAGATGAGCGGGCATGGCCGTGTTCTCGGGACAGCCCGATCAAGCCACGAATCGACCGGCTTGTCACGCCGGATGACGCGCCGGGACCTTTGATGCTGATTCGCTGACGCCCGTGGGATACGCTGAGCCCGCCCGTGAAAGCAGCCGAAGCCGCGAAGCGCCACGCCGAGATTGCCGACGAGATTCGCCGGCACGACCACGCCTACTACGTGCTCGCGCAACCGCGCGTCAGCGACCGCGAATACGACCTTCTGTTCCGCGAGTTGCAGGACTTGGAAAAGGAATTCCCCGGGCTCGTCACGCCCGGGTCCCCCACGCAGCGCGTCGGCGGCGCACCGGCCGAGGGCTTCCAGCGCGTGAAGCACCTCGTGCCGATGCTCTCGCTTGAGAAGACCGATGAATCGTCGCATCCGGACAAGGACGAAGAGCCGGACTGGTTCAAACGCAGTTGCGCGCAGGACCGTAACACGCTGCCGCGGTTGCGGAAGTTCGACGCCGACATCCGTGAGTCGCTCAACCGTGACCGCGTGGCATACGTGATGGAGCCGAAGGTGGACGGCGTGTCCATCAGCGTCCATTACCTCCACGGAAAGCTCGCGCTCGGCGTGACGCGCGGCGACGGGCAGTTCGGCGACGACATCACGGCGAACTTGCGCACGGTGCGGGCGATTCCGCTCGAGCTCGCCTTGGAGAATCCGCCCGCGTTGCTCGAAGTGCGCGGCGAGGCGTTCATCACCTTGAGCGACTTCGACACGCTCAACAAGCAGCTCGCGGCCGCGGGCGGGAAGCCCTTCCCCAACGCGCGCAACGCCACCGCCGGGATGCTCAAGCAGAAGGACCCGCGCGAGGTCGCGGCGCGTCCGATCAGTGTCGTGTTCTACGCCGTCGGCGCGTGCGAGGGCATCGAGTTTGAGACGCACGCCGAGCTTCTCGATGCGCTCGCGAAGTTCGGCCTGCCCACGCAGCGCCGCTGGTGGACGTGCCGGGACATCGAGGACGTGCTGCGCGCTTACTCGGAGAACGTCGTCGCGCACTACGACGAGGCGCGCGACTTGCGCAGGCAGTTGCCTTACGAAATCGACGGCGTCGTGATCAAGGTGAACCGCATCGCGGACTGGGCACTCATTCCGGCCAAGACCCGCTCGCCCGGCTACGCGATCGTCCACAAACCCATCCCGTGGATCGCGCCGGCGGCGACGGTGCTCCGCGCCATCACCATCCAAGTCGGCCGCACCGGCGTGCTCACGCCCGTGGCCGAGTTGGAGCCGGTCTTCGTGCAAGGCTCGACCGTTTCCCGCGCCACGCTCCACAACGAGGAGGAGGTCCGCCGCAAGGACATCCGCATCGGCGACACCGTCGTCATCCGCAAGGCCGGCATGGTGATTCCCGAGGTGGCCGAGGTGATGAAGGGCAAGCGGCCGCAGGGCGCGAAGGAGTTCGACCTGTTCGCGCACGTCGGCGGCAAATGCCCCGCGTGCGGCGCACAGATAAAACGTGACCCGAGGTTTCATGTTTATGCGGTCTGCACGAATGAAGAAAAGAAAGGCAACAAACGTGCCTGCACCTATCAAAGCAATGACCAAGAGCTTGTCGGGGGGAATTGCCCGAAGTGCGGGCATAAGATGAAGCAGGAAGCAGAGTATATTGACTGGGTTTGCGATAACATTGCTGGTTGTCCTGCCCAGAGCGTTCGCCGAATCGAATACTTTGCGGCCCGCAAGGCGCTCGACATTGAATCCCTCGGCGGCATCGTAGCCGAGAAACTCGTTGAGACGAACCGCGCATTTTCGGCGAGAAGAACGCCGCAAAGGTCACCGATGCGCTGGAACGAACGAAGCAGGCGCCACTGCACCGCTGGATTCACGCGCTGGCCATCCCAGAAATCGGTGAACAGACTGCGTATGAGCTCGCCGAGTTCTTTCCCGACTTGCCAACACTTGCTACCTCTAGCCTTCTTAGGGACACGGCTGACCTCGGTGATTTGAGACGTGTGTTTGAATACAGCAAAGTGGGGAAGGAAGAAAAGAAGCAGCTGCCTGAAATCGAGCAAGTTGCGCGCAAGAAGCGACAAGAGGGAGCAAAGCAACTTGGCAATCCGATTGGGGAGCGGCTGATCGAGGCTGGTTTCGCACGCCCTGGCGGACAACCTTGGCAAGCCAGAACACTGATAGGCCCAGTTTCAGCCAGGGCGATCGTTGACTGGGCTGCCAGCGATCACGGAAAGAGGGTCTTGCGACGAATGCGAGAACTCCGGATTACGCCTCAAAAAAAATCTGCGCTGGGCACGTTTGGCGATGGAAGTCAGAAAGCCACGCTGGCAGGCAAGACCTTCGTGCTCACTGGCACACTACCCACGCTGTCGCGCGATGAGGCATCGCAGCTGATTCGCGAGGCAGGAGGGAACGTCACCGGCTCCGTGAGCAAGAACACTCACTTCGTGCTGGCTGGCGAAAGCGCCGGTTCCAAACTGAACAAAGCTCGGGAGCTTGGTGTGCCCGTGCTGGACGAAACGCAATTCCGAGCCCTGCTCGGTGGTGACCCATTACCGAAAGCGACTGGTCAAGGAAACTTGTTTTGATACCCCTTGTTTAGGCAATGCGCATCCCTGCGTCAAACCGTCAGAAGAAGATACTCCGGTTCTTTGGCATACAGTTCTCTCCAAATCTGTCAGCCGGTGCGGCTGGTTGGGAAATCGAAGACCTCTTGTCTGATGAACGGAATCGAGAGCAATGGCGCAAATATTTGTTTCTGACGAAGGACTTCGACAGCAACACCGATTCGCTCAAACAATTCTCTACGACAGATTTCAACGATGTTGTTGTCCCTGAGAGTTGGAGGAGTTCGGACGCGATTCAGCACTTCAAGGAAGAACTCGTTGCGAACTTGCTGTGTGACCAATCGCCATTCGACCGTCCGCAGCCGGCAGTAGTGTTTGCGGGCAAGTCGTTTGTGTTTACTGGAAAGTTTGCATTTGGTTCACGCAAGAAATGTCTGGATGCGGTTCTCGCGCGAGGAGGTGTCGCTCCGAGCCAAAAATCCGTGAATCAGTTCATCGACTACCTGGTCGTGGGTATCGAAGGCAGTGCGGCGTGGAAGAGGGGGGCCTACGGAAACAAGATTGAGGATGGCGTTCTTTCACGCCGAGAACACGGAACACCCGCAATCATCTCCGAGCAGCAGTGGGCAGAGGCGTTGACGCAAAGAACGACTTAACTGGCTGGCTGATTTTTACCGCGACTGTGCGAAGGCACCAAGATTCAATCGGGCTTCGTCTCGCAGTCCTTCGTGTCCTTCGTGTCTTCGTGGTTCGCCCGGCTACGCCCAATAGCGCCAGTTCACGTCGGGAAAGAGGTTGTCCACCCATTCGCACCTGGCGAGATACTCCTCGTCCACGCGGCCGGAGGTGATCTGCTCGTGCAGGCGCGTGAAGCGCAAGATGTGGTCCTTCACCCGGCGGCGCGCGTAGTCGGGGCTTGTGCCGGTGCGGAGGATGAACGGCCAGTCGCTCGATTGCGCGAGGAGCACTTCGCGCGCGGCCTGCTTGAGCGCGCGCCCGGTCACGCCGGCGGCCTGTGGAAAGCGCCGCGCGAGGTCCGTCATGCGCTCCTGCGCGATGTCGAGGTGCGGCAGAATCCACTCGTTGGTCTCGTTGAGCCAGAGTTTGAAGTAGCCTTCCTCGCCCCAGCTTGACGCGGCGGGCGTGGCGATTTGCTGCACCGGATTCCGGTGGAGAAACTCGCCCGGCGTCGTCAGCGTGAATGCGCGCTGGTCGAACGTCGCCTTGCGCATGAACAAGTCAAGGAACTCGGGCCCTTCATACCACCAGTGGCCGAACAGTTCCGCGTCGTAAGGCGACACGATGAGCGGGGCGCGGTCCATCAAGCTCCCGAGATGCTGGAACTGCCCGATGCGCGAGTGCAGGAAGTGGCCCGCGTGCTCGTCGGCCGCGGCGAGCGCGGCCTTGCGGTCGTAGATGTGCTTGTCCGGCGTTGAGCCGGTGATGCGGTGATACTTGATGCCCGTGAAGCCGCGCAGCTCGGGGCTCGGCAGGTGTGGCCGGACATACTCGAATTCGAGGTCGAAGCCGACGTCGCGGTAGAAATCGCGGTAGCGCGCGTCGCCGGGATAACCTTCGTTGCGGCTCCAGACTTGCCGGGCCGAGTCGAGGTCGCGCCCGAACGCCGCGATGCCGTTCGGCGTGTAGAGGGGCGCGAAGACGCCGTAGCGCGGCCGCGGCCGGGCGTGCAGCACGCCGTGCGTGTCGGTGATGAACCACCGGATGTTCGCCTCCTGCAACGCCTGCTCCACCACGTCCACGTAGGCGCACTCGGGCAGCCAGATGCCGCGCGGGTCGCACCCGAAGCACTGGTGATAATGATCGCGCGCGACGAGCACCTGCGCGCGGAGGCTTGGCGGATGCCCGGCGAGCAGCGGCAACAGCGCGTGCGTCGCCGCGCACGTGATGATCTCGAGCTTGCCGGCTTCCTGAAACTTGCGGAACGCGCCGACGACGTTGCGGCCATAGGCAAAGTAGGTGTCGCGGATGCCCGTGAAGCGGTGGTGATACATCCACGCGAGTTCGCGGAACGCATGGTCCCAGTGCGTGCGATGGATTTCCTTCTCGGCCAGTTCGATGAGTCCCTCGAGGTGGCGCGCGTAGCGGTCCTGCAGCAGCGGGTCCATCAACATCGCGCACAGCGTCGGCGTGAGTGTGAGCGTGAGGCGCGTGTCCATGCCGTCGCGCAGCCAGCCGTCCATGACCTGGATGAGCGGCACGTAGCTCTCGGTGATCGCCTCGAACAGCCAGGCCTCCTCGAGGAAGCGGTTGTGCTCCGGATGCCGCACGAACGGCAAGTGCCCGTGGAGCACGAGCGCGAAGTGGCCTTGCATGCGCGGGATTGAACCGGATGGACGCGCAGCGCGGAAGCCTTTTATCCCGGGCATCCCTCGGTCGAAACGGCCGCAAGCTTGCGTCTCCTGCCTTGCGCCGGCATAACTTCATGGACATTCCTCTGCCACCCGCCATGAAACACACCTCCCGCACTCTTCTCGCTGCAGCGCTTCTGTTCGCCGCGTCTTCCGGCGCGTTCGCCCAGGCCGGGGCGGACTTCAAGCGCGCGCCCGATGTCATCTACGGCCGCAAGCTTGGGGTCGTGCTCACGATGGATGTCTTCCAACCCGCCAAACCCAACGGCCACGGCATTCTCTTTATGGTCAGCGGCGGATGGTTTTCCGCCCACCAAAGCATCAACCCCGTGATGTATCAGCCCTTCCTCGCGCGCGGCTACACCGTGTTTGCCGTCGTGCATGGCTCGCAGCCGAAGTTCGTCATCCCGGAAATCACGCAGGACATCCACCGCGCCGTGCGGTTCGTTCGCGCGAACGCGAAGCAGTGGGGCGTGGACCCGGACAAGCTCGGCATCACCGGCGGCAGCGCGGGCGGGCACCTCTCGCTCACGATGGGCACGCAGGGACGCGCCGGCGACCCGAACTCGAAAGACGCTGTCGAACGCGTGTCGAGCGAAGTGCAGGCCGTCGCGTGCTTCTATCCGCCGACGGATTTCCTCAACTACGGCCAGACAGGCGAAGACGCTGTCGGCGTCGGGACGTTGAAGAACTTCAAGAACGCGTTCGGCTCGCGCGCCGACACGGAAGAAGGCCGCAGGACTTTCGGGAAGGAGATTTCGCCCATCTACTTCATTACCGCAAAGATGCCGCCCACGCTCATCATCCACGGCGACGCCGACAAGCTCGTGCCCATCCAGCAAGCCGAGAGTTTCGTGGACAAGGCGGCGAAAGCCGGCGCGACCGCCAAGCTCATCACCAAGCCCGGCAAAGCCCACGGCTGGCCGGACCAGATCAATGACATCACATCGCTCGCAGACTGGTTCGACGAGCACCTGCGCGGCATCAAGCCGAAGAAGTAAGCCGGGGTGCGCAGCTCGTGGTGCGTGAGTATTCCAATCACGACCATCGCCTTCTTCACGCCCCACGCCCCACGTCCCACGCGCCGATGAAAATCACCAACGTCGAAGCCATTTACGTCTCCCAAAAGCTTGTCCGCGCCCAGTGCGACAGCGGGCAGGATGCGCTCATCGTGAAGGTCTCCACCGACGCCGGCATCACCGGCA
>Ga0194132_10012359_pt1 | contig 10671 bp, 9 predicted proteins | sample TA2KigOf80mmetaG_FD_148612 | JGI IMG/M metagenome (GOLD analysis project Ga0194132, IMG submission 148612) | Freshwater microbial communities from Lake Tanganyika, Tanzania - TA2015054 Kigoma Offshore 80m | ecosystem: Environmental > Aquatic > Freshwater > Lake | place: Tanzania: Lake Tanganyika... | reverse complement strand
CTGGCCGGCTCGGCCCGCCGGGTCTTTGTGCTGGTCAGCGACGCCGAGTGCAACGAGGGTTCGCTGTGGGAGGCGGTGATGTTCGCCGCCCACCACCGCCTGGGGGCGCTGACGGCCATCGTCGATGACAACGGGCAGCAGGCCCTGGGCAAGACCACCGAGGTGCTCAACCTCAGGCCCCTGGCCCAGAAGTGGCGGGCCTTTGGCTGGCAGACCGCCGAGGTGGACGGCCACGACCCGGCCGCTCTGTGCCAGGCCCTGGTGACTCCCCATCCCGACGCCCCCCAGGTGGTCATCGCCCGCACGGTCTGCGGCAAGGGTGTGTCCTTCATGGAGGGGCAGGTGAAGTGGCACTATCTGCCCATGAGCGAGGCCGAGTACCTGCGGGCCTGCGCCGAACAGGAGGCCGCCCCATGAGGCAGGCCTTTGCCCAGGCGCTGATGGAACTGGCCGCCGCGGACCCCCGGGTGATGCTGCTGACCGCGGACCTGGGTTTCGGGGTGCTGGAGAAGTTCGCCGCCGCCTATCCCGACCGTTTCTTCAACGTGGGGGTGGCCGAGGCCAACATGATCGGCCTGGCCACCGGCCTGGCCGAGGGCGGGTTCATCCCCTTTGCCTATTCCATCGCCACCTTTGCCACCCTGCGGCCCTACGATCAGTTCCGCAACGGCCCGGTGGCCCACCAGTTGCCGGTGCGGCTGGTGGGTATAGGCGGGGGCTTCGAGTACGGGCAGAACGGCCTGACCCACCAGGGGCTGGAAGACCTGGCCCTGATGCGGGTGCAGCCGGGGCTGACCACCATCGCGCCGGCTGATCCGGCCCAGGCCGGCGCCGCGCTGAAAGCCACCTACGCCCTGCCCGGCCCCATCTACTACCGCATCGGCAAGAGCGACGCCCTGCACCTGCCCGAACTGGAGGGGCGTTTCCGGTTGGGCCGGGTGGAGGTGGTGGGCGAGGTGGGGGAGGTGGTGCTCCTGGCCACCGGCGCCATTGCCGTGGAGGCGATGGCCGCGGCCAGGCTCCTGCGCCAGGCCGGGGTCCGGGCCGGGGTGGCGGTGGTCTCGACCCTCAGGCCCGAGCCGATCGCGGATCTGCGCGAGTTACTGGCCCGCTGCACCCTGGCGGCCACCATCGAGGCCCACTACGTCTGGGGCGGCCTGGGCTCACTGACCGCCGAGGTCATCGCCGAGGGCGGACTGGGCTGCCGGCTCCTGCGCTGCGGGGTGGCCTCCATGCCGGCGGGGGCCTCGGGCAGCGAGGCGCACCTGAACCACCGTCACGGGCTCTCCAGTGCCGCCCTCGCCGAGCGCATCCTCGCCGCCCTCGCCCCATGAGCACGGCCAAGCTCAGCGCCGTCATCGCCTGCTACCGCGACGCCCCGGCGGTGCCGATCATGCACCAGCGCCTGAGCGCGGTGTTCCGGCAACTGGGCGTCGAGTACGAGATCATCTTCGTCAACGATTGCAGCCCGGACAACGCCCGGGAGGTGCTGGCCGAACTGGCGGCGGGGGACCCCAGGGTGGTGGTGATCAACCACGCCCGCAACTTTGGCTCGCAGAGCGCCTTCACCAGCGGCATGCGCCTGGCCACCGGGGACGCGGTGGTGTTGCTCGACGGGGATTTGCAGGACCCCCCCGAACTGATCGCCGACTTCTACGCCAAATGGCGCGAGGGCTACCAGGTGGTCTACGGGGTGCGGGTCAAACGCGAGGCCACCCTCTTCCTGCAGGCGGCGTACAAACTCTTCTATCGCGCCTTCCGCAGCCTCTCCTACGTGCAGGTGCCCCTCGACGCGGGGGATTTCTCGCTGATGGACCGGCGGGTGGTGGAGGCGCTCAACCACCTGCCCGAGAACAACCGCTTCATGCGCGGGCTGCGGGCCTGGGTGGGCTTCCGGCAGATCGGGGTGCCCTACGTGCGGCCCGAGCGGATGTTCGGCCGCACCACCAATTCCTTTCTCAGGAACCTGGGCTGGGCCCGCAAGGCCATCTTCTCCTTCTCCTACGCCCCTCTCGACTTCATCACCTGGATCGCCCTCTTCACCGTGGGGTGCTCCTCGCTGGGGATCGTGTTGCAGATCCTGGGCCGGATCTTCTTCCCCCAGCTCACCCCCAGCGGCTTCACCACCCTGATCGTGCTGATCCTCTTCATCGGCGGCATCCAACTGCTCTGCCTGAGCATCATCGGCTCGTACCTGGCCCACATCTACGACGAGGTGAAGCGCCGGCCCCCCTACGTCGTCGAAAGCGTGCTCAATCCGCCCGCCAGGGAGGGGCGACGGGGCGACCCATGAGCGCCGTCGCGCTCCATCCCACCCGCTGCCCCATCTGCCAGACCGAGGGCAACGCCGCCCAGCTCTACCCGGCCAACTTCGACCCTCAGGCGTTCAATCCCGCCGTCTTCTCTGCCCGCCGTTTGCCCGACCGCCTCCACTACCGATTGGTGCGCTGCGCCACCTGCGGGCTGGTGCGCTCCGACCCGGTCGCCGAGGCCGGGGCCCTGGCCCGGCTCTATGCCCAGAGCAGCTTCGACTACGGCGAAGAGGTGCGGCATATCCGGCGCACCTATGGCCGGTACCTGGCCCGCCTGAAAGGCCCCAGGGGCGCGCTGCTGGAGGTGGGCTGCGGCAACGGCTTCCTCCTCGAAGAGGCCCTGGACCAGGGCTGGGCCCAGGTGTGGGGGGTGGAGCCCAGCCAGGCGGCAGTGGCCCAGGCCGCGCCCAGGGTGCAGGGGCGCATCCGCTGCGACGTCCTGCGGCCAGGGCTCTTTGCCCCCGCCTCCTTCGACGCCATCTGCATGTTCCAGGTCTTCGACCACCTGCCCGATCCGGGGTCTTTGCTGCCCGAATGCCTGGGCCTGCTCCGGCCGGGGGGCCGGCTGCTGCTGCTCAACCACAATGTCGCCGCCTGGTCGGCCCGCCTGCTGGGGGAGCGCAGCCCCATCGTCGATATCGAGCACACCTGCCTCTACAGCCCCGCCACCCTGGGCCGCCTGGTGGCGCGTTTCGGTTTCAGGGTCGAAGGGGCCGGCGCGGTGTTCAACGACTACAGCCTCCACTACCTGGCCCGCCTGCTGCCCCTGCCCGGCAGGATCAAAGGCCGTCTGCTCGCCCTGCTGCAGGGCAGCGCCCTGGGCCGCCTCTTTCTGCGGGTGCCCCTGGGCAACCTGTGGCTGGTGGCCCGCCGGCCGGAGGCGGCCTGAGTATGACTGAGTCTGCCCGCTGGTTCGAGCCCCGGGAGGAGGAGAAACTCCCCCTGCTGCTTTTGGGAGTCTGTTACGGCCTGTACGCTTTTCTCCTGCTGTTGGCCCTCCACCTGCCCGGGGGGATCTCCGAGGCCGAGGAGTGGCGGCTCTACGTCCTGGGGTGGCTGGTGGTGCCGGCCCTGGCCATCGGCTCGGCGCTGGCCACCTGGCGCCTGGGCCGGCGGCTGGGCGAGGGGGCGGCTGGCTTCTACCCGGCGCTGCTGGCCTTCAACGCCCTGTTCTGGGCCGGGGGGTTTGGGTATCTCTTTCTTGCCCGGCTCGACCAGGAACTCTTCGACACGGCGCCGGCGGCGGTGGTGGCGCTCCTGGTCCTCTATCCTCTTGGCGCCCTGGCGGTGCTGAAGCAGGTCTGGCGGCCGGGGCTGGGCGGGTGGGGCTATACCCTAGCGCCCCTGGCGGCGCTCCTGGCGGCGCTCTTCAATTTCAGCGAGGTCAGGTTCGGTGAACTCGATCAGGTCAAACTGCCCTGGCCGGTGGTATCCTCCGGCACGAGGGAAGGGGAGGTCTTGGATCGTGGGGTGAGCCTCAAGCAGGGCGCACCGATCCTACAGGCGCAGAATCCCCGTTTGGTATTGCAGATCGTGGCTGCCAAAGATGAGGTGTTGCAGGCGGCGTTGCCCTGGGAGGTGCTGGAGGGGGCAGTGGTCACGGGGTGGGCCGTGAAAGCGGGAGAGGCGTTCGCCGCCGACCAGTCATTGCTCACCCTGGCCAACGAACGGGTGAGGGCGGTACTTGCTGCGCGTTCGCCCGGGGTGCTGGACCGGATCCTGGCGCCGGTGGGGACCAGGGTCGAGGCCGACCATGCGCTCTATACTGTTGCTCTTGAAGAGGCTGACTCCGAGGTCTTCCTGATCGCTGTGTTGCTGGCCGCGCTGCTGGCCTTCGCTTCGGTCCTGCATCCAGCCCTCGCGGAGTGGCAACTCGCCTGCCGGACATCGCGTTTTCTGGACGTCGCGGTGATGGCAGCCCTGGCCTTGGTGGTCGTCAACCCCGACTTCTCCTACGATGTCACCCACTACAATTTCTACCTCGGCCCGGTCAATGACCTCCTGCACGGCAAGAGCCTGCTGGTCGATATAAACTGCCAGTACGGGGTGGGGGTCATCTACTTCCTCGCTCTGGTCTTCAAAGTCGGCCTACTGCCCTTCAATTACCAGGGACTGGCGGCCCTGATCGGCATCCTGCAGGTGGCGCAATACGCCCTGGTCTACCTGTTGCTGCGGCGCCTCCTCAACACCCAGGTCTTCGCCGTGCTGGTACTGGGCCTCATCCTACTGGTCAGTTTCTTCAGCCAGCTGGAGCTGGCGGCGCTGCCCTCCATCGGCCCGCTGCGTTTCGGTATGGTGTACCTCCTGCTCTGCCTGCCGCTGCTGCGCTCCTGGCGGCCCTCCCTGGAAAGGGCCAGCAGGGTCGCCGCCCACTCCCTGGTCGGGGTGGCCGCCATCTGGAGCGCCGAGGTCTTCGTCTACGTCCTGGCTACCCACCTGGGGATGCTGGTCTGGGCGCAGCTGCCCGCCGCCAGCCCGGTCGCATGGGGGCGCAAACTGGCCGGGGAGCTGCGCTGGACCCTGGTGGCCATCGGGGCGTCGCACCTGCTGCTGGCCGTTGACATCCTCTCCCGCTCCGGGCAGTGGCCCCACTGGGATCACTACCTCGGCTACCTGGCCCTGTACAGCGTCGGCGAGTTCGGCACCCTGCCCATCAACCCGTGGACCGCCTGGGCGCTCATCATCGCCGTGTACTTCGTCTCGGTGCTGTTGCTGGCCTATCTAGGCTGGCGCCACTTCCCCCGCCCACATCTGCCGGAACTGGGGGTGGTCGCGGGCCTCACCACCTTCGGGCTGGCCCAATTCACCTATTACCTGGGCCGCTCCCACCCCAATAATCTCTTTCACGTCTGTATCCCCTCCCTGGTCCTGGCCGCCTACTGGCTGTGCGTCCTGGTGCGTGGTCGGGAGGCCCTGCCGGCCCGCTTCTGGCGGCCGGCCACCTACGCGGTCTACTGCCTGGGGATGCTCCAGGTGGTCCTGGGCGTTCCCTTTCTCGCCGACCAGTGGAATCGCACCGCCGCCCAGGCCCTGCTCAGCGGCCGCCCCGTCGAGTTGTGGTCCAAGCGGCCCACCCATCCCCAGGTCGAGGAGGCAGTGGCCCTGATTGGGCGGTACCTGGGCGGGGTGGAGCGCGTCCCCCTCTTCATTGCGCCCAACCACACCACCGAGGCGCTGCTGCTCAGCGGCAAGGTACACCTCTTCCCCATGAGCAATCCCGAGCAGGACGAGCTGCTGGTTGCGGCCAGCGAGCGGGCGGTCCATTTTGCTCACGGGCTGCAGGCCGGGGATCTGATCTTCATGTCCAAGGACCAGGGGGAACTGTGCACGCTGCAGCGCCAGATTCTCAAGAGGCTGAACCAGCAGTTCACCTTTCTGCAGGAGGACACCACCCAGAACGTGGTGGTGGTGCGCCTGCAGCAGCCCTAGGGCCAGTCTGAAGGAGGAGGTCGTTTGGCCGGGAAAACCGCGCTGGTCACCGGTGCCACCGGGTTCGTGGGCGCCAACCTGGCCCGCCGGCTCCTGCGCGAGGGCTGCCGGGTGCACCTGCTGGTGCGCCCCGGACACGCGACCTGGAGACTGGAGGGCATCCGCGATCAGGTGCAGCTCCACCAGGTGGAGTTGACCGACCGGGCGGCACTGGACCTGCTGGTGGCACAGGTGCGCCCGGAGTGGATCTTCCATCTGGCGGCCTACGGGGCGTACTCGTGGCAGACCGACCTGCAGCAGATGATCCAGACCAATATCACCGGCACCGCCAACCTTCTCGAGGCCTGCGCCCAGGTGGGTTTTGCGGCCTTCGTCAACACCGGCTCCTCCTCCGAGTACGGGGCCAAGGACCATGCCCCCGCCGAGGCGGAGAACCCCGAGCCGAACAGCCATTACGCCTGCACCAAAGTGGCCGCCACCCTGCTGTGCCGCTATACTGCCCAGAGCCGCAACCTGAACCTCGCCACCCTGCGCCTCTACTCGGTCTACGGTCCCTACGAAGACCCCGGCAGGCTCTTTCCCGCCCTGATCCGCAAGGGACTGCAGGGGCAGCTGCCCCCCCTGGTCAGCCCGGACACCACGCGCGACTACGTGTACGTGGAGGACGTCTGCGAGGCGTACCTGCTGGCCGCCAGCCAGCCGGGGCAGGAGCCCGGCGCGGTGTACAACGTGGGCACCGGCGCGCAGACCTCCCTGCGCCAGCTGGTGGCCCTGGCCCGGCAGTCCTTGGGGGTTGACGCAGAGCCGGTCTGGGGCACGATGCCGGCCCGGATCTGGGATACCAGCGTCTGGGTGGCGGACAACCGCCGTATCCGCGAGGGGCTGGGATGGGTGCCGCGCACGGCACTGGCCGAAGGTTTCGAGCGCACCGCCGATTGGTTCCGCCACCACATTGCCCTCCTGCCTGGGGAGAAAGGGTGAACACATGAAAATCAGCGCCATCAAGACCTTCATGGCCCGCTGGGGCAGCCGCCCGCGCGGCCTGATCAAGGTGGAGACCGACGAGGGGATCAGCGGCTGGGGCGAGGCTTACTCTATAGGCCCGGACCTGTCGGTGGAGCCCATCGCCAACTACATCTTCGAGATGATCAAGGGCGAGGACCCCCGCCGCATCGAGTACCTCATGCTCAAGCTCATCCAGCAGTTCCGCTTTCCCCCCGGCGGCACCGGCCTGGCGGTGATCTCGGCCATCGACCACGCCCTGTGGGACATCAGCGGCAAGGCGGCCAATCTGCCGGTGTACATGCTGCTGGGCGGCAACGTGCGCGACCGGGTGCGGGTGTATCACAGCATCGGCGGCCGCGACGGCAAGGAGACGGCCGAGCAGGCCCACAAGATGCACGAGCAGTGGGGTTTCACCGCCTTCAAGCTCTCCCCCTACCGCCTCGACCCGAACGCCGCGCGCTGGGGCCGGATCTGCTCCGAGGCGGCCCGGTACTTCGAGGATCTGCGCAAGCACACCCCGGCGGAGTGGGAGTTCGCCTTTGACCCCCACGCCCAGATCTTTGAGCCCATCCGCGCCCTGCAACTGGCCAATGCCCTGGCTCCGTACGATCCCTTCTTCTACGAGGAGCCGCTGCGGCCCGAGCATCTGCCGGCCTGGGCGCGGCTGCGCGCCCAGATGCAGGTGCCCCTGGCCACGGGCGAGAGCCTGTACGGGCGTTTCGAGTTTCTGGAACTAGTGGCCGCCCAGGGCGCCGACATCATCCAGCCCGACGTCTGCGTCTGCGGGGGTCTCTTGGAGATGCGCAAGATCGCCGCCATCGCCGAGGCCCACTACGTGGACGTCGCCCCGCACAACCCCATGAGCCCGCTATCCACGGCGGTGAACGTGCAGTTCGCCGCGGCCACGCCCAACTTCCTCATCCTCGAGTATATCCTGCCCGGCTATTCGGAGTGGAAGGACTGGGTGGACGAGCCGTACCTGCCCAAGAACGGGTACCTGGAACTGAACAACCGGCCGGGGCTGGGGGTGGAGGTAAACGAAGAGGTGGTCAGCAGCAGCAAGGGGTACATCCACTGGCAGCGCACCTGTCCGGTGCGCCCGGACGGCTCGACGGGGTACATCTGATGCTCAGGCCCGACAACACCGCGCTGGCGCTCATCGACATCCAGGGCAAGCTGGCCTCGCTGATGCACCAGCGGGAGCAGCTCTACCGGAATCTGGAAATCCTCATCAAGGGGGCCCAGGTGCTGGAACTGCCCATCCTCTGGCTGGAGCAGTACCCTCAGGGCCTGGGGCCGACCATTCCAGAGGTAGCCGACCTGTTGAAAGACCAGCAGCCTTTGGCCAAGCTCTGCTTCAGCGCCTGCGGCCTGCCCGAATTTGCGCAGGCCCTGCGGGCCAGCAATAGGCGGCGGGTGCTCCTGGCCGGCATCGAGGCGCATATCTGCGTGTACCAGACCTGCCGCGACCTGCTCGACCAGGGGTATGGGGTGGAGGTGGTGGGGGACGCGGTCTCCTCGCGCACCCCGGAGAACAAACAAACCGGCCTGGACCGCATGGTCCAGGCCGGGGCGGTGCTGACGAGTGTGGAGATGGCGTTGTTCGAGTTGCTGCGGGTGGCCGGCACGCCGCAGTTCAAGGAGATCGCGCGGTTGGTGAAGTAGGCCGCTAGCGCCACAACCTCGGCACAGACACGGGGACTTCGGTCACCTCCCAGTAGCCGGAGTCCTTGGGGACTTCCTGCCAGCCCGGGCAGCTGAGGCCGTGGCGGTCCCAGACCACCTCGCCCTTGCGCAGGGTCAGCAGGCATTCCAGCTTCTGCCGGCCCTGGTTGCGGGCCCAGCCGCAGTCGCGGAAGGTGAAATCCCCCTCTAGGCATTGCAGCACCGCCACATCCGCCTCGGCGCCGGCGCTCAGGGTGCCCAGGGCCGGCCGGTTGATGGCCTTGGCCGGGGTCACGGTGGAGCGGTAGATCACCTCGGGCAGGGGCATCCCTATGCTCAGGCACTTGGACATGGTGTCCAACATGCTGTGGACGCAGCCGTGGATATTGCCCATGTGCAAATCGGTGCTGATCGAGTCCGGGGGGAAACCCTGGGCGATGGCCCGGGCCCCGTTGCGCCACCAGAAGCTGGCCGCCCCGTGGCCCAGGTCGAAGTGGATGCCCCGCGCCCGGGCCTGGTGCATGTGCTCGTAGACCTTGCCCTGGGGGTCGATGACGGGGAACTGCCGGGCGAAGACGTGGGTGTGGATGTCGCCGGGCCGCAGGTGCTTGAGCAGGAGGTCGGGGTAGGAGCGCTCGGGCGGGCGGGGCCAGAAGTCCACCATCACCGGCATCTGGCACAGCTCGCCGGCCTCCACGGCCCGGTCCACCGAGGCCCAGGCGGGGTGCTCGGCGTCGAAGGGGTGTGCGGTCCAGTAATGGGCAGTCTTGATGCCCACCACCACCTCGCGGTGTTCGAGGGCCGCCGCGGCGGCCTTTTTGGCGTCGAGGGTGGGCACCACCTGCTCGGACTCGCCCATCCCCGGTCCAGAGATGTTGACGTAGGCCAGCACCCGGGTAAGGGTCCGGGCGATGACCGTCTCGCGGAAGTGGGCCATCTCCTGCCAGCCGGCCGAGCCGGTGTCCACGCAGGTGGTGACGCCCTCCTTGAGGAAGTGGGCGTCGGGGTGCAGGCTGCCGGCCCAGCGGCCCTGGCCGCCTTCGGTCTGGCGGGTGTGGTAGGCATGGATGTGGATGTCGAGCAGGCCGGGCACCACCAGCAGGCCGCTCACGTCGAGGCGGCGCTGCGCGTCGGCGGCGGGGATCTGGGGGGCCACCCGCGCGATTTTGCCATCCCTGATCCCCACGTCCATCACGGCGTCGAGCTGGTTGGCCGGGTCGATGATCCGGCCGCCGGCCAGCACCAGGTCCAGTTTTTCCGAGCTGTTCATAGACGCTCCTTTCTGCTGTGCGGCGCCCAAGATAAGCCTCCTCACCCCAAGGCGTCAATCGCCCCACCCTCCTGCTGGATAGAGCGGGAATTTTTGCGTATAGTTGTCTGACCGGCCCGCCGGCTGCCGGCAGGTTGCGCCCGCGCTCCACGAGAAAAGACCCGATGAACGAAGCCGTCAAGACCCTCAAACCCCTGCCCATGTTCGTGGGCCTCAAATCCGAACAGCTGCAGCGCCTCTTCCAGCTGTGCAAGCGCGAGGACTACGCCCCCGGGCAGGTGCTGTGCGAATACGGGGCCCCCAGCCAGCGGCTCTTCGTGCTGGGCAAGGGCCGGCTGGAGGTGCTGGCTGAAGACGGAAGCCGCTTGGCCCTTATCGCCCCGATCAGCGCGGTAGGAGAGGTGGGGTTCATCACCGGTCAGCCGCGTTCGGCCACGGTGCGCGCCGCTGAGCCCAGCAGCGTGATGGTCCTGGAAAGCAGCGCTTTTGAGAACCTGGTGAGCCAGGATGCAGAGCTGCGGGCCAGCATCTACCACAACGTGGTCCGCTGGCTGGCCGAGAAGCTGTGCGACGCCAACGACCTGATCGTCCGTTACCGGCGGACCTATGAGCCGGCGGCCACGGCCGCGGACCTGATGGCCGCGGCGCCCTCGTCGATGCGGTCCTCGGAGAACTTTTCGGTGGAGGGTGACGACAGGGAGGGGGCCAACCAGGCAGTGGAGCTTTTTTACAAGCTCATCGGCCAGCAACCCTCGGCGGTACAGTTGGCCGAAGACCGGCAGAGTTACGACCTGCTCCGGCGCAACGGCCACGCGCACCAGGACATCATCTACGCGGTGAAATGGGTCGTCCGCTACCGTTCTCGGGCCAAAAGATTCAGTATCATCAGACTCAGCATCAAGGATGCCTTCGAGAGCCGCTGGAGCGTCTAGCGGGCGGGCCAGCAGAAAGGGGAATCGTGGACATCGGGACCGTGATCGGCACCCTCGC
>Ga0194132_10012357_pt1 | contig 10672 bp, 9 predicted proteins | sample TA2KigOf80mmetaG_FD_148612 | JGI IMG/M metagenome (GOLD analysis project Ga0194132, IMG submission 148612) | Freshwater microbial communities from Lake Tanganyika, Tanzania - TA2015054 Kigoma Offshore 80m | ecosystem: Environmental > Aquatic > Freshwater > Lake | place: Tanzania: Lake Tanganyika... | reverse complement strand
CTTGTCGTTCTGCAGGGCCTCGGCACGGTTGAACTCCTCGCGCACATACTCGGTCACTTCCCTGTAAAGGCGCGCCTCCGCGTCCGACAGCTTGTAGGGAACGGTATAGGCGATGCGCTCAGGAAAGAGCGGCCGGCCGTTGAACTTGAGCAGGCCCTCTTTCACCATGCGGCGCATCAGGTCCGACACTTCCACCTGGTGCACGCCGTCGCGGAAGCGGCCTTCGAAGCGGTCGCCGTCGAGCAGCGCCAGGAACAGCTGGAAATCCTCTTCCTTGCCGTTGTGCGGTGTCGCCGTCATCAGCAGGAAGTGGCGGGTCAGGCCGGACAGCAATTGGCCGAGCCGATAGCGCTTGGTGTACTTCACCTCGCCGCCGAAGAAGGTGGCGGACAGCTTGTGCGCCTCGTCGCAGACGATGAGATCGTAACGGCAGTCGGGCGCGGCCAGCTTGGCTTGCACGTCCTCGTTGCGCGCCGCCTTGTCGAGGCGGGCAATCGCCAGGTCGTTCTCCAGGAACCAGTTGCCGGTCCGCGCGGCTTCCAGCTTGTCGTTGGTGGCGATCTCGAACGGCAGGTTGAAGCGCCGGTGCATCTCGTCCTGCCATTGCTCGGCCAGGCTGCCGGGACAGACGATGAGGCAGCGCTTGAGGTCGCCACGGGCGATCAGTTCCTTGATCAGCAGGCCGGCCATGATGGTCTTGCCGGCGCCGGGATCGTCGGCCAGCAGGAAGCGCAGCGGTTGGCGTGGCAGCATGTCCTCGTATACCGCCGTGATCTGGTGCGGCAGCGGATCGACCAGCGAGGTGTGCACCGCCAGCACCGGATCGAAAAGATGGGCAAGGCGGATGCGGTGCGCCTCCGACACCAGGCGGAACAGCGCGCCGTCGCCATCGAAACTCCAAGGTCGGCCCGCCTCGACGATCTCGAGGCGCGGCTCGTCGTGGCGGTAGAGGATCTCCTCGGCCACGCGGCCGTTCGGTCCGCGATAGACGAGGGTCAACGCGTCCGACCCGTGCCAGACCACGCTGACCACCGTGACCAGCGCGTCCGGCAGTACGCCGCGGACTGCGCTATTGGGTTTGAGATCTTCGAGCGTAGCCATCGGTCAGCGATTTTCCTGAGATTGCCACGGGTCGATCACTGCCACGCTGCAGCTTTCGTAGTCGCCGGTGTTGCGCGTGGCCACGCCGGCGACCCCCTGCCCGCGAACGCCCCGGTAGGGTGGGCTGCCCGCCGCGATCTCCAAGCCGCACGCCGGGTGCCGGCGCCCGCATTGTCGCACGGCGGCGGCCCTGACGATCTCGGCTGCCACCACAATCGCAAGCAGGGCGGCTACCACTGCCATCGCGGGCCGCTCGCTGGCCAGGCGTTCTCATCGAAGGCCGAGGCACTCGAAGCGCTCGGCGCGCCTAGGCCGCAGCGTGTCGAACCGCCAGCAACGGGCAAGGCGCCGGGCGGGTAGTCGTGTATATGCCGGGCTACCGCCGTTTACCCTCGGCCCGCTCCATGGCCTGCACCTCGGCCCACGTCTTGGGCTTCCATTCCCTGGCCAGCCGCTGCGCCTCGGCGATCTGTGCCGGCATCTTGGCGCATGATATCCCGAATGGATTTGACGAGAGTGGGGACGGACATAGTTCTCACTCTCGTCGCATCCATCGCTTGATCTGTTGAAACTTCAAAAACGCTTTGATGCGAGCCGAAAAAATCAAAGATGCTGAGACACCGCAAAATGCGGCTCCAAGAATCCCCATCGCACCTGCATAGACGTACCCGATCGGGGTGCCGACCGAAGTTATGATCGTATAGACACCCCAAAATCCCACAAGCCCGCCGAAGCCCGACAAAACGGCAGAGACCCAACGGGCCCACGGGTACCCTTCATACAAGAAGTAAACAAGTAGAATTGTAAGAATGGTCCTGACGGCTGGAATGATCATCGGCCCGTCTTCCCGGACGCTGATTCCGATATTCACAATAGTCAGCGTGAGAAAAATACCCATGATCACCAAAACTGCATTGCGACCTTCGATGGGTACTTCACTATTAATGCTCATATCTAGACTCTCTCTCCATATAGTGCGGCCTGCATTTCCTTAATCAGATTGGCAAAACCGTCACGGCCGCCGAAGGCATTTAAAGTCCGTTTGGAAACGTGATCAATGGCTGATCCGACGCAGGAGGAGGCTTCCCATGGCGACATGGATCATGGCCTGGGAGACATCGACGCGTTGCTCGTAGTCGCGCACCAGCCGGCGCCAGCAGTTTTTCGAGGTGTCCGATTGACACTGTGGTCCCCAGGGCTCTCTCGTGCGCTGAGGCGGCGAGGTCCGTCCGCCTGGTCGGCTTCGCCCCTTACGGGCCTGCTGTCCGTCCGCCATCGAAAAGAGGCCGGGTAACGGCCGGCGCTGCCGCTACAGCGGTATTCCTGCGGCCACGGCCGCCGCGACCCATCGTTCGACGATTGCCTGATCGCGCTGACACTCCCGCGCCGAATAGCCAGCCGGCCATCAGCGGCCAGGTACCGCTTCCAGGTCGGCGACGCGCCTTTCCCGGCACCTTCGAGGCGAGCTACGCGGCGGACCAGCGTGCGGCTCAGGCGCCAGGATCAGGCACTCTTTCGTCGCGTTCGAGCGCGGCCAGCCGTCGCTCCAGATCGACGGTCTCGATCGCCCTGCGCTTCACCTCCAGCACACCAGCCACCGTTGCGGCTTCATCCGGCGTCAACTCGCCGGCCGCCATCGCCGCGACCGTTTGCGTCAGCGCACCCAGGACGTCCTCGGCGCACCAAACCTCCGGCAGGTTGAACGTCACCGGCCGGCCCTTCCGGGGCGGCAGCACGCGGTCCAGGATCAACCGGGCCGCCTGCATGTCGCCCGCTTTGGCCTCGGCAATGACGGCTTTCACCACCTCGCGGGCCTCGTCGGCCATGATGCGCTCCAGCATCATTGTGGTCTTATGCCGCGCGCCTTTCGGTCGGCCCGAGTTGCCGCGAGCAAACGGCCGGCCGCGCGTTTTGGTCGCGTTGATTCGCAGCTCGACCGCGCTGTCGCGCAGGCTTTCGACGTTCCCAGAGTTATCGGACATCGTCGCCCGACGCCTCTCCTCCCGCGATGGCGGCCAATTCCTCTACAAGCGTTCGCGGCCTGACCCAGCCGCCGCGGGTGCCGCGGTGGATCTTTTCTCGTAGCAGCACGGCAGCCTCTTCGGGCCGACACTGCTCTTCCAGGCTCATCGCAACCAGAAGGTCGGCCAACGTGACGGCACTATGGTCGTCGGCGCCGCCCCGCGCCTCCAGGCGGCGGAGCCGCGCTTCGATGCGCCCCGTCATGGCAGGGCCGCTTTCGTCCCGGGCTCAAACTTCATCGGCATCGTCCCCATAGCAAGCAATGCATTGATACTTATATCAGAATCAAGCCCGTGCGGCATCTATCAACGAACCTATCCGAGGGAAGCGGGTTCAGACTTTGGCTGACCGCAAGCGCACCCACCGATCCCGGATGGCGCGCGGTGCCAAGCCGGCTTGGCCGCTTCGGGACTGCCGTCGGCCGGCGGTGGCACCTCGCCCTGTACCAGCGGCACCTCAACCACCGGGCCGACGAGCGCTTCCAGCGTCGCCCGCCAACCGGCACCCGCGCGGACTAGCGCACGGGTCGCCTTGCCGGCTTGGGAACGGCGACGGTAGCTCACGGTTAAATAGGCGGACTCCCCAAAGAATATATTATTTGCGGAGTCCGCCCATTTAGCCAAATCGTCCCGAGCCGCCCGCTCGCTTGCCCACAGATCGGGGAAGCAGCGCGCGAGCTCACTGCGGCTCAGGGGCAAAGCGCCGGCGCGCCGGAACGCCTCGGCCAGCCGGTTAACGTTCAAGCGGCGTCCGGGTCCGGCCTTGGCGTTGTCCGTTTGGCCGGTCGTCTCGGCGACCAGCTCACGTCGCGTCACGATCCTGGCGACCGTCACGTCGAGGACCAGATTGCCGACGAGGCAGATCAGCTTCGGCTCGTTTGCGTGGATCAGCCGCAGCCGGTCGAGCGCCTGCTCGTTCTCGCGCTCGCGGAACTGCTCCAGCACCGCCTGGACGCGTCCGTCCGCATGGCAGTCCACCTCCGCCGAACGTCCGGTGCCGTCGCCAATGCGGCGCCCGCGGACTTGGCGGATGTAGCCGCCGCCAAGCCGCAGGGCTGCCGGGTCGGTCGCCCACAGGGCTCTGGCGTAGCCCTCGACCGCTGCAGGCGGCGGCTGCTCGCGGCCGATGATGACGCCGACGGCGCAGCCCTCCCAGGCATTGCTGCCGCGGATCGCCCCGAAATGCCCGTGCGGCGTGTCGGCCTTGTCCAGGCCCTCAAGCTCCAGAACCGCCTCAACCGGCTTCGTCGCAAACCATGCGGTCCGGCCGTGCTTGTGTGCAATGCCACGCACCACCTCGATCAGTTCGGCGCGCAGCCCCTTGGCGGCCTCGATCGACGTGCCGGAGATCGGCGCGCCCTTCTTGCCGGAGCCGAGCAGGCTACTCTTGCTGAACACCTTGTCGACGACCTGCACCACCACCGCGTTGCGCTCCAGCCTCGCCTCGATCTGGTGCAGTCGCTCGCCGAACAGGCGGCGGTTGATCGTCAGGTCGGCGCTGGCGTCGAGCAGCAGCACCGGCGTGCGCTCGGCGATGCCGCCCAGCCGCGGGACGTAGTGAACGACGGCATGCCCCGCCAGCGGGTCGTTTTCGCCCTGGCGCGTGTGCACCGCATGGCAGATGTCACGTGGCAACTCGATCTCCGCGGCGAGCGACCGCACCAGCCGATGCACCGCCGGCCAGGGCGATCGCTGCAAGGCCTTCGCCTGTTCGGCGATGTCGTCGTCGGCCATGCCGGGCGTAATGCTGGCGGCGGCCTCCTCCTCGGTGCCATGCAGCCATTCCAGCGTGTCGGCGAACGACTGTTTGCTCGTGAACCCGCGCGCCCGCAGCTCGCACAGAATCTTGCCGCTGCCGGCGGTCACGGCGTCGCGAATCGCGCCCAGCTCGCGCCGCACATCGAGCGCTTGGCCCAGCTTGTCGCCGCCGCGCTTGCCGCGTCGACGCCACGCCATCATGCCGGGCAGCATGTCGGCGACGCTTAGCGTTACCTCACCGACTAGCCGGTCCCATGCGCGCTCGTCCACGACGACGAGGTCGGGGGAGCCGAGTCCCATGTTGCCGGCCAGCATTTCGAAGGTACCGACAATCACGCCGCGACCGCGTTTGACTATGGCGTCAGCCCTTAGCCGCTGCGACTGCCATGCGCAGGTGCTGAAGTGCGGACAGCTCTCGCCGGTGTCGGGGTTCTTACAGAGGTGCTTCGACACCGCCATCCCGGCTTCGCCCAGCGCCTTTGCCGCGGCGGGCCGCTCACACATCAGATCACTGTCGACGGGATTCGTGCCATGCTTCGGCGCGCCACGCCCGCGGTAGGAGATCGCCCCGCCGCCGCGGGCGATGATCTCCTCGGTGACGCGCGTTGCCTCGGCCCATGTTGGCAGGCAGATCCAGACCAACCCGAGCGTTGCGCCAGTCGTCACCACCAGGCTGATTGCCGTCGCCGTCTTCCCGCAGCCGGCCGCGCCGACCACCTGCAGCCGATCGCCCGGCGTGCGCCAGGGACCGTGCTCTGCCCGAATCTCGCGCCCTCGCCGCCGCAGCTCCCGCCGCGCCCAACGCCCGCCCTCGGGCATCTCGCCGACGGCGATCTCGATTTCCTGCTTCGCGGCGTCGAACGCCTGGCGAGCCGTCGCCCTCCGCGCTGCGTTGTAGAAAAACTGCTGCATCGAGGATGCCATCCGCGCGAGTGTCGCGGCGTTGTCCCTCGCCGGCGCCTTCCAATGTGGCTCACACGGTGTGCCGTCAATCTTCGCACGCTCGGCTTGCTGAACATACTCGACCAATGTGTCGAGGTCGGCGATGCGCTTTTGGACGTATTCCTGCGGTCGGCCGTCGCGCTCGCCGCGCTCGGTGATGATTCCGGCGAGCTGCGCCTTCAGCGGTTTGGGGTCTGCGTCGTGACCGTTGTCGCGAATCCAGCGACCAACCGCGGCATTGATCGGCCGGAAATATCCAGCGCCGCCTTCATGGTCGCCGATGCGCGCGATGATGGCCTCGAAACCGCCAGTAAACTCGCCCGGCCCGGCTTTGTAGTTTCCGCACTCGCGCTGCGGCTTCAGCTCCTCTTCGGCCGGCGCCTGCACCTCGTCGGTGAACCCGCGCCGCAGCAGTACGCGCTTCGCCAGATGGTCAGGCAGCGCGGTGCCGTCGAACGAGTCGAAGATCGGCGCCGCGGTGTAGTGGGGCTGCGACGCCGAATAGAGCGCGCCATCGATTTTTCCTGCGTCGATCTCAGGCCGCAGCCACCGCCTGATCTCTGTGCCGCCCATTGGCCGCGACAGCATGACCCAGAGCCGCATGCGTGCGCCCGGCTTCCCGGGCATGCCATGGCCGCCAGTGAACTGGACCGCGCACGCGACCTCATGGAAAGCCTCGGGCAGCAGCGCCATACCTGCCTCGACGCATCCATCGAGATCGACGCGCGGATCGACGTGCTCGGGCAGGGGTACATGGTCGAGGTCGAGCGCCAGAACCGCAGTCGGCGCCTCTCGCAGCGGTGGGACATCCGCTTCCTTGTCGCCTTGCCGACGCTTGTGCCGTCGTCGAATTCCGACACGCTTGCCCGTGAGCTCTCCGCGGACGACGCAGGCATGCCGGTCGTGGGCCAGCCGTGCCAGCAGTTCGGCCAACTCGCCGATGTGCGCGACGGACTCAACGCGTGCGTCGTAGCGATAGGCGCGGTCGTACGGCTGTTCTGTCCATCTCGGCGCGCCTTGCTGGGCCTCGCCGCTCCCCGGCGGCTGGCGCGTCCACCGCTTCGCGAGGACTGCCCGGCGGCCGTGCGCGTCGGTCGCGCGGCCCAGGATGGTCACTGTCGCGGTCATCCCGCCGGCGCCTCGGCTACGCCGGGCGGTTGCGTCACTTGTGCCGGCCTTGCTCCGACGACTGGGGCAAATGTGGGCTCGGTGCGCCTGAGGCGCCTCCCGCCGACTCCAGAAAATTAATTGAGCGAAGGCGCAGCTCTTCGCGAATGCGCGATACGCGCGTCCCTGTGCGCCCGGGAGAAACCCGCACGGCCATCGGCAGGCGACCTGCTCGCCGCTCGCGCCACAACGTCGTGCGGGAGATCCCGAAAACCGCGCAGACGACTTCATCCCCAACAAATGCGTCGCCGATAATCGCGATCGCTGCGGCTGCCGCTCCGACGAGCGCTGCATCGGCATCGGTTTCTGTCGGTCTAGTCATGGAAGCTGCTCCGCTATCTGCGGAGCCGGGCTTCTCAAGGTGAATATTCGCCCGCTATCAACGTGCATTCGCCTGGAAATAAATTAACAATATCAAAGGTTTATTGATTCAGGATTCGCCTAGGCGAATGCATTCGGCCTTTCAGTCCATCTCAGCGCGTTCGCCAGTTTGCCGCCGAGGCGCGCCCGGGGCGGTACGTCAAGAGCGCCGACGGATCAGCCGCTCGATCGTTTCAGCCGATAGCGTGGAACTGCGGTTCCCAGTTTGGCCGGGTTTGAGATTGGTGAACCCCCTCTCGGAAAGCTTCTTGGCCACCACCCGTTTTGTGGCGGTCGGCGTCTCCTTCCACAGCTCCTCCGCCGCAGCTTGCAGGCCCTGGCGCCGCCGATCCGTATCGCCACGCTTCTCTGCGGTGTGTCCAGACGCCTCAAGCCGATCCGCCAACGAGAGCCCGCGCTGCTTGGCCCATCGGTGGCAAACAGGGACCATCCACGACCAACCCGGATCGTCCTTCCGGAGGGTCAGGAAGTTCCACAGGTCGTCGAGCCTCACGGTACGAATCCGAAGGCGTGGATCGGTTCCCGAAACCCTCAACTCGACGCGGTCGATCGCGTCGGCGATTACATCCCATCGGGGCGACCACACTTCGTCGAGCGACCAATCGGCGCGCGGTACGCCACGCGCGATGTTGAATATCGTCTTCAATCGAACGGCCGGATTCCTCAACGTCGCGTCAATCTCCGCCTGCGCGGCGGCGTCGCCGCTGTCTTGAACGGCGTGCGTTTGGCTTGCCGATAACGGCGCATCACGAGGATCGGATATCGACGGAGATGGCACGACGAGAACCGCGGACAGCCGGCGAAGCCAATCGTCGAGTCGAGGGATGTCCCTGAACGCAGCTTGCGATGCCCACCCCAGGAATGCTCCCCAGTAGACGAATGGCCCCGTCCACTCGACGGCCGTTTCTTCGGTCGAGCCTCGCTTGTGGCGTCGCGCTCGTTCGGTTGCAGCAAGCTTGCCTGCCGCAATCTCTCGCCGGGCACTTTGGAACACGTTCTCGAACTCAACGCGAAGCGACGGCGATCGCGCCGCTGCTTGCGGTTCCACATCCAGTAGCACGGCAACGCAATCCTGCAGCGGATAAGCTTGGTTGGCGGACATGTGCCGGAAATCCAGGATCGGCGGCGCCGGCGGGGGCCAAGCCGCGCGGCTCTTCTGCTGCACCAACTCAGCATCGTTTTCGCCAGCAATGCCGAAACGCCGCGGCCGTGGTTCAAGGATCGCAGGGCCGGGCCACTTGAATCCAATCTCGCTCAGGCTGAAGCGGATGTGCTGCAGCTGTTTTGACCGTCTTCCAGTCAGGGCGGTCTTGAGGACCGACACAGCTGCTTTGGCGGACATGGCATCGACGTCCTGAAGGCAGGTCGGGGCCGGCACGCCAGCGCGGAGGCGCAAAGCTCCAAGCTGGCCGCTATTCACTGCGTCTACAAGCCCGGCCAGTGCGGCTGACACGTTGGAAAGATGCGGCGTGCGGTGGGCCTGCTGTGCCTTCAGGCGACTTTCGCATTCCTGGCTCAGTGTCTTGAAGTCGCCGGGGCCGCAGTTGCCGTGCGTCGGCATAGATTTGAGATCACGGAATAACACCCACGCCACCGTCTGGAGCGGAGTCAATAGGACCCACGATCCCGGCTGAAGTGGCAACGCTGCTGTGTCAGCTCGCGGCGTCTTGGTGGCGGGCCGTCTCGTTGCCATTACCGCCGGCCACGCTCGGCCAGGGCCACCACCTCGGCGCTCGGCCGGAGTTTGAGCAAGCCTTCAAGGTGCGTTCCCCAACGGTCGAGTGCGGTGAACTTCTCGGGAAGATAGTCGTGGCGATCGTAATGCCGGCCGGTAACACCGGCTTCGACGTGGTTGAGGACCCGTCCGATGACGAAGCGCGAAACGCCAAGGCGACCAAGACCGGTTGCCACCGTTCGTCGCAAGTCGTGGGGCGAAAATGCTGCCAGTGGCAGGCGGCGCGCATCATCATCAATACGCAGGGTGCGAATGACGGCATGCTGCAGCGCCTGCGGGGTGATTGGCAGATCGCGTAGCGTGGTCGAGGGAAACAGATAGGCGCTTTGGTCCGCTTCGGTTTGCTGCGTTTGAGCGCGGCGCCTTTTTGGCAGTCTTTGAGACCGTTCGAGCCGCTCGCGTTGCACCCGCTCGGCATCCTGCAACACGGCAATCGCCAGCGGACTGAGAGGCACTAGGTGCTCGCGGCGATTCTTCGCGACCGTACTTGGGATTGCCCATTCGCGACGCTGGCAATCGATCTGTTCCCAACGTGCCGCGACCACTTCCCCCGGTCGCTGGCCGGTCGCCAGGATGAACCGCAGGGCCAATCGCACCGAGTCGCCCAGTGGCGCTGTCTCAAGGCCACGCCAAAGTGTGCCGATTTCATGGTCGGCCAGCACGCGTTCGCGCGGCATCTCTGGCGCTGGCATCTTCACGGCTCGACACGGGTTCTCCGACAGGCCCTCGATGCTGCGGCTGATGCCGAAGTTGAACACTTTTCGCAGTAGCGCCAACGTCCGGTTGGCGGCAATCGGTGCGCCGCGCGTCACGATGTCGTCCAGCAGCGCCACAACGTCTCGACGCCGGACATCTTTGGCCTTACGACGCCCCCAACGCGGGATCGCTTCCCGCCGCAGTACCCGTTCGTCTTCGGCCGCCGACCGCTTGCGTGGCCGCGCCCACTTTTCCAAGTAAAGCTCCGACAGCTCGGCAAACGTCTCGGCATGCCGCTCGGCAGCCTTCTGTTGCACGACATCGACGCCCGGGTCTTCTCCTCGCTCCAACCGCTTTCGCGCCGCGGCAAGCGCCAGGTTGGCGTCGGCGAGGGTCATCCGCGGGTAGGTGCCGAACGTCAGGCGACGCTGCCGACCTTCGTACCTGTAGAGCAAGACGAAACTCCGGACACCGCGCGGGGATATGCGCACCCCGAAGCCTTGCCCGCCAGCGGCCCAGACTTCGTAGCGGACCTGCCGGGGCTTCAGCGCCGCGATAGTCTTGTCGGTGAACTTGATCCGTCGGTCTGGCACCGATCTGCTACCCCAAAGAGCAATTGGGGTAGCAAAATATGCGAAACACTGTGAAACTTGAAGCGATTTGCTGGTACACAGAAGTGGCTGTTTGGAAGGGAAAATCGCAATCCGTTGATGCAGTTGTCTGTTTCAGTGCGTTTCAGAAAGTTACATTTCAGCTTGACTCTTAATCAGCGGGTCCCAGGTTCGAATCCTGGTGCGCCCACCAAGACCGTCCACGGGTTGTGGACGTTCGGGCTTGTTCGGCCGCTTGCTGGCAGAGCGAGCCGCGAACA
>Ga0194132_10012352_pt1 | contig 10674 bp, 7 predicted proteins | sample TA2KigOf80mmetaG_FD_148612 | JGI IMG/M metagenome (GOLD analysis project Ga0194132, IMG submission 148612) | Freshwater microbial communities from Lake Tanganyika, Tanzania - TA2015054 Kigoma Offshore 80m | ecosystem: Environmental > Aquatic > Freshwater > Lake | place: Tanzania: Lake Tanganyika... | reverse complement strand
TCGCCCTTCGGGCTCCTTACGTCACGCGCGCCGGGGAAAAGGCCCCATTTTCTCCGAAAATGGGGCGTTCAGGAAACCAAGAAATCCGGAATATCGAGGTATTGACAATCGCGCGGAGAAGGTGTAAGGTGAAGATCGAGCCGCACCCGCCCTTGATAAGTGTCAAGCAAGAATCCAGGCTAAAGTGTCAAGGATGTGTCCGGTCGCGCAAATCCATGACAGCGTTCTTCGAACGGAGTCTCGCCAGCCGCTGATACACTAGACCCATGTTGAGTTCCACCCGCCGCGGATTCCTGGCCGGATCCGCCGCAATGCAGATCACACGGGCCGCCGCCGGAGACAAGTTGAAAGCCGGATTGATCGGCGTGGGGGGGCGTGGACGGGGCGCGGTTGTGGACCTGCTCACCGGGACTGAAAACGTCGAAGTCACCACGATGGCGGACCTGTTCGAGGACCAGCTCGAGAAGAACTTGGCCTGGCTCAAGAACGAGCCGCGCAACGCACCGGTGGCCGCTCGCGTGAACGTCGCGCCGGACCGCCGCTTCACGGGGTTCGACGCCTACCAGAAGCTCATCGCGTCCGATGTCGACATTGTGATGCTATGTACGCCTCCGGGCTACCGTCCGATGCATTTCGAAGCCGCGGTGGCGGCAAAGAAGCACGTGTTCTGCGAGAAGCCCACGGGTACGGACCCGGTGGGGGTCCGCCGGTTCATGGACGCGGCCAAGAAGTCCCAGGAGCTCAAGCTGACCGTGGTGTGCGGCGCGCAACGGCGGTTCCAGAAGGAGTACATCGAGACCATCGACAAGATCCGCAACGGTGTGATCGGCAACGTGGTTTCAACCGCCTGCTACTGGATGAGCGGACCCGTGATCAAGCAGACTTCGCGGAATCCCTCGTGGGGTGACATGGAGTGGCAGCACCGCAACTGGTATTCCTACGTCTGGCTGTGCGGCGACCAGATTGTCGAACAGCACATGCACAACATCGACGTGATCTGCTGGCTGCTGAACGCGCATCCCATCAGCGTGGTGGCCTCCGGCGGAGCTTCGTGGCGTCCGCGCGATGAAGTGCATGGCAACATCTACGACCACATCTCGGCGGACTTCACGTTTGCCGACGGGGTCCACATGTTCAGCAACTGCCGCCAGTTCCCCGGACGCATGTACAGCAATGTCAGCGAGCTTGCGATTGGGACCAAGGGCCGCAGCAACTGCCGGGATCTGGGAACCAAGGGCGAGCCTCCGATGGTTGCCGAGCACCGGGCGCTTGCGGCGTCGGTGCGCGGCGATGGTCCGTACGTGAACAACGCGATGGCGGTGGCCGAAAGCACGATGACCTGCATCATGGCGCGCGAGTCAGCCTATTCGGGACAGGAGCTGACCTGGGACATGATGATGGAGTCCAAGCTCGACCTGATGCCGAAGGCGTTCGGCTACAAGGAACGCATGACAATGCCGCCGCTGCCCGTTCCCGGCCAGTACAAGTTCATCTAAACCGCCATGCTGACCGGATATGTATCGGACGAGAACTACGTCGCCATCGCCGGCGTGACGGTGGATATCGAGCGCCCGGGCGGAGAGCGCGTGTGCACGGTGCAGTCGAGCGCACGTGGAGCCATCCACGCCGCGATTGAACCGGGCGAGTACGATTTCGTGCTGGTGCGCGACGGCTTCGGATCGAAGACCGTGCGAGCCGTGGCGGATCCGGAGCGGCCCCTGCAGTTCCGGCTGCTCTCCGACACTCTGCTGGGCTATGCTTGGCCCCGCTGGGTGCGGTCCGGCGAGCGCAGCGAGTTCCGTGTTCACTCGGTGGAGCCATACCGGTTGTCGCTGTGGCGCTACGGACTGCGCAAGGAGTTCGTGAAGCTGTACGGCTGGTTCGACGAACACGGTCCGCGGGCGGTGATGCAGATTACGCCCGACGGAGATTTCACGCAGACCGGAGTCCGGTGGAACAAGGTCGGATACCGGAGCCTTCACCACACGCAGTACGCCGTGGGGCCAGAACGGAGCGGACTTTACTATTTCCACGCGAAAACCGAATCCGGCCGCGAGTTCTTCTCGTTTCCATGGGTCGTGGCGCCAAGCAAGCCTTCAGCCCGCATCGCGGTGCTTGCGTCCACCAACACCTGGAACGCGTACAACAACTTTGGCGGACGCAGTAACTATATTAATCCGGCGGGACTTCCGGAGCGGCCCACCGTCAACGGCCGGCAGGACCTGGTCCGCTATGGACGCTCGACCTTCGGCACCTGGGAGTATCCGGACCAGGAGTACAAGCCGCTCTCATTTGACCGGCCCGAGCTGGGCAACCACATTCCGGAACACGTCGAGGCCGGGGATCCGATCGAAGGGCGCATGACCTGCGGCCTGGCGCCGGCCGAATGGCGTCTGCTCGCCTGGCTCGAGCGCGAGCAGATTGGCTACGATCTGTGGGCTGAGGCGCAGCTTCACGACGGATCGCTCGACCTGGACGCCTACCGGGTCCTGATCATCCAAGTGCACCCCGAGTACTGGTCGCGCGATATGTACATGCGGGTGAAGGCGTGGGTCCATGAGCGCGGCGGCAAACTAATCTACCTGGGCGGCAACGGACTCAACTGCGAAGTCGAGTTCCTGCCCGATGGCTCGATGCGGTGCTTCTCGCAGCTTGTCTCGGAGGGTGATGGATCCCTGGCGATGCGCGACCCGGCGGATTCATCGCGGCGGTGGGAGAGCCGCTTCCACCGGCGGTTTGAGTCCGAGGCGAACCTCATTGGCGTGGTGACAACGCACACCGGGATCATGACGGCCGCGCCTTACCGTTGTCTCGATCCGGAACACTGGACGTTCGCCGGAACCGGGCTTCAGAATGGGGACCTGTTCGGAATCCAAAGCCAGCACGAGCGGATCCATGGCGGCGCGTCGGGGCACGAAACCGACAAGATGAGCCCCTACACCCCGGCGGGAGCAAAGCTGCTCGCCAAGGGTCTCAACCCGGATCAAGGCGGATCTGAAATCGTCTACTACGAGACGGCGCCGGGAGGAGCGGTGTACTCGGTGGGGTCGATCAACTGGGTCCACTCGCTGCTCGTGGATGACGCCGTCTCGCGCATTACTGGGAACGTGGTGCGGCGGTTCGCGGATCTGTAGGCGCTACCCCAGGCGGCGGCTCAGCTCACTGTCGATTTCGGCGAGGAAAGCTTCCGTGGCGAGGTACGGCTGATCGGGACTGATCAGGACCGCGAGATCCTTGGTCATCTTGCCGGACTCCACCACGTCGACGCAGACCTTCTCAAGCTGCTGGGCAAAGTCGACGACATCCGGAGTCGAATCCATGCGGCCGCGGTACTGGAGTCCTCGGGTCCAGGCGTAGATTGAGGCGATTGGATTGGTCGAGGTCGGCTTGCCCTGTTGATGCAGGCGGTAGTGGCGCGTGACGGTGCCGTGCGCGGCTTCGGCTTCAACCGTGGATCCGTCGGGCGACATCAGCACCGAGGTCATGAGCCCCAGCGAGCCGTAGCCTTGGGCGACGGTGTCGGACTGCACGTCGCCATCGTAATTCTTGCAGGCCCACAAGTATCCGCCGTTCCACTTGAGGTTCGACGCCACCATGTCGTCGATCAGCCGGTGCTCATAGCCGAGTCCCTTGGGTTCGAACTGGGCCTTGAACTCGGTGTCATAGACTTCCTGGAAGATGTTTTTGAAGCGCCCGTCGTAGGCCTTGAGGATCGTGTTCTTCGACGACAGGTAGACCGGGTAGTTGCGGCCCAATGCGTAGTTGAAGCAGGCGCGGGCGAATCCGCGGATCGAGCTGTCGAGATTGAACATGCCGAGCGCGACTCCGGGTCCGTTGGCCTTGATGATTTCGCGTTCGATCGGTGCACCGCCATCAGCGGGAGTGAAGCTGATCCTGAGCGTTCCAGCCGAGGGGAAATGGAAGTCCTGCGCGCGGTACTGGTCGCCGAATCCGTGGCGGGCGACGACGACCGGCTTGTCCCAGTGGGGGACGATGCGGGGCACGTTGCGGCACACGATCGGCTCGCGGAAGATCGTCCCGTCGAGGATGTTGCGGATGGTGCCGTTTGGGCTCTTCCACATCTGTTTGAGTCCGAACTCCTGAACGCGCGCCTCATCGGGGGTGATGGTGGCGCACTTGACGGCGACGCCATGCTGTTTTGTGGCGTTGGCGGAGTCGACCGTGATCTGGTCGTTGGTTTCGTCGCGCTTCTGGACTGAGAGGTCGTAGTACTTGAGGTCGATGTCGAGGTAGGGCAGGATGAGCTTTTCGCGGATCCATTGCCAGATGATGCGTGTCATCTCGTCGCCGTCCATCTCGACGACGGGGTTTTTCACCTTGATTTTGGGCATGAGCCCATTATTATCGCAAACAGGCGCGGATCGATTTCGATTTGGTGCGTGCGAACGTCACGATCCATGATTGTGCCGTCCCGCGGCTTGTGATAGGCTGCACACCATGGTCATGCAAGTGGACCGCCGGACCCTGCTGGCCGGAGCCGCTTCGTGCGCCGCCGCCTTCGCCGCGCCCTCACGCCAGTACCGCGCCGCGATCATCGGCCACACGGGCCGTGGCAACTTCGGACACGACTTCGATATCGCGTGGAACGGCATCGGCCAGGTGGCGGTCGCCGCGGTCTCGGATCCGGACGAAAAGGGGCGGGCCCGGGCCCAGGCTCGAAGCGGCGCCGCGAAGGGATACGCGGATTACCGGGAAATGCTGCGTGCCGAAAAACCGGACCTCGTCACCATCGGTCCGCGCACGGTCGACCAGCGGATCGAGATGATCACCGCCGTGGCAGAGGCAAGCGCGCACATCCTGATGGAGAAGCCCCTCGCGGGCAGCGTGCCCGAGGCGGACGCCATCGCGAAAATCGCGGCGCGCCACAAGATCAAGATCCAGTTGGGACACGGCGCCCGGGTCTCACCGCTTACGGCCACGATTCACAAGATGGTGGCCGATGGAGCCATCGGGGAGTTGGTCGAGATCCGCGCGCGTGGCAAGGAAGACAAGCGGAGCGGCGGTGAAGACCTGGTTGTGCTCGGCACCCACACGTTCGACCAGATCCGCCTGTTCGGCGGCAACCCGAAGTGGGTCTTCGCCCACGTGACGGCGAAGGGGCGCGAAATGGCGCGCGGCGATGTGCGCCAGGGCTCGGAGCCGGTCGGATTGATCGCGGGAGACAGCATCGAAGCGCTGTTCGGACTTGAGCGCGGACTGCACGCTTCCTTTTCATCGCGCGCCAACAGCCATCAGAAAGGGGAGCGCTTCGGCATCACCCTGTGCGGCGCAAGAGGGATGATCTGGCGCGGAGCGGTCCGTGGCGGCGAAGCATACATTCTAAGGTCGCCGGATTGGCGCGGCTCGTGGGAGCCGGTCCGCGCCGGATCCACGAATCAGACCCCGGCGTTCAACCCTGTCAATAACACCCTGGCGCTCGACCTGTTGAGCGCGATCGAAGAGAATCGCGAACCGCTGTGCGGGATCGCGGAGGGCCGATGGACCATCGAGATGGTCTCCGGCATTTATCAATCGCAGCGGTTGGGGCGGCCTGTCCCGTTCCCGCTCCAGGACCGCCGCGACCCACTGGCGACCATGTAGGGCATGTCCATGTCATTCTCCCGGCGATTCCTGTTTACCGCGGCCGCGATTGGCTTCCCCGCGATCCGCATCGGCCGCGGCAGTCCCAATGAGAAGTTCCGCGTGGCCTGCATGGGCGTCCGCGGCCGCGCGGGACACCTGATGCGCGGCTTCGCGGAGCTGCCCGAAGTGGACCTCGTGACTCTGTGCGATGTCGACTCGCGGCTCTTTCCCCAGGCCGTCGCCGATGTCGCGCAGCGGCAAAAGAAGCGCCCGGCGACGGTGCAGGACTTCCGCCGTGTGCTCGACGACAAATCGATCGACGTGCTGTGTGTCGGCACGCCGGACCATTGGCACGCGATCCCGACCATCCTCGCCTGCCAGGCCGGCAAGCACGTCTACGTTGAAAAGCCGTGCAGCCACAATGTCCGCGAAGGGCAGGCGATGCTTGCCGCGGCGCGCAAGTACAAGAAAGCGGTTCAGGTCGGGATCCAGACCCGCAGCGCACGCCACTTCATTGAGGCGCTCGACTACATCCGCTCCGGCAAGATCGGCAAGGTGATCCTGGCGAAGGGTTGGGAGACCGCCAGACAAAAGCCGGTCCCGCCCGTGGCCGACGGCGCGGTTCCGGATGGCGTGGACTACGATATCTGGCTCGGTCCCGCGCCGAAACGTCCCTTCAACCAGAACCGCTTCCACGGAAGCTGGCGCTGGTTTTTCGATTACGGCACGGGCGACCTGGGCAACGACGGGGTCCACCGCATCGACTATGCGCGCCGGGGGCTGGCGGCGGGATTCGAAGCGCGGGGCCAGAAGTTGCCGGACTGGCCGAAAGCGGTGTCGGCCAACGGCGGCAAGTTCTTCTTTGACGACGCCCAGGAGTGGCCGGACACGCTGACGGTGACCTGGGATTACCCTGGCGCCACTCTGATGTACGAGCTTCGCATCTGGACGCCGAACACGATGGAGTCCCACGAAGAAGGCGCCGCGATCTATGGATCAGACGGCTACGTGGTGATCACCAACGAGACGTGGCGCGCCCACGACGCCAGGGGCAGCGTGGTCAAGCGCGGGGAAAGTTCCAAGGAGACCGAACACGACCCGGGCCACAAGCGGAACCTGCTCGCCTGCATCCGGGACGGCAAGGCGCCGGCCTGCGACATCGCAATCGGCCATATTGCATCGTCGCTGTGCCATATCGGCAACATCGCCTGGCGTGTGGATCGTAAGCTGCATTGGGACGCGGTGAACGAACGGTTTGCCGGTGACGAGGAGGCGAACCGTTATCTTGGGCGGTCCTATCGCCCGCCTTGGGTCCTGCCGAAGGTGTAGTCTTAGCTTGTCCACGCCGCCGCTCCTCTGGCGGACGAGGCTCTTGATGCAAGCGCGGGAAACGGCACGGTCCGGGCATGGTTGTTCCCCGGGCCGGTCACACGCCCACGCTCCTCCAGGATGGAAGCGTGTTGTTCACGGGCGGCCTGGCGCACGACGGCCCTACTGCCACAGCGGAGATATACAATGCTGAGTTGCGCCGGTTCGTTCGGGTACCGGACATGTCGATCGCTCGCGAACGCCACGCCGCGACCCTGCTGGATGATGGCAGGGTACTCATCGTCGGCGGTACGGTCGTCCGGCCGAGCGTAACCGCCGAGGTCTTCGATCCCGGACGAATCAGTTCTCCGGTGCCGGGCGGATGCTCGTGAAACGGTACAAGCACGCCGCTGTCCCGCTGGATGACCATCGCTTGCTGCTTCCTGGAGGCGCCGACGAACGTGATTGGAACGGACGGCGCCAGAGTTCAGAAGTTTATCACCTGGACTCCGGCCGGTCGATCTGGGCTGCCCCGTGGCGCCACCAACGAAAAGAGCGGCCCGGATTGCTCCGGACCGCCCCGATCGCCCCCACCCGTCAGCCCTTTCGCACCTTCGGATTCTCAACCCGGAGGTTGTTGTTCACCTTGAACACTCCGAACACCGCATTCGCCTGCAGGTTCGCGATATGGCTGTCGGACTCATTGGCCACCACGCCCTCCAGCGTTACTTCACCGTTCTTGACGATGATCCGCAGCGGAGGTTGCGCGCCGAGCGCGTACCGGTTCAGCGCCGTGTGGCCGTAGACGGCCAGCGCTACCCGGATCCGGATGTCATCGTCGAACCGCGATAGCGGCAACACTTCGATCCGGTTGATCACGCTGCTGACCCCGGGGACGCGCATCGCCACGCGCTCGGCGGACGTCTTAAGGGTAGGACGGGTCACGGCGCCATACAGCGTCACCGTGCCGTCATTGAGCGAAAACGAGAGGTTGTCGAAAATCCCGTAGAAAGGCAGCGTCACCAGTTCGCGGCGCACCTTGCGGGCGGCTTCGGCGGCGTCAGACGCGGCGTTCTCCACTGCGCCGGATGCGGCGAGCGGGGCCAGGGCGAGGACTGCCGTCAGGATCGTGTGAGAGAGGTTGGAAAGTTTCATTGTTGTTTTCTCCTTCTGATCCATAAAACGTGCGAGAAAGCCAACGGGATTCGCCTTCCGGCGGGTTTTACGAAATCTTCACAACCTTCTCAAAAAGCCAGCCGCGCCCCCAATTGGACCTGCCGCGGAGTGTTCCCCTGGCTGTTGATCACGCCGAACGCCGGAACCCCGAACACCACCCCCGGACCACCAAAGACCGGCGTATTCGTGAAGTTGAACGCCTCCGCCCGGATCTGCAGCACCACCCCTTCATGCAACTGGAAATTCTTGATCAGCGACAGGTCCAGATTCACCGTCCGCGGCTGCCGCACATCGGGCAGCGTGCGGGGATTGTTGCCGTGAGTGAACGCCGCCGGCTGGCTGAACACCGCCGTATTGAAGTACCGCGTGAGCCGTTCCGTCACCGGACCCTCGATCGCCGCGCTGGTCCCGTTGTTGTTCGGCCGCTGCGTGCCGTTCGCTGGAGCGCCCGCGCCGATCAACTGGCCGAAGGAATTCGAGTTGTTGACGCTGGTGAGCAGCACCAGCGGAACCCCCGAGGCGAACGTCGCGATCCCATTCATCTGCCAGCCGCCGATCGCAGGTCCTTTGCCGGGAAGCTGCCAGGTGCCGCTCATCACCAGCCGGTGCTTGACGTCGTAGGTCGCAAGTCCGCGTTCAGCGCGGCGGTTGTGCCAGTCCTGGACATAGGCGTAGGGCGGCGAGAGTCCCGTTCCGGACGTCGACACATCGTCAATCAACTTGCCGAACGTGTAGGCGCCCAGGAACGACAGGCCCTTCGCAAAGCGCCGGTCCACGCGGATCTGCATCGAATGATAGACCGAACTCCCGTTCGACTCCTTCTCGATGGCGATGATGTTGAACTGCGGATACGGCCGCAGCAGTTGCGCGCGCTGCACTGTGGGACGGCTCAGCAGAGACGCCGGATCGCGAATCACGCCAGCGAACGGATTCGGAACTTGCGTGAGCAGCGAAGTACCTTGGGCGAGCACGTCCGTGGTGAGCTGGTTCGGCGCGCCGAACACCGACGGCAGGCTGGTTCCCTTCGATCCCGCGTAGCTCACCTCAAGCAAAAGTCCCGCCAGGAGTTCGCGCTGGATGTTGAGGTTCCACTGCTGCACATACGGGGTGCGGTCATAGAGGTTGGGGGACTGGAAGTCGAGCCCGGCGAATGACCGGAGTCCAAGCGAGCTGCCGGTGGGCAGTGCGAAGCCCTGCGGGAAGGGGTTGGAGATCCGGTTGACGGGCGTGAGTCCTCCGTCGGCCGAGGTCACCATCGGCGTGCTCGATGCGAATCCTGCGTTGCCGCCTCCTCCGAGCGTTCCCGCGGCGGTGGCGCTCGACGCCGAGAAGAACATCGCATAGCCGCCGCGGAGCACCAGTCCCGCGGGAGTCCGCCACGCGAATCCGAACCGTGGACCCAGGTTGTTGCGGTCCGTGAAGAACTGCTTTTCGCGATTCACGCCGTTGAACTCAAGGCCGCCGCGCAAGGGCCCGCGGCCCGCAATCGACACGGTCAGTGGGCTGTCCACCTCCGGATTGAACACGCTCAACCGGTTGAACCGCTCGCTGCGCGGGATTTCGATCTCATACCGCAAGCCCAGGTTCAACGTGAGCGACGGCGTGACCTTGTAGTCGTCCTGGAAAAAGATCCCGTAGTAGGGGCTCTGCGTCGAAAGGTGGGTGTCGTGCGAGATCGTGCCCGCTTGCGGCGAGCCAAGCAGGAACGATGCCATCGAATTCCCCGCCGTTGCAACGGCCGCGGTGGGATTCGGTCCCTGCGTGAAGGCTTGGTTGAACGTGAACTGGCCCGCCGGGAGGTTCCCCTGGTAGAAGTTGGTCCGGTTCACGCGAACCTGGACCCCGAACTTCATCGAGTGGCTGCCGCGGAAATAGGTAAAGTTCTGCTGCGCCGTGTAGGACTCGAGGCTAAAGCGCGCATTGAACGACTCGCCGATCGACCCGAAGCCCGTGATGTTGATCACCGGGAATCCGCGTTTGTCCGAGATCGCCGTGATCTCGCGCGGCATTCCCAGCACCTCGGTGATATCGGTGCCGAACGAGAACGACCGCCGGTTGGTGAACAGACGCGAGTAGCCAAGCGTGGTCTCGGCCAGGAGCTTTGGCCCGATCGTGTGGCTGTAGTTGAGCGACGCGCTGTGGCCGGGGCGCGGGATCGACTGTGGACTGGGTTGTCCGATGGTGCCATAGAAGTTCGGGTTCACCTGGCGGAAGTCGCGATAGCTCAGACGGCCATAAAGCGTCCGGCCGGTGCCGATCACCTGATCTCCGCGGACATCGAAGTTGTCGTCGCCGATCGCGCCCGCCGCGCTGACGATGAAATTGTTCAGATTGGCCGGACCGGTGCCTGCTGTGTTCGGCGCCGGATAGAACGTCAGCAGACGCGCCGCCACGGGATCAATGCGCTGCGCTGGAATCCGGTTGCCGGGGAACGCGGTGCGCACGAATCCTCCGCCGGGCGCCGCCGTTGTGGTGAGCGGGTCGAAGATGGTCACCGCTGCGCCGGCCGCGGTCACGGTCGAAGAAAAATCGGCTCTGTAGCGGAATCTGTGGGCCTGAGTGAGTGCAGAGAGAAAGGTGACGATAGGGGTGCGGTGGGTGGTAGCA
>Ga0194132_10012344_pt1 | contig 10679 bp, 9 predicted proteins | sample TA2KigOf80mmetaG_FD_148612 | JGI IMG/M metagenome (GOLD analysis project Ga0194132, IMG submission 148612) | Freshwater microbial communities from Lake Tanganyika, Tanzania - TA2015054 Kigoma Offshore 80m | ecosystem: Environmental > Aquatic > Freshwater > Lake | place: Tanzania: Lake Tanganyika... | reverse complement strand
AGCAAGGTGTCGAGGTGGAGGCGGTGATGACGGACAACGGGCCTGTGTACTTGTCCGGAGCCTGGCGAGCATCCTGCGCCGCGTTTGGTCTGCGTCACCTGCGCACCCGCCCCTACACGCCGCGCACCAACGGCAAGGCCGAACGCTTCATCTAGGTGCTGCTCCGCACGTGGGCCTACGCCTTCGTCTACCCCACCAGCGCCCATCGCGCTCGCGCCCTCGCCGGCTGGCTGCGGTAGTACAGCCGACGCAAGCCCCATGGCTCGCTCGGTGGCCTCCCGCCGGTCAGTCGTCTCTCACAGGTTCGTGGTCATTACACCTAGGCAGGCGCCCTTTAGCCGCCCTTAGTACGCTCACATCATCGGAGAACATACGTTCCGTGCGCGCAGTCACAAGTGCGCGGCTGTTCGTTGCCGGGGCCAGCCTAAGCGCTTCTAAGTCTCTTGTTGCTTCGACTTGAACTGCCTCGAGGGCCGCCCTCACGACCTTAATGTGGTCACAGAAGGCGGATGCTCATGCGGCAGCATCCGTCGTCGGAGGCGGTTCGCTCGTCGGCTCGCGATTCGCTGCCGCCTGCTTGTCAGAGCACGCACCTAGGACGAGGCAAAGAGCTACCACCGAAGCAGGTATCGAACGCGGCGCGCCGCGCTCCTGTGCGTGCTGGCTCGCCGCTCGCCAAATCATGTCGACATGGCCCGTCGCCGCTACTCCCCCGGCCGGCCGAGCTGCAGCGGGTCGCCCGAGCCCGGATCGAGCTGCAGCTGCGCGCGCGCCTGCACCTCCACCGGCAGTCCCCACAACTTGATGAAGCCGCGCGCCGCGTCCTGGTCGAACTGGTCGCCCTCGCTGTACGTCGCCAGCGCGTGGCTGTACAGGCTGCGATCCGCGCGCCGCCCCACCGCGACCGCCGTGCCGTGGTGCAGCCGCACGCGTACCTCGCCCGTTACGTGGCGCTGTGTCGACTGCACGTACGCGGCGAGGTCCTGGTGATGCGCCGTGAACCACAGTCCGTTGTAGATCAGGTCCGCGTACTCCTGCGCGACGCGCTCCTTGAAGCGCGCCTGCTGCTTCGTCAGCGTCAGCGACTCCAGCACGCGGTGCGCCTCGATCAGCGCGACCGCCGCTGGCGCCTCGTAGATCTCGCGCGATTTGATGCCCACCAGCCGGTTCTCGACGTGGTCGATGCGCCCGATGCCGTGCGCGCCCGCGAGCGCGTTCAGCCGCTCGACGAGCTCCACCGCCGCCAGCCGCTCGCCGTCCAGCGCCACCGGTACGCCCGCGACGAAGCCGATCTCGACGTACGCCGGCTCCGCCGGCGTACGCGCCAGCGGCTGCGTCCACGCGTACACGTCCTCCGGCGGCTCCAGCCACGGGTCCTCCAGTACGCCCGCCTCGACCGAGCGCCCCCACAGGTTCTCGTCGGTCGAGTACGGCGACGCCAGCGTCTGCCGCACCGCGATGCCGTGGCGCTCGGCGTACGCGATCGCCTCGTCGCGGTTCAGCTTGTTCTCGCGCGCCGTGCCCACGATCTCGAGCTCCGGCCCCAGCGCGCGGATTGAGATGTCGAAGCGCACTTGGTCGTTGCCCTTGCCCGTGCAGCCGTGCGCCACCGCTGTCGCGCCGAGCTCGCGCGCCTTGTCCACGAGCAGCTTCGCGATCAGCGGACGGCCGAGCGCCGTCGCAAGCGGGTACGTGCCTTCGTACACCGCCCCTGCGGCGAGCGCCGGGAACACGAAGTAGCGCAGGAAATCCGCGCGCGCGTCGACCACATCGATGCCGATCGCGCCCGCCTGCGTCGCCCGCTCTCGCGCCAGCTCCACGTCCGGCAGTCGCCCCAGGTCCACCATCAGGCAGAACACGTCGTACCCGCGCGCTTCCTGCAGCCAGCGCGTGGCCACCGATGTGTCGAGGCCGCCCGAGAACGCGAGCACGATCGTCGGCGCCATTACGGTCCCTTCGCGACGCCATGCGGCGGCGGCCCTCAGGCTACCCCGCCACCTGCTCCGGTGCACGCGGACTCACGGACGGCGGAGGCTCGGGCGGCCGGCCGGGCAGCGTGAACGAGGACGTGCTCCCCGACTTGCCCTCGCTTTCGCACCAGATCGTCGCGCCGTGCAGCTCCACCAGCGAGCGCGCGATCGCCAGGCCGAGGCCCGTCCCGCCGCTCTGCCGCTGCCCCGCGCGCGTGCGGTAGAACTTCTCGAACAGCCGTCCCTGCTCCGCCGGCGGGATGCCGATGCCGTCGTCCGTCACGTCGACGCGCGCGCCGTCCGCCGTCGCCGCGACTCGCACCGCCACGTGCCCGCCCGTCGGCGTGTACTTCACCGCGTTGCGGATCAGGTTCTGCAGCACCTGCCACACCCGGCTGCGGTCCGCCCACACCTCCACCGCCGCGCCCGGCAGCTCGCTCGCCAGCGCGATGCGTTGCTCATCCGCCTTCGCGGCGTGCGTCTCGACCGTATCCCGCACTAGCTCGGCGAGGTCCATCGGCACCGGATGCATCTGCACGCGGCCCAAATCGATCGCCGACATGTCCAGCAGGTCCGAGATCAGTTGCTGCAGCCGGTCCGCGTTGCTGCACAGCACTTCGGCAATGCGCTGCTGCGTCGGCGTGAGCGTACCCGCCGTCTCCTCGCCGAGCAGGTCGATGCTCGTGCGAATGAGCGTGAGTGGCGTGCGCAGCTCGTGGCTCACCATCGACACGAAGTCCTGCTTTGCGCGTTCGGCTGCGGTGACGTCCGTGAGATCGCGCAGCAGCAGGATCGCGCCCCCGACCGCGCCGCCTACTGTCGCGCCGGCCGCCCCGAACGGCCCGGCTGTCAGCGCGAGCTCGCGGTCGCGCACGATCGCGAGCAGCGGTAGCGCGCCGCCGCCGTCACGCGTGCGGGCGCGTGCACGCAACGCCTCGATCGCCTCGGCCGGCAGCGGCCCTCCGCGTCCAGCACCACCACGCCGTTCGCCATCTCGCGCAGCACCCCCTCGGCGAGGCGGCGGTGCTCGCCCGTCTCGTCCGCGAGCTCGCTGCGCTCGATGCTGCCCGCAAGCTCGCCGCCGATCGCGCGCAGCATGAAGCGGCGCGTTTCGCTGAACTCGGCCGGCCGCGCGCGCACGACGCCCAATACCCTCGCGACGCCCTGCGGCGTCGGCAGCGGCACCACCGCCAGCGCGTGCACGCTCGCCTGCGCCAGCGCGCGCCGCGCCGTCACCCGTCGCGCGCGCGATATCGTCCAGGAACACGCCCTCCGCGAGCGCGCGGGTGGGCACGGCCGCCTGCAGCGCCTGCACCAGCCGGCCCGCGCGCGCCGCGCCTAGCGCTGCCTCCGTGCGCACCGCGAGCCCGCCATTAGCGCCCGCGAGCGTCACGAACGCGGTCCACCCACTCCAGGCACAGTAGCCCGTCCACCGCCGCTCGCGCGTCCGTCCCGGGGTCGCGCGCGATCGCGGCCACCACGCCGTGCATCATCGCCAGCTCGCCCGTCGCCGCGCTCAGCCCCGCCGCCGAGGCCGCCGCCTGCGCGGCGAGCGCCTCGTTCGCCGCCAGCAGTTGCTCGCGCGCCTCCCGCACGCCGACGCGCATGTCGTTGAGCGCCGTGCCTACCGCGCGCAGCTCGACGGGCCCCGAGCGCGGCACCGGGCTGCGCAGGCCCCCGCCGCGTATGCGCCGCGCGGCCCGCGTCAGCTTCCGCAGCGAGCGCAGCGTCAGCGCGTTGAGCAGTACCGCGAGTCCTACCCCTGCCGCGAGCGCGAACCCGACCGCGAGGCCCACCTGCCGCCGCGCGTCCGCGCGTCCGCGCGCCGCGCCTCGACGGTAGCACGATCGCGCCCCGTCACCAGCCAGCTCACGGCGCTGCCGTCGGCGTCGGCGAGCGGGAACGCGCTCGCGATATGCGCGCGTCCCGCAAGCTGCAGCGGGTGCGGCCGCAGGTCGGCCACCGGCTGCGGGCCGGGCGCCGGCGCCCAGCCCGCTTCGCTGCTCACCGTCGCCCCAGCGGCCGCCACGATCACCACGGGCATCCCGAGCGACTGCGCAAGCGTGCTCGCGGACGCCTCGTCGAGGCTCAGAGCGTCTCCACCGCCCCCATCACGCGGCCGTCGCCGTCCAGCACCGGTGCCGCCGCGAACACGGATAGCCCCAGCACGTCATCGCTGCGTACCCCGCTCGTCGGAGCGCGCGCGTCCAGCGCGCGCAGCACCGATGGCGGCGCGGGGCGCTGGCTGCGATCCAGCGGGGCGTGCGCGCGCAGCAGCACGGCGCCGCGCGCGTCGTACAGCGTCAGGCCCACTGCTCCGCCCGCGGCGCGACAATCGCGCACCGCGGCCGCCGCGGCCGCCGCGGCCAGCGCCGCCGCCGCGTCGCCGCGCGCCAGAGCGGACGCGACGTCCGGCAGCGACGCGAAGGTCGCCGCCGCCAGTGCACTGAACGCCGCAAGCTGCTCGATGGCGGCGCGCGCCTGCCGTCCCGGGCGCTCCACCTCAGCCGCGAGCTGCGCCTCCGCGTGCGTACTGACCGTGTGGTCCACGCGCAGTAGCGCGATCGCCGCGGTGACCAGCACCGCCGCCAGCACGGCCGCGCCTACGCGCACGCCGAGCCGATCCCAAGGCCGGAGCACCGCGCTCCACCGACCGTTCCGCATCGCGCCGACCCGTCTGCCCGCCGCTCCGAGTATAGGAGCGGCGTTGGGAGGCGTCCCTAGGCCTGCTCCGCCTCTACCAGCGCAGCCTCCAGTCGGTCGACGCCCGCGTCGACCTCCTCCGCGGTCAACGTGAGCGGCGGCATCATGCGCACCACGTCCGGGCGCACCGCGTTGAGCAGCACGCCGTGCCCGAGGCCGGCCGCGACGACCTGCGGCGCGATCTCGCGGTGCAATTCGAGCCCGCGCAGCAGCCCGCGCCCGCGCACACCGCGCACCACCGCATGCCGGTCCTCGAGCCCGCGCAGCCGCTGCGCCAGCTGCTCGCCGCGCGCCCGCGCGTGCGCCAGCACGCCCCCCTCCGTCAGCCGCCGCAGCACGTGCAGCCCTGCCGCCGTCGCCAGCGGGTTCCCGCCGAACGTGTTGCCGTGGTCGCCGGGCTCGAACATCGCTGCGTGCTCCTTCGCGAGCACCGCGCCGATCGGCACGCCGCCCCCCAGCCCCTTCGCCGAGGTCATGATGTCGGGCTCCGCGCCGGACTGCTCGTACGCCCACAGCGTCCCGGTGCGCCCCATCCCCGTCTGCACCTCGTCGAGGATCAGCAACAGGTGCTGCGCGTCACACCACGCGCGCACCCGCCGCAGGTAGTCGTCTGCCGGCACGTTGATGCCGCCCTCGCCCTGGATCGGCTCCAGCAGCACCGCCACCGTGCGCTCGTTCGTCGCCGCCTCGATCGCCCCAACGTCGTCGAAGTCCACGAACACGAACCCCGGCAGCGGCGGCCCGAACGGGTCACGATAGCGCGCCGTCCCCGTCGCCGAGACGCTGCCCATCGTCCGCCCGTGGAACGAGTTGTGCGTGCTGATGATCTCGTACGCACCGTTGCGATGCAGCCCGCCCCACTTGCGCGCGAGCTTGATCGCCCCCTCGTTCGCCTCCGCCCCCGAGTTCACGAAGAACACCCGGTCCAGCGCCGAGTGCTGCACCAGCAGCTCCGCCAGCGCGACCTGCGGCTGCGTGTAGAACAGGTTCGAGACCGTTACTAGCGTCCGCGCCTGCTCCGCGATCACCTCCGCGAGCGCCGGGTCGGCATGCCCGAGTGCGACCACCGCGATTCCCGCCACGAAATCCAGGTACTCGGCGCCGCCGTCGTCCCAGACGCGCGTCCCCTTCCCGCGCACTAGCGTCACCGGCAGGCGCCGGCCGGCCTGCATGTACACCCGCGCTTCGCGCGCCGGAATGTCGCTCACGGCCTCGGTCCCTTCTCGTGCGGATGGCGCTGCGTGTCGGGTGCCGTCAGCGCGGCGCCTGCGACTCGATCTGGTCCAGCAGCGCGCGCAGCCGATCGAGCTCCTGCTGTGCCGCCTGGCTCGAGCGGCGCACGTCCTCGATCAGCTGGCGCAGCGAGCCCGGCGCCGCCGTGGCTGTCGCGCCCGGCGTAGCGGTCGCCGTCGCTGGCCTGGGCGTCGGCGTGCTGCCGGGCCCCGGCGCCCCCGCGCCCCCGCCCCCCGGCAACGTCGACGGCCGCTGGCCGAGCACGACCTCCAGCGCCTCGATGAACGTCGGCTCCATCGCGATCGCGTTTCCGTTCGCCACCACGATGCGCTTAAGCTCCGGCAGCGGTGAGTTGTCTGCCTGCAGGTAGATCCCCCCGACGAACAGGAACGAATCCGCGATCGGCAGCATGAACAGGTTGCCGCGGATCACGTTGGAGCCCGCCTGGTTCCACAGCGTGAGTTGCTGCGAGACGCCCGGATGCTGGTCGATGCGCGCCTCCACCTGCGCCGGTCCGAACACCAGCGAGTCGCTCGGGAAGCGATACGCGCGCAGCGTCCCGTAGTGCTCCGGGTCCGAGCGGCCCGCCAGCCACGCGATCGTGTTCTGCTTGTTGCGCGGCGTGAACGGCATCACGATCACGAACTCCTCGTCCGTCTCGCCGGGCAGCCGCATCGTCACGTAGTACGGCTCGAATACCTTCGCGCTCTGCGCCTGTTGGAACGGCAGCATCCACACGTCCTCGCCCACGAAGAACACGCGCGGGTCGGTGATGTGGTACCGCAGGTACAGCTCTGCCTGCAGTTGGAACATCTGCGCCGGGTAGCGCAGGTGCTCGCGGACGTTCGCCGGCACCTCATCCGCCGGCTGAAAGAGCCGCGGGAAGATGCGCGCCCACGTCGCCGCGATCGGGTCGGTCGGATCGACCAGGTAGAACGCCATGTCGCCTGTCAGCGCGTCGACCGTGATCTTCACGCTGTTGCGGATGTAGTTCACCCCACCCGCGTGTTGCGAGTACGGGAAGCGATTGGTCGTGGTGTACGCGTCCTGGATCCACACGATGCGCCCGTCGAGGATCACCGCGTACGGGTCCGGGTCCAGTTGCAGGAACGGCGCTACGCGCCGGATGCGCTCCGCCAGCTGGCGGTGCATGAGCACGCGCGAGTCACTCCCCAGCTGCCCCGAGATCAGCAGGTTCGAGTCCCCGAGCTCCCACGCGAGCGCCAGCCGGCGGAACGCGTTGGACAGCGGGATCCCCCGGTCCGGCTCGTAGCGCGTCTCGGCGTTGCCGTCGCCCAGTGGGTAGTCGAACTCCGCTACGTTCGTGCGCACCACCACGTAGTGCGTGGTCCGCTCGCCGAAGTAGATGCGGCTGCCCTCGATGCTCACCGGCAACGCGTTGCTTGCGGGCGGGATGTCGCGCACCAGCAGGTTCGGCAGGCCCTCGTCGATCACCTCGTTCACCGTCGTGACCACCGCGCCGAAGCCGTGCGTGAGCTGCAGCCGCTCGCGCGTCCAGTTCGCCTGCACGCGCGAGATGTCCAGCTCGCGCACGCCGAGCATCACCTGTCGCTCGCGCCCCTGCAGCGTGTAGCGATCGATGTCGATGTCGTTGAACATGTAAAACGGTCGGATCGACTGTAGCTGCGTCAGAGTCTCGCGCAGCGGCCCCGAATCCCACAGCCGCGCGTTGTCGATCGTCGCCTGGTTCGCCGCGATGTCGGCCACGGTCAGCGCCGGCCGCGCCGGATAGTCGCTCTCTTCCACGCTGTCCAGCCCGTACGCGAGGCGCGTGAAACGGATGTTGTGCGCGATATACGGCGCTTCCTTCTCCAGCTCGTTTGGCTCCACCTGCAGCGATTGCATCGCCGCCGGGTATAGCCCGCCCCCCACCACGCTCGCGAACAGCCACGCCCCCACCGCGAACGCCGGCACCCGGAATCCCTGGCCCAGAAATGCGTTGGCGATCACCGTCGCCCCCGCCGCCGCACTCAGCACCACCAACACCAGCCGCACTGGCACCCGCGCGTTCACGTCCGTGTACGTCAGGCCGTCGACGATCCCCCCGCTCGACGTCGCGAGGTCGTACGTCGTCAGCCCGATGCCGGCTGCGATCGCGATCAGCGCCAGTCCGCCAAGCAGCGACAGGTGCACCCGTATCCCGCGCGTGATCACGAATATGAAGCGCTGCAGCGAGAACGCCAGCCCGTACACCGCCCCGGCCGCCAGGGCCGACATGATCAGCAGCCCCAGCATCCAGCTCTGGATGAACTGGTACGCCGGCAGATCGAACAGGTAGAACGACGCGTCCCGGCTGAACTGCGGATCGACCACTCCGAAGCTCACGTGCTGCCGCCACGCGAACAGCGTCTGCCATGCACCCGCCGCCGTCGCCCCGAAGATCAGCGCCACGAACGCCGTCCCCGCGATCAGCAGCACCGACACCACGCGTCGGATCGCCTGTGGGTCCACTTCCTCGATGAATGACTCCTCGAGTCCGCGCGGCGCCAGCCGTCGCGCGATCCAGATGTTCGCTCCCAGCACCGCCGCCGCGATCGTCGCGCCCGCGAGGAACAGCGCGACCCGCGCCACGATTACTCGCCGGTACACGTGCTCGAACCCCACCGAGTCGAACCACAGCAGGTCGACGTAGATCGACTTGAACACGCTCAGCGCGAAGAAGCCCACCAGCAGCGCCACGCCCAGCCCCAGCCAGCGCAGCGCCCGCGGCGACCCGAACGGCCCCGGCGGCTGGCGCATCCGGAACGGGTCTGGCGGCGGACCGAGCGGGCCGCGGTTCTCGAAAAACCTCAATCTATCCCTCGATTCGTGTGCCAAGCGCCTCGCCGGCGGCCACGCGCCGCAGCGAACCCGGGATCCGCCCGTTGACGATGTGCGTCGTCGCGCGCGACTCCGCCGCGCGCAGCCCCGCGTCCACCTTCGGGATCATCCCGCCGCCGATCGTCCCGTCGGCGCGCAGCACCGCCGCACGCGCGCCGTCCAGCCGCGGCAGCAGCGCGCCCCCGCTGTCCAGCAGCCCGTCCACATCCGTGAGGAACACGAGCCCGCGCGCACCTAGCGCGCGCGCCAGCTCGCCCGCGACCGTGTCCGCGTTCACGTTCAGCGGTTGCGCGGGCGGCTCCAGCGCGATTGGCGCCACCACCGGCGTCACCCCCGCGCCTAGCAGCGCCTGCAGCGCCGTCACGTCGACGCCCGTGATCCGGCCTACGAGCCCGAGTCGCGCGTTGTAGCGCTCGCCCAGCACCGTGCCGCTGTCCACGCCCGACAGTCCGACCGCGCGCCCGCCCCGCTCCTGCAGCGCGGCCACGAGCTGCGTGTTGATCACGCCGCGCAGCACCGCGATCACCACCTCCAGCGCTGCCGCCGATGTCGCGCGCAGCCCCTCGACGAACTCGGACGGCACCTGCAGGCGGTCGAGCCATTCCGTGATCATCGCGCCGCCGCCGTGCACCACCACCACCGGCACGCCCTCGCGCTGCAGCGCGACCACGTCGTCGAGCGTGGTGTCCCCCGCACCGAGCGTCGAGCCGCCGATTTTCACCACCAGCGGCGCGAGGTTCGCGCTCACGTGGTGTACTCGGCGTTGATGCGCACGTAGTCGGCCGTCAGGTCGCAGCCCCACGCCGTCGCGCTCGCGTCGCCCGCCGCGAGGTCCACGCGAATGCGCACCTCGTCGGCCACCATCGCCTGCGCGATCAGCCGCAGCTCCACCGCCGTCGGCTGCCCCCGCTCGAACGCGCAGTGCTCGCCGATCCACACCGAGGCGCGGCGCGGGTCCATCGCCGCGCCGGAGCGCCCCGCCGCCATCATCACGCGCCCCCAGTTCGGGTCGCGCCCCGTCACCGCCGTCTTCACCAGCGGCGACGCGCTGATCGTGCGCGCCGCGACGCGCGCGTCCGCCTCCGAGGCCGCACCCTCCACCACCACCTCGATCAGCGTGCGCGCGCCCTCGCCGTCGCGCGCCACCGCGCGCGCCAGCTGCACCGCCACCGCCTCAAATGCCGCCGCGAGCGCCGCCGCCGCAGGGTGGCCGGCCGCCACCGGCTCGCCGCCCGCGGCCCCGCTCGCGAGCGCCAGCACCATGTCGCACGTCGAGGTGTCCATGTCCACGTCGACCATGTTGAACGAGCGGTCGCACACCGCGCGAAGCGTCGCGCGCAGCCACGCCGGGTCCGCCGGCGCATCCGTCGTCAGGAACCCGAACATCGTCGCCAGATCCGGGTGAATCATCCCCGAGCCCTTGGCCGCACCGCCGACGACGTAGGTGCGCCCACCTGCCGCCACGCGCACCGCCGACTGCTTCGGATGGGTATCAGTCGTCATGATCGCGCGCGCGAACGCGTCGCCGCCGCCCGCCGCCGGCCGCAGCGCCGCGATCCCGGCCGTCACGCGATCCATCGGCAGCAGTCGTCCGATCACGCCCGTCGAGCCGACCAGCACGTCCTCCGCCGCCACGCCGAGCTGCGCCGCCGCGAGCTCCGCCATGCGTCGCGCGTCGGCCGCACCCTGGTCGCCGGTGCAGCAGTTCGCGTTGCCGGAGTTCACGACCACCGCCCGCGTACGCCCGCGCGCCACCTGCTCTCGCGTCCACGCCAGCGCCTCGCCGACGACGGCGCTGCGCGTGAACAGCCCCGCCACCGCGCACGGTGCGTCCGCCACTAGCAGCGCCAGGTCGTCGCGCCCGCCCGCGTCGAAGCTCCCCGCGGCGCCAGTCGACGCGCCGCGGTCCGGAGCCGCGGCGTTGGGACTCTT
>Ga0194132_10012342_pt1 | contig 10680 bp, 10 predicted proteins | sample TA2KigOf80mmetaG_FD_148612 | JGI IMG/M metagenome (GOLD analysis project Ga0194132, IMG submission 148612) | Freshwater microbial communities from Lake Tanganyika, Tanzania - TA2015054 Kigoma Offshore 80m | ecosystem: Environmental > Aquatic > Freshwater > Lake | place: Tanzania: Lake... | reverse complement strand
GAATTTTGCCTGGGGCTGCGTTGCTCCTCGGTCACAGCCCCACTGGCGGGGGATGCTCGCTCGTCGCGCCTTGCCCCAGGCCAAATTGGGCGCAACGAACGTGAGCGTATTTACGAAACGGACCACTAAGGGCGCCGGCAAGTCCCAGCGTTACTCGGACTGGGAGACGCCCCGCAGAATACAATTCTGCGATACGGCAGAGTGCAACTCTGCGCTACGAGCTTTGTCGTCCATCCTACGGACCAAGCAGTAACTGAGGGGATACCGTGTTCCGAACACGTCGCGCCCGGCTCGCCGGGACGGTCTCGCCCTACCGTAGAAGCGCTCAGGGTTCATGGAAGCAGTCCAAAGTCGAGAACTGCCGATCGCGGTATTCCTTGATGGACGGGACCCTCGAGACTTTGAAATACTGACGCCGTCGCCAGCGGCACGACACGACAGCGACAAGTTCTCCGCGAAAGGATTGGACCGCGGATTTCGCCGATCATCGGGTGGTCCAATCCGCGTGTCGTGCTTAGAACAACACAGCATGCCAGACAACATCAGCAGCGATTTCCTCGCCGGAGTCATCGAGGGTTTCTACGGCCCGCCGTGGTCGCCGGCGGAACGCACGGAACTGCTAGGCTGGATATCTGTCTGGCAGTTGAACACCTATCTCTACGCGCCCAAGGACGATCTCAAGCATCGCGCGCTTTGGCGCGATCTGTATTCGCCTGCCGAAGCCGAGGCCCTGAGTGCGCTGGCGCAAAGTTGTCGTTCTCGCCGAATTCGCTTCATCTACGCGCTGAGTCCGGGGCTAGACATCCACTACAGCGACCCGGCCGAATTGCAGCGCATCCTGGCCTGCTTCGACCAAATGCTCGACCTCGGCTGCGACGATTTTGCCTTGCTGTTCGACGACATCCCGGACCGCATGCGCGACGCAGATCAGCAGCGGTTCGGCTCCTTTGCCGCGGCGCAATGCCACGTCACCAACGCCGCTTTTCGCTGGCTGCGCGAGCGGCGTCCGCGAGGGCGTTTTCTGTTCTGTCCCACGCCCTACTGCGGGCGCATGGCAGACCGCCATCTCGGCGGGGCGAATTATCTGGAAACGGTCGGCCGTGAACTCGCGCCGGAGATTGAAGTCTTTTGGACCGGGCCGGAGATTGTCTCGCGGGAAATCACCGTCAGCCATGTTCAGGAACTACGGACTCGACTGCGCCGGCGCCCGTTGATCTGGGACAATCTTCACGCCAATGATTACGATGGGCGCCGGTTCTTCTGCGGACCTTACGCCGGCCGGCCGCCAGAACTGCGGAGCGAAGTCAGCGGCATCTTGTCCAATCCGAACACCGAGTTTCCACTCAATTACGTTCCCCTCCGCACGCTCGCGGCGTATCTGCAAAGCCGGAGCGTGTGGGATGCGCGCGCGGCTTATGTCGCCGCCATGGCAGAGTGGCGGCCGCGGTTTGGAGGCGTTGGCGAACCGGCAGCGCTTGATGACGTCCTGCTGTTCGGCGATTGCTATTACCTGCCGCACGCGGAAGGCCCGCTCGCGGAGAGGCTATACGAATGCGCGCGAAATCTGCTGAACTTGCCACCGCGTGAATGGGGAACCGCCGCTGACGAGTTCCTGAGGAGTGCGCAGCGTCTGCGCGATTTCTGCGCGAAGCTGGCCGAGTTACGCGACCGTCCGCTCTTTTACGCCTTGCACCGCCGCATCTGGGAACTGCGCGAGGAACTCGACCTGTTGCAGGGCTGCATCCGGTTGAAACAGGAGAATCCAAATGCTGTGGCGCAGTCGGACTTCCATCTGCCGGGCACTTATCGCGGCGGATTCGTTCCGCGACTACAACGGCTGCTGACGCAGCGTCCTGACGGAACTTTCGCGCCGGCTTGCGATGCTTCTGCCACCAAGCCATGAACGACTTCCTCATCCGCCCCGCGCGCGCCGGGGATGAACCTGGCGCTTGCCATGTCTGTATGAAGACGGGCGATTACGGCCAGGACGGCGAACCGTTTTACCGCGACGACCCGGATGCGCTGGGGCGCATCTTCGTCGGGCCATATCTGGCGTTCGAACCGGACTTCAGCTTTATCCTCGAAGACAAGGATGGCATCTGCGGCTACGCGTTGGGCGCGCTGGACTCACGCGCGTTCTATGACCGCTACGAGCGCGAATGGCGCCCGCGCCTCTGCGCGCAATTCCCGATGCCGTCCGGCGATCCTGCCCGGTGGACGCGCGCTCAAACGGTGCATTCCTGGTATCATCGCCCCGATTATTTCACACCCGAGCCGTACGCCGAATATCCGTCGCACCTGCACATCGACCTGTTGCCGCGGGCTCAAGGACGCGGTCTGGGCCGCGGAATGTTGGAGGAGGTGATGGATCGGCTGCGGCAACGCGGTTCGCCCGGCGCGCATCTCGGCGTGAGCATGGTGAACACACCGGCCCTCGGCTTTTACCAGCACCTGGGCTTCCGCGAGTTGACCCGCGTCGGCGAAGGCCGCGACGGTTGCATTTACATGGGGAAATCTTTCCGGCAAAACTTGCTCCGTCGTTGAGTACTTTGCATCTCAAGAACTCGTCGGTTGCCCGCAGCGCAGATTTGAAATCTGCCGTATCGCAGGATTGTATCCTGCCGAGCTTCGGCGAGATGTGGCGCGTTGAACGCTGCCGAGACGCCGCCGATTTCAAATCGGCGAAACAGCAGAGTACAACTCTGCGCTACGAAGGCGGAATGCTCCAACAACCATGGATACACTGACTCTCGCGCTCTTCGGCGGCGCGCCAATCCGGCGAACCCTCTTCCCGCGCTGGCCTGTCTTCGGAGCGGCCGACGAACGCCGGTTGCTGCGCGCGTTGCGCAGCGGCAAATGGGGCAAGCTCGACGGCGGCGAAGTCGCGACCTTCGAAAAACGATTCGCCGCCCTGCACGGCTGCCGTCACGGCATCGGGGTCGTCAACGGCACGGTGTCGCTGCGCCTGGCGTTGATGGCCGCGGGACTGGAGGCCGGAGATGAAGTCATCGTGCCGTCCTACACGTTTTATGCGACGGCTTCGGCTGTTATTGAGGCAAACGGCGTGCCGGTGTTCGCCGACATCGACCTCAACACGTTCAATCTCGATCCTGCGGCCACAGCCGCGGCAATCACCGCGCGCACCCGAGCCATCATTCCCGTGCACTTCGCGGGCCAGACAGCGGACATGGCTGCCTTTCGGAAACTGGGCCGCAAGCACGGCCTGACGATCCTTGAGGATGCCGCACACGCGCACGGAGGCCTGCACCGCGATGGCCCGGCCGGTTCTCTGGGGCACCTGGGCTCCTTCTCATTTCAGTCCACCAAGAACCTCACGGCCGGCGAAGGCGGCATCATCACGACCAACGACGACACCCTCGCCGAGTGTTGCGTCTCATTGCACAACTGCGGGCGCGTTCCGTCAGGCGCCTGGTATGAGCATCATCTTCTCGCGGGCAACTATCGCCTCGGAGAATTGCAGGGCGCGCTCCTCAATACCCAACTTGATCGGCTTGAAGCTCAGACCACGACCCGCGACCGGAATGGCCGCTGGCTCGCCGCGCGCTTGGCCGAATTCCCGGGTGTCTTCCCCCAGGCGCGGCCCGCTGATTGCGTGCGCCACAGCTTCCATCTCTTCATGCTGCGGCTCGACGGAGACCAATTTGGCGCGCCCCGCTCCGCGGTGATTCACGCGTTGCAGGCCGAGGGCGTTCCTTGCTCTGGCGGGTACGCCATCTCGTTAAACCGTCAGCCAATGTTTCTCCACAAATCGTTCGGGCCCTACTTGGCTGGTGTGCGGAGCAAGCTGAACTTCCGCCGAGTTCACTGCCCGAACAGCGACCGGATTTGCGCTCAACAAGGCCTCTGGATCGAGCAACGCGTATTCCTCGGCTCGCGGTCGGACATGAACGACGTTGCTCTGGCCTTCGAGAAAATCTACGAGAACCGCGGCGCCCTGGCCCGCTGGGCCCGGCGCCTTAACTCGTGAACATGCCGTTGAAAGCGGGGACCACGCGCGCCCTCGCGTGTCCCGACCGGCGCCCTCGCCGGCCGGATCGTCGAGGAAACCATCTTGTCAAAGATCGCTTTTATGGACGGAATAGTGTGGTCGGCGGGGGCGCCAACCACGGCACGCGAGGGCGCGTGTGCTCCCCTCCGGAACCGAATAGAAACGGACAGGCCGGCCAATTCAAATGAGCGTCGCGAACCGTTCATTCCAACGTTCTCTCGTCCCGGTCCTGACGGCGATGAGCGAGAATACGTATCTGGCGGCGATCCGCGCCGGCATGGTCGCCATTGTGCCGCTGACGATTCTCGGCGGGCTTTTCACCGCGATCTGTAATCTCCCAGTGCCGGGCTGGGACAAGAAGGTCGCGTCCGTCTTGCCGCTCCTTCAAGTGCCGGTGACCGCGACCTTCGGTTTGCTGGGCGTGTTTGTGTCCTTTGCCATCGCGTATGACCTCGGCAAACGGCTCAAGCAAGAGGCGATCAACAGCGCTTCAACGGCGGCGCTGGTGTTTTTGACACTGCAGATTGAGGTGAAAGAACAAAGCCTGGTCATGGCCGGGCTGGGATCAGCGGGCTTGTTCACCGCGATTCTCGTCGCGCTGATCTGCGTGCGGGTGCAGAAATTCTTCACCGAACGCAACCTCGTCATCCGACTGCCCGCGAATGTTCCGGCGGTGGTCTATGAATCGTTCCTCTCGCTGGTGCCCATGATCTTTCTCGTGCTGGCGTTCTGGGCGATCCGGTTCGTGCTCGGCATCGACATCAATCATCACGTCCAGACTGTCTTTTCGCCGCTGCTGTTCGCGCTCAACACGCTGCCCGGCATCCTGGTGTATGCGCTTCTGGTGACGATGCTCTGGTCGGTCGGCATCAACGGCGACAACACGCTGGACGCGTTTGTCGCGCCGGTCTTCCTGCAATACCTCGCGGCCAACGTCGAAGCCGCCGCCAAGGGGGAAGCCCTTCCGTTCGTGACCGCGCTGGGTTTCTTCACCACGTTTGTCAACGTCGGCGGGACCGGCGCGACGATCGCGCTGGCGTTGATCATGTTCAATTCGAAGGAACCGGGCTTTCGCAAAGTGAGCCGTCTCTCGCTGCCGACGCAGATCTTTCAAATCAACGAGCCGATCTTTTTCGGTTTTCCGATCGTGCTCAACCCGGTGTTCATGATTCCTTACATTCTGAATGCGCTGCTGCTCACCGCCGCGACGTTTCTGCTGATGCACTGGGGCGTCATCGCAAAACCTTTTGTGAATGTCCCTTGGACCACGCCGCCGGTGATTGGCCATTACCTTGTGACGGGCGGCGACTGGCGCGCGGCCATCTGGGGCGTCGTGTCCATTGCCCTGGCCATGGCTGTCTATTATCCGTTTGCCAAGACCGCCGAGCGGCAGCGGCTCAAAACCGAATCCGCAGCGGAAGCCGTGTCAATTCAGTAGCGATGGGGAGCGCACGCGCCCCCGCGTGCTGGAGTCGGCGCCCTCGCCGACTCCATTCAATCGAACTGAACTATCCCATTCAGCGCCATGGTTTCGACAACGATCCGATCGGCGAGGCGCCGGTCGGGACACGCGCCTGCGCCGCCGGAGCGGCTTCGTCGTCGCGAAGGCGCGAGGGCGCGTGTGCTCTCCCAATTGGGACTGTTTAGATATGGTTGAGTCATCCTGGCTGGGACTTTAAGGAGAACGGCAACCAACGCGGGTGATCGGCGCCTTTATCTTCAAGACCGCGCGTTAAGAGGCGCGGGTTGCGGCCATCGGCGTCCATGACCCAGATGCCGCGCGCGCCGCCGGTCTCGGCGCGGCAGAAAACGATGAACCGCCCGTCCGGCGATTCGCTGGCGCGAAAGTCCCACACTGGAGGCTTGCGGTGGCTCAGCAGAGTCGTGGCACCCGTGCGCGGATTTAGCCGGCAGATTTCAGCGCCGCCGCGGGCCAGTTCCGGTTTGAAATCGCGGTTGAAATGATCCGTATCCGGCCGCTGCGGTTGGAATTCCCACGGGACTTTCGCGCCGGGGAGCCGCCTGGGAAAAAGAATCTCTCCGTCGTGTGTCCAGCTTGCGAGGTTGGATCCGCCGCCGCGATTCTGCGGATTCCCGTACGTCGAGGGGTCCGGTGATAATACTCGGCAAACGGCCGGCCCGGGCCATCGCGCCGTGCTTCCATGCTGAGGAAGATCACGCGGCGCCCGTCTGAAAGAAAGGGGCCAGGCTGCCAGGTGACCTGGTCTGGCGCCTTGAAGTCGAAGTAGCGCAACCCGCGGCCGTCGGCACGGATCATGGCCGTTCGGCCTTGCGAGGTGAAAAAGAGCCTGCCGGGTTGCTTTGCCTCCGCTTGCCCGGTGCCGACGGTGCGGCATCCGGACCAAACGCCAAGCCCGGACGCGGCGCTCAGGGCGAGGAAGTGTCGGCTGCTGATGCGGTGTGAATTCCGGCTCATTGGTGGTAATTGTCCCGGCCCATGAGAACCTTGCGCAACTGGGCTTCCGTGACGCGCGGCCATTTCAGTTTCCGCAGCCAGACGTTGACTTTCTCCAAGTCGAAACCTTCGGCGTCGAACGGGCGGCCCAGCCATTCCTTCATGCTTTTGTGCTCGGAGTGTTTCCGGTTCTTGAGAATCTTGAGCAGGTCCTCGTAGCCCCACACGCCGCCGCAATCCTCTGGCGGACACGCCCGGGCGCCATCGAGGCAACGCGCAGTCGTTGCCAATGACGAATCGGGAGGCAGGATCTTCTCCACCACGATCTCGTGCTCCCACGAATCGCCGAAGTCGTATTCGTAGCCGAAGGCGTCTTGCGCGTGCGGTGCGATTTGTTGGAGAGTGGATTTGCGCTCCTCCTGGGTTTCCGGGTCACCCTCAAACTCGGCAAAGCTATGGCGCGTGTCCGAGTAGCATTGCTCGCCCACGATGAACTGGTGCAAATGACTGTTGGTCCAGCCGATGGCGACCTGGAGGACGGCGTGCAGCCAGTCGAGGCGGGCCTCCGCAGGCACTTGAAGCCGCCGCCAGACGGGCGGTTCGCTGCCCAGCAAGACAACCTTCAGTTGGTAGATTGGGGAATTGTTTTTCACAGTAGGAGGTTTGAGATGATGTGTTCGGTCCATAAAGGGGGGGAGTAAAGGAGGCAGTCAATGGTATTGTGCGTTCGGTTTTACTCCGGTGCGGCGAGCAGAGTAGATGCGCGCGCAATGCGTCTTGCTGGGTCTTGCCCTCGGTTCTATCGAGGATTGACAGAATCATTATCCGTTTCCACGGGCTCATCGACTCTGGGCCACATTCAGTCTTATTCCCAGAGGCGTTGCAGGAGCTTTCTTTCGGCGGCCATTTCGATTACGGTGTTTGCAGTATGACGCTGGCCTACGATCCAGAAGTTCTACGCCGGTTCTGCCGTGAACGCGGCATCGCCAAATTGGAGCTGTTCGGTTCTGCACTCAGCGACGACTTCCGCACCGATAGCGACGTGGATTTGCTCTGCACTCTGAGGCCCGACGTGCAGCCGACGCTCTTTGGCTGGGTGGACATGGAATACAGGCTGGCGGAGATCTTCGGTCGGTCGGTGGATCTGCTGGACCGGCCAACGGTGGAGCGGAGTCGGAATGTCCGCCGCAAAATGTCGATTCTCAGCCGCACAGCACCACTCTATGTCGAAGGATGACACCTATCTGGAAGATATCCTTCATTCTGCTCGACTCATCCAGGAGCATCTGCGCGGGGTGAGCCGAGCCGAATTCTTCGGGGATATTCTTCGGCAAGATGCCGTTTGCCGCAGATTCGAGTTTATTGGCGAAGCGGCGCGTCATCTCTCGCCGGAAGTTTTGAAGCAGTTTCCTGACATCCCGTGGCGGCTCGCCATCGGGATGCGAAATCGGATTATTCACGACTATGACAACGTGAAGCTTGACGTACTGTGGGAGTCGGCGCAGCGGGATCTGCCACCGCTCGTCGAGAAACTGGATGCCTACCTCACGGCGCATCCGCCCCAGACTCCTCCGGAAACACCACCGGCCGAGAATCCCTGAGGTCAGATTTCATTTCGCCACCACGCCACGCGGACAGTTTTCACAACGCGCAAATCTGATCCAACAACGGGGCGAGATCAGGCTCGTCGAGCGCCATGAGTTTGACTTCGGCGCGTCCGCCGAGTTCGATCGCTTTCGTGAGCCACTGCCAGCCGTCAGCCGGGCGTTTGAGGCGGCACGCTCCGCAGGCGAGGTTGTAAGCGATCATCGGGGACTTGGGGACTTTTTGGAAGGCGGCGACGAGGGTGTCGAAGGCTTCCTGCTTGCGGCCAAGTTCGTGCAGGCTGCAGGCCTGCCCCAGCCAGGCGTACTCGCTTTCCGGCGTGAGCTGGCAAAGGGCTTTCGACAAGGCCAGGGCCGAATCCCAGTTTCCCGCGTGGGCCGCCAGTTCCCAGCGAACTTCGAGCGCGTCGGGGTGGTCCAGGAATTCGGGACTCGTTTGTTTCAGTGCCTGCTCCGCTCCGGCGTGGTCGCCCTTCTTGAGGAACTCCTGGGCGGCTTGAATGTGAGTTGCCGCATGAGGAGGGAGAGTCATTTCAAGCACACGCTACTGAATTCTGATGACTGAATACCGATTACTGCTCACGATTCTTGGCCCGCCCTGCGCATACCAACTCAGTGGCTCGAAGTCAGCACCAGCACCTGTTCGAGGGTGGAGATGCCTTCGCGCGCTTTGTCCAATGCCACGACGCGCAGCGTCTTCATGCCTTGCGCAATGGCGACTTTCCCCACCTCCATCGCGCTGGCCCGATTGATGACGAGTTTGCGGATTTCATCGGTCACGGTCATGACTTCGATAATCGCGGCGCGGCCGGCGTAGCCCGAGTTCTTGCAGCGATCGCAGCCGCGCCCTTTGTAAAGCGTCACGCCTTCGAACATTTTTGGATCGATCCCCAAATCCTGGAACATCTTGGGCGGGTAGGTGACCGGTTCCTTGCAGAGCGAACAAATGCGGCGCATCAAGCGCTGGGCGCAAGCCAGAATGACGGACGAGGAAATCAGGAACGGCGCGATCCCCATGTCATCAAGGCGCGCGATCGCACCGGCGGCGTCGTTGCAGTGCATCGTGCTCAATACCTGGTGGCCCGTGAGCGCGGCTTCGACGGCTATCTCCGCCGTTTCCTCGTCCCGAATTTCGCCGATCATGATGATGTCCGGGTCTTGCCGCAGAATGGAGCGCAGCGATGAGGCGAAGGTCAAACCGATCTCTTTGTTCACGGGAACCTGGTTGATGCCGGGAATTTGAAATTCGACCGGATCTTCGACGGTGACGATGTTGTAATCCGGATTGTTCAACTCGTTCAGCGCGGAATAGAGTGTCGTGGTCTTGCCCGAACCGGTGGGTCCGGTTACGAGCATCAATCCGTGGGGCGCATCCACCGCGGCCTTGAACCGCCGGAACGTATCCGCGTCCATGCCGAGCTTCTCGATGCTGGCGGAGAGATTCGATTTGTCCAGGATGCGGAGCACGCATTTCTCGCCGTGCACGGTGGGCAGAAAGGAAACGCGCAAATCGATGTCCCGCCCGCCGACTTTCATGCGCATGCGTCCGTCCTGAGGCAGGCGGCCTTCGGCGATGTCCAGGTTGCTCAGAATCTTGAGCCGCGAGGTCAGCGCCACGTGGAGGTTTTTAGGAGGCGCTGGCACATCGACGAGCGCGCCGTCGATTCGGTAGCGGAGGCGGACATTCTTTTCGAAGGGTTCGATATGGATGTCGCTCGCCCGCTCTTTGATGGCCTGGACCAGGATCAAGTTGGCGAGCTTGATCACGGGCGCTTCCTCGGTCGAAGCGGCCAGTTGGTCCACGCTGATGTTTTCGGTGATTTCCTTGGAGACTTCGAGGTTTGCGGCTTCGGCTTCCAGTTCGGCCTGCTTCTGCTGCGCGATGATTTCCTTCATGCTGCCGGCTTTGCTCTCCAAATTGTGGAGTTTGTCGATGATCGTCTTTTCCGAGGCGATCATCGGGCAGACTTCCAGTTTGGTGATCCGCTTCACGTCATCGAGGGCGAGGACGTTCAACGGATCGGCCATGGCCAGGAACAAGCGGTTGTCGAGCCGGGAGACGGGCACGACTTTGTGGTTCAGGGCCACTTCGCGCGGCACGAGTCCCGCCACATCCGGCGGAATGCTGATGCGGGCGAAGTTGACCGGAGGCGTATTCAGCACGCGGCCCATCGAGACGACGAGATCGGTCTCGCTGATGTAGGATTTTCCGAGAATGAGCTTGAGGAGGCGCGTGCCTTCCTTCTTCTGCTGCTCCAGCAATTCTTCAACTTGCTTCTTGGACAGGAAGCCGTCTTCCACGAGCGCGTCGGCGATGCGTTCGCCGAATGTTTTGATGGGCGTCATCAGCGGAAAGTTTTCTTCAAGATCTTGACCAGTTCGGTTGGGGAAGCCACATACCAGAGGAAACGGCTCTTGCTGCCGCTTGGCGCGCTGAAGTTGTCGAGGTCGCGGACGGCTCGCTCGTTGAACGGGTTTGCGGTTGCGACCAGCACGGATTTGCTGAGAGCGTGTCCGAAAATTGCGCGGGGTCCTGTTTTCGCGCCAAAGGCCGGATGGCGAGGCGCAACGAAGGAGAATATCCTCCCTGGATCTTCGACTGAGGAGCAACGAAGCCAGGCGGCCTTTGGCGCGAAAACCCTCCGGGCGGC
>Ga0194132_10012341_pt1 | contig 10680 bp, 8 predicted proteins | sample TA2KigOf80mmetaG_FD_148612 | JGI IMG/M metagenome (GOLD analysis project Ga0194132, IMG submission 148612) | Freshwater microbial communities from Lake Tanganyika, Tanzania - TA2015054 Kigoma Offshore 80m | ecosystem: Environmental > Aquatic > Freshwater > Lake | place: Tanzania: Lake Tanganyika... | reverse complement strand
CCTTCCTTCCTCCCTACTGTGCCCACGTGTCTGCGGGCAACGCCGTCTGCCTGCTGGTTTCCCTTTGCTCTAGATTCTTCCACACTCCCACCCTGATAATCGCAACTTGCCGAGGCTCCCCCCAGCCTCCCAGTGCCACTTTCAACCGTTTCGCGACAGAAACTAACTAGCTATTCATCGAGTTTGCGCAACCCCTTGGCCGTGTTGCCCCCTCCCATCGGTATGTGGGGCACGTTCACTTTGCTGGCCAGTAGCTTTCGCACGGGCAACGTGTATCCGACAGAGATGGAGTCGCCGATGAGCAGTCCTCGTGGCAGTGCCGGGTCTTCCCGTACGGGTACGAGGACCGGATCGACTTTGGAGAATCGAGTTAACTGCTGGTCATGCAGGTCTCCGATCTGGGTCGAATCCTTGTAGGGAATGACTACCAGACGCACCTCAAGGCTGTAAGCTCGATCCACGGTCGGTTCCTGAATCAGCCAGCGGAATTCCACGCTGGATTCCCCTTCCCCTTAGCCGAACCCGTTTGGGAAAAGCACACCAGGTCTTGCTGTCCAAACATCTGCACGTAAGCCAGATTTTTGCTGACACTGTAGAAGTAAGGGCTAATCCAGGAATACCTTGAGTGCCGCAAAGCGCCTTTCCGGGGCGGCATCGCGCCTCGCAAGAAGTCTTGGCCCATGCCGAGTGGAAAATGAACTAGCTCCAAACCTCGTTTGGAAGAGGCAGACCGGATCCATCGTTCTCCGACTGTCTCTCTTCCCCAGAAGGCGATGTCCTCCGATTCCGGTCCGTCGAGGTGGCTCGCCCACTGGAATCCCAGGTAGCGGTTTCGAAACGTCTGGGCTCTCGGAATGCACTCGAAGACGAGTCGGATAACGCCATCGGCTTCGATGGAATAGCGAGATCAGCTCTCCAACTTCCAATGAGACGTGGGGGGCTGATATAACTCGACCGTGTATGCGTCGATGACCCGTAGTTCCATGGGTGCCCGGCGTGGCTCGAAAGCGATCTCATCCGGCGTTGGTGATCCGTCGAAGATCTGGTTCAAACCCAGACCCGAGAGCGACGGCACAAAAAGGTTGGCCGGATGCGCTTCATGAGCGAGCGAGACGATCCCGCTGTAACCCGCTGGCTTGCCCGGAAGCCGCGCATTGTCCGAGACCACAGCCGTGATCGGGCCGCGTCTCAGGGTGAACTGATGGAGCGTGGATCGTTGGTATTTCTCGTCGGGACGAGTTAAGGAAGTTTCACCAGCGTCGATCATCGCAGGAGGCATCAGAACGCTCAAACACAACGGAAGCAGCTTGGTGTTCTTCATGCACTTGCTCGTCGCTCTTCGCAGAGTTGAGGTGAACCGGTTTCGTTCCGGCCAAAGCTGTAAGCCGCGTTGCGGGGGTCGCAGTGCGCCACGCCGCTGGCACTTCGAGAGCAGACTTAATGAGATGAGGTTCTGGCCGTTTTGGACGCGGGCGGCCAATCGTCGGGAACCCTCCAGCGCAGAGCGTGGGAAGTCACGTCCTCTTCCACAGGCGGCTTCGAATCGAAAATGCGAGCGTAGTAACCGGTCAGGATGCTGCCGTCCGGAAGGACCAGGCTGCGCGGATGGCCACAGGGCATGCCCCAGCTGAACCACGACAGGATGATGGGGTGATCGACGTCCCATGTTTTGCCGCCGTCGCGGCTGGCAATGGCCTGGGCGCCGAAAGGGAACTGGCGGTGGCCGTGGATCAAGATCAGCCGTCCGTCTTTGAGGAGTACTGGGAAACCTGGGATTTCGGCCGTGCCCAGCCCAAGGGCTCGGGGCGGCGTCCAGTGCCTCCCTCCGTCGGCAGATTCGATGATCCGAAGCGCCGCCCCTCCTTCTCCAAAACCATCCGTGCGCACGCGGGCGAATCCCATAAGTCTGCCGCCTGGGAGCTCAATGTAGGAAATCTCCACCGCCGGAGTCCCGGTGGGCACACGCGTCGCATCTCCCCAGGTTTTGCCATCGTCACGGGAGCGCAGCAGGTAGGAAGTGGCGTCGTTTCCTTCGATGAGAGCGCCGTTGCAAATCAACGTCCCGTCGTGCAGCTCCACCACACCGTTCGTCTCGTCGAAAAGCAAGGTGCTCTGGCTGGGCTTGTCGGCGACCCCTTTCCAGTAAACCTCACTGCGCTGCCAGGTCTCACCTTCATCCACCGACCGATAGATCGCGGTCTGCTCCTCATACCCTGTCGCCATGATTAAGGTGCCATTGCGAAGTGCCGTGAACTGGACGAACTTGCCTTTGATGCCGAGTAATCTAGGCGCCGACCACGAGAATCCGTCGTCTTTGGAACGGCACAGCGCCGTCTCGAACACGGTCCGGTCGCCCGGTTTCTTGTCGGCGCGAATGTCCTTGTACTGCGAGGCGAGCAGATCGCCTCCCGGCAGACGAACGATGATGGGTTTTCCCCAGCCTCGGGCGATTTGCGAGCGAACAGCTGGCTGCTTTTCCACGACATAAATCTGTTGCAGATTAAGGGAATTGTATCCGGTGTACTTCCCCGCGTCAGAGCCAGGTCTTGCCGGGCCAAAGCCCGGGTACTCCAGATGGGGAGTCTTGGCGCCGGGGGACTGGCCGGGCTTGCTTTGCTCTCCTCCAGCGTGGGCAGAGCAAAGCACCAGGACCGCGGCAGTTGATGCGGCTGCAACCAACTTGACGCGGCCGAACTGCCAGCGCTTGGTTGTTTTCATCGACGTTCCTCTTGGCCAGCGTCTCTTCCGCAGTAGCTCAGGTCGCGGGGACGGTCGATTGGTTTCGAGCGGCCACCAAAGCTTGGCCTTGGGCGTGCAAGGCGTGCAGGACCTGAGCTGCGAAGGAGCGGCAACGGCCACCGCCCATCGGAAGCCCGCGAGGGGCGCATGTCGCCAGCGAGTTTTTTTCCTTGAGGCTTAGCGTCACACACGCAACCGCTCTCAAGCATGCAAACGGAATGAATACAATCTCGAATCCTGCATGTAGAATCGAAGCCTGACCAGCTGGCCGCGATAGTCTGACAGCTTCGAGCCAGCTTTCCAGGCAACAGGCAGGTAGAAATCATTCCCTCGGATCTCCTCCGCATCTTTCACTGCCAACCCGGCCAGCGGCTGTCCCTCGGGGTTGGTGGCTTCGACTTTGATCAAACCCCGCCTGGCGTCGGCGTTTATGGTGAGTCGATCGCCCTCAAGCCGGAAGGGTTTGGTGAGGAGAAGACCCAGTTCATCGCCCGCAGTGCGCGCTACCAGTCTTTCCCGAGGCAATCGCGCTACACCGATGCGTTGGGTGAACCCACCGACGTTGTGGCAAGACAAGTTGCCGGTGTAGTAGATGCGCAGTTCATCCCGGTACTCGATGATGGGCTGATGGGCTCCTGAGATCATGCCGCCATCGAAAGAGCCAATGTAGCCGCGCGGCAGGAACACCGGGCGATTTGCCAAGCGTTCCCATCGCTTCCCATCGCGACTGAACATCAACTGCACTTCAAATGTTTCCGGCTCCTGAGGGCAGCCGGGATACCGTCGCGTCCCCCAGGAGTAAAACACTTCCAACAGCCCGAGATACAAACCTCGGTACATTGTGACATTCATGTTGTACAACCTCGGGGGGTCGAGTTCATCCGGCCGAATCACGACCTCCGGTTCCGACCAGTGGATGAAGTCTTCGCTTTCCGAACGCGCAATGCGTCTGTTGCAAGGAATGAACGGCCTCTGGAAGATTCGCAGCGCCTTCGTGTGGACATAGGCGGACACTTTCAGGTAGCGGTGGATGTAGTCCTCAGCCTCCCGGTGTTCTATGAAATCGGTCTCGCTCGGGAAACCCACACCCGCCGGAGCCCTCCAGTGCGCCGGCACAACATGGTCTGCATCCCTTCCGGTCGGTTCCTTCCCGGCGGAGGCGGCGCTCTTCAAAGCGAGGCGGTCAGGAAACCCAACCTCTTCGGGGTTCAGGTGCGGCGCGGCGAGCACGGTCGGGCGGCAGAAGAGCACATACTTCCCGATCCGCGGGTCAAAAACAGTCGAGTTCCCGCCGTCACGCGAATTCTTAAGCACTGAGGATTCGCTGGGGTAGTCAGTCCAACGGATTCCATCCGGAGAAAACGATGCGAACACTCGACCCTGTTTAGAGTCGGCGCGTTTGATCAGCATCTTGTAGCGCCGGGCTGGGTCTTTGTCTCGCGCATCCTTGAGGATGAAACCGGTGCCGTCGTTTAGAAACAGATTGTTATCTTTCGATCCCCGATAGTCGATGATCCCGAGTCTCGGTGTCTCCCAGCGCAGCCCATCCTCGGAGACAGCATAGGCGCCGCGATAGAAATAGTGGCGCCCTTTAGGTAGAGCATCCCTGTTGGTGTCGACGATCGTGTACCAGAGTTTGAAGATCTTTTCCTCTTCGTCGTAGGTGACAGATTGGGCAACGGTCGCGCAATTCTCAAAAGGCGGCGGAGAGTTGAAGATCGGGTTCTCAAGGTGCTTGACTGGCATCTCCGGCGAACGGCGAATCATCCAAACATCGTCCACCACGTGATCATCGATGAGGAGCTGAGAATTGGTTCCCACCTGGACTACATTCGATCGCGACGTCAAAACTGCGGCTGTGCCAGCCGCTTCTTGACTCTGGTTTGAGGGAGTCACAGAACCGGCTGCTTCCGATGGCTTCAAGAAAGCCGTCTTGCTCCACGTGCTGGACAGGACTGGGTCCAACGAGCCCAACAGCGGGACACTGCCAAGCTGCTTGTGAAATTCACGCCTCGTCGAGCGTTTAGACATCCTGTTTCCTCATTTCTTCTCCATCAGGACAAACCTTGAGCTTCCTAGGCTGGTAGGTGGAGCTGAAGTCAAAAACCCACTCCTGCTGCCTCGTGAAGCCTGATCTCCAGACACTTTCCTGGTGCCACAAAACTCGGGCGCTTCGCTGTTGAACTGCGCTTGGCGACTCATTTCCGCTGTTTGCGTGGGCTCGACCCTTCGGTTGCAGCCCGCAGATCGAACCCGTACAGGAACGCGCGCTTGAGGTAGAACTTGATCTGAACTGCTTCCTTTGGCGACGCGCGGCCGCCAGTCCAACGAACTTGCAGGGCTTGGTGATCGCCGGTCAGTTTCGGGCAGTCGGCGCGCGTAAAGCTGGTGACTGGCTTCCCGTCTTGGTCCAGCAGCTCCGCTTGCAAGTAACCCTCGTCAAGACCGGCGTGGCCCGATTTTTTCGCTGGTTGAGTACGCAGGTTAATCCAGAGTGACTTGCCAGCCAGGTCACGCGAAGAGGTCACGGCTGTTCCGATCGTCGGACCGCCTGCAGCTGGCACCAGCGCATACTGCCGATCTGCCCGCCAAGAAGCCCGGCACAAGGCTGAGTTAAATGGTAGGAACCCGTAAGGTCGGTCCAGCACGATGTCGGCGCCGATCCGTCGAAGGTTCTCGGCTCGCGTGTCCGTGATGGGACGATGCAAGCCTTCCATGCCGCCGTAATAGACGTAAAGCCGGTCACGATCGGCTACCAGGTTCTTGCTTTGCCAGATCATGCCGCCGCCGTAATCCCCCAGGGGAGGGTTGTCGAGACAGGCGCGCCGGTCTGGAAACCACCATCCACGGCCGTCTCGCGAAGCCGCCAGCGTGAGATTGAGCGTCTGGGTGATGGGATGATACAGGGACACGACTCCCAGATAGCCGCCTGGCACCTGGTGTGGCACCAGCTCCATGTACTGTGTGTCGCGATGGTCGCGCTCGTCACGCATGATGATCTTTTCGCCTCGGGCCCACACCTTGCCGTCAAGACTTTCCGTTCGATAAAGCTGACGGGTGTGATTGTGAGGCGAATCATACGCCGGCACATGAGCCGGCTCGTCTGTATCAGAAACCCGGTAGTAGGCTACGTATCCTTGGCTTTTCTGAAGGCCGAGGTCTGTGGCTAAGTAGACAAAGCATACGTCACTATCAAATGGCCCGCTGATTGGCCCGTGCAACTCTTCCCAAGTCTTCCCGTCACGGGAACGGTAGTGATAGAGCCGCGTAGATCCGGCGGCCTGCTGCCGGCCATACATGCCGCGGTAGGTAAACATCTCATAGGGCCAGGCCTGGTTGTCTGGATTGACATTCACCGACGCGTACTGTGTTCCTCCATTTGCGGCGTCGTCGAAAACGATATTAGTGGCTTTGTAAATGCCAAACGCGGAGTTGGGCAGCTTGGGCCGCGTCCAGCTTACCCCGTCTGGACTTTCGAAATAGCAGAGCCGCCGCGAATGATGATTTGGAGGGTTCTGCGTGACTACACTCTTGAGTTCTTCTTCTGCGGGAGTGCAGATGATCCAGGCCTTGAATCGACCGTCGATCGGATCCTTCAGCACCGTGCCGTGGGTCATCACGCCGCCGCGGTCCCAAGGCATCTCTCCTTCAACGAGTGGGTTTTGCGCGTCGGGCACTGCCGGCTCTACTCGCCAGAAGACCGTACGAAATTCACTGAAATCGTCGGGCATGAGCAGCGGCATCCGCGGCTGGCCGAGGTTCGTCTCGGCTGGAGCTGTACAAATCAACGCCGCCAGTGCAGCCAGAAGCAGCATAAACTTGCGACTTCGATGGCCTCTGGGCATATTCGTCCTCCCGACATCTCGATTGCTGAAATAAAACTCCCCCCGGCCAGTCGGTTTGGTCTGTGGAAGAGCACGGGGCAGATGGGCTGCAAACCTACAGGAAGGGCTGCTTTGGGAGGAGTGGGTCGCTGCCCGAGGGCAGAGACCCACGAGGACGACTCGGCTTCAGAACACGAGGCGGGCATTCAACTGAGCGCGCCGTTCTGTGCCGACACTCCTGATTAGCCCGAAGGTTGCTGGTGCGCTAAGGTTAAGATCCACGCTTCCCAGGTTGAAATGGTTAAAGGCATTGAACATGTCGAAGCGTACCTGGAGCCGCATCCCTTCTCGCATGCGGAAGTTGCGGGACAGAGCCAGATCCACATTCCAGAATCCTGGGCCGATCACCGAGTTTCTCCCCACATTGCCTGGGCGTATGGGTCGACTGCTGAGTGAATTGAGTGGGACCAGGCTGAACGCAGCGGGGTTCAACCACTGATAGCGGCCCTTGTACCCTTGCTTCAGATAGGGGGCAGTTCCGTTCGTATCAGGCCGTCCACCTTGCTGGGAAACATTGATCGCATCGCCGGTCTGTGCCTCCACGATCCCGGCCAGCTGCCAGCCGCCGAATAAGTTCCGGCCGACATTACCCAGTCGCAGCCACTTCTCGATGGGTGGCTCGTAGATCCAGTCCGCCATGATCCGTTGGCCACGGTCGTATGCAGCCTTGTCGCAGCGATAGCAAAACTCGTCATTCTGTGGTCCGCCGGAACCCAGTTCAGAGGTGCCCAGATAAGACATACCGCGTGCCCAGTTGTAGGAAAGGTTACCGGTCAGCCCCTGAAAAAGGCGTTGCTGCAGCCGCATCTGTAACGCATGGTAGTACGCGCTGTTCGCACCGTTCACGTATTGGAACTGCAGAATCTGTGGCCAGGGTCGCTGGCCGGTCGTGCGATTGACGATATTCGTATTCTCGAGGACCGTGAGCTTCAGGGAGTGATTGCCTACGTAGCCTACCTGCAGCGCCGTGGTTCCTGAAAGTTGCCGCTGGTAGTCGGTCGTCCACTGAATGTTGTACGGGTTCCGCATATTGTTTGGGAAGACCCAGTAACCCTTGGGGAAGTTCCTTCCCGAGACCAACGGGATGACTTCCGCATTGGAGGTCGGGTACTTCAGGCCAAGCCGGGTGACCTCACCTTGGTCGAGTGCCATCGAGAACGGAAGGTCGTTTTTTGGGCCGATGACTTGAGCCATATAGAGGAGGTCGATCAAGGCGAACGGACTGTAATACAGGCCAGCGCCACCCCGGATCACATTCTTGCCTGCACTGTCGAGCGACCAGGCGAACCCCAAACGAGGCGAAAAGTTGTTGTAGTCGGGCCGATAGGCCTTGTCCGGGGGCCGGAATCTTTGCGGAGTTGCAATCGCTCCCTCGATCCCGTCTGGAGCGATCAAGATGTTATCCCGCTCTTTGTAGACGGATTGGTACTCCCAGCGAAGCCCCAAGTTCAGCATCAGGTTGGGACGCAACTTGAAATCGTCCTGGAAGAAGACGCCCGTATCGTTGGAGATGGCATGAAAATGCCGGTTCCCGAACGCGAACGACGCGGTGTTCGGCTGGTTGGCATAGAAACGATCCAGGTTCAAGTAGCTCACCGTGGGGATCCGGTCGTCCTCACGTTCATGCGCGCGTTGCCTGAACAGGAAACCGCTCTTCACCGAATGGCGCCCCCTGTTCTTGCTCAGGACTTGCTCGATACTCCATGTCCAACCTCCTTGCAGCAGCCCACCACCGCCGCCTGGTGAGGGAAGTCCGGTGATGTTAATACGAGCGACCTTGCTTTCCCACCAGGTGTCAATCCTCCGGAAATAGGTGCGGTTGATACCGACCCTCGTTTCGCCACTCCAGGTTGGCGCGAAATGGGTGAAGCTTGTGGTCACGGCCTCCAGCACTCCGAGATACTTGCGGAGGGTTGAGTTCCCACCCGTCGGCTGCCCATACGACTCAGGCCGGCCTCGCGTATACCGGGACGTCAGGCTGTTCGAACCGCTGATGCGGTAGTCACCGCGCAACACCATGTGGTTGTCGCTTCTCGATCCCAGCATGGCAGCGCGATAGATGCCCTCGTTTGCTCCTGGCGCGTACGGGTCGGTTGGCAGCGCGATGCGGTCGAAATAAGGTTTGTAAGCCGGCACGCGCGCTATCGCCGTGTCGCGAAACTCCCTGGTGAAAACCCGGTCGCTCGAAATACTGCTGTTGCGGTCTCGGTACCCTTCGAAAACGCCAAATAGAAACAGCTTGTCCTTGATGATGGGGCCACCCATCGAGCCTCCGAACTGGTGGAACCGGACGGGCGCCATCGGCTGCGGCTTCGGATTAAAAAGATTTCTGGCATTGAGGATGTTGTTTTGCCAATTATAGAAGACCGAGCCGTGAGGCTCATTGGTGCCCTGCTTGGTCACAAGGTTGACGTTGGCGCCGAACGCGAGCCCCGTCTCTGCCGTCATGACGCCCTTGGTTAGCTGGACCTCTTGGATGGCTTCCAGGCTGACAGTCTTGATGACATTGAAGTTTTGGTAGAACGAAAGCGTCGGCTGCTCGATGTCACCCGATGCCTCCGTGCCATCGACAGTGATCGTATTGCCGCGCGAGGCCAGACCGTTGAACGTGACGTTCTGGTCGCCTCTTCGGGCTCCTGGGTCTATGTACAGCAGCCGCGTCCAGTCGCGCTGGGACAGCGGCAGCTCCTTGACCTGTTCGTTGAGGAATGTTTTGACAATAGTCGGGTTGACGTTCTGAATAATTGGCGCCTCACCCGTGACGGTAACCTGCTCCGAAACCTCGCCTAGCTGCAGAGCTACGGGGTAGCGGAGTTCCTGTCCGGCGGCCAGACGCAGACCGGTTTCACGAAAGCTCTTGAAACCGGGCATTTGCACTTCCACCGTGTAGACACCCACCGGCAAAAAGCCGACGGTGAATTCACCTCGTTCGTTAGTTGCGGCAGTATATTTCCCAGCAGTTTGCTCGTTCGTGATGGTCACGTTTGCGCCGGAAACCATCCCTTCCGACGCGTCTTGGACGATGCCGAATAACGTTGCCGTCGTTCGTTGAGCGAACGTCCAACTGCTCGACAACAACAGCGCGAGAAAGAGAGCTATTCCTTTGTGGCCGAAGCTGTTCATCGTTACCCCTCCTTACAAGTCTGTCCTTTGGATGGGTTCAAGGTGTACTTCATCTGAAATCTTATCTTATGTTGAGCCGGTCGTGCCGACCAACCTAAATGACTAGGACAAAATCGCATTTCTTGGCTGGAGAATGGGAAATCCTTACAGCCGAAATTCGCGGCCAACGGTTGGGAACAGGTGGGGGCATTCCTATTCGGTCATTCAGAAGGGAAGAAGACGGGCGACCTCACACCTCCAACGACAATCCGTTTCCCGAGTCCCACTTCAAAACGCTCAAGTACCGGCCCGAGTTCCCCGATCGATTCGGCCCCCTCCAGGACGCCCGTGCTTTCTGCCAACGGTTCTTCTGCTGGTACCCAAATTATGCACCGAATCAGCCTTTTGGTTTGGTGCTTGGTGCATAAAATTGTATGCACCAAGACTGGGCAGATACTTTTGGTCGGCGCTGAGTCGTGAAAACGGGCATTGGATGAAGCTTTTCGGAGACTTAGAGACAGATTCGGGGCGAGCGTCCGCACACTTCTACGCGGTCCCACTGAAAGGGCGGTGCGTGCGGCGGCGTCCACTTCAAAGAGCAAAGGATTCAAAAACAGGGCCGGGTCAGCTGAAGACCCGTGCGGTGAGCGGGGCGGCACGGTTAGAGGTGTAAGAACCCCGGATTTTCTGGATGCTCCGCAGTCGCTCCATCAGTCCATGGAACAGTTCCTTCTCCGCATAGGTCTGACTCAGGCGAATCCAGCGCTGCCCTGCATGCAGCACCAGCTTGGCCGCAATGAAAACCAGGCGCAGACGATTGGTGTGCAGCTGGGTACGCTGGTAGGTCTGCTGGGGCAACAGCGCCATCAGCTGTAGCCAGCGGTTGCAGTTATAGGCCAGAATGGCCATCTGCAGATAATTCTGGTTGGCTTCAAAGCAGCGGCCACTCAGCACC
>Ga0194132_10012340_pt1 | contig 10681 bp, 9 predicted proteins | sample TA2KigOf80mmetaG_FD_148612 | JGI IMG/M metagenome (GOLD analysis project Ga0194132, IMG submission 148612) | Freshwater microbial communities from Lake Tanganyika, Tanzania - TA2015054 Kigoma Offshore 80m | ecosystem: Environmental > Aquatic > Freshwater > Lake | place: Tanzania: Lake Tanganyika... | reverse complement strand
TGGGGGGATTACGTGGGCAGTTTCCTCGCTCTCCTGATGTTTTGCATTCCTGGATTCGTGGTTGGACCCATTCTGGCGCTGGTATTTGCGATCGAGTTGGGGTGGTTCCCCGTGGCTCTCTGGTTGACTCCCATGCACGTGGTGCTGCCTACGGTGGCATTGGGGCTCTACTTCGCTGGACGTGTTTCCAGACTGATGCGCGAGGGAATGACCGAGGCATTGCGTGAACCCTTTATTGTCACCGCCCGATCGAAGGGATTGTCGGAAGGATCCGTGGTGTTCAAGCACGCGCTGCGCATCGCCATCCTTCCGGTGATCTCCTATTCGGGTCCGTTGCTCGCCGATCTCCTCACAGGCTCGTTCGTGGTGGAGAATCTCTTTCGGGTCCCGGGCATCGGAGTGTTTCTCGTGAACGCCGCGTTGGGACGGGACTACAACATGGTTGTGGGGCTGGCCCTCGTATATGCGTTTCTGCTCGTGGTGTTGAACCTGGCTGTGGATGTCGGGTACGCGTTTCTGGATCGGAGGGTGAAACATGGGTGAGCTGGAGTCCATGCCTGCATTGGTGACGCCTGGTCAGCGGGCGCGTCGCCGCTTTGTGCGCAATACCCCTGCTGTGATCGGGCTGATTTGGGTGGTGACGTTGGTGGCGTTGGTGTTGCTGGTGGTCCTATGCCCATCGCTTTGGCCCTATTCCTTCGAAACCACATCGGATGCGCAGTTTCAACCACCCAGCTATGACCATTGGTTTGGGACTGACATTCATGGTCGTGATCTCCTGACGCGTGTGCTTTATGGAGCGGGAGTTTCCCTTTTGGTGGGCCTGGCGGGGGCATTGGTCGCTGTGGTGAACGGCGTAGCCTGGGGAGCCATTGCCGGTTACATGGGAGGTTGGGTGGACAGCGTTGCGATGCGAATCGTGGACATCCTGTATTCGCTGCCTTCGATCATTTTTGTCATCGTGTTGGTAACGAGTCTGGAGGGCGTATTCAGAGGATGGTTGCAGGCGAGGTTTGATTTGGGACCGCAGGCGGTTGGTTTCTCGCGGCTCTTGTTTTTGTTTGCGGGGCTGGGGGCTATTTCCTGGCTTAACATGGCCCGGATCGTACGCGGGCAGGTCCTTGCCTTGAGAAATCGCGCGTTTATCGATGCCAGTCTGGCTTTGGGAGCCCATCCTTCGCGGGTGATCCTCCGTCACATTCTGCCAAACGTGTTCGGGGTGATCATTGTTTATGCCACGCTGACGGTGCCTGCGATCATCCTTTATGAGTCCTTTCTGAGTTATCTGGGATTGGGTATTCAGCCCCCGATGGCGAGTTGGGGATCACTGATTGCGGACGGTGCAGGGCAGCTGAATCCGGTGCGAACCTACTGGTGGTTGATCGTATTTCCCGCAGGCATGTTGGTGGTCACACTCCTGGCTTTGAACTTCTTGGGCGATGGACTTCGGGACGCCTGGGATCCCAAGGGGCGCCAGGATCTCTGATGCTCACCGGCACACATCCCAGACGCCGTCACTCAGCGTAGAGCGGGCCCTGGTGCGGTTCCTCGTGGGTAAATACCATCGTCCAGGAAAAGCTCGCGCTCGTGACATAAATGTCTGCACGCAGATGGGATAATTCAGGCCTGAATGGAACCTTGGGTTTGCATAAGTACCCGTATGTCCCGGCTTCATCGAAAATGTAGAAGCTGCCCTTTGTCTTATGGTAGGCACGCTGAGCTGCGTCTCCGGAGAGGGATGGCTCGATTCCGTAACTGAAGCCGTGCCACTTAAATCCACAGTGCACCCAGGTTTTTTTCTGACGCTTCACTCTCGAGGCGAATCGCTCCAGCCACCGATGCGAAACTTCCGCGAGCTCCACGTCCGACAGAGCCCGCAGCTGGACGCTATGACGTTCCAGATACTCCGTGATCGCCTTCTGATGAGTGTGGACGGGCTTGGGCATGTTTGCGACTAGCGAGACCCTGACCGATCGAGGGAAAGAATGCGACCAAGGTCGTATTGCCATCGGTGGCGCTTTCAAGTACGGAGAAAGCGTTCCGGTCAACCGCCGGACCTACCGGCTTGTGAGCTGAACCATCACCGACCACCGCGAACGATACGGACCTGGTCACGCGTCGCGAGTCCATCCGCCAGCGTTTGCTTCGGGCAAACACGGCGGTGGCCACCCTGATCGCGAGCACCGCTGTGCTCGCGATGTGCGCTCTCTGGCAGAGCCTCCGAGCCACCCGGCTTCAGGCGGCTGCGATCGCAAGTCAGCAACGGGCAGAGACGGCCGAAGACCAAGCGCGTTCTGAGCTTTGGCGGGCATTGACCACAGAAGCCCGTGCGACACGCCGCGGCCCATCCATGACCCGGCGCACCGAAAGCCTGGAGACCATCCGGCGTGCGGCCGCCATTTCCCCTTCACTGGAGTTGCGCAATGAGGCGATCGCTGCGCTTGCGTTGCCTGAGGATCGGATTCAAGCCACGGTGCCGCTTGACGCCAACGTGCGCGCCTATGACTTCGATCCTCTCCTGCGGCAAGCCGCTGTCGGGATGGAGAATGGCGACACCGTGGTTTATCAGCTGCCGGAAGCCACCGTGACCCACCGGTTTCGGCTCGCCGACGGATCAATTCCCGAAGGCCAGGGCGCCGTGGCCGCGCTGGCATTCTCGCAGGCGGGAGATGTCCTTGCAGTTCGCCATAGCCGGGGAGCTCTCGCGGTCTGGGATCTCTCCTCCGGCCGCATACGCTTCCTGCGGGACGCAGACCAGTTGCGCCGGCCTGCGAGCCGGGGAGTCTTCAGCACAGACGGCAAGGTGCTGGTTGCCCCGGTGCTCTCCCCCGATGGTTTTGCAGCTATTGATGCGCGCACGGGTGAAACGATCCGTCACTTTGGCGCGTTCAGTTCCTATCATCATTGCGCTGTGCGCCCCGGCAGGACGCAGTTTGCCGTCTATATGGATGAGGTCGTGTCTGTCATGGACTGGCAGACCGGGGAGAAGATCGCCGAATACGCCTTCCCCGATGGTGCTCGGACCGAGGAATGGAGCCCGGATGGTCGGCTGCTCGCCATTGCCGGGTCCTCTTTGCAGGTCCATGTGTGGGATGTCGCCGCGGGTATCCGCACTGTCCTGAGCGGGCCCAAGGATTCCGTGCTCAGTTTGCACTTCGATCCTGCCGGCCAGCAATTGGCGGCCGTCACGGCAGACCGTTTGTCCCTGCTCTGGAAACTGCCCGAAAAACAGCCGTTCAGTGTGTTTGAAGGACGGCGCTTCGTGCGCTGGGGACCATCGGGGGCCACGGGCTGGGCCGTCTCACGCCAACAGATGGAACTCCGTCGTCCCGCCACGAATCCGGCGTACGCAAGACTGGCTGGCAGACCGGAGCATGCGGACGAATATGCGTTGGACGTGAGCGCGGATGGTCGGTGGGCCGTGTCGAAGGCGTCGAACCAAGGACTTCTTGTCTGGGACCTAGAAGAGCCCGGGCCTCCGGAGTTTATCGCGCTTCAAGGCATCCATTCTCTTTGCTTCGACCCCGTCCATCCGAAGCTGATTCTGCTTCGCAACGACCGGGTGGAATCTTGTGACGTGAGCGTGTCGAGTGGGGGAGGCAGGACATCACTGCCGCTGAGCGACCCTCTTTCGGAGAGCCATGTGGGTTCTCGCAGACCGGATCTTGTGACGGCATCCGCCGATGGCCAGACCCGGGCCTATGTCTGGCTGAAGGCAGGCAAGGTGTGGGTGGTTCATCTCGGCAAGGAACCCGGCCTGGTTGAGATGGAGGGAGCCTTGCATAGTAGCGTGGATCAAAGATCCGGCAGCGCCTTCGGGACGGGAACGATCTCCCTGAGCACGAACGGTCAGTGGTTGGCGTTGGGGGTGGATGGAGGGACGGGAACATCCATTTTCGACACGCTGACCGGCCAGCGCGTCCGGACGCTGGATCATGAGTTCGGAGGTGTCCAGTTCAGTCCAGACGGACGCTGGCTCGTTCTGGCCACCCGACGTGAGATCAAGCTGTTTCGTGCCGGTGACTGGACGCAGGTGTGGTCGAAAACGCCAGATCCCCAGAGTGCGAACTCCTCAGGAGCTGCCGCTTTCTCTCCGGATGGCGCCCTGCTGGCGTTCGTAACCGGCTCAAGCCGTGTCATGCTTTTGGCGAGCGGGGACGGAAGGGAGCTCGGGGTTTTGGAGTCGCCGGAGGGCGTGCCGATCCGAACCGCGCGATGGACCAGGAATGGGCAACGACTTGTTTTGTCCACCCGGGACAACACGCTGCAGGTGTGGAACCCGGGAGCGTTGCGGACCGAACTCGCCGCGCTCAATCTCGACTGGAGTACATCGGTAGAGATTGCTGCGGCGGCTCCGAGGATGGCATCCACGGTTCCGTTGGAAAGGTCGAGCAAGTGGATTGCACTCCTTCTTCTGGCCGCCACGGGCGCTGCGGCGTTTGTAGCACTTGGGTTCCTGCGGCACCATCGCCTCTTGCTGGGGCAATACTCGAGGGCTGAGATGCATGCGCTCGAACGGGACAAGGAATTGCAGGTGGAGCGGGAGCTGCATGAGCTCAAGAGCCAGTTTGTATCCACGGTCTCGCATGAATTCCGAACCCCGCTGGGCGTCATCATGGCCTCAGCGGAGAATCTTCGGGATTACCATGACCGTTTCAGCCCTGAGCAGCGGGCCCAGCATCTTCGTGACATCTTTGATGCCTCGAAAACCATGTCGGGGTTGATGGAGGAAGTGCTCCTGCTTGGGCGTGTGGATTCCGGCAAAGTCACCTACCGCCCCGCGGATGTGGACATCCCTGCGCTCTGCGAGCGGCTGGTGGAGGAGGTGAAGTCCGCGACAGGGGAACGCGGCCGGGTTCAGATTCGCGACACCACAAATGTTCGCTGTGGGCGAGGCGATGAGGGGCTGCTCCGCCATATCCTGGTGAATCTTCTGACCAACGCTGTGAAGTATTCCCCTCACGACAAGCCGGTGGAGCTTGCCATCAGCGCCGACGAGCCCTACGCGGTTTTCACCATCAGGGATCAAGGCATCGGCATCCCGGCAGAGGATTTGCCGAACCTGTTCGCTCCATTTCATCGCGGTGCGAACGTGGGGGAGGTGCCGGGCAGCGGTCTCGGGCTTGTGATCGTCAAGCGCTGCGTTGAGCTGCACGGAGGAACTATTGAGTGTGAGAGCACGTTGGGTGTGGGCACAACGGTCACCGTCCGGCTTCCGCTGTTCACCAAGCTCTCCTAGTTCCGCTTCGAGCCCGGATTTCTGGCCTCATCCCACTCTGTGCATTGGACGAAACCGATGTGGGCTGAATCCATGGGCAGAGGATTGTGAGCGATCCGGGCTAGCGAATCTTGGCGTCGGGCAGCTCGCGTTTCACCCCTTCGTCGAGTGGCATGCGGTCTCTGTCGGGGGTTAATCCCTCGGCGGCCAGCAACCTGGCCAGCTGTGATTCCAGCGATTGTCTCACGGTCGAATGTCTGCCCGATCCAGCCAGATTCCGGCGCTCGCCCGGATCGGACTTCAAATGGTACATCTCCGGCGGGTGTCTGTCCGGCGATCCATCTCCATGCGGATAGCGGACGAGTTTCCAATCGTCGGTGCGCAGTCCGCGGATATTGGGAGTGTAAGGGAATTGCTTCTCGTAGTTGTATTCGTAGAACCAGGCCTTCCTCCAGCCAGGGTCGCGTCCAGAGGAGAGTTTCACCCAGGATCGGCCCTGTGCCGCTGGAAGGGGAGATGCGCCGCACAGTTCCAGAATGCTGGGTGCGATGTCCATGGCAAGGACCTGAGCCTTGATGGTCCGTCCGCGCGGAAGGCCGGGGCCGCTGGCGATGATGGGAATCCGAATGCTTGGCTCATGCATCGTCCGCTTGTCCACCATCCCATGCTCGCCTTCCAGCAGTCCGTTGTCCCCCATGAAAACCACGATCGTGTTTTCCAGCTGTCCGGACTGTTTGAGGAACTCCGACACCCGGCCCACGCTGTCGTCCACGCTCAACACGGTGCCCCAGTAAGCCCGCACCATGTTGGCGAAGTCGCTCACAGCCTCCGGCCTGGGATCGGGGAATTTCTTTCGCCACTCAAACAATGGGCCGTAGATGCCATGCCAGGTATCCAATCGCTCCCTGATCCATTGGGGCTTGTCGTCGAGCTGAAACGCGCTTTGAGGATACGACACCTGAATGCGGGCGAAGGCATTGCTGTATTTGGGTTCGGGAAGGTAGAACGAGTGAGGTGCCTTATGTCCGATGCACAGCGCCCACGGTTTTCCTTTGGAACGTTGTTTAAGCCAATCCAGCGCGTAGTCCGTCACCACATGGGTGTAATAACCTTTCGGGGTCTCGTGGCGCAGTCCGTTGACATTCCATTCAGTGTCGAAGTATTTGCCCTGGCCCTTGTGTGTGACAAACCAGTCGAAGCCCGGCCGGGGGGTGTCATTGTTTTCGCCCATGTGCCATTTGCCGATGTAACCGACGGAGTATCCGTGATCTTTCAGACGGCCCGGCCAGTGGGGCAGTGAGGAAGGCAGCTCGGTGAAGTTGTCGCGCACCCCATGTCGATGTGCATAGACGCCGGTGAGGATGCTGGCGCGGCTCGGAGAGCATAAGGATGTGGTGCAAAAACCATTGGCGAAGCGAACTCCCCGGCGTGCCAGAGCATCGATATGCGGAGTGCGGACGTGCCTTGAGCCAAAGCAGCCCAGGGCATCGGGGCGCAGATCATCGCATAGAATGAACAGGACGTTCGGCGACTGAGCACAAAGGCCAGTGATCGCAGTCATGAGCAGTGCGGCGATCAGCGCGAATGGGGAGTTCATGGGGGGAGCTTTTAGAGAGTGCTGGTTGTGCTGTCCAGAATCTGTTCTTGGAAAAGGGCAGGGCGGGTGGTTCCCTCTCGGTGCACGAATTGCGGGGCGACCCCTTGTATCGAAGGATGCTCCCATCTGTGCGCACCCTGATCGAATGAACGCCCACGTTTTTGACAAACCTGCAGAAGCTCTGGACCCGGCGTCCATCATGGCGATTGAGCGGCCGGACCCCAAGCTCATGATCTATTACGCCCTCTGCTGTTTCATCATACCGCCGCTCTTCCCGATTCTGATCATTCCCAACTTTTTTAGGTATCACACCTTGCGGTACAGGTTTGACAACGAGGGGGTTTCAATGAGGTGGGGAGTTTTGTTTCGCCGGGAGGTGTCCTTGAACTACGCCCGGATCCAGGACATTCACCTGCAATCCAACTTCGTCGAGAGGTGGCTGGGGTTGGGAAGAGTGTTGGTTCAGACCGCCAGCGGAAGCTCTGCTGCGGAGATGACCATCGAGGGTTTGGTGGAGTTTGAGAAGGTGCGCGATTTTCTCTATGCACGAATGCGCGGAGCCCGTGAACGGTCATCGCCGCTGGCAGGCTCCCACGGAGGGGTTGAGGCAACCTCCGTCGATGCGATGGCGCTGACCGCGGCCTTGCAGCAGGCGGCCTTGGAGCTTCGTAACCTGCGGGAGAGCATTGAGCGAAGCCGGACTTCATCCTGAGCCATGAACGAAACGTTCAAAGCCCTCTGCCTGCAACTGCTTCGAATCCCACCCGAGCCGCAGCCCCCTTCGGGCACCCCGGGGTCGGTCAAGGTTTTCCGAGCTTCGAGCAACTACTACTGGCTCCAGGTGCTCATCTGGGGCGTGCGACAGGCGTCCGTCATCCTGGGCATCCTTGCATTCCTTGCTTTCTGGAACAGCGCGAGCTCTCCGCGAGTTCCCTCCGGAATTCGAACTTTTGTCGGGGCGATCGAGATGCTGGGCATCATTGGCTTTGTGCTTCAGCTGCCCATCTCCTTTCTCCTGGTCCGGCTCGATTTCGAGCTGCGGTGGTACATGGTCACGGATCGCAGTCTCAGGATCCGGAGCGGTGTTTGGAAGGTCCACGAGACCACCATGACGTTTGCCAATGTTCAGCAAGGGCCGTTGCAGCGGCTTCTTGGGATTTATGATCTCCAAGTCACAACTGCGGGTGGCGGCGGGGAAACAGGGCACAAGGGGAACGAACCTACGATGCACTCCGGCTGTTTCCATGGCATCAGCAATGCCCCCGAGGTCAAAGAGATGATGCAGGAACGCCTCAGGCAGCTGAAAGGTTCAGGCCTGGGTGACCCCGACGACCCTGTTGATTCTCAAACGACCCTCCGTCCGCACTCCCATCCGTCACAAACCCAGTCACCTCTCGCAGCTGCGCTCGAGCTGGCGGAGGAAGCCCGGCTCCTGCGGTTGGCCCACCAACAAAACCCACACGCCTGACGGCGGTTCCACCCGGCATGTCAAATCGCCAGCTCACGTCACTCGGACTCATTGCCGGCAGCCGATCCCTCCCCCTTTGCCTGGCCAGAGAGGCGCGAGCGGCGGGCATCCAACGATTGGTGGCGGTTGCATTTGAAGGCGAAACGGACCCTGCACTCGTGCCACTCGTGGATGAGATTGTGTGGATGCGGGTTGGACAGCTGGACCGCATGATCCAGGCTTTTGTGACCCGGGGAATACACCAGTGCGTGATGGTGGGCCAGATCGCTCCATCGAATCTTTTTCAACTTCGTCCCGATCTCCGGGCGATGAAGCTTCTGCTTCAGATCCAGAAGCGAAATGCGCACAGCCTTTTCAGCGCCATCGGCGCCGAACTTGCGCGGGATGGGGTGGAGCTGATCGAGGCAACCCCCTGGCTGAGAACCTTGATGCCGGCCTCGGGCTATCGGGTGGGCAGGGAGCTCTCAGCACAGGAACTCGCGGACGTTGCCTATGGTCGAGAGGTGGCATTGCAGGTGGCGGGGCTGGATATCGGACAGACGGTCGTTGTGAAGGAGGGCGCTGTGCTTGCCGTGGAAGGTCTGGAGGGAACGGACGCGTGTCTCGCTCGTGGCGGGGATCTGGCCGGCAAGAGCGGAGGAGCTGTGGCCGTGAAAATTGCCAAAGCATCCCATGACATGCGATTCGACATCCCGTGCGTGGGACCCCGCACGGTGGAGGCCTGTGCGGAACACGGAATTCGAGTGCTGGCCTTCGAAGCCGGTCGATCTCTGCTGCTGGACCGCGAGGAGACCGAGCGACTGGCCGTCAGCCTGAAGGTTACTCTGGTCGTACCCTGATTCCGGCCTCCGCCATCACGGCGAAGCCGGTAGCAGAACCCATCAGGGGGGAAGGAGGGCTATAGTGACGCGACCAGTTTCTCCAGACGTCTGCCGTACTCGATGAAGTTCTGCTGGATGGGTGCATCGTCTGATTTCGAGCCGGCATCATGGAAAACGACCACCATGTGCGGCTCGATGGATACACCCGCCTTGTAACCCCGTTTCTTGGCATCGCTGAGAATATCCCTGACCCGGCCGGCTCCCTCGCCCGGCCAGTGGTAGTCGGCGTCATTCTTGGCCGGGTTCCACGTGGCATCCTTGATGTGGATGTGGGCTGTGGCATCGCGCACGGCGGTCCAGAACTCCCAAGGATCCTGTTTTGGCCAGGGAGCAGGGCGGGCGCGATCTGTGTTGAAGATTGGGTTGGCGGTATCGAAGACCCATTTCAGACCAGGGACTTCGTTCAGGAGCTGCAGGGCGTGTTTGGCGCTCATGCCGCCATAGTTCATGCAGTTCTCGTGAACCGGCTGGAGCCCCGCATCCAGGAACCGTTGGGTAACCTCACGCACGCGGCGAAACACCTCATTGGGAATGTCCGCTTCATCATCGGCGGGCTTGAAACTCATGATGCGCACGAACTTTGTGCGGGCCCTCTGCATCCGGGGAATACATCGGTTGACCTCTGCCAGTGTCGTTTCGAAGGGCGGTTGGGCCAGTGTCTTGGCCCAGTTCATGATGGTGGAGCCGAAACAGTAAACCTGGATCCCGGCTTCCTGGAGGCGGCTCAATGCGATATCGAATGCCGCCTCCGGGATTTCATGGAAGTTGGACTTGGAGAATCCGGGCACTTCCACCCCGCGCATCTCGATCTGTTTCCAGCCCAGTTGCTGGACTGCCTTGATTTGTGCGTCGAGGGTGTTGCCGGCCTCGTCGCTGATTCCCATGAGTTGCATGTGGCTTAGGCGAAATCGTAAACAACCGCGCGTTTGCAGTGAACCTTGAACACCTTTTCCACGAACTCAACGTGCAGGGGATGGACCTGGTAGTCATCCTGGGCCTTCTTGTTGGGGAAGATGAGGTTGAGCGCAACCTGATAGGACTGGTCCACAACCGGGCGGGGACTCCCCACCATCCGACCCATGTGATATTGGATCACCCCGGGGATGGGCTTCAGATATCGTTCACCCCCTGCGATGAGCTCATCCACCGACTTGGGGTTGGAGGGATCGGTCCAAAAAATCACGACGTGGCTAAAGTAGCTCGTGGGCTGCGATGAAGCATCTTTCATAGAGTTTGAGGTGCGATTCTCTACACGCATCCTCCATGAAGGCAAATTATTCGTCAGCTGTGACGCTCAGCCTGTAATAGCGAAACCGGGCCCAGGCAGGAGGTGTGTCGCTGAGTGTTGCGCGCTGGGTGTTGGTGGCTCCTATGCTCTGGCCTGTCGCACGCCATGTCTGAGGTGGCAGTTTCTCAGCGTATTCCAGGGCGTATTTAAAGCCTGCCTCCGGGGTGAAGGAGAATCGGATGGCCTCGTTCTCGCGGGATATGCTCTCGATGCGGGGAGGACTTGACGG